>Ga0326597_10009877_pt1 | contig 12750 bp, 9 predicted proteins | sample RVTome_12_FD_203789 | JGI IMG/M metagenome (GOLD analysis project Ga0326597, IMG submission 203789) | Soil microbial communities from uranium-contaminated site in the Upper Colorado River Basin, Wyoming, United States - RVT100D185 | ecosystem: Environmental > Terrestrial > Soil > Contaminated >... | reverse complement strand
AATTTCGCTCCCCGGTGGCTCCCGCCAGCTGCATGTGGTGCGGCAGCCCGAGCGCCGCGGAGGCGGTGTGGGCCAAGGCATACTGACCCGGGGGCCGGCGGGGCAGGGGGGCGGCGGGGCGGAAACTGCCCAGCTGTTCGCCGACGCGGGGCTCGAGCGCCGGGGACCGTCGTTGCACTTCGGGGCAGTGGCGCTGGCGGAGATTGCGGTCGGGGCGGGGACGCCGACATACGTCTACAACGCCGAGGTGATGCGGCGGCAGTATCGGGCGCTGGACGCGGCGCTGGAGAGCGTTCCGCACCGGATCGCCTTCGCGGTGAAGGCCAACGCCAGCCTGGCTGTGCTGCGCGTGCTGCGGGACCTCGGGGCCGGGGCGGACATCGTCTCCGGCGGCGAGCTGGCCAGGGCGCTCGCCGCGGGGTTCGCGCCCGACCGCATCGTCTTCAGCGGGGTGGGGAAGACCGACACCGAGCTTGCCGCGGCGGTCGAGGCCGGGATCGGGCACGTCCATCTCGAGTCCGCCGCCGAGCTGGAGGCGCTGGCCGCCATCGTGGGGCGGGCGCGCCGCCCGATGCGGGTCGGCATCCGGGTCAACCCCGACGTCACCGCCGACACCCACCCCTACATCGCCACCGGCCAGGGCGGGATCAAGTTCGGGGTGCCGTTCGACCAGGTGGTCCCGCTCGGCGTCGCGGTATCGCGCCAGCCCCTGCTCACGCTCGACACCATCGCCATGCACATCGGGAGCCAACTGCTCGACACCCGGCCCTACGCCGATGGAGTGGGCCGGTTGCTCGAGGTGGTGGAGCGGCTCCGCGGCGCGGGTGTCTCCGGGGTCACCACACTCGACATCGGCGGCGGGCTCGGTATCCGCTACCGCGACGAGTCGCCCCTCGCCCCCGAGGCGCTCGCCCGCACGGTCATGCCGCTGGTGGGGGACACCGGGCTCACCCTCACCCTCGAGCCGGGGCGCTACCTGGTGGGGAGCGCGGGGGTGCTGCTCACCACCGTCCTCTCCCGCAAGCACTCGGGGGGGAAGGATCTGGTGATCGTAGACGCGGGGATGAACGATCTGGTCCGGCCCAGCCACTACCTGGCGTATCACGAGATCGTCGAGCTGGAGACCCGCGGGCGGGAGCCGGCGGAAGTGGACGTCGTCGGCCCGGTCTGCGAGACCGGCGACTTCCTGGCCCGCGACCGCGAGCTGCCGGCGCTCGAGCGGGGAGAGCGGGTCGCCGTCCTGGGCGCCGGGGCCTACGGCTTCGTGATGGCGTCCAACTACAACACCCGGCCCCGGCCCGCGGAGGTGATGGTGGACGGCCCGCGGTGGTGGGTGGCGCGGCCGCGCGAGGGAGTAGCGGAACTGTTCCACACCGAGAGGATGCTTCCGTGACCGGGCCCACCCATCATGATGGGATCCTGATCATCGATTTTGGGTCGCAGTATACCCAGCTGATCGCGCGACGGGTGCGCGAGGCTCACGTGTACTGCGAGATCCATCCCCCCTCCAGGACGGTGCAGTGGATCCGGGACTGGAGGCCGAAAGGGATCATCCTCTCCGGGGGTCCCAACTCGGTCTACGGCGAGAGCGTGCCCACGGCCGACCCGGAGCTGCTTCGGCTGGACACCCCGGTCCTGGGCCTCTGCTACGGCATGCAGCTGCTGGCCCACCTTTCGGGCGGCAGCGTGACCCGGGCCGCCCGGCGGGAGTATGGCCGGGCCAGCGTCACGGTCCGGGGCGGACGTCTGTTTCGAGGCTTCGGGATCGGTGAGGAGACCCCGGTCTGGATGAGCCACGGCGACCACGTCGACGTCGCCCCCCCGGGATATCGGGTCACCGCGTCGAGCGACAATTCGCCGGTCGCGGCGATGGAACACCTCGAGCAGCCGCTCTTCGGGGTCCAGTTTCATCCGGAGGTGGCCCACACTCCGCGGGGCGGGGAGTTGCTCAACAACTTCCTGTTCGAGGTCTGCGGCTGCTCCCCCGACTGGACCCCGGGACATTTCGTGGAGACCGAGGTGGCCCGCATCCGAGAGTTGGTGGGCTCCAGGGCCCGGGTCATCTGCGGGCTCTCCGGCGGGGTGGACTCGTCGGTGGCGGCGGTGCTGGTGCATCGGGCGGTGGGCGATCGGCTCACCTGCATCTTCGTGGATCACGGTCTGCTCCGGCTGCACGAGCGGGAGCAGGTGGAGACGACGTTTCGGCGTCACCTGGGGATCGATCTACGGGTGGTCGACGCGACTGCCGCCTTTCTCGACCGGCTGGCCGGAGTCACCGACCCCGAGGAGAAACGCCGCCGCATCGGCCACACGTTCATCGACGTGTTCGAAGCGGAGGCCAGGGGGGTCGGTCGCGACGTCGGCTTCCTGGTTCAGGGGACGCTGTATCCCGATGTGATCGAGTCGCTCTCGCCGATGGGCGGCCCATCGGCCACCATCAAGACCCACCATAACGTCGGCGGCCTTCCCGAGCGGCTCCCTTTCACCCTGCTGGAACCGCTGCGCGAGCTGTTCAAGGACGAGGTCCGGCAGGTCGGGCGCGAGCTGGGGCTTCCTGAAGAGATGGTGGGGCGGCATCCGTTTCCCGGCCCCGGGCTCGCCATCCGCATCCTCGGTGAGGTCACCCCCGCGAGCCTCGACGTGCTGCGGCGGGCCGACCACATCTATATCGAAGAAATTCGCGCGGCCGGGCTCTACGACGAAATCTGGCAGGCCTTCGCCGTGCTGCTTCCGATTCGATCGGTGGGGGTCCAGGGCGACTTCCGCAGCTACGACCAGGTCATCGGTCTGCGGGCCGTGAACAGCCGCGACGGCATGACGGCGGACTGGTACCCGTTCCCGGCCGAGGTCCTGGCCCGGGTTTCCAATCGGATCGCCAACGAGGTGGATGGGGTGAACCGGGTAGTCTACGACGTGAGCTCCAAGCCGCCAGCCACCATCGAGTGGGAATGAACCGGCCCCGGGGGGTCAGCCTGCGCTTCCTCGCCGAGCCCGGCCATGTGAATTTCGGGGGCAAGGTGCACGGCGGGGCGGTGATGAAGTGGATCGACCAGGCCGGCTACACCTGCGCGGCCGGGTGGACCGGCGACTATTGCGTCACGCTGTACGTCGGGGGCCTGCACTTCATCCGCCCCATCCATGTCGGAGAACTGGTCGAGCTGTGCGCCCTGGTGATCCATACCGGCCGCACCAGCCTGCATATCGCGATCGACATCTACGCGAGGGACCCCCGGGACAACGAGCGGAAGCGCACCGGCCACTGCGTCATCGTGTTCGTCGCGCTCGATGCGGAAGGCCGCCCCAAGGCGATTCCGGCATGGGTGCCGGAGACCGAGACCGACCGGGCGCTGAAGGGCTATGCCCTCCGGCTGATCGAGTTGCGGAAGATCATGGACGCGGAGCTCGAAGCGCACCTCGGTATGCTGCAGCGCTCGACCCGGGAGATGCCGCCGATCAGCGGGTAGGCGTCTTTGCCACGGTCAATCCGCGACGGCGGGTCACCGCGCTGCCGTCTGGCGCGGTGACCCGCACGTCTATGAGGTAGCGACCGGCCTTCAACCGGGTGAGTTGTAGAGTTCGGTGGGCCCGCACCACCGGCGCCGCCGCCGGTTCCTCCACAGCGAGGGTCACCACCGGCCGGCGCTCGGCCCGCTCTCCCTTCATCCGGAACACCGCGATCCGGTGGCTATAGGTCTCCCCGGCCACGGCTCCAGACACCTCGTAATACAGCTCCGCCTCTCCCCCTTCTCGGAAGAGATCGAAGGGTGTGAGGTACACCGTATCGGCCGGGGTTGGCCGCCACACGGCGCTGGCTCCGGACTCGCCAAGGGCAAGGTCGCTCAGGCCGAAGGCGGGCCCGGCCGGCGTGACCCTGACGGTGTCGCCGGCAAGGACGACACCGGACCGTGCGGCGTCCTCCACCGCCGCCCGCCACCGCCAGAGACCCGGCGGCACGGTCAGCTCGGCTCGGCCCACGAGATATCGCCCCGGCTCAAGGACCCGGCCGGGGCGGAAAACGAGGGTGGTGTCGACCTGGCCGACGGCCTGGTCCAGCCCGTCGAACGCTGCGAACCGCGCCCGGATGGAATAGACGGGCATGCCGTCTTCCAGGACCGGGCTGGCCCCCGGCTCGCCGACCGCGAACACCAGATGCACCAGCGTGCCCTCCTCGCCGGCGCCGACGGCCACCACGCTGGCGAACACGGTGAGCGGCCTGGCGAATTCCAGCTGGTACGTGTCGGTTCCGGTGCCGTAGGCTATGCTTGCGGCGCCGATGCCGCGCTCCTGCCCCCGGCTCCGGGCCGCCCCGTACGGGCCCCACGTCAGCATCCGGGCGTAGAGCGGCGACAGGGACTGGCGCGAGAGCAGGAGCTGATCGATGGGCGCGTCGGAGGCCCCATGGAGGTCGAGCACGCTCTCGACCAGCCGGTAGTCGTAGAGATCGCCTCCCCCGTGCTGGTCCCACCCGGCGCTGAAGTGCAGCAGGAGATCGCCGTCGGCTAGCCGGTACTTCCACGACTCGTTGGGCATGAGCCCGAACACGAACGGCCGGAGCCGCTCGGCCGGCTTGCCATGACGCAGGTAGATGACCCCACGATCGTCGAGGTCCATGCTGCCGGAACGGTAGGCGTCGTTTCGGCCGTAGAAGCGGCGGCTCACCGTAAGTGCGAAACGGCGGCGGGCGACGTGGAGGCGCCTATAGTGCTCGCGCAACCGCTCGCCATCGGCCCGGAGATCCAGCCGGTCCCTGCCGGTCCAGAACCGCCGGAGAAATTCGACCCGCCCGCTTCCGCGGCGCCGATCGAAGGTGGCCAGCTCCGCCTCGGTCGCGAGCGGCGAGAGATCGCCCCTGTATCCGGCGACGGAGGCGGGCTCATCGTCGGCCGCGCCCTCGTAATACGCCGGTTCGCCTCCGCCCACGTCGAAGGCGAGGTGGGTGCGGGCCAGCTCCAGGAGCCCGACGCCCCGGGATCCGCCCCCGTCAAGGAACTCCTGGAATGCGACCAGCGCCGAGTCCACCTCCCCGGAAGCACGCTCCAGGCGGCCCCAGGCCAACAAGAGCTCCGGGGAGGGCCGCGCCGGCGACGCCGCGCAGTGGCGGAGCGCATCCCGAGAGGCGCCGATCAATGAGGTGTCACGCAGGCTCAGGGTCAGGGCCGCCAACGCCACCGCTGCGGGGACGAACCCGGGGTCCCCCTCGAGCGCGTGCCGGTAGTGGGCCACAGCCCGCTCCAGCGAGCCGATGCCGACCCGGCTCCCCAACTCCAGCGGGTCGGAAGTTTCCGATGCCGACCGCTGGGTTTCGGCGAGCGCCAGGGCATACCAGGGATAGGGCCAGTCAGGTCGGCGGTCGGCCGCGGCCCGCAACTCCCGCAGCGCCGCATTCGCGCCCGGGTCGGCACCCAGCTCGGCGGCCCGCAGCGCGACCAGGCCTGCCCGAAGCGGGAGCAATGGGTCGCCTCGCTGCCGGGACGCGAGGCCGTGAAGCGACCGCCATAGGCCCCGAATACCGACGGTATCGGTGATGTGGGTAAGGGAATCCCGCAGGCGGTCGAGGTGCACGCGCTCGGTGGGAGACTGTGCGCCCACCCCCGCGGCGCGGAGAGCGAGGAAGGTGAGGACGACGGCCGGCCGGACCATTCCCTATACTCCCTTCTCCTCCAATAGCCGCAAGAAGTCCTCAGCCGAGACGAGCGCCGACAGCCGTTCGGGCACGTCCGGCTCCTTGGCGAACTGGGCGATCTTGCCAAGGACGGGAAGGTACTGGTTCGAGATTTCCACCGGCGGAGCGACGATCAGGAAGAAATTGAAGACCGGACCATCGTCGATCGCCCGAAAGTCGATGCCTTCTTTGTGACGGCCGAAAGCCAGTCGGAGCCGGCTGGCAACCAGGGAACGGCAGTGGGGGATCGCGATGCCGCGTCCGACGCCGGTCGAGCCGAGGGTCTCGCGGCGCTGGAGCAGGCGGAACAGCGTGTCGCCGGACCGGTCGTCGAGCCGGAGCAACCCGACCAGCTCGGCGAGGATTTCATCCTTGCTGCCGCCGCGGAGCGCGAGGGAAATGGCGTCCGGGGTGAAGAAGTCGGCGAGGGACATGGTGTGGCGGCAAGCTAATTCCGCCCAGCGGGCGAGTCAAAGTCGCTGCCGCAGCAAGCATGGCGAGCGCGGCGAACGGCGCCACCCGGAGCCTTCCATTGCCACCCGTTCTGCCGCCAAGTATTTTCTCCCCATGAAGTTGCCCTATTCGCCCACAGTCCAGTGCCCGCTCATCCTCGCGCCGATGGCCGGGGTGTCGGAAGCGCCCTTCCGCCAAGTTTGCCGGTCGATGGGGGCGGATGTGGTGCTCTCCGAGTTTCTCTCTTCCGAAGCGATCCGCCGCCGAGTCCGGACCACGTTGGCGGGGGCCGAGTTCGAGGAGGTGGAGCGGCCAATCGGGATCCAGATTTACGGCGCCGACCCGAGCGCCATGGCGGAAGCGGCGAGACTCGTCACGCAGCATTATCGGCCCGAGTTCATCGACATCAATTTCGGCTGCCCGGTCAAGAAGGTGGTCCAGCGGAACGGCGGGTCGGGCTGTCTGCGCGACATGGAGCTGGTCGAGCGGATCATCCGCGCCGTGGCGGGCGCGACCCACCTGCCGGTCACGGTCAAGACCCGCAGCGGCTGGAGCGACCAGTCGCGTGATCCCGTGGGGGTGGCGCTGCGGATGCAGGATGCCGGCGCGCAGGCGCTCACGCTCCACGCTCGCACCCGCACCCAGATGTTCTCCGGGAAGGCGGATTGGGACGAGATCGCCCGGGTGGTCGAGGCCCTCGACATCCCGGTCATCGGGAACGGCGATATCACCGTCGCCTCCGACCTGCCGCGCATGCGGGAGCACACCGGCTGCGCCGGCATCATGATCGGCCGGGGGGCCTTCGGGAACCCGTGGCTATTCCGCGACGGCCGGGCGCTGCTCTCCGGAGTCGCCGCTCCTCCCCCGCCGACCGTTCCGGAGCGATTCGCGGTGGCATTGGCGCACGCGCAGTTGGCCATTCGGCTGCAGGGAGACACCCGGAGGACCGTCGTCGAGTTCCGCAAGCATCTCGGGTGGTATACCAAGGGGTTGCGCGGCGCCAGCGACCTGCGCCAGCGTCTCTTTCGCATCGAGTCGATCGCGGAGGCCGAAGCGATCTTCCTCGAGTACCTCGATCCGGTGGCCGCAGTGGCGTGAAACCCGAGCAGCTCGAGGTTCTGCTGGCCGATGTTGCCGCCGGGCGGCTGTCGTCTCGGGCGGCGCTCGATCGCCTGCGGCACCTGCCCTTCGAGGACGTTCCCTTCGCCCGTATCGACCACCACCGCGCCCTCCGCCAGGGCCAACCCGAGGTGGTCTTTTGCGAAGGCAAGACCCTGGATCAGGTGGTCCTGATTTGCGAGCGCCTCGAAGCCGCTGCAGGATCCTTCCTGGGCACCCGGGCGTCGCCGGGCATCGCCTCGGCGTTGGGCGCCCGCTTCGCGCGGCTGGAATGGAACGAGCTGGCCCGCACCGTCTTTCTGCCCTCGCCGGACCGGTCCCTCGCTCCGGTCGCCCCAGGTCCCATTCTGGTGGTCTCCGCCGGCACCAGTGATCTGCCCGTGGCGGAGGAGGCCGTGGCGGTCGCAGAGGCCTTCGGCCACACCGTCAACCGCCTCGTGGATGTGGGGGTCGCCGGGCTGCACCGTCTCCTCGCGTCCGGCGACGATCTCGAGGGGGCCAGAGTGGTGATCGTGGTTGCGGGCATGGAGGGCGCGCTGCCCAGCGTGGTGGGGGGACTGGTGTCGGTGCCCGTCATCGCGGTCCCAACCAGTGTCGGGTATGGCGCCTCGTTCGGCGGCCTCGCCGCGCTCCTGGGGATGCTGAATTCGTGCGCCGCGGGTGTGACCGTGGTGAACATCGACAACGGTTTCGGTGCCGCAGCGGCGGCCAGCAGGATCTGCCGGCTTCCATGATTGCAATGGCGGTCATCGCCCTGCTGATCGGCCTGGCCGGGGGGTGGCTGCTTGCCCGTCGCGCCCGCGCGCCCCGGACCGGCGCCGCTGTGGGCGTGGGCCCCCACCTGTTGCCCGATCCGGCACTCGATTGGTTGCGCCGCTGTTACGACGCGCTTGGCGTGTGGGTCGCCGAACTCGACCCGAGGGAAGAGGGCCCCAGGGCCGAGCGGATCGTGGACGCCGAGCGACTCTCGGTGAGCCAGATCGTGGCGGTGGACCGGCGGCTGGAGCGGGCGCGCGATCAGGACCAGAGCGGCGCGGAACGCTTGGAGGGGGGAACCCTGGTCTTCCGAGCCGAGGCGGGCGCGGCCGTGGGCCTGCTCCTGTCGGGGGCTCTCGGTCCCGACCGCCTCTCCCAGGTGGAGCACGACCTCCACCGGCTGCTCGATGGCGTCCGCCGGCGGCCCCAGATCGTGGCGTTGGCGCAAGCCCAGAGCCAAGTGGCCTCGTTGGAGTCGGCGGCCAGCGTGGGGCTTCGGCTGGCCTACCAGCTGGAGCGGGCGTTGGACGCCCAGGTCGTCGTGGTCGCCACCGAGACACCGGGCGGGCTGCCCCACGATCCGAAGAAAGCGCCCGTCAGCCCGGTTCGGGTGGTGCGGGTGGTGGGCGTCTCCGGTCGGGGAGATCGCCGGCTGCTCGAAACCGCCCTTCCCGAGGAGAGCGATCTGGCGCGGGTGGCGCGGGGCGACCTCCCCCAGACGTTGGTAGAGGGTGACCCACTCGGCGGGGCCGTCGCCGACCGCCGCCAGCATCCCGGCAGCGTCATGCTTTCTCCTATTCTGGTGGGCGACCAGCCGTTCGGTGCCGTCGCGATCTGGCTGCCCGGGGGACAGGAGCCGATCGGGCCGGCACGAGCGGAGCTCACCGAGGCTCTGCGGAACGCCGGTCCCCGGCTTGCTCGTGCGCTCGAGGCGGGGGCCCAAAGGACCAGCGCAACAACCGATCGGCTTACCGGCCTGGCGAACCGACGAGGCCTCGAGGAGACCCTGGCTTCCGAGGATCCCCGCAAGGCGCGCCACGGTGCCCTGATCTACGCCGACTTCGATCGCTTCAAGCTGCTCAACGACGCTCTGGGCCACCCGGCCGGCGATGAGGCCCTCATCCACTTCGGCCGGATTATCCGGGGGCAGATCCGGAGTGGCGACCTCGCCGCCAGGATCGGTGGGGAGGAGTTCGCGATCTGGCTTCCCCGGACCGACATCGAGCTCGGCGCCAAGATCGCTGAACGGATCAGGATCAAGCTGGGCACCACGCCGTGGGAGTGGAACGGGCGCCCCTGGTCCCTCAGCGCCTCCTTCGGAGTTGCCGGCTGTCCCGAGACCACCCGGAGCCTGCAAAACCTGCCCGCTCAGGCGGACGCCGCACTGTATGTGGCCAAACAGAGCGGCCGCAACCGGGTGGAGCGGGCGGGGAGGTAGGGTGGGGAGGACGGAGAGGACGGAGAAGACGGAGAGGACGGAGAGGACGGAGAGGACGGAGAGGACGGAGAGGGCGGAGAAGACGGAGAGGACGGAGACGCTTCCTTTCCGCTTCCCAAGCGTCTATATTCTGGTCACCCACGGGGGCGACTGGCTTCGACGGGTTTGATGAAGGAATGGCAGCGTGCCCAGGTCCAGAGTCCTGGTAAAACCGTCTGGAATGATCCAACTGCCAACACTGAACTGGCACTGGCCGCGTAAGCTGAGCTGAGCTCGCTTGACGCGCCTTCGGCTGGAGGAGCCCGCCCGGAGCGCCTCCACGTCGAATCGCAAACCCGGGCTGGCCGCGGGCGCCGCTCCGGCACCAGTGGTGAGATCCGGCAGGAGCTAGACCCTCGGGAGGTCGGTTCGGCACCGCCCTGGGGCGACGGCAAGAAGACGAGCCTACGCACGTAGACGCGGTTCTGGAAGCTCACTCGGACCAGGGTTCGATTCCCTGCGCCTCCATCCGGTAGCACGGCGGCATCGCCTCCGCGAGGCGATGCCGTTCCTCTTTCTACCTCAGGGCCCGGCCTCGACGGCGCAGAAGTAGCCCTGCGATTGCTCACCCGCCGCCGCTCCCCCGCTGACCCAACTGCCTGCGAACCCCCGATCTGCGATCCGGCGAACCCGCAGCGCGGTATAGCCGCCGTCGAACCGGAGGACATCTCGCCGGTTGGCCTCGGAGCCAAGTCGGATGGTGATGCTCGCGGACCCAGCATCCGGACCCCCGCCGTGCCGTTCCACGACCGCCACGCCGGGGCGCATCGGGTCGAGGGATTGCAGGTCGCCGGCGGTGACGGCGCCGACCGGGGCGAGATCGATGGACACAGAGCCGAACAGCGGGTAATAGGTGGTGGAGTCCGGAATGCCGAGCGGGTGGGTGGAGTGGCGCAGGGCGCCCTCGTACGGCTGCAGCCGGAGCAGCCCATCCGCCGTGTTGCCGGCCCCGGGCCCCGCGGTGGCGACCAGCCGCAGCCGGTACTCGCCGGTCAGTCCCTCGGCGGTGGCCTCCGAAGGCAGCTCCGCGGCCACGGGGGCGCAGTTCTCGGGAGTGACCTGCACGGGCCGCGGGCTGCACGCCATTCCGGGGACGAGGACCGAGCAAACGGTGGCCGCGCTCACGAAGGCCCGGCGGACGGCCGGCGCTGGCGTCGTCATGGTTGGAGGACTTCGACCACGCGCCCGGCGGGGTCGACCACGGTAATCGGCTGCCGAATCACATCGTTCCACAGCTCCAGTACCGCCGGCGCGCGTTGCGCCCTGAGGGCGGGGGCCAAGGGAACGGTGTACGGGTCCGCGCCCGCGGTGCTGACGGCGTAGCCCTGATCGGCGAGCGACTCCACCGTGATGCGGCTCAGCGGGTTGGAGCCGAGGCTGACGAACCCGGTCATCAGCTCGTTGTCGAACACCGACTCGCGCCAGTGAGCGTCGGCGGTTCCCTCTCCACCCATGTCCTCGACCGGAATCTTCTCCCCGCCCATGTAGCCGGCGCCGCCATCGGCATCGAAGGCGGCGAGTGCCCGCACGCCGATGAAGTGGGGGTCAGTGCCGGGAGGTTCCGCCAACGAGGGGTCGACCAGCAGCCCCTGCAGACCCCAGAGCGTCCCGAATCCGAGGACGTGACCCATCTCGTGGAGGATGACGGTGCTGAGCAGCCCCACGGATTCGATCAGGTCGAGGTCTTCAGTGTCGAACCTCATGAGACCCAGGACCGTCAACTTGTTCGCGATGCGGATGAAGCAAGGGCCCGCCTGACCGAGCACCCCAAGCGGGCCGTCGATCGGCTCCAGGGTGACGAGAATGAGGACGTCGTCCACCGTCTGATTCAAGGCCGGTGAGTTAGCGCCACAGCTGTCCGCAGGCACGACCAGGATGACATCGGCCAGGTCCCCCGCGATGAGGTTCTCCCACCGTTGCTCCGCCGCCGTGAAGGCCTGCGCCTGCGCCACGGTGGTGGTGCTGAGGAACCGGAGCTCGATGTTGAACGGTGGGTTGGCGGTCGCGGTGAAGGTGACGGACAGGGTGGTCCCCACCACGGCGGCGATCACCTCTTGCGGTGCCCCCGCCGTTCCCAGCGTGAACTTGGTGGCAGCTTGGCCCGTGGCCGCCGTCGTGCGCGTCGGCGTGACAACACTACCTCCTCCCTGGGTGACGCTGAAGCTCACCGTGGCGCCGGCGATCGGGTTCCCCAGGCCGTCCCTCACCTCGACGGTGAGCGGGAGCGGCAGCGGCAGTCCCGACGAGCCCGATTGCCCGTCTCCGGAGACTTTCTGGAGCTCAGCAGGCACCAGCTCCACGACCACCGTGGCGACCGCGCTGACCTCCCCCACCGCCGCCGTCACCTGCGCGGACCCGGCGCCGGCGGCCGTCACCAGTCCCTCCGGGGACACGGTGGCCACCCCGGAATTGGTGGAGCTCCAGGCGACCATGGGTTGGGTAATCGGGTCGCCCCGCTGATCCTTGACCGTCGCCGAAAGCTGCTGGGTCTGGCCGATGGCGGTGAAGGATACCGCGGTGGTGTTGAGCACGATCGTCGTCGGTACCGCCGGCTCCGAGCCGCACCCGACCAGAAGAATGGCCATCAGGCCGGTAGCGGCGAAGAGGGGCGGTTGCCGGACGGAAACCCGATGCATGGCTCGGTTCCAGTATTGTGGGGCTCGCGTTTCCCGGGCGGACCAAGGCAGATTGGTCTTCGCGCTCGTCATCCGGGGGATGGAGGGGAGGGCGGTAATGGGCAAGCTACCGTGGGAATCTCTGGCGCGCCAGCTTCAGCGATACACAACTCGACCCCCATGGGGATCGCCATGACGTTTGCCACCCCCGAAGATATCCGGAGTCATTTCCCCGCCTTGAACCGGCTCCATCACGGCCAGCCGGTGGCGTACTTCGATGGACCGGGAGGAACCCAGGTCCCCCGCGCCGTGGTCGAGGCGATGGCGGACTACCTCTTTCAGCACAACGCGAATACCCACTGGAGCTTTCCGTCCAGCGAAGAGACCGACGCCATGATCGCCGGGGCCAGGGGGGGCCTGGCGGACTTCTTGGGAGCCTCCGCCGGCGAGGTCGCCTTCGGCGCCAACATGACCACGTTGACGTTCCACTTGGCGCGGGCCTTGGGAAGGAGGTGGGGTCCGGGTGACGAGATCGTGGTGACCGAGCTGGATCACCACGCCAATGTTGCTCCCTGGCAGGTCCTGGCGAAAGAACGCGGGGTCACCCTTCGGACGGTCCGGATGATCCCGGAGACCGGCCTGCTCGACGGGGTGGCCCTGGAGCGCGC
>Ga0326597_10009876_pt1 | contig 12751 bp, 10 predicted proteins | sample RVTome_12_FD_203789 | JGI IMG/M metagenome (GOLD analysis project Ga0326597, IMG submission 203789) | Soil microbial communities from uranium-contaminated site in the Upper Colorado River Basin, Wyoming, United States - RVT100D185 | ecosystem: Environmental > Terrestrial > Soil > Contaminated >... | reverse complement strand
GTGGTCCATAGGTATGGCCGCAAGCGCGCTGTTTCTGATATTACTGGTGTTGCTGGCGACCGGGATCGGGTTTTTGCTGTCGATAGTGAATCTAGTGTACAGGGACACTGAAAATTTCATAGGGATAGCCGCCACCTATGGAATGTTCCTCGCGCCGGTGTTGTACTCCCCGCCCGATAGTTACCCCCTGTTTCTGGTCAATGTGTTGAATCCTGCCAGCCCAATATTGATCGAGATCCAGCAGCTTGTTGCAAGCGGGATGGTAAACCTGGATTTGTTTCTGGTTGCGTCGGTGGTTATACCACCGCTGGTCTTTATTGCCGGCTGGCGATTGTTCTACATAGTTTTGCCTGTAGTCATTGAGAGGGCGTGAATAAATACGATACTTCTATGAACACAGCAGCAGTCATTAATGTAGAGGATGTTGGCAAAAAGTTCTGTAAATCTCACCGCCGGGCAATGAGATACGGTATCAGGGATATATGGGGCCGGTTGTCGGGGCAGCGCTCGAATCCATATGAGCTCAGACCAGACGAGTTCTGGGCTGTCGAAGATGTCTCCTTTACATTAAAGGCTGGGCAATGTCTTGGAGTAATCGGCCCAAACGGGTCTGGTAAAAGTACCCTGTTGAAGATGCTGAACGGTGTCCTGCAACCGGACACCGGGACTATACAGGTCAACGGAAAAATGGCCGCAATGATTGAAATAGGGGCAGGATTCCATCCGCTATTGACGGGCAGGGAGAATATTTTTGTCAATGGTGCAATCCTGGGCATGGACAAGCGGACCATCAGGAAATCTGTCGATGAAATTATTTCATTTTCCGGACTTGAAGAGTTTATCGATACGCCGGTGAAGTATTATTCGAGCGGAATGTATGTGCGACTGGGATTTTCAATTGCCGCCCAGCTAAGGCCGGAGATTCTGGTCATAGATGAAGTGCTGGCGGTTGGCGATTTACAGTTTCGTGTCAAATGTATTGAACACATACGCAAGCTCCAGCAAGGTGGCACCGCTGTGATACTAGTTTCTCATAATACTATCGATATCCTGAAAACGGTAACAGAAGGTATCGTTATGTCTAAGGGGAGGATGCATTACTCAGGAGATGCCCATACCGTGGTTGAAGTATATAACAGGCTGATGCTGCCCGAGAATACAGACGCTAACAGCAAGACAAGTAAAAATGTTTATATCAATAAGGTAATGATGTTGGATGATAAAGGATCCGCCAGCAATGGCTATTCAACAGGCGACAGCCTGAAGATGAAAATTGAGATCAATAGTAACAGGCAAATCGATGATGCCAGAATAATCGTTGCAATCGAAAGACCCCAGTTCGGGGTCATATCCTCGATATCGAGCGCATATCAGCACCAATATATCGAAATCATTCCGGGTACAACCACGCTGGAATTAATGCTTGAATCACTGCCTCTCATGAAAGGTCACTATATAGTGAATGTCAGTCTTTACGGCAGAGAGAGTGCGGATTTTTTTGACAGGGTACAGGGCGCAGCATTTTTTGAAATAACAGGGCCGGAGCCTGATTATTCAGGTAGCGGCTTGTCCGGATGTATAAAACTGGAGCATAGCTGGAGGACTTTAAAAAGGCTAAGGTCACAATGAGTGTGATAACAAAAATATTTGACACGTCTGCAGTAAAGGACGTCCATTTTATTATTGGCGCTCCCAGGTCAGGTACAACCTGGTTGCAATATTCGCTCAATTTACATCCGCAGGTATTTTGTGCCGAGAACAGGTTCTTCGGAAATTTTGCCGAGATGTGGCCTGATAACAACGGGGCATACAGTGTAAGGATCACGCTGGACGAATATATTCAACGTCACAGTCATCAGGTCCCGGTAAATGCTGCGGGATCGACAATTGGTAAATATCAGGACCTGTTACTGACCAATATGATTAAAGCTACGGTTAAAACTATCAGGCAAATATCTGGAAAGAAATACCTGATTGACAAGATAACGCCATATCTAGGCACATCAGACAGGGTGGTGGAACAGATATTCACCAGGTTTCCCAGTGCGAAACTGGTTTATCTGGCACGCGATGGACGTGATGTATTGACCAGCGGCACATTTGACTGGCTGAAAAAGGACGCGGAGGGTACTGACAGACACAGGTACTTTATTATGAAGGAGAGGAATTTTACCCTGCGCAGATTTTTTGATGATGAACTGATAGCTCTGTGGTCCAGATACTGGACTGAACCCTATCAGGCCCTCGTGGACAGCAGGCATGCTTACCTTCAGATTAAATATGAACAGATGCTGGAAACATACGCAAATGTTTTTGGTTCTGTTCTTAAATATTTCGATATTGGTTGTACTGCAGAGCAAATAAGTAAATGTGAACAATTGTCAGATTACCAGGTGATGTCAGGCGGCAGGGTCAGGGGCGAAAATTCAATCGCTGAGAAGCAGAGAAAAGGGATTGCCGGAGACTGGAGGTCCTATTTTACAAGGCGGGACGGTCTTCTGTTCCAGGAACTGGCAGGCAAACAGCTCCAGGCCCTGGGTTATGTGCATGGTCCGGAATGGACTGATGCGTTGCCTGATAGGCTCGATTTGACACCATTAAACTGACATGGACACCCGGTAAAGAAAACAGCGGTCTGCTAATAAGATGAAGATATATAAAAGTAATGTGGACGTTCCTGAAGATTTCCTGAACAGCTATTTTGGAGCAGCAAAAGCATTCGCTCCTTGTCCTGTATGTAATAAGAACAGATTCAAGATTATCAACATAGCAGATCGCCATAATATCAGTTTGCCGGTATCAATGTGCCAGACATGCGGTATGGTTACCACCAATCCAAGGCCTGATGCAGCCTGGTACGATGAGTTTTATCTGAAATATTTCTGGCAGGTTTATGTGGGCAATAATGCTGAGGATCTGGACAGCCTGTTTATCAATGATCATTATGCCTTTAAGGGTGAACGTATCGGCTCACTGATACTGCAGGAAATGACAAAGCCGGCTTGTAACTATCTGGATGTGGGTTGCGGGCTTGGTGGTCTGGTCAAATATCTAAGACAAATAAGGCCACACTGGAACATTGATGCTATAGAACCATCTGCAAGTGCAGCTGACTATACGATGAAACATGGCGTAAATGTTATTAATGCCGGGTTCGATCAATTTTCTTCAAAAGATAAAAAATATGATTTTATTTCGCTGGTGCATGTGCTTGAACATTGTCTGGACCCGGTCGAGATGCTGGTCCGGCTTGCAGGGCTACTGGCCGAAGGCGGGATGATATATGTGGAAATCCCGGACCTGATGTCAGGAAAATGGAAAGGCAAGGATTATTTTCATATTGCGCATGTTCATTATTTTGATACAGAAATATTCAAACTGCTTGTCAGGCAAACACCACTGCTAATAAAAAGGATTACACCCAGTCCGGTTCCCGAATACTGGCCATGGGCCACAGCATTTTTTCTCGTTAAAAATACTGAATATGTTACTGGTACAGACAAAATTACCCCACTAACGGACAAAGAGGTAATTGTTCTGAAAGAGCAAAAAATAACCGGGCAAATAAACCAGGGAGGACATAAATAATGATTGAAAAAACATCACGCTTCGGCAAACTTGCCAAAAAAATCAGGTTCTTACGGGACAACCTCTACGGGAAAAAAATCATGGAACTCGAAAAAAGACTGGCGAGGCAGGAAGAACTGCTGAACATGATAGTTTCTGATGAGTCCGTCCTCTGGTTGTACCAGAACAAAGAGGAACGCATGGATGCGACCAAGCATTGTTTTGATGAAAAGCGCAGGCAATTCCACTTGCAAAGATACAAGTTCGCCTGCTCCCGGGTAAACGGCAAGGTGGTTGCGGATATTGCCTGCGGTACCGGGTATGGATCGCGTTTGCTAATGGAAGAAGGGCGGGCAAAATCGGTAACCGGTATTGATATCGATGAGGATGCAATAAAATATGCCGGCAGAAAGCACAAGGTAGATGGTGTTACGTTCAAGGCGGCATCAGCAGACCGGACGGACGAAGCATCCGGTTTTTATGATGTGGTTATTTCATTTGAGACCATCGAGCATGTGCCTGATGATTGCGCAATGCTGGTTGAGTTTGCCCGTATACTCAAGCCTGGCGGGCTGCTAGTTTGTTCTACACCGAATAGCTGGCCTGTCGATATCAGCCAGCATCATTTGCGTACATATGATATGAACGCAATCAGTAATGTCCTGGACAGCAAGTTTGTGGTGGAAAAATTTTATAACCAGAATTCCGGATCGGATTTTATCTACAATCACAACCAGCCTGCCGGGATAGTCGAGACGGACAAATCGAATTATAAAAACGCCGAATGTTATATCGTTGTTTGCCGGCGAAAGTAACGTCCCCGTATATATACCCACCAGGACAGCATGAATCCAAATCCGGGAAAGTATCGCATAGGCGTGGCAGACAGCAGGAACAGTCATTTCTACTTCAGGGGCGTTTGTGAACAACTGGACGTGATACTTGTCGATGATGTAACAGCAGCTCAACTTGAGAGCGGGCTTGAACTGGATCTGTGTATCGTGACCGGAGAGTATTGGCCTGAGCAGATTTTCCTGCTTTCAGCAGCCAAATCCAGGGGTATCCCGACCCTGCATATCATGGACGGTGTCCTCGAGTGGAGAAACACCTGGGAGCATCCGCAATTAATCTCGCCCTTCCTGCAGCCGGTTATGGCAGACAAGGTCGCTTGTTTAGGCAGGTCGCAGGCACGCATACTTGAATCATGGGGTAATTATAGTAAATGCGAGGTGGTTGGTTCGCCGCGCCTGGACCCATTGCTGGATTACCGGCGATCTGCAGGACCAGTGCGTGACTATGCCCTGCTGGTGGCAAGTGCAAAAACACCCTGGTTCAATAGCACCCAAAAATCCAGGGTAGTGCAGGGCCTGATAGATTTGCAAAAAGGCATAGCGGAATCTGCTAAGACTAACGGGACGTATACAAGGATAATCTGGCGCCTGCAAGACGAACTTTTCGACGAGCTGTTTGAACAGGGCAGCGCAACCAATCATGCGGGGGACAAGCTTGCTGATTTATTACATCAGGCAGACGCCCTTATTACAACGCCTTCAACAGTCATGCTGGAGGGTATGTTGTGTGGTATACCGGTTGCGGTCATTGATTATACAAACAGTCCACAATACGTACAGTCAGCATGGTCTATTACAGCGAGTGAACATATCTCTCAGGTCTTGACGGAATTAAGAATGCCACCTCAGTCAAAACTGGTATTGCAGGATTATTATCTCCATGACGCACTCGAATGTTATAGCCCGGCTGGTCCGCGCCTTGCCAGGCTTATTGAGGAAATGCTCAGGATCAAATCAGCAGGGATCGCCATGAAAAAGAAACTGGGGTTTCCCCTGAACATACTGGAACAGACCCGGGGCAGTCATCACTTGCCTGAGGCCAGATTTGATCTGGCGAAATTATACCCACATCATCCGGTATATTCAGATTATGATAAGTCATCACTGCAGGCTGAGTTGCTTCATTGCAGGAAAAAGCTGGAAAATCTCTCGGAGGAGATCAGCTTGTTAAAACGGGATGGTAATTTTACGCTGGCGAATTATCTGACCAGGCATTTTCGATGGCTAGGCAAGGTAAGAAAAATTATCCGGCGATGGAAAGGCAAAATTTGATGGTTGCAACCGAAAATTTGCCGTTTGAATACGATCAGGGATAAACCGGACATGAATGATGCCGGTACCAGGATAAGTATTGTGCTGTCCCATACAGGCGATGACAAGCTGTTGAGCCGTTGTCTTGCTTCCATCGTAAATCAGACAATTACACCCGTACAGATTCTGCTTGTGACTGACAGACCGGGTACAGGGCAGGACATACCTGTCCGGGGTGGGGTGAAGTTTGATGTGGTCGAATGTGAACAAACACCCACATGGTTGGCCTGGGGCAAGAGCCGGGCGATAGAGATGTGTGAGGGTGATCTCATATATTTCATGGTAACAAATCATGAACTTGGGCAAAACTGTCTTTATGAGTTGAGCAAGAGGATCTGTGTGATTAAGGGGCCTGCAGTCGCTTACAGCAGTTTTGCATTTGCGAATGGTGCATTGTCAGGAATGAAATGGGGTTTTGAATTCAATAATTACCACATATTGAATCGTCATCTGGTCGGAGAAGGATATCTGGTTGGCAAATGCAGTTTCCAGGGTAACGCATTTCCATTCAACGAAAACATCATCAATGGTGCAGAAGACTGGGACTTGCACATACGCTTGTCAAAGGCAGGGTTTCAATTCCTGTTCTGTCCAGACGTGCAGTATCTTTATTCCCGGCACAAGTCGACTGTTTTTCCTCCAGCCCAGGACTGGTACAGGCAGGCAGCAGACATGATCATCAAGCATAATCCTGATGTATACAGTTATCGGAACCTGAGTACGACGAAACTGGCGTATGCCCCCGGGCTGCGGGTTATCTGTGACAATAGTAACAGGCACCTGCTGATCAGATTTATGAAAGAACAATCATTCATTGACTGGTCCATGGAGGGGGTGGCTTGTTCTGCTCCGTACAGGATGGAGATGGAAGAATGTTCACTTCTGGACCAGCTTCCGCATGAGGCTGTGGAGTCAGCTGTACTCTATTTAGAAACAGCATCCGGTTTCAGTATCTGCAGTATTACATACGCTGGCAAGGCAGTATTGCGGGTCAAACGGGTGATTAATGGAAAAAATCTTTATCAGTATGGTGATCAGAAGGCGGAAATAGACCTTGCATACGATACAAAACCCTTGCCTGTACAGGGTATTTCCACTGACAGGGGGCGACTGCCGCAGATTTCACCGGCGAAATCAGGCATGGATTTATTAAGGGGCAGATTCAGTAAATATTCGGGCAGGGTGCTTGGCAATAGAATTAGTAATTATCTGATCCGGATATACGATATGCTCCATGAATATAATCATTCCATGGAATTCCATGCCTTACGAACCAGGCTGGATTCAACAAGTTTGCCAGGCGTACAGAAAATTTTTGACCATATCGTATATACATTGTGTCTATCACCGCTACCTGTAATCAAGAACGGTACGGACTGGATGAATTACTATTCCGGTACATTGCAGAACCCGTGTTTACTGGTTGAAAAGGAAGCTGAAACCAGGATAAACCTGATGATGGTTACATCCAGGCTGGAATACGGCGGAGTAGAGAATATCCTGGTTAATCTGGTTGCCGGTCTGGACAAGGCCAGGTTCAATATAATCCTGTTGACCACTTCCGGGTCAACTCATCCATGGGCGGGCCTTGCAAGAAAAGCAGGCGCGCGTGTATATCATATTGACAGGATGGTTCCGGAGCATGCAATGCCGGAGCTAATTGCAAAATTAACCCGCATCAAAAAGATAAATTGTGTTTTTATTATGCATTCACTTGCTGCTTATTATGCAGCAGAACATATAAAGAAGAATAATCCGGCCGTGCAAATTATAGACAGAAATGAGGTGAGGGAGGGGAGCAGTGATTTTCCGCATTGTTCAATCCAGATAGGCAGGTCATTCCTTGATTGCAGAACTGTCGGTCACTACAGGCTTGCGGAGTACATGACAGAAATCAGCCGGAACCCTGTCGAGGATTACAAGGTTATATATTACGGTATTTCGATGGATATCACCCGGACCGATGATGCATCTTTAAGAAACCTGTGTGGGGCCGGGATGGATGATCCGGTGGTGCTGTTTGTTGGCAGGCTTACGCCCCAGAAACGGCCGGAGATATTTGTTCAGATAGCAAAAGCGGTGATTATGCTTACAGGGGCAAGTAGTCTGCATTTCGCATTGGTTGGTGATGGCAAGTTGTATGACACAACTTGCCGCCTGATTGTGGAGAATAATCTTCAGCATAATGTTCATTTGCTTGGTGCACGGCTTGATGCACGGGATTTGTTAGCGCAAGCAACGCTGTTACTGATGCCATCAGAATACGAAGGACTGGCGCTGGTGTCTTATGAAGCAATGGCCCTGGGAGTGCCACAGATATTTGCCGATGTGAATGGGCAAGCTGAATTAATCAGTGACGATACTGGTATACTGATCAGGAACGGGAAAGGTGAAATTGATCGTTATGCCGAAGCCTGCATCGCCCTGCTTGAAAATGGGGACCGCAGAAAAACTATGGGCAGTGCGGGCAGGGCGCGGATCAGTAAATTGTTTAACCATGAACATTTTTTGAACCAATATATCGACCTTTTCAGTCACAATGCCGATTTCCACGCATAATCCGTTATTACGTATGAACATAACTTTTATTAATGGCCGGCGACATGATTATTACCAATGATTTTGTCCTTATCAATTTCCCGAAGACTGGGTCAACTTTCGCCAGGCAGATAATTACAGATCTGTATCTCAAAAAGCTGAAACGAAATCGCATTCAGAAACTGGCAAACATGCTGGGGGTAAGAAAAAATTATTTCCTCAGGGAACTGTTTCTGCCAAAAACCGAGTATCTGACTGAAAAGGGCGATCAGGAAGACCAGCATGGTCGCTATGTGCAGATGCCGGAAGAATTTCGCCAAAAGCCGGTGTTAAGCGTGGTCAGGGATCCGGTCGTCAGGAATATTTCCTTCTATGAATTTGGCTGGTGGAAAAGATATTATGCAGCCCCTCTGGAGGAAATTAAGAAATTGTTCCCGACTTTTCCTGATATCGATTTTCAGACTTACCTGAAGTTCCAGAAATATAATTCAAGATACAGGGACACAGGTACGGATATCAACGATGATATAGGCGAACAGACAGTCCAGTTTATTCAGTATTTTTTCAAAAGGCCCAGGGAAGTGTTTGCAAAGCTGAATGACGAATATATTTACTCAGGGGTGTACAGGCAGGACCTTCCTGACATGACCCTGTTGACCACTGAAACCCTGAACAGCGATCTCTATAAGTATCTGCTTGGTTGTGGATTTTCCAGGAAAGAAGTCGGCATTGTTACCACAAAAGGTCCGGTAAGACCTGAACAGACAAAACGAAAAACAGAAAAGGAGAGAAGCGCCTATCTGACCGACGATTTGATCAGGACGATCAGGCACAGTGAAAGATATCTTTACAGAATATATTCTGATTATGGCATTGTATATTAATCAGTCTGGTATATTAAAAACATATTTCTTATGTCAACTATTTTATTCAGTATCGTAATAATCACCCGCAACAGGGCGGCGAAGCTGCAGCATACCCTGGACTCGGTAAAAAGCATTGAATTCCCGCGGGAACAATACGAGGTAATAATTGTAGACAATGGCAGCACGGACAGTACAGCAGAGGTCTCTGAAAAATTTTTCGTCAATACAAATATCAACCACCAGGTGGTAATCGAAAACAGGCCAGGTATATGCCGGGCAAGAAACAAAGGGATTGAGTCTGCTGATGGGGAAACTGTTTTGTTCCTCGACGATGATGCCCTGATAAACAGCAACTTGCTGGACGTTTATAAAGACGCCAGATCCAGATACCCAAATGCGGCCGCATTTGGCGGACCGGCCAGGCTGGATCCGGCAATACCAAGACCATGGTGGTGGATAGATGAATTTGACAAGACCATGAGTTGCCAAAATTACGGAGAGCACTACCTTACATACCCCGAAGGCGCAAATCCTTACGGTTTGAACATGTTGATAAAGCGGGACGTTCTACGGGCTGTTGGGGGGTTTGATGAGAGGCTTGATGATTTGACCGGCAGTTTTGCGGATGAAACGGAACTGTTTTTACGATTGAAAAAGAGAGGTGAAACTATCATATATGTACCGGATGCCGGGGTTATCCATTCGGTAATGCCTGACAGGTTGCAATGGCGTAATTTCATGAACCGGTTTCGTCTGGTCGGCCGATCACATGCCTGTCTCGATCGTATGCACAATACTTACCATGCCCGGCGTTTATTGCGCAGAATGGCCAGTGCGCTGGCCTTGTTTATCAAACATGGAAGTCCCGCCGTGTTCTTTACAGAACTGTATGCGTGGGATGGTTACAGGAGGTTCAGATCCAGTGGGCCGGGAGTAATTCCGGTCAAGCAGCAAGGCTCGCGGGTATGAAAAAGGCTGATATATCAATAATAATGCCTTGTTACAATGCTGGGCAATTTTTAACAACCGCCATTGAAAGTGTTTTGACCCAGGGTGTGCCGATTCAGTTGATAGCGGTAGATGATGGCTCTGCTGATAATACTCTGGAGATACTGGCTGGATACAGCGGCGACATACAGGTCCTGAAATCCGATCATCAGGGTGTCGCAAATGCACGCAACAAGGCCATAGATCATATCAACAGTCGCTATACACTACTGCTTGATGCCGATGATGCATTGGCACCTGGTAGTCTGGGCTATCTGTTACAGCAGGGGAGTCGGAACGACAGGGCGGTTGTGTATGGTAATTTTTCTTCGTGGGATAAAACCTTGCAGAAAAAACTGCATGTGCATAAACCCGCCAGCCTTGGTAAATCTCCGTTATCGTTACTGGTAAAGCGGAACATATCGCCGCCGGGGGCGATACTCTTTCCTACCGATGCGTTTGCCAGAATCGGCAGGTTTGATCAGACTGTTGCCAGCTGTGAGGATTGGGATTTTGTGATACGGCTGGCAAGGGCGGGGTACCGGTTCATCAGATTAAACCGGGAAATATTTTACTATCGCCGTTTATTGTCCAGCGCCAGTAACCAGGCGTACAGAATGCTGGTATCAGGATGCGAGGTAATACGTCGTTGTCATGAGAGGGACGGCCGTATTACCGGTGATTTATATGCAGATGGTTATAACAAGGAACAACGGGATGCCAATCTGCTTTATTATCATGCGGTATGCATGGGGATATCATCATTATCATCTAATACTGATATTTTCCGGGAGATAGTCCATTCTGTGAGGGCCCCCGTTAATGCAGATTGGGTCGAATTCGGAAAGGCATTCCGTTTGTCTGTCTGGTGGAACAGTCTCGCTGTTGAAGGTGACCAGGAACAACTGATACGCGAAGCACAATCCAGGAGTATCTCACTTATCAAACAGACAGCGGGCCACCAGGAGTGGTGCCGGAACATGGTCCTGGGGATACTTTCACCCGACTTCCGGGAGCTTTTGCTGCGGCCCGGGCCAAGAAAGGCGCTCCGCCTTTTCAGGGAATGGAAAATGGCCAGGCAAATAGTCGATCAACTGGGAAAATAACTTTTCTGAACAGCACGCGATTATGCAATTAAGTCTTGTTTTGGCCACATGTAACAATGCTGAATCGCTTGGAAATTTACTGGGCTGTTTGACACGCTGTCTACAGCCTGAAAGCTGGGAGTTGATAGTCGTAGATAATAAAAGCACGGACACCACCGCAGATGTTATTAATAGTTATGCTGCCCGTCTGCCCGTTAAATATCTATTTGAAGGAATTCAAGGGAAAAGCCGTGCCCTGAACAACGGAATCAGGCATGCGACGGGTGATATTGTCCTGTTCTCCGACGATGATATTGTGCCGGACGGGTCGTGGCTGGTAAATCATGTCCGCGTTATGCGTGAGCATCCGGAGATTGATATCGTGGGAGGCAGGATCAGTGTCGATAAGTCCGCCCTGCCAGCGTGGCTGGTTAATTCATTTAATCTGACAGGGATACTGGTGGCGGAGCACGACCTGGGGGACAGTGAACTTATCTACGACACAGACAAATATCCATACGGGCCTAATATCGCCGTCAGAAGGAGTGCCCTTGTCAATGTAGACAAACCGTGGCCGGAGCATCTGGGGCCCGGCAGGAGACTGCCTGTGGGTGATGAAATGGTGTTTATACACAATATCGGCAGGGCGGGGCAGCAACGGCTCTATACACCTGATTGTCTGGTGGAACACAAGCCGATAGTCCGTAATAATTTCTTTTTAAAATCACTCAGGCGATGTTTTCTGGGTGGGTACGCAGCCGGGTATTATGCGGAAAATTTGCTGGCCGACAAACCTGGAAATACCTTTTTGAAACTTACCGGTAGCCGGGTTGCAAGTTGCAGAAGTATAAGGGAGTTTTCCTGTATGGTGGCAAGGACTGCCGGTGTTATTAGTGGACGCATTCATCAGCAGTTTCATTAGCATGAAATGTACGAGGCCGGAATCTGTATTGCCTGGTTGACAATAGACAACCATACTTTTAAACAGGAGTTCGTATATGCACAGCTTGTTAAGCTCTGGCTTAAGCCAGGCATTGTTCAATCTGCGGACAGAGTTGAGGTTATGGCTGCGTCACCGGAAGGGATCATATAAGGCAAGGCGCTATCCACAATCTGCGCTGGACAAGCTGCATCTCGGTTGCGGACCTAACCGGAAACCAGGCTGGTTGAATGTAGATTTGTCTATGCCCGCGGACCTGGCCCTGGATCTCAGGGAAAAATTTCCATTCCCGGATAACAGTTTTTCGGTAATCTACAGTGAACATTTCTTCGAGCACATTGATTACCCCGTTGCCGCCGGTAATTTTCTTGCCGAATGTTTCCGGGTATTAAAATCCGGCGGTCTGATCCGTATAGGTGTCCCCGATACAGAATGGCCGTTGCAGGAATACTGCAAGGTGCGTAACGACGGATATTTCCATCTGTCCCAAGAATCATGGCACCCACAGTGGTGCACCACGGAGATGGAGCATATTAATTATCATTTTCGACAGGATGGGGAACACAGGTTTGCCTATGATTTTGAGACCTTGCTGAAGGTACTCAA
>Ga0326597_10009874_pt1 | contig 12753 bp, 11 predicted proteins | sample RVTome_12_FD_203789 | JGI IMG/M metagenome (GOLD analysis project Ga0326597, IMG submission 203789) | Soil microbial communities from uranium-contaminated site in the Upper Colorado River Basin, Wyoming, United States - RVT100D185 | ecosystem: Environmental > Terrestrial > Soil > Contaminated >... | reverse complement strand
GAAGTAGTGGTTGATCTTCTCAAACAGCACGCGTTTTTGCCGATCGTTGACGCCTTCCACCGCGCGCACGAGCTCCGAGTTGTAACCGAGGGCGGTCGCAGACGCAGCAAGCGCTTTGACGTCCTTAGGAAAACACGAGCCGCCGTAGCCGCAACCAGGATAGATGAAGCTATAGCCGATGCGCGGATCCGAGCCGATGCCGACCCTGACGTTTTCTATATCCGCTCCGAGCAGCTCCGCGAGATTTGCCAGCTCGTTCATGAAGCTGATCTTCGTCGCAAGCATGGCATTGGCGGCGTACTTGGTCAGCTCTGCCGAGCGGTTGTCCATGATCAGGATGCGCTCATGATTACGATTGAACGGATCGTAGAGTGCGCGCAGCAGCTCCGCCGTGCGCGGATTATCGGTGCCGATCACGATCCGGTCGGGCTTCATGAAATCCGCGACCGCATCGCCCTCTTTGAGAAACTCGGGGTTAGACACGACGTCGAATTCCTGCGCAACACCGCGTCGCTCGAGCGCGGCGCGGATCTCGGCACTGACTCTGTCAGCCGTGCCAACCGGCACCGTCGATTTGTTAACGACGATGCGGTAGTCGTTCAAGTTCTCCCCAATCGAGCGTGCCGCGGCTAACACATGCTGAAGATCAGCCGATCCGTCCTCGTCCGCGGGCGTACCCACCGCGATGAACTGGAACAGGCCGTGATCGACGCCGGCTGTCACGTCGGTCGTGAACGAAAGGCGCCCCGTGTCGCAGCCCCGCTTGATGAGCGACTCGAGCCCCGGCTCAAAGATCGGCACCTCCCCTCGTTGCAGGCGCTCGATGCGGCTGGCATCGATATCGACACAGACGACATGGTTGCCGGTTTCCGCAAGGCATGCGCCCGTCACCAAGCCGACGTAGCCAGAACCGAATATCGTAACGCGCATAGCTGAGGAACCGTCGAGTCAGGGGAAATGAAGGTTACACCAACGGGTCGGCCGGTTCAGGAACTCATCCGCAAAATTCATGCCGATAGCGGGCGCCCGTACCGGGAGGCGTACGCGCCGCTTGCGTTGACCCTCGAAGTCGCCGGGCTCTACACTGTGGCTACACTGTGGCACGCGACGGGCGATTAGCTCAGCGGGAGAGCGCTCCCTTCACACGGGAGAGGTCGCTGGTTCAATCCCAGCATCGCCCACCAGCGCCAACGCAGAGCCACCGGCTGGGCGGACTTCCCGGAAAGCGCTACAGCCCTTGGCGGGCCCGCATTTGTGAGCCCGGTCACATTGCGCGGCGGCTTCCTGCCAGAGCAGGGATCCGCGGCGACCAAGCGCTGCACCGCACACGCAGCACACAGCGGTTAAGTTATTCGGTAGCAAACCATAATGAGCCACTCGCGAGTCGTGTCTATCTCCGGGGCGCTGCTAATGGCAGCTTGTTCGTGCGACACCTCGGCGGGCGACTGCGGGTCGCCAAACCCGGATCGGATCTTCTGCGAAGATTTCGAGAACGGTGATCTGTCTCGATGGGACGAAGCGGCCCAAACGCTGGATGAGTATTCCACCATCTTGCAAGAACCCGGGCCGTCAGGCACGCCGGACAATCACGTATTTCGCCTGCGCGTGCCCGCTGGGCGCGGCGGGCGCGGTGCCAATACAACGTTTACGCCCAGTGAGTACGACAGGCTGTACGCGCGCTGGTACGTCGCCTATGAAGCCGGCTTCGATTTCACGGCGCCAAATCACGGCCACGGGCTGCATGCGGGCGACCGCTGGAAGAAGGGTGTGGCCGGCAACCGCCCACAGGGCGACGACTGGTTCACGGTCAATGTGGAGCACGAACGAACCACCAGTGCAGACCCGGATCCTCGCACGTATATCTACGCGTATTATCGGGGCATGCGCATGGACTGCTCGGACCCGAACGGCGCCTGCTGGGGTGATCACGTTCCCTGCATGATCGCCGATCGCTACTGTAACAGGGCGCCTGCGCTACGAGTCGAGACCTATCCGCCGCCACTGGAGCACGAGACGTGGTACTGCGTCGAGGTAATGGTCGATGCGGGCGCTCCGGCCGCCTCCCAAGCGGATGCCAACGGCGTGCTGGACCTCTGGGTGGACGGCGTGGAGATCGGGCCGTGGGAAAATATGTGGCTTCGAACGTCATCGAGCGTGCGCCTCAACCACTTCTGGCTCGGCCTATTCCATCACGACCAACACAGCGTCGAGGGCTTGAAGTTCGATGATGTAGCGGTCAGCACGAGCCGTATCGGTTGCCACGACTCCTTACGGCCTAGGCGGCCGCCGGCCAGCCTCGAAGTCAATTGGCGCGAGCGCCCGCGCGTGTGGCCAACGGCTTATTGAGCGGACCTACGAGAGCCCGGCGCCGTATCGGCGCCTGAGATAAGGTCCCCTGCGCCCCGGAAATCGGACACCGCGACAGCTACATTCTCACCGTCTTGGAAACGACGTTTGAAAAACTGCTCTCAAGCCCCGAAGAATCGTAGGCCGTCACGGCGAAATACCACGTGCCCGCCGTCAAGCCCGTGATGACGTAACTCGCGATTCCGGGATTGGACACATTGTCCGTGGCGCCGAGGTCGTCCGGCGACTGGCCCCAATAGAACTTGTAGCCCGCTAGATCACTGAGCGGGGAGCCGTCCGCGCGATGCGTCGGCGGCACCCAGGTCAAGGCGGCTGTGTCCGAGGTCGGCGGAGGGGGCGGAGGGGGTGGCGGAGTCGTGTTGCCGCCACTGGCGGTGCTTACGGCCGGCGCAGCGTCACCGCCGCCACCGCCGCCACACGCCGCTAGCATGCTGGCAGACATACAGATCATGGCGGCCAACACCCAACCTGGCCGTCGTTTGTGCCCTACTTGAGCGCTCGCCACCATGCCCCCTGGTGATGCGATCTCAGCTCGAAGCCTGAACTGATTTTTGAGCGTCTGCGCCGAGTGCGAAGCAGCACAGACAAGCGTGCGTAGAGAATCGAAACCAAACATTACTGGTAACCCCGCTATCCTAGGACAGTCCTTTAGATCGGTGGCTTTGCGCCTCCGCCTTTCGACGGATTTGCCTTTTTCAGTGGGGCCGATTCTGCCGAGCACAGTTAGTCTCCGCAACTGTCGCTAGATGCCGACGGCGTCACATCGCTTGAGTTAAATCCGGCGCAAATCCTCACGTTGCGCTGTGACTGTTGTCACAAAACTGGAGAAACGCGACATAACACTCTGAAAAACTGCGCAAAGAATATTCAGAAAATGTGGACTACTTCCGGATACGGAGTCGGGCGAAAATTCCGGAGCTTCGCTTTGCGATACGACCTAAGGTGATTTTTAGCTAATGGCAGCGATTACATCGCCGCGAATTGAGCGAAACGCGCGTGAAATTGCGCGGCGCATGCGCCGAGCCGCCGAACTGTCGCGTCCCAGCGAGCCGGGATCGCAGTCGGCGCGAACGAAGAATTCGGATCTAGACTTGGAGGAATTTCGCGGCGGGACGGGCCGCTTCGACTTACGGCTCGTCTGCGCCCAGGCTCTCGACCAGCCCTTTGAGATCCTGGACGCGGTCCTTCGACACGACGAGCACGGCATCGTCAGTCGCGACGACAACGACGCCGTCCAGCCCGAGGACCGCGACCTGCCGGCCGCTTGCCGACACGTAGCAGTCGCGGCAGGCCGCGGCCGTAACGTCACCGCGCAGCACGTTGCCATCGGCATCCTGGTCGAGGACCTCGTGCAGCGCGGCCCATGAGCCGACATCGCTCCAGCCGGCATCCAGCGGCACGACCGCCGCGTGTACGGTTTTTTCCATGACCGCGTAGTCGATCGAATCGGCGGGGCAGCTCAGGAACGCACTGCCGAGGCGCAAGCCATCTGCATCACTCGAGCGCGCCTTAAGCGCGGCTTCGCACACAGGCAGCATCCCGGGCGCGTGCCGCTGGAGTTCCTCGAGATACACGCGCGCGGGTAACAGAAACATCCCGCTATTCCAGAGGTAGTCTCCGGACGCAAGGTAGCGCTCGGCCGTGGCGGCGTCGGGCTTCTCGACGAACTCGGCGACCTCGGACCAGCCGTCACGTTCGCCGCCGCGGCGGATGTAGCCGTAGCCGGTTTCGGCTTTATCGGGAACGATGCCGAAGGTCACGAGCTTCCCCGCCGCCGTCGCCGCGAGGCCGAGCTCGACCGCCGCGAGAAAGGCCGGCGTATCGGCAATCACGTGATCTGCCGGCAACACGAGCAACACCGGCTCCGCCCCGGCCTCCGTCGTTTCGAGTGCGAGCAATGCCGCCACGGCCACCGCCGGTGCCGTGTTGCGGCCTGCGGGCTCGAGGACGATACACCCGGGCTCGATGCCGATCTCGCGAAGTTGCTCGGCGACGATCAAGCGGTGCGCCTCGTTGCAGATCACGAGCGGGGCGCCCGCCCGCTCACCGAGACCCGCTAAGCGCGCGAGAGTGTCCTGCAATAAGCTCCGCGTCGAGACGAGCGGAAGAAATTGCTTGGGCCTGCGCGGCCGGGAGAGCGGCCACAGGCGCGTGCCGGCGCCGCCGGAAAGGATCACTGGGATTACAGGCTGGGGCATTGCGAGCGCCTGGCTCCGTCGGAATCGAGGACGGGCCGCAGCTTAGCATGCGCCGCTCGGTACCCGCCCCGCACATCGATGGCGGGTACTGCCTCAGTTTGAAATCCTACCCGATTGACCGCCCGCGCCGGTCCCCGCAGTCTGGAAAGCATGCCAAAAGGACCAAAAGGCGAGAAGCGGCCAGCCGACGTGATTGGCGGGGCCGTCAAGTCCTTGAAAATCGTCACGGGCGAGATTAGCGAGGAGCTGGAGGACGAGCCTAAAGGCCGCGCCGGGGGCTCATGGGCGGTAAAGCCAGAGCTTAAGAAACTCAGCAAGAAGCAGCGACAAGAAATCGCTAGGAAGGCTGCACAAGCTCGCTGGTCGAAGCCGGATTAAGTCTAATTGTCTTTGACAGGATCGTCTTCCATCGACCGCCACTAAGCCGATAAGCAAGATCTAGTCTCGCAGGCTCCACTATCTCGATAGGGACTCTAAGCGCCGGAATGCTCACTTCGCTGGGTGCGCTGCGCTGCGCTTGAATCTTGCCTTTGGCTTGTACGACAGTCTTCTCTGAATCAGCGAATGCGAGCCTATACCTTATCTCGAACAGGTACTCACCCTTTTCATATGCGAAACCGTGCAGCAATGCACTTAGAGCCAATTGAGCAGGAAAATCCGATACCAAAATATCGCCTGTGTAGACTCCGATTAGAAACAGTTTGCCGTTCGACTCCTTTCGGATTTCGTCGCATAAGACAGCGTAATCCAACTTAACCGGTGGCTTGTTCGCCATATACTTTGTCCCGTGGAAGGTCAGTCCACATCGATGTGGCAGTTTCGCTTGTCTGTGTTACAGATTCAGGATGCCTGCCAATTGGAAAAGTAGGCTCCGCTGCCCAGTCTGCAAACTCCTTCATTAAGTCATCCGCTGCGTATTGCTCTCCGGCTGGGACAACTCGAAATTCCATTTCCGCTTCCATGCCAGTGAGCAAATCGCTTACAGTGTCCAAACATAGATTGCTTGGCTCGGAAAACCAACGAGTAATCTGTGCCGCGTCCTTCCCAATTCTCTTGCCAAGCTGTCGCTTTGTAAGTCCGTGACATGCCGCCATGGAAGCGAAGTACGCTAGGACTTCGCTAAACACGAGGTTCCGTCGGAGTCTGCGATAAAAAACGAGATCGCCTTTGCTAATCGTAGAAATACTTTGCATCTATCGCTCCAGTAAATAGTTCATGTGGATCGGATGTCTTTTTGGCATGGTACCGGCCAAAAAATAGATCCTTCCATCTATGTTCGATTTTTCTGATTTCGAATGTCCAATTCTGATTGTCTATGTCTCCTAAATCGCTTCGGTAGTTGTAACTCAGGGCAAGAAAAACGTCCTTTCCCGCGAAGTGGCCAAACACTCTAATCTGAGGCTCGATGCGGCGAAACTTTATCTCCCAGGCACCTCGATTCTTTGGATTTAACAGCCACAAGTACTCAGGCGTAATCCATCGCAACGTTGTAAAGGACGCCAGTTCCGCTCGAAGCTCTCCGAACAGTTCTTCGTCGCCCACTGGCGGACTCTTGAGTGCGCCATGTAACTCCTTGTCCAAGAACATCCATCGCCTTGGTATTCCGCTTGGTGACTCAAGAGGAAATAGCTCGCCTTCGGCAACTCTATACGATATTTGTTCAGAAATTGACATTTAAGTCAATACCCGGAAAATCGCTCTGTGACGCGGTTCTCCGAAGCTACGCAACTTAACACTGGCTTAAAAGACGACGAAACGCGGGCTTCAGCCGATTTTGCCCCCGTAGCTCAATGGATAGAGCTGGCCTTTCGTAGGGTTAGGTTGGGAGTTCGATTCTCTCCGGCGACATCCTTACTGTACGGCACATCACCGATAGCTTCATGGAGTTCGACGACATTCTGGCGCGGGTCGATGCGAAACAGGCCCCTGAGAAACGCGGACCGTACAAGAAGCGGCCCAAATGACCAAGAAAAGGAAACGGACGCTCCTAGATGACTTCATGGAAGAAGGAATCCGGTATATCGCGGATCATCCAGAGGCGCTGATCCCTATCCTTAAATGGCTCGCCAAGGTTGCGGCTGTAGCCCTAATCGCGCTAGTCGCCATAGCGGGCGTTGCGATTTGGGAGTTCTGTGTTTCAAACTGATCCAAAGATTCAAAGTGAGGCAGTACCCGATGGCGTGCCGGGTGGTTCTTAGCCTCGGCTGCATGCCCGCGACCCGGCGATCAGGCCGATGCGTGGCGCTTGAGGCTCGCCGCCACACGGCCGGCCGTGCGCCCGTCCCAAAGATCGATGCCACAATTCTGCCGCGGCTCACGTGCGAGCGTGGCCTCGACGGCGGACCGCATACCCGCGGCTGAAATGAGCTGATTGGTGCCGTTGGTGACGGTCACGGGCCGCTCCGTATTATCCCGCAGCGTCAGACACGGAATGCCGAGGTAGCTCGTCTCCTCTTGAATACCGCCAGAGTCGGTCAGCGCCAAGCGCGCGTCGATGACGAGGCTCATGAACTCGATGTAGGACAGAGGATCGGCGAGCGTGATCGCCGCATTCGCCTCGAGCTTGGCGTTGAGCCCGAACCGCTCGAGACGCTGGCGCGTGCGCGGATGCACGGGAAACACCAGCGGCAGACGCGCGGCAATGGCCTCGAGCTCGGCGACGATCAGCGCGAGCTTTTCTTCCGTATCGACATTCGAGGGACGGTGCAGCGTGACCACGCCATAGTTGAGCTTCTCGAGGCCGAGCTTTGCCGGCATATCGGCCGCACGAATCTTGGGTGCGAGCAGCTCGAATGAATCGATCATGATGTTGCCGACACGGTCGATCTTCGCGGCGGCCACGCCCTCGCGCAGCAGATTCGCATCGCCATCCGGGGACGGTGTCCACAAGAGATCGGCGATCGCATCGGTGACCAGGCGGTTGATCTCCTCCGGCATCGTGCGGTCGCCGCTGCGCAGCCCCGCCTCCAAGTGCGCGACCGGAATCCAGAGCTTCGTCCCGACGAGCGCACAGGCGACCGTGGAGTTCACATCGCCGACGACGACGATCCAGTCAGGCCGCTCATTGAGGCAGACCTTCTCGTAAGCCATCATGACACCGCCGGTCTGCTCGGCGTGGCTGCCGCTGCCGACCCCGAGATGGATGTGCGGCGCGGGGAGTTGCAGGTCCGTAAAAAAGGTGTCCGACATGTTGGCGTCGTAGTGCTGTCCGGTGTGCACGATGCGCGGCTCGCACCAGTCCTGCCGGACGAGTTCGTGATAGAGGGGCGCGATCTTCATGAAGTTTGGGCGCGCGGCGGCAATCAGGTGGACGGTGAGGAGATCGGACACGATTCGGCTCTGGCTATACGAAGTTCCGCGAAAAGTATATCGGGATCACGATACGCGCGGATGTGCGTAGATCACGGCCAGACGCTGGCTGCGAATGCACATTCGGAGCTTAGCGGACAATAAACTCGACCCAGCCGAAAGCCGAGCCGTCATCGAGAGCCGGGTTGAGCGTGGCGGTCAGATCCCGATAACCCAGGCCGACTCGCAATGTGCCGATCCAAAGCGGGCGCGAGTGCTGTGCGAGGATCTCATCGACCTTGACGCCCGTCGGCGCGACGGTATGGCCCGGCCGTGGTGTGCTGCCTTGGTTCGTGTCGATATGGCGTAACGAGAATTGCCAGGTTTGCTCCTGTCCACCCATCCAGATTGATCCAAGCGAGATACTCGTGCCCTGCCCGTCGATACCGTGACCGATGCTGCGGCCCTCGTAACGGTAACCCGTGCGATAAGTGCTGTGCTCATAGGCACAGTTGAATTTCTTGTTCGAGAAGCCGAGGCCGCCCTCGCGGCAAATCGTATCGGAGTATTCCAAATACGTACGGTGACGCCAGCGGCTACCGAATGCTAATCCTGAGTACTCGGCGCCGATCTGCCGCATCCACGAGCCGATCTGCGGGCCGCCTTGGCGCGTATCCTCGCCGATCCACTGTGCGTAGACGGCCGTCGAGCGGTCGAGCCACGGTAGCGCCCAGCGTACGTCCATGCCGGCGAGCTGATTACCCGGCTCCTCATCCGCGCCGACGTTGACGCCTTTGTTGTCGCGGCCGATTAGAAGATTGCCGAACGCTTCCGCATCGCAGGGGCGGCCGTCGCCACACCATTGTGCCGTGCGCGAGAAACCGATCTCCAGCGACGGCAGCGGCTTGAAAGTAAAGCGCATGCCGAACAATAAGGGGTCATTGATGAAACGGGTGTCGTCGAGCTGCCCCATGAATGCGGTCAGCGACCAAGGACCAATCCAGCGCAACCAGCGGCTCGTAAACGGCACGGCATTGTTGCGGCTGATCGCGATCTGCGGTGTTGGGCGGGCGTTGGTGGACAGGATCAGGCTGCCGTCCCAGCCCGGCCCCCACCAGCGCTCGGGGTAGCCGGCGAGGAGCATCCAGTTGCCGAGCGCGACGGCCATGAAGGAGCCGTCGAGCCGGACATCGGTATCGTCGGCATTCGGACCGGGCGCATCGAGGGAGACATAGGTGGAATTGAGCTCGAACGCCAGGCGCTCGCCGATCCATGAAATAGCGCCGCCGATCTCACCGCGTTCCCGCGGCGTATCGCCGAAGGCGCGGATCGTGCGGGGTTTTTCGGATGCAGCTATACGGCTGCGTATGAGCGGTTCGCCAACGAGCGTCTCGGCGCGCGCGCGCAATCGAATGCGCTCGAGCGCCACGAGCTCTACCGTGCTGAGCGCCGCAACATCAGCATCGCGCAAGTCGGCGACGATATCCGCCCACGGGATCGGCCAGGTCGTTAGCGGCGAGCCGAGCACACCCGCATCGGCGAGCGTCGTGAGGTCGCTGCGCAGGCTCGCATCGCCCGGCGCAATCCACGGCGCCGCCGCGGCTTGGGCAGTTAGCAGCAGTAAGACCGAGGTCAGGGATAGCCGTGCCCGGCGCATCGTCGCCAAAAGCGGTTTACCAACCGAGCGGCGGCGCGCTCAAAACTAAGATGCCTCGCCCGTGCGCGCGTCACCGGACTTGGGCCTCAACGCCGTTACTTTTTCGGTTCCGTCCCGAGCACGCGCACTGTTCGCTCGCTTCGCCCAAACGAGATCCTCGAGCCCCACCGACGGTGCGTACTCCGCGACGGTGTTCAGCAAGAGCTCACGCCCGCTGCCGCAATCCAAGCGTAAACAAGCATTCCACAAGTCATCCAGCGCGCGCCGCAGCTCCGGCCACGGCAGGAAATCCTCTTCCGCGCGCATGATCATCGGGTGCTCCGTGCCGGAGACGTTGCTTCCGATTAACAGCTCTTCATAGAGTTTCTCGGCAGGCCGCAGCCCCGTGTACTTAATTTCGATATCACCATCCGGATTTTCGTCGTCGCGAACGGTCAGCCCCATCAGATGAATCATCTTCGCGGCAAGATCCGCGATTCGCACAGGCTGACCCATATCCAGCACGAAAACATCCCCGCCTTGCGCCATCGATCCCGCTTGAATGACGAGCTGGGCGGCCTCTGGAATGGTCATGAAGTACCGGAACATCTCCGGATGCGTCACCGTCACCGGTCCGCCGGCGCGAATCTGCTCCCGGAACAGCGGCACTACGGAGCCCGAAGATGCGAGCACGTTGCCGAACCGCACCATGGAAAATACGGTGTCCGTGCCCCGTTCCGTGAGCCCTTGCAAAACGAGTTCCGATAGCCGCTTCGTGGCGCCCATCACATTGGTGGGCTGCACTGCCTTATCGGTGGAGACGAGCACGAAAGATTCCACGCCTGCGGCGATGGCAGCTTCGGCGCTGTGGAGCGTGCCGAAAACATTGTTATGAATGCCTTCGATCATGTTGTGCTCGACCAGCGGGACGTGCTTGTAAGCTGCCGCGTGATAGATCGTTTTCACGCTAAAAGCGTCGCAAACTTCCTTCACCCGACCGTGATGATGAGCAGAGCCGAGCAGCGGCACAACTTCCACAGCCAGGCCGTCATGCTTGACGATACCGGCAATTTCCCGATGGACCGCGTACAGCACCGGCTCGGATATCTCTAGCAAAATCAGTCGGGTAGGCCGAGACTGCACGATCTTCCGGCAGAGTTCGGCGCCGATCGAGCCGCCCGCGCCTGTCACCATGACGGACTTGCCACGAATGCAGGCGTCGAGGAGATTCGGCAACGGGGGCACCGGATCACGGCCGAGAAGATCGGCAACGTCAACCTCACGGATCTCATCAACACGTGCGTGGCCGGCAATTAGGTCTGAGATATCCGGCATTGTCTGAACATGGACAGGCAATTCCTCGAGACGGTTGAGGATCTGGCGTCGGCGGCGTCGGGTAACAGAAGGCAGCGCCAATAGGACTCGCGACACATCCAGCGAAGTTATGAGCTCAGGCAATCTGGCTGGTGAGTCCACTTCAAGGCCGTTGATTACAGTCCCATGCAGTGCGACGTTGTCGTCGACGAACGCCACTGGAACGAACTCAGACCGTTCGGAGAGAGCGTTTGCCAAGTGCGCACCCGCTTCACCGGCACCATATATCAGAACGCGGTCCCCCTTCAGATCCCGGGCACGTAGGAATAGACGCACACCAAACCTGCTGCCAACGATATATGTTAATAAAAGTAAACCAAACGTCGTTCCGACTCTTATTCCCGTAGGGACATCTGTCAGCCATGCAGAGACGAACGCAAATACTGAGGCCGAACCGACCGCACTCTGCAACGCGTTGACAAGGAGTTCCATGCCCATGAAGTGCACGATCGATCGGTACATTCCACGAAGATGGATCAGTATCAATGTGACTAGAACCATCAAACCTGGAAGCCACCAGACCCTGATAAGCTCTGATGCTGAGACAACGATCCAGAGGGCCGAAAGCGTGCAGGCCGGAATTGCCACAGCATCCGCCGCCATCATGATCAAACGCTTCGCGTAGCGGGGAAGCGCTGTGATATTTCTAGCTAAGGAACGCGGACGGGAGCTACGTAAAGCTGAAGGCGCCATCGTGCCGTGCACTCCTTACCGGTTGCCTCTGAAATTACACGTGATCGTGTAATTATGTTACGTGCATAGTAGTGTAATAAGCACGGCAAATAAACTACATGCCGCCCGACACCACGGGAGAGATATACATAGAAACGGCACCGTTACGATTCCAACGCCACGGACGGTAGGTTCGCTGCGGAGGTAGCGCGCGAGAATCTGATACAGCCCTTGCTGGTGACCTACAGGCCGAATTACCGTTCGCGCGATGCATGGCGCGCATCTCTATGCGAAACTTTCCGTGTAAAGCTCTATTCCGCAGTCTATGTTACGAGCGACGAGTGCTCTGCGGATTCGTCCAGTCCCGCCCTATAAAACCACGCCAGAAAGATCAGAGGAGTGTAGGACACGAGCAACCCGACACCGCCGCTCACCCGATTCTCCGCAACTAAGACCGAAACCGGTAACAGCCAGACTAGGTTGATCCCGCCGACGGCCAGACTGACATATTTATGCGATCCTAGCTCTCGCGCTGCGTGCTGATATGCGTGGCTGCGATGTGCTTGGTGGAGTTTCTTGCCCCGGAGCGCGCGCCTAATCAAAGTCACGGTAGAGTCCACGAAAAACGTGCCGAGCAAAATGTTCCAGGCCCAAAACAGATTGCTGCTCACCCACGCTGCCTGAACCGAGAACACGGCAAACGTGATACCAAGAAACCCACTACCAGCATCACCTAAAAAGATACGCGCTGACGGATAGTTCCACCACAGGAACCCGAAAACCGCCGCGAATAACAATGCCGGTTGCACCCAGTGATCACTATCTGGCACGACGAGAAAGTAAAGAAACGCACCGCTCGAACAAACCGTAAGCGCTTCGATACTCGCTATTCCGTCGATACCGTCCATGAAGTTGTAGAGGTTCAACAGCCATACCATGTATACGAGCGCCAGTGAGTTCAGCAACCAGGTCAAAACGGGAGAGGAAACTCCATACGCTGGCACCGGCAGCCCTCCAAGCCAAAACAACGCCCAAGCTGCAGCTGCGAAGTGCGCCAGAAGGCGCCAAACTACCGAGATATGCCCATGATCATCCAAGAAGCCAAGCAGAGCGACGAAACCGCTAGAACCAATTAGAGCTACCATGACATTGGTGTCGAGTGAATCATTGAACCAAAGCACCGCCACGGCTCCGATAAAACTGACGGCGACCGCAACG
>Ga0326597_10009871_pt1 | contig 12755 bp, 10 predicted proteins | sample RVTome_12_FD_203789 | JGI IMG/M metagenome (GOLD analysis project Ga0326597, IMG submission 203789) | Soil microbial communities from uranium-contaminated site in the Upper Colorado River Basin, Wyoming, United States - RVT100D185 | ecosystem: Environmental > Terrestrial > Soil > Contaminated >... | reverse complement strand
TGCAGCGGATCGCCGAGCGATCGCTCACCGAAGGCCTCAAGAAGCTCGAAGAAACCTACGCGGGGCTGCGCCGCAAAGCGGAAGGCGACCATCTGGAAGGCGCGATAATCGTGCTCCGGCCGCAGACCGGTGAAATCAAGGCGATGGTGGGCGGGCGCAGTTATCAGAAGTCTCAGTTCAATAGAGTATTTCAATCGAAGCGCCAGCCCGGTTCGGTCTTCAAGCCGTTCGTCTATCTCGCGGCGCTCATGTCCAGCGCGGAAGGCGGCAAGAAGTTTACTCCCGTCACCATGCTTGAAGATTCGCCTTTTACCTGGAGTTATGACAATCAGGAATGGCAGCCGGGTAATTACAACGACGAGTACTTCGGCGCGGTGACTTTCCGGCGCGCGCTGGAGAAATCGATGAATTCCGCCACTGCGCGCCTGGCGCGGGACGTCGGCATCCGGCGGATTAGCGATCTCGCGCACCGTTTGGGCATTCAAAGCCGGCTGCCGGCGGTACCGTCTCTCTCTTTGGGCGCGGCGGAGGTGACCCCGTTGGAAGTGGCGGTGGCGTTCGCGACGCTGGCGAACAACGGCGTGCGCACCCGTCCCTTGGCCGTCAAGCAGGTGATGGATGTCAACGGGCGGGTGTTGGAGAAACGCGACGTGCGCGTGGAAAAAGTATTGTCGCCGCAGATGGCGTTCATGATGAATTATTTACTCAAGGGTGTGCTTGACCGCGGCACCGGCGAGTTGGCGCGCAGGTGGGGTTTCACCCGGCCGGCGGCGGGCAAAACCGGCACCACCAACGACTTCAAAGACGCCTGGTTCGTCGGTTACACGCCGGATCTCCTGGCTGTCGTGTGGGTCGGGTTCGACGGCCAGAGCAAGCTTGGCTTAACCGGAGCTCAGGCGGCGCTGCCGATCTGGACCGAATTCATGAAGCGCGCCACGGCGGGGACGCCGGTGACGGATTTCGTTCCGCCGCCGGGAATCAAAATCGTCGATATCGATCCGTTAAGCGGCCAGATGGCGACGTCTAACTGCCCTCACGTGCTGCGCGAGGCGTTTCTCGAAGGCGATGAGCCCACGGGCACCTGCCCGTTGCACCCGGGCGCCGCACTGCAAGCTCCGAGGTTCAATTGAAGAAACCGCTCTGTGCCGTGAAGCTTTTTGTCCGGCGACTATTCAAGATCATTGTCGTTGCCGCAGCCATATCGGTTACGGCGAGCTGCGCGCCGCGGCCGCCGTACCGGCCCCCGGCGCCGCCTAGCAGCACGGCGCCGGCGATTTCACGCGCTCCCCAGCCGGCGCCGCCGCCAACGGAGGAATCTTTTCGCAGGCCCGTTCCGCAGGAAGGGAAAATTCGCGAACAGGATTTAAAAACAAGGCGGCCCTCCTCTGGGCCGGGCGCGAAGGAGGTGTCGCGGGAGGGCGGCGCCGGCGAAGGGCGCGCCGCCTCCGAATCGCTGGCCCCGCCCCTGTTCGACGACAGCTCGCTGCTCGCGAAAATTACGCCCGCGACGGCGCCGCAGCGCGCCGCGTCGCTAAGGCTCACCGAGGAGGGACGACAGTTCCTCGACGCCGGCGACCCGCACAAGGCATTAACCCGCTTGGAGAAAACCATCGTTATCGATTCGACCAATGCCTACGGATACTTTTACCTCGCCAAGGCGCAATACCGTTTGGGGCGCTATAAAGAGTCGCTTAATTTTCTCGACGTCGCAGAATCACGTCTGAACAAGGAGCCTTTCTGGCTCGCCGAAGTCCATGCGCTGCGCGGCGAGAACTACCGCGCGCTGGGGATGATGCAACAGGCGGAAGCGAGCTACGCCCAGGCGCTGCGCTTGAACTCCGGCAACCGCACCGCCGCGGATGCGATCTCGCGCCTCCAAGCAGACGGCCAGCCGGCTTCGTATTGACCTCTTCATCCCATGTTAGTTCTCGGCGTTGAGACTTCCTGCGATGACACCGCAGCCGCCGTGTTGCGCAACGGGCGCACGATTCTCGCCAACACCGTTTCATCGCAGGATGAAGTGCACGGGCCCTACGGCGGCGTGGTGCCGGAGCTGGCGTCACGCCAGCATATCCGCAATATTCTGCCGATCATCGACGGCGCGTTGCACAAGGCGGGTCTCGCGCTCCAGGATCTGGACGGCATCGCCGTGACTTACGGGCCGGGTCTCGTCGGTTCGCTATTGGTCGGACTGTCGCTGGTCAAAGGGATTTCGTTTCGAACGGGGATTCCTTACGTCGGCGTCAATCACCTCGAAGCGCACCTGCTGGCGATCCATTTGGAGCAGGAGGTGCCGTTCCCGTATATCGCCCTGCTGGCCTCCGGCGGTCACACTCTGCTTTACTGCGTGAAGGATGTCGGGAATTATATCCATCTCGGCGGCACCCGCGACGACGCGGCGGGCGAGGCCTATGACAAGGTCGCCAAGATGATGGGACTTGGGTATCCCGGCGGCAGGGTCATCGATCAGCTCGCAAAAAGCGGCGACCGCAAGGCGATCCGCTTTCCGCGCGCGCGAATTCGCAAAAGCCCTTATGAATTCAGTTTCAGCGGCATCAAGACCGCGGTGTGGCACTATTTGAAAACACAAAGCCGCGAGCGTTGGGAGAGCCGCCGCGCCGACATCGCCGCGAGCTTTCAGGAGGCGGTGGTCGATATGCTGGTGGATCCCACCGTCAAGGTCGCCGTCGCCTGCGGCGTTCGGCGCATCGTGTTATCCGGCGGCGTGGCCGCCAACAGCCGCCTGCGCGCTCTGATGAAGGAGAGAGCGGACGCGGAGGGGATCGAGGTGTTCTTTCCCTCGCCGAAATTTTGTACGGACAACGGGGCGATGATCGCGCTGGCGGGCACCCACTGGCTCAAGCGCGGACGGCGGGACGATTTCCGCCTCAATGCCGACGCCGATCTGACGCTCTGAAGCGATTTAAGAGTTCAGGTTCGGGTAGGGGGTCGGGAGTCCTGAATTCAAAGACTCCCGACCCCTTTTGCAAGGCAAGGAGGGAATGGCAACCCTTTACGAAGAAGTACACGCGGCGCTGCGGGATCTCGAATTCAGACCGAGAAAAAGCCGGGGTCAGAACTTCCTCGTGCACGAGCGCGTGATCGATGCAATTGTTCGCATGGTCGATTTATCGCCCCAGGATGAAGTTCTCGAGATCGGTCCCGGGCTGGGTTTCCTGACGCGCCGGTTGATCGCGGCTGCGGCCAATGTTTGGGCCGTGGAGGTGGACGGCGTTCTCGTCGATTGGTTGAAAAGAAGCTCGTTGTCGGAGCATCCCTCGTTCCATCTTTTGCACGATGATATTCTGACGGCGCCGTTGGACGAGTTGCTGCCGAGACATAGAATCAAGCTGGTCGGCAATCTGCCTTACAGCATCTCCACCCCCGTGCTATTTCGTCTGTTCGAAGCGCGCGACCATTTCTCGTCGCTGGTCTTGATGGTGCAAAAGGAAGTCGCCGAGCGAATCGCCGCTCAGCCCGGCAGCAAATCCTACGGAACGCTTTCGGTGTGGTGTCAGGTGCACGGGCGGGTGACGGCGAAGTTGCCGGTGTCACCGGAAGCCTTTTTCCCCCGCCCTAAGGTGCGCTCGACGGTGTTGAAGATCGAGCTTTTTTCCGAGCCGTTGGCTGGCGCGGATGAGCTTCCCATGCTTCGCGGACTCGTCCGAGCGGCATTTAATCAGCGGCGTAAAACACTGAGCAACGCGTTGGCATCCTTGATCAAACGCGATCGCAGCGAGATTGATAGTTTTCTGCAAGCTCAAGATATCGATCCGAAGCGGCGCGGCGAAACGCTCAGCGTCGACGAATTCATCAAGCTGGCCCGTCGTGCCTGCGCCAACAATCTACTGGCAACTGATTACTAGTCAAACATATTTGAATGTTTCCGACGAGGAGAAGATAGGCAAAGATGATATCTCGCGCAAAGAACGCAAAGGACGCCAAGGTGACGGGCCGAGGCTCGTCATCCCGAGCGAATGCGAGGGATCTAAAAAAGATTTCTCCCTTCGGTCGAAATGACAAGGGTTCTTTCTTTGCGAGCTTAGCGTGCTTGGCGCGATAATTTTTCTTAAACTCGTCCTGTTTAACAATTCCCTGGTTAGTATCTAACAATTTGACACATGCCTGAGCTCCCCGAAGTCGAGACCGTTTGCCGCAGTCTGCGCCCGCACTTGATCGGCCGGCGCATTGATCGCGTCGAGGTTTTTCAGCCGCGCCTGCGCACGAGAGTGGCGCCGGACATGGCGGCCCGCCTGCAGGGCAAAATCATCGCCGCAGTGGATCGGCGTGCAAAATACATACTGATTCACCTCGAAAAAGACACCATCTGGTTATTCCATCTCGGCATGTCGGGAAAATTGATCCATGTCGGGAGCTCAATGCTCAGACAGAAACACGATCATATCGTCGTCGCGCTCGAAGGCGGCACCGAACTGCGCTATCACGATCCGCGGCGATTTGGCCTATCGTTGGTCGTGCAACAAGATCAACTAAACTCACTGCCGCAATTGCGCCATCTAGGCCCCGATCCATTGGGCGCGCAGTTCAGCGGCGCCCATCTGTACGCGTCGACACGGGCCTCAGCGCGCCGCATCCGCGACCTGCTGCTGGACCAGCAAGTAGTCGCAGGTTTGGGGAATATTTATGCCAATGAAATTCTGTTCCGCACGGGCATCCGGCCGACGACGCGCGCGTGGAGGCTGACGCGCCGGCAGGTCGCTGCCATCGCCGCCACGACCCCCAAGCTGTTGCGCGACGCGATCCGCTGGTGCGGCACGTCGTTTTCAGACTACCGCGACGCCGACGATAAGCGCGGCGAATTTCAAAACCATCTGCGCGTCTATGACCGCGACGGCGAAAAGTGCCGGGTTTGCTCCAACGTCATCAAACGGGTCGCTATCGGTAACAGGAGCGCGTTTTACTGCCCGATATGTCAGAGATGATCGAGGGGGCGGAGCGGGCCACGTGTGGTTGACAGTTCAAATCGTTCAAGACGTTCAAACCGTTCAAGTCGTGTGATTCCGTTTGTTGCGTAAGAGTATGGGTTTCATGGTTTCAAGAACCGCAGCCCGGAGCGGGTTATTATCGCCATTGCGGCACCGGGATTTTCGGCTTTTCTGGACCGGCCTGCTTTTTTCCAGCGTCGGTAGCCAGTTCACCACCGTGGCGATGGCGTGGCAGATCTATGAGCTTACCGACTCGCCGCTGCAGATCGGTCTCATCGGCCTCGCCCGCGCGGTGCCGCAGATCGCGATCCTGCTCTTTGGCGGGCTATTGGCCGACGCCGTGAACCGGCGCCGGCTGATGATGGTCACGCAGGCGAGCCTGTTCGGCGTTTCCGGCGCGCTCGCATTGCTGACGTTGGCGGGAGGCGCGACGCCGTTGAGGCTGTACGTCGCGACCATGTTTCTCGCGCTGTTCAGCTCGCTGGAAGCGCCGTCGCGCCAGGCCATCGTCTCGAATCTTGTGCCGCGGGGGGATCTCTCTCGCGCCCTGGCGATGCACAGCTCGCAGCGGCAGATCGCCGTGATCGCCGGCCCGTCGGTAGCCGGCCTGGTGCTCGCATTCGCGGGACCGGCGCTATGCTATGCGGTGGACGCGTTCTCGTGGCTTATCATGCTTGCCGCACTGGCGCTGATTCGTACCCGCCTTCCCGAGCGCGGCGGCTGGCGCACCGTGTCGGTCAGCGCGCTCGGCGCGGGGCTGCGCTTCGTATGGCGCCACCCGGTTATTTTCCCGCTGCTGGTTATGGACTTTGGCGCCAACATTTTCGGCACGGTGCGCGCCCTGCTGCCCGTGTTCGCCCGCGATATTCTGCTGGTCGGGCCCGAGGGCTTGGGCGTGCTTTACGCTGCGTCGGCGGTCGGATCATTACTCGGGGCCGTTGGTTTCAGCCTCGTCGGCCGGACGAGCCGCGCCGGCCGCTGGATTCTCGGCGGAGTCACGGTCTATGGCGCCTGCGTGATCCTTTTTGCCCAGTCCCAAAGTTTTTGGCTTTCCGTGGCTTGCCTCATCGGCTACGGGATCGGCGATACCATCAGCGCGATTTTGCGCGCGACCATCAATCAGCTAAGCACGCCCGACGAGCTGCGCGGCCGGATGGCGTCGATCCATAGTCTGTTTACCAACAGCGGCCCTCAGCTCGGCCAATTCCAGGCCGGCGCTCTGGCCTCGCTTTTCAGCGTCGAGATCGCGGCTACGAGCGGCGGGCTGGTTATCCTTTTGATCGTCGCCGTATTGGCGCTCGGTTTCCCGAAGGTTCGTGAGTATCGAATTGCGGAGAATCCTTAGGCGAATAAAGCAAGTGGGCACCAAGTTGGATTTTTGAAGGCAAATCTTATCTGAGGCCGCGCAGCCAAGATGTGGCGCCGCGCCCAGATCGAGTAAAATTCTTGACCCAACAACCCTCAGCCTCTCGCTTACTGATGGCGGAAAATTAAAACGTTGCCGGGGATTCCTACGGCAAGGTCGGGAGCGCCGTCGCCGTCCAGATCCGCCACCCTCGCAAACAGAGCGTTCCCGGCAGCAAACCTCCGCTCGGGCTGAAAGGTTCCGTCGCCGTTTCCGAGCAGCACAGAAACGTCACTGGAGAATCAATTCGCCGTTACAATATCAGGCACGCTGTCGCCGTTAATAACGCACGACTCGTGCCTGACCCCGGATTCGGCGAGTAGCATTTAGACACGCAGGCAGTCAATTCGTTGGCAAAAGTCGGCAGCCGTATCGTTAGTTAACTCCGAACCGCCCCACCAAACCTGCCAGCGTCATGTTCTCTGCGATCGCGTCGTGCGGAATGAGCGCGTACTTCCACGGCTTGCCGCCGTACGTAGCCGCGTGTGCGCTGGCGTGCTGGCACCACTTCACCGCTGCGTCCTTCTTCGCGACCACGTCGGCATCGTCCATCTGATTGTTCGCCTTTGGTTCCAGCATGTAGATCGAGTCCTTGGTCTCGGCTACGAAGTCGGGCTGATATTCCGGATGATCCGCGCCGGACTTATAGAAAATTAGAAACTGTCCCTTTGCCGGCTTGAACCATTTCTCCGCTTCGCGATCGACAACGACCGCTAGAACGCGCTCCGCCTCGGAATGAAATTTCTCCACCGGATAAAGGGATCGTTTAAAGCCGCCAAAAAGGTACTTCGCCATGTTAGATTTGTCGTCCGGCGATACATGGAAATCGGTGGTCGGTTCGGACTGCGCATATGCGGTTTGCTTGAGCTCGGTAAAACCTTTGGTGATCACTACCTCATAATCGACCGCCGACTCCCAATAATGCTGCTGCATCTGCACGTGTATGAAGCGGGCAATTTCGCGCTGGTGCAGCCGGAGCACTTTGCCCGTGTCCTCTTCCGACAGATATGACCTGAAGTGCCGCGCGGTTTGCGTTGCAAGGTCGTACAGCAGATCGGCGTGGCTGTCATAGGCGACGTCATCGAAGTCCACCAGGCCGCTAACGATATAGTCCTCTATCCGCGGCTCCTCAATGCTACCCTTGCCAAGGCCGACCACTTCCGTTCCGCCCGTGCGGAGATAATGAATCCAAAGCTCTTCTGAAGGCGGCTGATAGTTGAGCGCTGTCAGTTCCAACGTGAACGGCTTAAAGCCGCTCCGCACTTCCCCTTTCGGCACCACCAGAATGCGTGGGATGTCGATGGTCTGCTGAATCACCAACGCGGTTGTCTTTGCTACTACGGTGGCGATATCTGGCGCCTTCGTGACGCCTTCCAGCTCCAACTGCGGCGGACGATACTGAGCCGCCACTTCACGAACCACGTGCGCCTGAATTTCGGGGGTCATTAAATACGTTACGCTCGGCAGTTTCTGTGGCTGGTTCTCAAGTTTGCGGATCACATCTTTGGTAACTTGAGCGACGCGCTCTTCTTCCACGGTCGTAAACGCCTTGGGCTCATCGGCTCCAGCAATTTCGCTAGCGGCTGAGAGTCCCAACGGTTTGATGCCGAGCATATTGTCGAGACGCGATTGCGACACAACCGTCTTACTTTTCTGCTCAAGCTCGCCACCGTCAAGCACCACCGCCTGCAGACGAATCGGCGAATCCGACCGATTCGCTTCATTGATAATCTCCTGGAACTTATCGTGGGCCACGATATTGAGCCGATCCACTGCCGCAACACCGGTGCGCTTGCCGTAAGGGAGGCGCAATCCACGTCCGATGGATTGCTCTATCAATATCCGAGCGTTGGCGGCACGCAGGGGAACGATTGTGTAGAGGTTGGTTACGTCCCAGCCTTCCTTGAGCATGTTCACGTGGATGACAATCTCGGTCGGTTCCTCAGTATGCTCCACTTTCAGCAGGCGCTCGACCATCTCGTCTTCTTCCGCGCCCGTCCTGCTCGAATCAACCTGGATCACCTTGTCTTTGTAGCGGCCCTCGAAGAAGTCTTCGCGCTGGATCAACTGCATCAATTGGCTGGCATGGCTCGTATCCCGAGCGATGACGAGCACAAACGGTTTCACGATCGGCTCGTCGCTTTCCCGTGCGTAGGTTTCAAGCAACACCTTTGTCTGCTCGTGCAGACGCACGCCGTCTTCGAGCTTCAGGCGCTCGATTTCCTCTGATGACATTCCCGCTGGGTTAAAATCCTTGCGCGTGACGACGGCGGGCTCTTTGACAAAACCATCGGCCATCGCCCTCCCGAGCGGATAGTCATACACCACATTCTTAAACGCCAGTGGGCCTTTGCTCGTTTCCACGAACGGCGTCGCGGTCAGCTCAAGACCCAACAACGGCTTCATCTCATTGATCGCCCGAACTCCTGCGGACGCCCGATAGCGGTGCGATTCGTCCATCAAAAGGACGAGGTCCGGTAGCCCGGCTAAGTAGTCAAAATAACTTTCACCGATGTATTCCGATAGCCGCTTAATGCGCGGCGATTTACCGCCACGTACTTCCGAATTGATCTTCGAAATATTGAAAATATTCACCTTGCAGCGGATCAGCTCGTCAAAAAGGGTTCGTGCCCGCGACTCGTAGTTGTCGCCAGTGATAATCTCGGGTGCGTCCGTAGCGAACTCCGCAATGCCCTTGAAGACATACTTGGCCGTGCCCGGCGTAAAGTCGGTGATGAGTTTGTTGTAGATCGTCAGGTTCGGTGCCAGGACAAAAAAGTTGTTGATGCCGCGCGCAAGGTGCAGGTAGCTGACGAAAGCGCCCATGAGCCGCGTCTTGCCGACTCCGGTAGCCAGCGCAAAGCAGAGCGATGGAAACTCCCGCTCGAAATCGGTCACCGTCGGGAAGTCGCTGCGAATCGCCGCCAGAGCGGCAGTCACGTCGGCTCCCTTCTTCGGCGGAGAGATCTCGGTGATACGGTCGAGGATCTCCAGCGAATGCCGTTGGGGCGGGCGCAGGCTCAAGCGGCCGGCGATGGCGTTGACGTGGCGATTCATAAATTTTCCACCGCAAAGAACGCAAAGGTCACATAGAAAAGTCTTTTTTGCGATCTATGCGTTCTTTGCGGTTAACTTTCCGATTCATACGACGCGCACTCCGTCGCGCTCAACGGCTTTACGGAAAGTTGATCCACTTCGCCTTCGGCTTTCCCACTCTTCTTCGGTGTAGGCCAGAATAGATGGCAACACGTCAGTTTTCGCCGCCAGCAGATAACCGATCCAGCGCAGATCTTTCTTGAGCCCGGCGGCATCATCCTTCACGATCAAGAGTACGTCGAGATCACTATCAGCATGAGCCTGGCCTCTCGCCTTCGAGCCATAGATCAGCATTTCCTTAACAGCCTCCGGATGCTGCTTGGTTAGAGCCTCTCTATACGCGTCAAGCCACGCTTGTTCCTCTACCGTAAGTTGCAGTATGAGTTATCTCACTTTCCTTTAAGGTTCATTAACCACAAAGAACGCAAAGGTCGCGTAGAAAAATAGCATTTGAGTTCATTGTGTTCTTTGCACTCGATCAACCGATAAGTTTATGTCCTGTGGGTTCTCCGCGGTTATTCCGGGCTCTATCTTCCGACCACACGAACTTTCGCATTTCGAACTTAGGGGAACCGAAGTTGATCAGTAGCCCATGCTCCAGCCTGGCAGACTTCAGGTATCCCAGTATTTGCGCTTCGTGCTCCAGTGCCAGTGCCTTCGCGGTCTTTAGCTCGATAGCCAATACATTTTCGACCAGTAAGTCTGCCAGGTAATCTCCGAGCAACGTCCCATCCTCGTCTTGCACTTTAAGCGGGTACTGTTGCTTCACATCCAAGCCAGCCTTACGTAAACGATGAGCCAGAGCATTTTTATACACTTTCTCCAGGTGGCCATGCCCGTGATAAACGTGAATGTCATATGCCGTCTGCCGTACCTGATCGCACAAAGCCTTGATGTCTTTCATGGTTCACCGTTTTTTAACCGCAAAGTGCGCAAAGGGCACATAGAAGAGTCTTTTTTGCGTTCTATGTTCTATGTGGTTAAATCCGTTTTTCATTTTTCCACCGCAAAGAACACAAAGGTCACATAGAAAATTCTTCTTTGAGGTCCATGCGTTCTCTCCGGTTAATCCTCTAACTACTTTGAGTACTTTGCGTTCTCTGTGGTTAAATTTTTGCGGTTAATCTCCGTCGACCGATAGTAAATCCATCTGCCCTTTGGACGGCGGTGCCTTCGGCAAATTCTCCACCTTGAGGCTGTAGTCGTCTTTGCCCCACTCACAACGCGAGAGCACGGCCTTGGGAATCTTCTTCACCGTGAGATTGCCGTAACCGTCCTTACGACCGCGGAAGGCGCTGCACACCACCAACAGCGATCGATCGCCGCCAACTTCGTCGCTCAATTGCTGAAGTTGGTCGTGACTCAGATTCGCCGTCGTGACGTAAATAAAATCCCGCTCCGTCGAATGCCCGTGCTGCCAATAAACCGTATCGCTCGGCGCATAGACGAACCCTTCCAACTTGCACACCGCCTCGGCCAGCATCGCCGCGTTGAACTTTTCACTGATGACCCAGTTGCCCCACTTGTCTTTTTCCAGTAACGATGGCGCGAGCCGGTAATAGCGAAACCCTCCGCCGCCTTTCCACTTCACAGCCTCACTGATTCCGCCTTGATCTGTTCCATCAATGACTTTTTTCAACCGCGGAATAATATGCGTGTGGCAGTGCTCCCCCAACTCCACCATGATCCAGCGCCGGCGCATCTTGTGGGCCACCGCGCCGGTGGTGCCGGAACCAGCGAAGGAGTCGAGGACTAGGTCTCCCGGACTTGAGCTAATCTCCAAGACTTTTTGCATCAACCGTTCGGGCTTGGGAGTCGGAAAGTCAGGAAGTTCAAGCGCGCGGATCTCTCGAATACCGTCTTGATTTAGTCCGAAGAGTTCCCCTTCGGCCCAAAGCGTTGTTGGAAGAATCCCTTCATCCGCCTCAGAAAGAAAATGTTTCAATCGAGGCGCACGATCGCCGTTCGGGCCCCACCAAATGCGGCAATCCTTGTCTAACGCCGCGAACCCTTGTGGATTCCGGCTCCAGCACCGATTCGCTGGAGGTAAGAACTTCTTACCGCTTGGCGAGGTCACCTCGAATATATTCTCAGATTTCCCGGTCTTCGCGTACTGACGCCCACGAGCGCCTCCAACTAGGCTTATGGTCATTGTTACGGACTGCCAAAAACCGCGAGGATCATTATCTGGGTTGTCATATCTCGACTCTTGCTTGTCCGTTCGACCAAACTTGTTTGGCTGAAACCGGGAACGGTCTTTACAGTAAACAAGCAGGTGCTCGTGCGCTGTCGAAAAGAACTGCGCGTTACTACGAACAGCATAAGACTTGTTCCAAATAACATTCGCGATAAAGTTTGCGCGACCGAACACTTCATCCATCAAAACTTTGCAATAATGGGCTTCGTTGTCATCGAGCTGCACCCAACACGACCCATCCGCAGCCAAGAGAGCCCGCAAATATTCCAACCGCTCGCGAATCATCGTGAGCCATATGGAGTGTTCAAGTCCGTCCTCATACTGGGCAAAGGCAGAGCCAGTATTGTAAGGCGGGTCGATGTAGACGCATTTGATCTTGCCCGTGAACTCCTGTTCGAGAGCTTTGAGAGCGAGAAGGTTGTCGCCAAAGATGAGACGGTTATCGAAAAGGTCGTGATCTGTCACACGGAGCGGCGCGTGATAGGACTTCTCCGGGTCTTCGAGCAAGATACGCGGCTCAAGCCTAGGCCGGTTCTCCTTCCCGATCCAGGTGAGTTCAAGTTTGGTTTTCTGATTGACCATTATTTTTATTTCAATTTCTTACTTTATGTTGCGCCCCAGATACAAGACGAAACCACCGACTTTCTCAATCGCGCCACGCATCTTCCGGTTCTAAGGTCTTCGCCGCCGGATTCTCACGATCGAATTCCCAGCGGGCCGGGTTGTCAAGAATGTATTGGCTGATGCGATCCAGGGATTCTTCATCGCGGATGACGTGTTCGTAATAATTGCGTTGCCACGCAAAATCCGGGGTGCCCGCCTGCCTAATTAACCGCGTCGATGCCGCCTTATACGCACGCACCATTTCCCCTAACGTAGGGGCGTGATTCATCGCGCCCTGATCGATCGTGGCCGTACCGAAACCATCCGAGGGCGCAATGAATTGCGCCCCTACAATGATGATACCGTGAACGTAATTGGGCATAATGCTTCTACGGTTGACTCAGCACGATGACCTTCGACGCAAGCCGATGGCCGCCTTCCAGACCTTACTGGGGATTTCCACCCGGAAAGCGCCGCTTCCCCTACGAAATCTGGTCGTGCTGAGCTA
>Ga0326597_10009870_pt1 | contig 12756 bp, 12 predicted proteins | sample RVTome_12_FD_203789 | JGI IMG/M metagenome (GOLD analysis project Ga0326597, IMG submission 203789) | Soil microbial communities from uranium-contaminated site in the Upper Colorado River Basin, Wyoming, United States - RVT100D185 | ecosystem: Environmental > Terrestrial > Soil > Contaminated >... | reverse complement strand
AGGTGGAAAAAAAGATCAAAAGCCGCGTCAAGTCGCAGATGGAACGCACGCAGCGCGAATACTACCTGAATGAACAGATGAAGGCGATTCAGCGCGAGCTGGGCGACGGCGAGGAAGGTCAGAACGAGATCGCCGAACTGGAAGAGCGCATCCTGAAGACCAAGTTTTCCAAGGAGGCGCGCGAAAAGGCGCAGGGCGAGCTGAAGAAGCTGAAAGCGATGAGCCCGATGAGCGCCGAGGCGACCGTGGTGCGCAATTACCTCGACTGGCTTCTGGCGCTGCCCTGGGGCGTGAAATCGCGCGTCAAGAAAGATCTTGGCGCTGCCGAAAAGGTGCTCGACGCCGACCATTACGGGCTGGAAAAGGTCAAGGAGCGGATCGTTGAATATCTGGCGGTGCAGGCACGCAGCACCAAGCTGAAAGGCCCGATCCTGTGCCTTGTCGGCCCGCCCGGCGTGGGAAAGACCTCGCTTGGCCGCTCTGTGGCGCGGGCCACGGGGCGCGAATTCATCCGCATCAGCCTTGGCGGCGTGCGCGACGAGTCCGAGATCAGGGGGCACCGGCGCACCTATATCGGCTCGATGCCGGGCAAGATCATCCAGGCGCTGAAACGCGCCAAGACCACCAATCCGCTGATCCTGCTGGATGAAATCGACAAGATGGGGCAGGATTTCCGCGGCGATCCGGCCAGCGCCATGCTGGAGGTGCTCGACCCCGAACAGAACTCGACCTTCACCGACCACTATCTGGAGGTGGAATACGACCTTTCCAACGTCATGTTCCTGACCACCGCCAATACCTACAACATGCCCGGCCCGCTGCTGGACCGGATGGAAATCATTCCGCTGGCCGGCTACACCGAGGACGAAAAGCGCGAGATTGCGCGCCAGCACCTGCTGCCCAAGCAGATCAAGGCGCATGGGCTGAAGAAGGGCGAATTTGCGCTGCACGACGCCGCGCTGACCGAAATCATCCGCCACTACACGCGCGAGGCCGGGGTGCGCAACCTTGAGCGCGAACTGGCCAAGATGGCGCGCAAGGCGGTGACCGAGATCCTGAAAGGCAAGGCGAAGTCGGTGGAAATCACCGCCGACAAGGTGGAACCCTATCTTGGCGTGCCGCGCTACCGCTACGGGCTGGCTGAGGCCAGCGATCAGGTCGGCGTCGTCACCGGGCTGGCCTGGACCTCGGTCGGCGGCGATCTGCTGCAGATCGAGGCGCTGAAGCTGCCCGGCAAGGGCCGCATGAAAACCACCGGCAAGCTGGGCGACGTGATGAAGGAATCGATCGAGGCGGCCAACAGCTTCGTGCGTTCGATCGCGCCGGAAATCGGGGTGAAGCCGCCGAAGTTCGAGCATGTCGATATCCACGTGCACGTGCCCGAAGGCGCCACGCCGAAAGACGGGCCTTCGGCGGGCGTGGCGATGGTGACCTCGATCGTTTCGGTGCTGACCGGCATTCCGGTGCGCCGCGATGTCGCGATGACCGGCGAAATCACGCTGCGCGGCAATGTGCTGCCGATCGGTGGGCTGAAGGAAAAGCTGCTGGCGGCGCTGCGCGGCGGCATCAAGACGGTGCTTATCCCACAGGAAAACGCCAAGGATCTGGCAGAAATTCCCGACAACGTGAAACAGGGGCTGGAGCTGATTCCGGTCAGCCATGTGCGCGAGGTGCTGTCACGCGCGCTGGTGCACATGCCCGAAGCGGTGGAATGGGACGAAGCCGCCGAAGAGGCGGCGGCCGCGGCCGCGGCAAAACCCGGCCAGCCCGCCGGGTCCGAGGCCGGCAGCGGCCCGACCGCACACTGAGCGGGCGATTGCAATGGCCGGCGGGGTGCGCCCCCGCCGGTTTTTTCATGCCCCGAAGCTGCTGCGGCGACGACACAGCAAAAAGGGCGCCCGAAGGCGCCCTTTGCCGTAACTGCCCGGAAGGGCTGGCTTACATCATGCCGTCCATGCCGCCCATACCACCCATGCCGCCGCCGGCCGGGGCCGATTTCGGTTCGGGCTTTTCGGCAACCATGGCTTCGGTGGTGATCAGCAGACCGGCGATCGAGGCCGCATCTTCCAGTGCGGTGCGCACCACCTTGGCCGGGTCGATCACGCCGAATGCGAACATGTCGCCATATTCTTCGGTCTGCGCGTTGAAGCCGAAGGTCGGGTCGTTCGATTCGCGCACCTTGCCGGCAACCACGGCGCCATCGACGCCGGCGTTTTCGGCGATCTGACGCAGCGGCGATTCCAGCGCCTTGCGCACGATCGCGATGCCCGCGGTCTGGTCGGCGTTGGCGCCTTCCATGGCAAGCAGCAGCTTCGAGGCCTGAATCAGCGCCACACCGCCGCCCACGACGATACCTTCCTGCACCGCCGCCCGGGTCGCGTTGAGCGAATCGTCAACGCGGTCCTTGCGCTCTTTCACCTCGGTCTCGGTCATACCGCCAACGCGGATCACCGCAACGCCGCCGGCCAACTTGGCAACGCGTTCTTGCAGTTTTTCCTTGTCGTAATCCGAGGTGGTTTCCTCGATCTGGGTGCGGATCTGGGCCACGCGGGCGTCGATTTCGGCCTTGTCGCCGGCGCCGTCGATGATCGTGGTGTTGTCCTTGGTGATCGAGATCTTCTTGGCCTTGCCCAGCATGTCGAGCCCGACATTTTCAAGCTTCATGCCAAGGTCTTCCGAAATCACCTGACCGCCGGTCAGGATCGCGATGTCCTGCAGCATCGCCTTGCGACGGTCGCCAAAGCCCGGCGCCTTGACGGCGGCGATCTTCAACCCGCCGCGCAGCTTGTTGACCACCAGGGTGGCCAGCGCCTCGCCTTCGACATCTTCCGAAATGATCAGCAGCGGTTTGCCCGACTGGATCACCGACTCGAGCAGCGGCACCATCGGCTGCAGCGAGCCGAGTTTCTTTTCGTGCAGCAGGATCAGTGCGTCTTCAAGCTCGGCCACCATCTTGTCGGCGTTGGTGACGAAGTAGGGCGAAAGATAGCCGCGGTCGAACTGCATGCCTTCGACCACTTCAACTTCGGTCTCCATGCCCTTGTTTTCTTCGACAGTGATCACGCCTTCATTGCCGACCTTCTGCATCGCCTCGGCGATCTGCTCGCCGATGAAGGCTTCGCCGTTGGCCGAAATGGTGCCGACCTGCGCCACTTCGTGGCTGTCTTTCACCGGGCGCGAGGCGGCCTTGATCGCCGCGACGACCTTTGCGGTGGCAAGGTCGATGCCGCGCTTCAGATCCATCGGGTTCATGCCCGCGGCAACCGATTTCAGGCCTTCCTTGATGATTGCCTGTGCCAGCACGGTGGCGGTGGTGGTGCCGTCGCCGGCCTCGTCATTGGTGCGCGAAGCGACTTCCTTCACCATTTGCGCGCCCATGTTCTCGAACTTGTCGGAAAGTTCGATTTCCTTGGCGACCGTCACCCCGTCCTTGGTGATGCGCGGCGCGCCGTAGGATTTTTCGATCACCACGTTGCGGCCTTTCGGGCCGAGGGTAACCTTCACCGCGTCGGCGAGGATGTTGACACCTTTCAGCATCCGGTCGCGGGCATCGGTGGAAAACTTGACTTCCTTGGCAGCCATATCGATCTGCTCCTTTTCGAAATTGCGTTAGATTGAAAGGACTTCTCAGGCGATGATGCCGAGAATGTCGCTTTCCTTCATGATCAGCAGTTCTTCGCCGTCCAGCGTGACCTCGGTGCCCGACCATTTGCCGAACAGGATGCGGTCGCCGGACTTGACCGAGGGGGCGATCAGCTCGCCCGAATCCTTGCGCGCGCCTTCGCCCACGGCGACAATCTCGCCTTCGGCGGGCTTTTCTTTTGCGGTATCGGGGATGATCAGACCGCCCTTGGTCTTTTCTTCGCCCTGAACGCGGCGGACCAGAACGCGGTCGTGCAGCGGTTTGAAAGCCATGTGAAAGCTCCGTTGGTTTTCTGTTTCATGAATTTGGCACTCACCCTGGTCGAGTGCCAGCAGCCGTGAAGTAAGCAGCGGGCAGGGCGCTGTCAACGGGCGTGCCGGCAAAAAATCGCGTTCGCGTGAACACTGCTTGCAGGGGCGCCGCTGCAACGCGAATTGCCGCATTGCGGCGGATGACAAGCCGGGCGTCAGCGCCTATAAGGCGGCAAAATCACCGCTGCGAGGCATATCATGATTACGGTTCTTGGCCACAAGTCGCCCGATACCGACGCCACCTGCTCGCCCATCATCTGGGCCTGGTATCTGAACGTGGTGAAAGGCACCCCGGCGCGGCCGGTGCTGCTGGGAGAGCCCAACACCGAGGCGGCCTTCGTGCTGAAGCGCTGGGAACTTGCCAAGCCCGAAATCATCGCCGATGTGGCAAAGGGCGAACAGGTGGTGATCGTCGATACCAACAACCCCGCCGAACTGCCGCCCTCGATCAACGAGGCCGACGTGATCGGCATCATCGACCACCACCTGCTGGCCGGCGGCATCAAGACCAAGGGTCCGATCGACATCACCATCCGCCCGCTGGCCTGCACCGCCACGGTGATGCAAGACCTGATGGGCGAGGACGCGGCGCAGATGCCCGAGGAAATCAAATGCGCGATGCTGTCGTGCATTCTGTCCGACACGCTGGAATTCCGCAGCCCCACCACCACCGCGCACGACCGCGCCGTTGCCGAAAGCCTCGCGGCCGAGTTGGGCATTTCCATCCCCGACTACGCCGCAGAACTGTTCGCGGCCAAATCCGACGTGTCGGCCTTTTCCGATGCAGACCTTCTGCGCATGGACAGCAAGGAATATGAAATCGCGGGCAAGCAGCTGCGGGTTTCGGTGCTGGAAACCACCGCGCCCCGCGTGTTGCTGGACCGCCAGGCGGGGCTGATGGCGGCGATGCCCGGCGTCGCCGCCGAGGACGGCGCCGACCAGGTGCTGTTGTTCATCGTCGATATCCTGAATGAGCAAGCCACGCTGCTGGTGCCGAACGCTCTGGTCAAGCAGATCGCCGAGGCGTCGTTCGGCTGCAAGGTGGCGGGCGACAGCGTCGTGCTGCCCGGCATTATGAGCCGCAAGAAGCAGATCATCCCAGCGCTGAAACTGTGACCCGGCGGCGGGGCGATGCCCCGCGCCCCAGCCTTTGCGAAAGCCCCGACATGACCACCGTAATCGCTGCGCTTGCGCAGATCTCGCAGCCTTATGACGCGGTGTTCTGCGATCTCTGGGGCTGCCTACACAATGGCGTCAGCGCGTTTCCCGCCGCCGTCGCCGCGTTGCAGCAATTTCGCGCGCAAGGCGGCCGGGTGGTGCTGGTCACCAATGCGCCGCGCCCTTCGCGGTTCGTGATTGCAGGGCTCGACCGCATCGGCGTGCCGCGCAGCGCCTGGGATGCGGTGGTGTCTTCGGGCGACGCGGCACAGGATGCGCTGTTTTCGGGCGCGGTGGGGCGGCGGGTCTGGCATCTGGGTCCGGCCAAGGACGACGGGTTCTTTACCCAGGTTCCCGCCGAATGGGCCGATGCGCCGCCGATTGAGCGCGTGCCGCTGACCGAGGCCGAGGCGATCGTCTGCACCGGGCCGTTTGACGAGTTGACCGAGGCCCCCGAAGATTACCGCCCGCGCCTGCTGCTGGCCAAGGCGCGCGGTCTGCCGATGCTGTGCGCCAACCCCGATCTGGTTGTGGATATGGGCGCGCGGCGGATCTACTGCGCCGGTGCCATCGCTGCGCTTTATGAGGAAATGGGCGGGCAGGCGCTGTATTTCGGCAAGCCGCACCCGCCGATCTACGACCTGGCCATGCGTCGGCTTGCGGCGTTTGGCGGTGCCGGCGCGGGCCGCGTGCTGGCGATCGGTGACGGCATCGGCACCGATATCGCCGGCGCGGCGGGCGAGGGGTTCGACGCGTTGTTCATCACCGGCGGGCTGGCCGCGGCCGATTTCGGCCCCGACCCCGCCAACCCCGACCCGCAGCTGCTGAATGCCTGGCTTGCGCGTCACCAGCAGGCCCCGCTGTTTGCCATGGGCTATCTGGGGTAAGCCGCCGCAAACCCCGACTACCGCAACGGCTAAGCAATTTAATTGCGAAAAGTTGCCAAGATGCGATAATAAATTGCGCGGCCATCTTGCGCGGGCGCGCCCGACCCGTTATGCTGCACTGCAACATGGCATGACCGGGACCCAGCATGATGTTTGATGATCTGCCGCGCGGAACGATCTTCATCGAGGATATCGAAATCGGCATGACGCGCGGGCTGCGCAAACGCATCACCGATCACGACATCGCGCTGTTTGCCGAGGTCTCGACCGACCGCAACCCGGTGCATCTGGATGACGACTACGCGCAAGACACCATCTTCGAAGGCCGCATCGCGCATGGCATGCTGACCGCGGCGCTGATTTCGGCGGTGATCGGCGAACAGCTTCCCGGCCATGGCGCGGTCTATCTGGGCCAATCGCTGCGCTTCATGGCGCCGGTGCGGCCGGGCGATGTGGTCGAGGCCACGGTCACCGTGACCAGCATCGAGCACGCGCGGCGCCGCGTCACGCTTGAAACCCTGTGCCGGGTGGGCGATACGGTGGTGCTGAAGGGCGAGGCACTGGTGCTGGCGCCCAGCCACAAGTTCGACTGACACGGGCGGGCCACCCCGCCGCAAGCGCGAAGCGGGGACAATGCAGACCATCAGGCACTGGCAAGGGCTGGCCGCCGCGCATCGCGGCGCCTCGGTGGCGATGGGCAATTTCGATGGCGTGCATCTGGGCCACCGCTCGGTCATCGAGCTTGCCGCAAAGGCACCCGCGCCGCTTGGCATCGTGACGTTCGAGCCGCACCCGCGCGAGTTTTTTGCCCCCGCCGCGCCGCCGTTTCGGCTGATGAACGCCGAGGCGCGCGGCCACCGGATGGAAAAGCTTGGTGTGCAGCTGCTTTATGAACTGCCGTTCGATGCCGGGCTGGCAGGCATGTCCGACGCCGAATTCGTGCGCCGCGTGCTGTGCGACGGTCTTGGCGTGGCGCAGGTGACGGTGGGCGCCGATTTTCGCTATGGCAAGGGCCGCGCCGGAAGTGCCGAATCGCTTGCCCGGCAGGGCGCCGAATGCGGCTTTGGCGTCACCATTGCGCCGCTTTTGCGCATCGAGGGGCTGGAGGCGTCTTCCACCGCGATCCGTTCTGCGCTTTCGGAAGGCCGGCCGCGCGATGCGGCAGCGATGCTTGGCCATTGGCACCGAATCGAAGGCGCGGTGGAACACGGTGCCAAACGCGGCCGCGATCTGGGTTACCCCACCGCCAACATGGGTCTTGCCGGGCTGCATCTGCCGCGGTTGGGGGTCTACGCGGTGCGCGCCGATATTCTGACCGGCCCGCAGGCCGGCAGCTACGACGGCGTCGCCAGCCTTGGGGTGCGGCCGATGTTCGGCGAAAACGCCCCGAATCTTGAAACCCATCTGTTCGATTTCAGCGGCGATCTTTACGGCCAGCACCTTTCGGTCGCGCTGATCGACTATCTGCGGCCGGAACTGAAACTGGCCACGCTCGACGCGCTGGTGGCACAGATCGACGCCGACTGCGCCGCGGCGCGATCGTGCCTGACCGCGCTGTGACCCCTTTCCAATTCCGCTCCGTTCCGGCAGTTTCGCGATCATGAGCCCGCCGCTGCGCCCCCTGTTCTGGGAACTGCCCCTGACCAAGCTGACCCCCGCCGAATGGGAGGCGCTGTGCGATGGCTGCGGCAAGTGCTGCCTGAACAAGCTTGAATACGACGACACGGGCGAGCTGGCCTTCACCCGCGTCGCCTGCCGCCTGCTCGATTGCGAAACCTGTCGCTGCAAAAGCTATGAAAACCGGCATGAGTTTGTGCCGGAATGCGTGCGCCTGACGCCCAAAAGCATTCGCAAGGGCGCCTATTGGATGCCATCGACCTGCGCCTACCGGCTGCGCCATTTCGGCCAGCCGCTGCCCGATTGGCACCCGTTGCTGACGGGCGACCCGCAAAGCGTGCATGCGGCGGGGCAATCGGTGCGCGGCTGGACAGTGTCGGAACGCGACATCCCCGAAGCCGATTGGGAAGACCACATCATTGAGGATCTGTGAATGAATTTCGCTTCCGACAACAGCTCGGCCGCCGCGCCCGAGGTGCTTGCCGCCGTTGCCGCCGCCAATACCGGCTACGCCATGCCCTATGGCAATGATCCGATCATGGATCAGGTGCGTGCCCGGTTGCGCGCTGTATTCGAGGCGCCCGAAGCCGCGGTCTATCTGGTCGCCACCGGCACCGCCGCCAATGCGCTGTCCTGCGCCGTGCTGACCGAGCCCTGGGGCGCGGTGTTCTGCCACCGCAACGCCCATATCGAAGAGGACGAATGCGGCGCGCCCGAATTCTACACCGGCGGCGCCAAGCTGGTGCCGGTCGATGGCGAACACGCCAAGATGGCGCCTGGGGCGCTGCGCGGCGTCATTGCCTTCACCGGCCGATCGGGCGTGCACAACGTGCAGCGCGGCATGGTCAGCATCACCAATGCCACCGAAAACGGCACGGTCTATACACCCGCCGAAGTGGCGGCGCTGTGCGAAGTTGCCCGGGGCTTTGGCCTGCCCGTGCACATGGACGGCGCGCGTTTTGCCAATGCGGTCGCCGCCACGGGCGCCAGCCCCGCCGACATGACCTGGCGCGCCGGCGTCGATGTGCTGTCGTTCGGCGGCACCAAGAACGGCTGCATGGGCGTCGAGGCGGTGATCATCTTCGACCCGGCCCGCGCCTGGGAATTTGAGCTGCGGCGCAAACGCGCGGGGCATCTGTTTTCCAAGCACCGCTACCTGTCGGCGCAGATGCTGGCCTATCTGGAAGGCGGGCTCTGGCTGCGGCTGGCGGCACAGGCCAATGCCGCGGCAGCGCGGCTTTCGGCGGGTATCGTGGCGGTGCCCGGCGCGCAGTTGGTGCACCCGACCGAGGCGAACGCGGTGTTCGCGGCCTTCGCGCGCGCCGGCCACCGCCGGGCACAGGCGGGCGGGGCGGCCTATTACCTGTGGCCCTTCGATCAGTCGCTGGACGGCCCCGACGACGTGCAGCTTGCCGCGCGCATGGTGTGCAGTTGGTCCACCACGGCGGCCGACGTGGACGCCTTCTTGCAGCTTATTCGCGGCTGAGGTTCAGCGCGATCAGGTCGGCAACCTGCGCAGCGTGGGTCAGCGGCAGCATATGCCCCGCGCCCGGCACCACCGCCAACCCGACATCGGGCAGCCGCGCCGCGATCGCTTCGCAGATCGGCGCCATGATCGCCGGGCTTTGCGCGCCGCGGATCAGCATCACCGGCGCGTCAATGCCTTCAAGCCCGCCGTCGCGCAGGACGCCTGCGCTATCGGTGAAATTGGCCGCGTCGCCCGCCAGCACCAGCGCAATCTGCGCCACAAAGCCGGTGCGGGCGCGGGCATCAAGCGCGTCCCATGGCTGCCCTGTGCCCCATTGCCCGACAAAGGCGCGCGTTGCCGCCGCAACCTCGCCCGCCGCATGCAGCGTACGAAAACGGTTGTTATCAGCGGCTTGCGCGGCAAACTCGGGGGTTCCGGCGGCGGCGGCGAACAGCACGGGCTCCACCAGCGTCAGGCTGCGCACCGCCTCTGGCGCCGCTACCGCAAGCCGCAGGGCGACGGTGGCGCCGAAGGAATGGCCAATCAGATCCAGCGGGCGGTCGATGAAGCTGGCGGCGATGCGTGTCACGTCGCCCTGGTAATCGCTGCCGTCCCAGGGGCCGCTTTTGCCATGCCCCGGCATGTCGAAGGCGGTCAGCGAAAGCTGTGGCAACAGCGCTGCCACCCCGGCCCATGCGCCCGAATGCGCCAGCTTGCAATGTATCGCCAGGGCAGGGCGGGGGCCCGTGCCCAGCACCTGCCAGAAGGTCGGATGCCCGGCGCGCGCCTCAAGCGGCATCAAGTCCCGCCAGATGTTCGTTCAGAAGTTCCAGCCGATCCTGCCCCCAAAACCGCGCATCGCTTTCGCGCACGATATAGAAGGGCGCGCCGAACACGCCGCGTTCGACCGCGGCTTCAAGGTTGCGCTCGTAGTTGTCGGCACCGATGAACAGGCCGCTGTCGGCAAGCCCGGGGTCAAAACCATGCGCGGCAAGCAATTCGCGGATCACCGCGTCGTCGGCGATGTCGCGCTGATCTGCCCAGGCCGCGCGCAGCACCGCCTGCACCAGCCCGCCCAGGTCGCCGCCGGCGCCCTTCGCTTGCGCCGCCTGCGCCGCGATGATGGCGTAGGACGAGGGCGCCGGGTTGGTGGGGATATGCGCGGGCTTCAGGTTGAACGGCACCCCCAGCCGCGCCGACCAGCGCAGCAGATCCTGCGCGCGGTAGGCCTGGCGCGATGGGTGGCGCGCGGCGGGCGCGGTGCCGCCGGTGCGCGCGAACAGTGCCACCACATCCAGCGGGTAATAGGTTACGCCGGCGCCGTGCTGCGCCGCGATCTGTTCCAGCCGACCGCCGGCCAGGTAGGTCCATGGCGAAACGGTCGAGAAAAAGTAGTCGATCTGCGCCATGGCCCGCGCCCCCTTGTCGCTTGCGTTTGCGGGCAGGCTAGCCCGGTGCTAAGGCAGGCGCAATCGCCCGAATCCCGTCAACCGGCGGTCTGCCCCGCCCTGACATCGCCCCGCAGGAGCTGCCCGATGCCCGCCATGACCGAACCCAAGCTGATTTCCGGCAATGCCAACCGCCCGCTTGCCAGCGCCATCGCGCGGCGCATGTCGATGCACCGCGGCATGAACGTGGGACTGGTCGAGGCGCGGGTCGAACGTTTCAACGACGGCGAGATTTTCGTGGAAGTGTTCGAGAATGTGCGCGGCGAAGATATGTATATCATCCAGCCGACCTCGAACCCGGCGAACGACAACCTGATGGAACTGTTGATCATGGTTGACGCACTGCGCCGGTCATCAGCGGCGCGCATTTCGGCGGTGATCCCGTATTTCGGTTATGCCCGCCAGGACCGCCGCGCCAAGGCGCGCACGCCGATTTCCGCCAAGCTGGTCGCCAACCTGCTGACCGAAGCGGGGGTGGACCGGGTGCTGACGCTGGATCTGCACGCGGCGCAGATTCAGGGGTTTTTCGACATTCCGGTTGACAACCTCTATGCCTCACCGGTGTTCGGTCTGGATATCAAGCATCATTTCGCGGGGCAGCTTTCGGATATCATGGTGATTTCGCCCGATGTTGGCGGCGTGGCGCGGGCGCGCGATCTGGCGCAGCGCATCGGCGCACCGCTGGCCATCGTGGACAAGCGTCGCGAAAAGCCGGGCGAAGTGGCAGAAATGACGGTGATCGGCGATGTCAGCGGCAAGAAATGCGTCATCGTCGATGACATCTGCGATACCGCGGGCACGCTTTGCAAAGCCGCCGATGTGCTGATCGAACACGGCGCCACCGAGGTGCACAGCTATATCACGCATGGCGTGCTTTCCGGCCCCGCGGTCGAACGCATCAAGGCCTCGGTGATGAAAACGCTGGTGATCACCGATTCCATCGAACCCACCGCGGCGGTGCGCGCCTGCCCCAACATTCGCATCGTGCCGGTGGCGCCGATGTTCGCGCAGGCGATCTTGAACATCTGGAATGGCACCAGCGTATCCTCGCTGTTCGAAACCGACACGCTGGTGCCGATCTACGAGGGCATGTATTCGCGCGCCTGAGGCATTGATGCCTGAAGCGCAGGGCTGGCAGCTGCGCGGTTTTGCCCCTACCATCAACGCATGCTGCGGGTGCTGCTTCTTGCCGGCCTGATCGCCCTTCCCGCCGCGGCGGCGGAGCCGCGCTGCGTGGTGCTGCTGCACGGGCTGGCGCGTTCGCCCTGGTCGCTGGTGCTGCTGCAAATGGTGCTGGAACGGGAAGGCTATCAGGTGGTGAACGCCGCCTACCCCTCGACCGAGGCGCCACTGCAGGAACTGGTGGCGCATGTCGCCCCGGCGGTGGCGCGCTGCGAGGGTGCCGGGCAAGTGGATTTCGTGACGCATTCCATGGGTGGCATTCTGCTGCGGCTTTGGGCGCTGCAGCCAAGTGCTGCGGCACGGATCGGCCGCGCGGTGATGCTGGCGCCGCCCAACCAGGGCTCGGAAGTGGTCGATGCCCTGGGCGATTCGGCGCTGTTCACCTGGCTTAACGGTCCTGCCGGGGCGCAGCTTGGCACCGGCGATGACGCGCTTCCTGCCGCACTGCCCGCGGTTGGGTTTTCGCTGGGGGTGATCGCCGGGAATGAGACGATGAACCCGGCCACATCGGTGCTGATCCCCGGACCCGACGACGGCAAGGTCAGCGTCGAGCGCACCGGGGTTGACGGTATGCGCGAGCAGATCGTGCTGCCGGTCACGCACACCTACATGATGAACGATCCGCGGGTGATTTTCGAGGTGAAAGCATTCCTGGTGTCCGGCGCGTTTTTGCCCGCGCCGGAATGGGATGATGCCCTGCGCGAGATTCTGGCAGAACCCGAATAGCGATCAGCCGCGTGGCAGGATGCGGTTGAGATGCCCCATCTTGCGCCCCGCCCTGGCCTCGGCCTTGCCGTAAAGGTGGATCGCGGTGGCGGGCGCGCGCGCAAAGGCCGCGATGTTCGCGACATCGTCGCCGATCAGATTGGTCATTTCCACATCGGCATGGCGCGCGGCGTCGCCAAGCGGCCAGCCCGCCACGGCACGAATATGCTGCTCGAACTGATCGACCGCGCAGCCCTGCTGCGTCCAATGCCCCGAATTGTGCACCCGCGGCGCGATTTCGTTGACCAAAAGCCCGGTTTCGGTGACGAACAGCTCT
>Ga0326597_10009869_pt1 | contig 12756 bp, 10 predicted proteins | sample RVTome_12_FD_203789 | JGI IMG/M metagenome (GOLD analysis project Ga0326597, IMG submission 203789) | Soil microbial communities from uranium-contaminated site in the Upper Colorado River Basin, Wyoming, United States - RVT100D185 | ecosystem: Environmental > Terrestrial > Soil > Contaminated >... | reverse complement strand
CGTCCTGCGAATCGCGGGCCGTGGTGAGGTCGATGAGCTGGCCGGTGTAGCGGAGGCGAATCGACGACAGCGTCTCGACCTCCTTCGCCTCGAGCGCAAGCAGCACGTCGTCGGGCGACGCGAAGGCCCGTCCCTCGCCCTTCGCGCCGACCCGCGACTTCGTCAGGTAGTAGCAGCCGAGGACGATGTCCTGCGACGGGATGGCGATGGGCTGGCCCGAGGCCGGCGACAGGATGTTGTTCGAGGACATCATGAGCACCGAGGCCTCGATCTGGGCCTCGGGCGACAGCGGAATGTGCACCGCCATCTGGTCGCCGTCGAAGTCGGCGTTGAACGCCGTGCAGACGAGCGGGTGGATCCGGATGGCCTTGCCCTCGACGAGCACGGGCTCGAAGGCCTGAATCCCGAGCCGGTGCAGCGTGGGCGCGCGGTTGAGCAGGACGGGATGCTCGCGAATGACCTCCTCGAGGATGTCCCACACCTCGCCCTTCTGCTGCTCGACCATCTCCTTGGCCTGCTTGATCGTGCTCACCAGGCCGCGTTCTTCGAGCTTGTTGTAGATGAACGGCTTGAACAGCTCGAGCGCCATCTTCTTCGGCAGCCCGCACTGATGCAGCTTCAGCTCCGGCCCGACGACGATGACCGAGCGGCCCGAGTAGTCCACGCGCTTGCCGAGCAGGTTCTGGCGGAACCGGCCCTGCTTCCCCTTGAGCGTGTCCGAGAGCGACTTGAGGGGCCGGTTGTTGGCGCCGCGCAGCACGCGCCCGCGCCGCCCGTTGTCGAACAGGGCGTCGACCGCCTCCTGCAGCATGCGCTTCTCGTTGCGGATGATCACGTCGGGCGCCTTCAGCTCCATCAGCTTCTTCAGGCGGTTGTTCCGGTTGATCACCCGGCGGTACAGGTCGTTGAGGTCCGAGGTCGCAAACCGGCCGCCGTCGAGCGGCACGAGCGGGCGCAGCTCGGGCGGGATGACCGGAATGACGTCGAGAATCATCCACTCCGGCTTGTTGTTCGACCGGCGGAAGGCGTCCACGACCTTGAGCCGCTTGGCGAACTTCAGCCGTTTCTGCACCGAGGTCTCGTTGCGCATTTTCTCGCGCAGCTCGTCGGCCAGCCGTTCGACGCTCACGCGCCGCAGCAGCTCCTTGATCGCCTCGGCGCCCATCTGCGCCTTGAACTTCACGCCCCAGCGCTCGCGCTCCTGCCGGTACTGCTCCTCGGTGAGCAGCTGCTTGTCCTTCAGGTCCGAGTCGCCCGGATCGATGACGACGTAGGCCTCGAAGTACAGGATGCGCTCGAGGTCGCGCAGCGACAGGTCGAGCAGGTGGCCGATCCGGCTCGGCAGCCCCTTGAAGAACCACACGTGGCTGACCGGCGTGGCCAGCTGGATGTGCCCCAGCCGCTCGCGGCGGACCTTCGCCTGCGTGACCTCGACCCCGCACTTGTCGCAAATCACGCCGCGGTGCTTCATGCGCTTGTACTTGCCGCAGAGGCACTCCCAGTCGGTGACCGGGCCGAAGATCTTGGCGCAGAACAGGCCGTCGCGCTCCGGCTTGAACGTCCGGTAGTTGATCGTCTCGGGCTTGGTGACCTCGCCGTGCGACCACTGCTGGATGCGCTCGGGCGACGCCAGGCTGATGCGGATGGCGTCGAAGTCGGCGGTCAACTGACTCTTGTCGCTCAGGTTGGGCCTCATGTGTTCTCTCACGCCTCCACCGGCGCCGTCGGGGCCGGTTCGGTCTGGTCGCTCGCGGGGGCCTCGAGGGCCGGCCGCGCCTTGGTCTTGAGGAGCTCCACGTCGAGGCAGAGCGCCTGCAGCTCCCGAATCAACACATTGAACGACTCGGGCAGCCCCGGCTCGAACGACGCGTCGCCCTTGACGATGGCCTCGTAGATCTTCGCGCGGCCGGTCACGTCGTCGGACTTCGCCGTCAGGAGCTCCTGCAGGATGTGGGCGGCGCCGTAGGCCTCGAGGGCCCAGACCTCCATCTCACCGAACCGCTGGCCGCCGAACTGCGCCTTGCCACCCAGCGGCTGCTGGGTGATGAGCGAGTACGGCCCGATCGACCGCGCGTGGATCTTGTCGTCAACCAGGTGCGACAGCTTGAGCATGTAGATGTAGCCGACCGTCACGTCCTGCTCGAACGGCTCGCCGGTCATGCCGTCATGGAGCACCGACTTGCCGGCCTTCGGCAGCCCGGCCTCCTCCAGCCACTTCTTGATCTCGCCCTCGGAGGCGCCGTCGAAGACCGGCGTGGCGAAGTACAGCCCGAGCGCGTGGGCCGCCCACCCGAGGTGGGTCTCGAGGATCTGGCCGACGTTCATGCGGGACGGCACGCCCAGCGGGTTGAGCACGATCTCGACGGGGGTCCCGTCCGGCAGGTACGGCATGTCCTCGGCCGGCAGGATCCGGGCGATGACGCCCTTGTTGCCGTGCCGGCCGGCCATTTTGTCGCCGACCGACAGCTTGCGCTTCATCGCGACGTAGACCTTGACGAGCTTGATGACGCCGGGCGGCAGCTCGTCGCCGCGGCGGATCTTCTCCTTCTTCTCCTCGAACTCGCGCTGGATCACGTCGACGCGCTGCGCCGTGCGGTCTTCCATCTGCCGCAGCTCGTCCTCGAAGCCGAGGTCGTCGGTCTCGATGCGGGACCGGACCAGCGTCGCGAACGGGATGTCGGCCATCAGCTCGTCGGACAGCACGGTGCCCTTGCGCAGGACGCGCTCGCGCCCGTCGCTGTCGAACAGGTCGGTCCGCAGCGAGCGCCCGTGCAGCAGCTGGACCAGGCGCTTCTTGGTTTCCTCGTGCAGGATTCGGATCTCGTCCTGCAGGTTCTTTTCCATCGCCTCGAGCTCGTCCTGCTCGATCTGCTTGGCGCGGTCGTCCTTCTCGATGCCCTTGCGCGAGAAGATCCGCACGCCGACGACGATGCCCTCGATGCCGGGCGGGCAGGTGAGCGACGCGTCCTTCACGTCGCCGGCCTTCTCGCCGAAGATCGCGCGCAGCAGTTTTTCTTCGGGCGTCAGCTGGGTCTCGCCCTTGGGCGTGACCTTCCCCACCAGGATGTCACCCGGCTTCACGTAGGCGCCGATGCGGATGATGCCGCTCTCGTCAAGGTCGCGAAGGTAGGTCTCCGAGACGTTCGGGATGTCGCGGGTGATCTCCTCCGGGCCGAGCTTGGTGTCGCGGGCCTCGATCTCGAACTCTTCGATGTGGATCGAGGTGTAGTAGTCCTCCCGGACCAGCTTCTCCGAGACAAGGATCGCGTCCTCGAAGTTGTAGCCGCGCCACGGCATGAAGGCGACCAGCACGTTCCGGCCGAGCGCGAGCTCGCCCAGCTCCGTGCAGGGCCCGTCGGCCAGCACCTGCCCGCGGGTGACGCGCTGGCCTCCGCGGACGATGGGACGCTGGGTCACGCACGTGTTCTGGTTCGACCGCTTGAACTTGGTCAGGTTGTAGATGTCGGCGCCCATCTCGCGCGAGAGGCCCTCGGCCTCCCCGCCCTCGACGCGGACGACGATGCGCTTGCTGTCGACGTAGTCAACCGTGCCCGACCGGCGGGCGACCACGACGGCGCCCGAGTCGCGCGCGGTGATGTACTCCATGCCCGTGCCGATGAACGGCGCCCGGGCCTGCAGCAGCGGGACCGCCTGGCGCTGCATGTTCGATCCCATGAGCGCCCGGTTGGCGTCGTCGTTCTCGAGGAACGGAATCAGCGAGGCGGCGACCGAAACGAGCTGCTTCGGCGAGACGTCGATGTAGTCGACCTTCTCCCGCGGCGCCAGAATGAAGTCGCCGGCCTGGCGCGCGTTCACGCGCTCGTTCTTGAGCCGCAGGCCGTCGGTCAGCTCGACGTTCGCCTGCGCGATGACGTACTGGTCCTCCTCCCACGCCGACAGGTAGAAGCAGTGGTGCTCGAACTCCACGCCCTTCTTCTTCGAGCGGCCGTCGGCGCCGACGATCTCGTCGGCCTCGACGACGTCGCCCGCCCGGTACTTCGTGTGGCCGCCCGAGTTGATGATGCGGACGTAGTCGACGATGCGGCCGTCCTTGACCCGGCGGTACGGCGACTCGATGAACCCGAAATCGTTGATCCGGGCGTAGGACGACAGCGACGAAATCAGCCCGATGTTCGGCCCTTCCGGCGTCTCAATGGGGCAGATGCGTCCGTAGTGCGTCGGGTGTACGTCGCGCACCTCGAACCCGGCCCGCTCGCGCGACAGCCCGCCGGGGCCCAGGGCCGACAGCCGCCGCTTGTGGGTCACCTCGGACAGCGGGTTGGTCTGGTCCATGAACTGCGACAGCTGCGACGACCCGAAGAACTCGCGAATCGCCGCCATGACGGGCTTCGCGTTAATCAGGTCGTGCGGCATGGCGGTCGCCATTTCCTGGTAGACCGACATCTTCTCCTTGATCGCCCGCTCCATGCGGACCAGGCCGATCCGGAACTGGTTCTCGAGCAGCTCGCCCACCGACCGGACGCGCCGGTTGCCCAGGTGGTCGATGTCGTCGGCCAGCATCGGGTTCTTGCGGAGCTTCAGCAGGTAGCGGATCACCTGATAGAAGTCCGCCGGGTGGAGCACCTTCTCGTCGAGCGGTGTCGTCAGCTTCAGCTTGGTGTTGAGCTTCAGCCGGCCGACGCGCGAGAAGTCGTACTTCTGCGAGTTGAAGAACATGTTCTCGAAGAGCGTGCGCGAGCTGTCGAGCGTCGGCGGGTCGCCGGGGCGCAGCCGCCGGTAGATCTCGATCAGCGCCTCCTCGTGCTTCTGAATCGGATCCTTCTTGAGGGTCGTGGAGAGCACGGGGCCGATCTCGTCCTTCTCCGGGAAGAAGATCTCGATCCGATCGACCTTCTTCTCCTGCGCCATCGCGATGACGCGCTCGGAGAGCTCGTCGTTGGCCTCGAGCAGCACTTCGCCCGTCTCGGGGTCGATCACGTCGCCGGCGGCAAACGCGCCCTCGCGCTCGGTGTCGGCCAGCTCGACGGCCGGCACGCCGGCCTGCCTGAGCGCCTCCACGTGGTCGCGCCGGATCTTCTTGCCGGCGTGCATCGTCAGGCCCGACCCGGGGATGGCGAACTCGACGGCCGAGCGGCGTCCGACGAGCGAGTCCGACACCGTCCAGAGCATGCGGCCATCCGGCTGCAGCAGCAGCTCGTCGACCGTGTAGAAGGTCCGCAGGATCTCGTTGGCGCTGCGCAGCCCGAGCGCGCGCAGGAACACCGTCGCCAGGAACTTGCGCTTGCGGTCGATGCGGACGTACAGCAGGTTCTTCGCGTCGTACTCGAACTCCACCCACGATCCGCGGTACGGGATGATCTGCGCGACGTAGAGGCTCTTGTCCTCGGTGTGGAAGAACGCGCCCGGCGACCGGTGCAGCTGCGAGACGATGACGCGCTCGGTGCCGTTGATGATGAACGTGCCGTGGTCGCCCATGAGCGGCACGTCGCCGAAATAGACCTCCTGCTCCTTGATGTCGCGGATGGTCTTGACGTTCGTCTCCGGGTCCTTGTTCCAGACGACGAGCCGAATCGTGACCTTGAGCGGGACGGCGAAGGTCATGCCGCGCTCCTGGCACTCCTCGACGTCGTACTTGAGCTTCATCGTGACGGTGGTGCCGCACAGATCGCACACCGATCCCCGGGCCTCGTTGGCCTCGCCGCAGGCGTGGCAGATGACCGCGCCCTCGCCGTAGGGATCGGCGACGAGGACCGCGCCGCACTTCGAGCAGGGCTTGCGCAGATGCTCGAGCCCGGCCAGCCGGCCGCATTTGCACTCCCAGTTGCCGATCGAGTACTCGATGAACTCGAGCGACGAGTTCTCCCGGAAGTCGCTGATCGGGAAGACCGACTTGAACACCGACTGCAGCCCGACGTCCTCGCGCTCGGACGGAAGGCGGTTCATCTGCAGGAACCGCTCGTAGGACTTCTTCTGGATCTCGATCAGATTCGGGATCGGAACCGTCGTCTTGATTTTCGAAAAATCGATCCGCTCGCGGTAGATGTTCTTGGGCAGATTGTGCATTCAAAGACCCTCGAGGCCGTGCCGGGTGTTCGCGCGGCAGCCCGCCGGGGCCGCCACGATTCGTCGTCGTCCCGGACCGCGGTCACACGACCGCGGCCCGCCAGATTCCAGTCGGAAGAACGGCAGCCCTACTTGACCTCGACCTTGGCGCCGGCCTCGTCGAACTTCTTCTTGATAGCTTCGGCCTCGGCCTTCGGCACGCCTTCCTTGATGGGCTTCGGCGCCGACTCGACGAGGTCCTTGGCCTCCTTGAGACCCAGGCTGGTGACTTCGCGCACGGCTTTGATCACGTTGATCTTGTGGCTGCCGATGTCGGTGAGCGTCACCGTGAACTCGGTCTTCTCCTCGGCCGCCGCGGCCCCGCCGCCGCCCGCCATCATGGGCATCGCCATCGGCATCGCGGCCGCCGCCGACACCCCGAGCTCTTCCTCGAGCACCTTCACGAGCTGCGAGAGCTCGAGCACCGAGATACCCTTGATGTAGTCCACCACCTGCTGCTGCGTCACGTCGGCCATTGTCGTCTCCCTTGTCTGGCACTGTCGATCGTCCAAGGGGTCAGTCCCGGCTTCGCCACCAGGGACAGACCCCGCATTGCTCACTCGCCCCGTTTCTGCTCCGCCTGCTTCAGCACCGTCACGAGGTCCCGCGGCACGGCCGAGAGCACGGTCACGAGATTCCGCATCGGCGCCTGCAGAACGCCGAGCAGCATCGCCTGCAGCTCCGGCTTGCCCGGCAGGGTCGCCAGGTCGCTGATGGTCGTCGGCTGGACCGGCTTGCCCTGCACGACCGCCGCCTTGATGCTGAACGTGGGCATCGCCTTGACGAACGTGGACAGGGCCTTGGCGACCGCCACCGGGTCCTTGGTCGTGCAGACGACGGCCGTCGTGCCCGTAAAGTGAGTCGAGAACGACTCGAACGTCGTGCCCGCGACGGCGCGCTGGGCGAGCGTGTTCTTGACCACCCGGTAGGTGCCGCCCGCCGCGCGAATCTGCCGCCGGAGCTCGGTCACCTGCGGCACCGTGATGCCCTGGTAGTTGACGAGCACCGCGGTCTCGGCCTCGCGAAACGCGGCCGCGAGCTCGCCGAGCTCGGTCTCCTTTTCTGCTCTGCTGACTGCCATCAGTGTGATCCTTGGGGCTTAGGGCTTGGGGCTTAAGGCTCAGGGCCTGAGCCGTACGCCATAAGCCGTACGCCTTCCTCAGTGCTTCACAACCTCGTCGACCTTGGAGGTGTCGATGTCCACCCCGGGGCCCATCGTCGACGACATCGTCACGCTCTTCAGGTACTTGCCCTTGGCGGCCGGCGGTTTGGCCTTGACGATGCTGTCCATCAGCGCATGGGCGTTCTCGACGAGCCGCTCGACCGCGAACGAGATTCTGCCGACCGGGGCGTGGACGACGCCGGCTTTGTCGACCCGGAACTCGACCTTTCCGGCCTTGATCTCCTTGACGGCGCGCGCGATGTCGACGGTCACGGTGCCGGTCTTGGGATTGGGCATGAGGCCGCGGGGCCCCAGCACCTTGCCGAGCTTGCCGACGGCGCGCATCATGTCGGGGGTGGCCACAACGGCGTCGAAAGCCATCCAGCCGCCGGTAATCTTCTCGACAATCTCCTCGCCACCGATTTCGTCGGCGCCGGCCTCCTGGGCCTCGCGCTGCTTCTCGGCGTTGGCGATCACCAGGACGCGCTTCGACCTGCCGAGCCCGTGCGGCAGCACGACGGTGCCGCGCACCATCTGGTCGGAGTGCTTCGGGTCGACGCCGAGCCGCACGGCGAGCTCCACGGTCTCGTCGAACTTCGCGAACTTGACCTTCTGAAGGAGCGGCACGGCTTCCTCAATGGTGTGAAGCCGGTTCGGCACCTGTTGCCGGGCCGCCTGATACTTCCTGCCCCGCGCGCGCATGACTACCTCCGTGGTCCTGACGGCCCCGTCGAGGCCTCCCACATCAATCCGCTCACTCGATGACGTCCAGCCCCATCGACCGGGCGGTGCCCTTGACGGTGAGCACGGCGGCGCCGATCGACTCGCAGTTCAGGTCGGGCATCTTGAGCTTCGCGATTTCCTCGACCTGCTTCGCCGTCACGGTGCCGACCTTGTTCTTGTTCGGCTCGCCCGACCCTTTGGCGATGTTGGCGGCGCGCTTGAGCAGCACCGCGGCCGGCGGCGTCTTGGTGATGAACGTGAACGACCGGTCGCTGTAGATCGTGACGACGGCGGGAATGATCAAACCGTCGTCCTTGGCCGTCTTCGCGTTGAAGGCCTTGCAGAACTCCATGATGTTCACGCCGTGGGGACCGAGCGCGGTGCCGACGGGGGGCGCCGGCGTGGCTTTGCCGGCGGCAATCTGGAGCTTGACCTGTGCCTGAATCTTTTTCGCCATGGCCTAGAGTTTCTCTACCTGCAGAAAGTCGAGCTCGACGGGCGTCGCGCGTCCGAAGATCGTCACCATGACCTTCAGCGTGTTCCGGTCGGTGTTCACGTCGTCGACAACGCCGGTGAAGCTCGCGAACGGCCCCTCGTTGATTCGCACCTGATCGCCACGCTCGAAGGTGTACTTCGGCTTCGGCTTCTCGGCCGCCACCGTCACCTGGTGGAGGATCTGGTCAACCTCCTCGCGGGACAGCGGCGACGGCTTCGGCCCGGCGCCGACGAACCCGGTCACCTTCGGCGTGTTCTTGACGACGTGCCAGCCGTTGTCGGACATGTGCATCTCGACGAGGATGTACCCCGGGAAGAAGCGGCGCGAGCTCTTGACCTCGCGGCCGCCGCGCTTCTCGATGATGTCCTCGGTCGGGATGAGAATCTCGCCGATCTCGTCCTGCAGCCCGTAGGCCTGGACGCGCTGCTCGAGCGACTCCTTCACCTTGTTCTCGAACCCCGAGTAGGTGTGGATGATGTACCAGTGCTTGGTCTTGTCGTCCGTCATCGTCTGTCCGGCCGCGGCGGCCCCGGCCGCCTGCACGTCGTCGCCCATCAGGCCGCCCCGAACCAGATGAACAGCTGGCGCATGGTCGCCGAGAGAATCAGATCGACGCCATACAAGTACACCCCGAACATGATCGACACGAGCAGCACGACGACGGTCGTCGCGTAGACCTCGCGCCGGGTCGGCCAGGTGACGCGGCCGAGCTCGGCGCGCACCTCGACGACGAAGCGGCGGGCGCGGCCGAACCAGCCCGCAGCCTGTCCCGGCGTCTCTTTCAGGTTGTCCAACATCGCGGTCGTCTTCATCTCATGCGACTCTGGCAGGCCAGGAGGGACTCGAACCCCCAGCCCTCGGTTTTGGAGACCGATGCTCTACCAGTTGAGCTACTGGCCTAATCTCATCCCGGGGGCTTCGCCCCCGGACCCCCTGCACGCTCGCTTGCGGGGGCCCCTTCGCCCCGCGCCGCTCGCGTGGCGCCGTCGCGCACGCTCCGGCGCTTCCGCTGCGGACCTCGTGCCTACTTGCTCTCCCGGTGCGCCGTGTGCTTCCGGCAGAACCGACAGAACTTGCTGAACTCCAGCCGGTCGGTCGTCTTCCGGCGGTTCTTGGTCGTGCTGTAGTTCCGGCGTTTGCACTCGGTGCACGCCAGCGTGACAATCTCGCGCATGTCAACCTCGGCTGTCGGCGCCCGGCGCCAAGGCCCTATTCAATGATGTCGCTGATCGTGCCGGCGCCCACCGTCCGTCCGCCTTCACGGATGGCGAACCGGCTGCCCTTCTCGACCGCGACCGGCACCATGAGCTCGGCCGTGATCGGCGTGTTGTCGCCCGGCATCACCATCTCGACGCCCTCGGGCAGGTGGAGCGACCCGGTGACGTCGGTGGTCCGGATGTAGAACTGGGGCCGGTACCCGTTGAAGAACGGGGTGTGACGCCCGCCTTCCTCCTTCGACAGGATGTAGACCTCAGCCTTGAACTTCGTGTGCGGCGTGATCGAGCCGGGCTTGGCGAGCACCTGCCCGCGCTCGACGTCGTCCTTCTCGACGCCGCGCAGGAGCACGCCGATGTTGTCGCCTGCCACGCCCTCGTCGAGGAGCTTGCGGAACATCTCGACGCCCGTGACGACCTTCTTCTCGGTCGGCCGGAACCCGACGATCTCCACTTCCTCGCCGATCTTCACCCGGCCGCGATCGACGCGGCCGGTGACGACGGTCCCGCGGCCCGAGATCGAGAACACGTCCTCGATGGGCATCAGGAACGGCTTGTCGACCTCGCGCTCCGGCATCGGGATGTAGGTGTCGAGGGCCTCCATGAGCTTCGTGACCCCCTCGACGCCCGCCGGGTCGCCGTTGAGCGCGCCGAGCGCCGACACCCGCACGACCGGCAGGTCGTCGCCGGGGAACTGGTAGCTCTTGAGCAGATCGCGCACCTCGAGCTCGACCAGGTCGAGCAGCTCGGGGTCGTCGACCGCGTCGACCTTGTTGAGGGCAACCACCAGGTACGGCACGTTCACCTGGCGCGCCAGCAGCACGTGCTCACGCGTCTGTGGCATCGGGCCATCGACCGCGCTCACGACCAGGATCGCGCCGTCCATTTGGGCCGCGCCCGTGATCATGTTCTTGATGTAGTCGGCGTGACCCGGGCAGTCCACGTGCGCGTAGTGACGGTTCGGCGTGCTGTACTCGACGTGACTCGTCGCGATCGTCAGGATCTTGGTGTCGTCACGACGGCCCTGCGATTCGGACGCCTTCGCGACCTCGTCGTAGGGAATGAACTTGGCCCAGCCCCTGTCGGCGGCCACCTTGGTGAGCGCCGCCGTCAGTGTCGTCTTGCCATGGTCGATGTGGCCGATGGTGCCCACGTTCACGTGCGGCTTAGATCGGTCGAACTTCTCCTTCGCCATTGCTCTCCGTCCTCGCGTGAATGCCGGGGGCCCTGTGCCCCGGCCGAACTCGCTGTCCCGTTATTCGTTGCCCAACACCTTGTGGAGCCGATGACCGGGATTGAACCGGTGACCTCGTCCTTACCAAGGACGCGCTCTGCCAACTGAGCTACATCGGCCCGCCTTCGCCTCGCGCCGATGACGGCCCGCGTCGCCCGGCTTCGGCGAGGCTGACGCCCTGCGCCTCGCGGCCCTGCCTAGCCGAAGCGCGCCTCCAAACTTCGCGCGCGAAGGCTGGAGCGGGAGACGGGGATCGAACCCGCGACCAACAGCTTGGAAGGCTGTGACTCTACCACTGAGTTACTCCCGCCTTCGTTACTTGATCGGCGGGGACCCTTGCACCCCGCCTGGCTCCGTTCCGTGGGCCCCATCCCTTCGCGCCGCTCGCTCCGCAACCGCACCCCGCGACCGCACCGTCGTCAAAAGGCTCGGTCGACGCATGCCCCACCCCGCCCAGCCCGGCCTACTGCTGCCGTGCCAGCCGACGAGGCGCGCCGGGCGCACGCGAAGGCTGGTGGCGAGGGGAGGATTCGAACCTCCGAAGCCGCTGGGGCGACAGATTTACAGTCTGCTGCGTTTGACCGCTTCGCTACCTCGCCTCGAATCCTCTTCCCGGGCCTGCTCCGGGATTCGGGCTCCACCGAGCCGCCCACGACCGATCCGTCCATCTGCTTGCAACGGCTGATGTTCCCGCGGCGATGTCTTGTGGAACGAAGCTCAGCATCTTGGAGCTGGCGAAGGGACTCGAACCCCCGACCTGCTGATTACAAATCAGCTGCTCTACCAGACTGAGCTACGCCAGCCGGACAAAACGGAGATGGTAGCACGGCCCGTGCCAAGGGAGCAATATCGCCCCGCCTCGCCGGGTTACCCGGACCGGGCGGCCCGCCGCTGTCGGGCTGCCTCGAAGAGCGCCACCCCGGCCGCCACCGAGGCATTCAGACTCGCGACCGCCCCGGCCATGGGAATCACCACGGTTCTGTCGCAGGTTTCCCGCACGAGCCGCCGGAGCCCGGTGCCCTCCGCGCCGACGACCAGGGCCGTGGGGAGGGTGTAGTCGACGGCATCGTAGGGCTCCACGCCCGCAGCGTCGAGCCCGATGGTCCACACCCCAAGCTCCCGCAGCGCTTCGAGCGACCGGGCGATGTTGACCACCGTCGCAATTCGCACATGGCTGACGGCACCCGCCGACGCGCGGGCCGCCGCGCCCTCGAGGCGGGCCGCATGGCGCGCCTGGCGCACCACGCCATGGGCGCCAGCCGCGTCGGCCGACCGGATGATGGCCCCGACGTTCTGTGGATCCTCGACGGCGTCGAGTACGACGAGCAGCGGCGGGCCCTCGGCGCTGGCGACGAGCTCGTCCAGCGTGAACGTCGGCAGCGGCTGCAGCTCGGCCGCCACGCCCTGGTGCACGCCTCCGTGCGTCAGCCGCTCGAGCGCGCGCCGATCGACCGTCTCGATTGGAATCCGCAGCTCGCGCGCCCGGCTGACGAGCTCGTCGACGCGGGCTCCCGCTCCTCGTACGTGGATCAGCCTGGAGACGCGGCGCGCTTTGAGCGCTTCGGAGACGGCGTGGATGCTGTGGATGACGGACATTTGTTCGGTGCGCGGTGCGCGGTGCGCGGTGCGCGGTGCGCGGTTCGCGGTGCGCCGCTACGGTACCTCCGGCGTCCGCGCGAGTCGAGCGGCCACGGCGGCCAGACGGTCGGCGCACGACACGATCGGCGAGACGCCGCTCGCGGGCTCGAGCGATGCGCCGCGATCGATCGCCGGCACGGCCAGGTCGAGCTCGGGGCCCGAGTCGGCGGCGGTCACGGCGACGCGGATCGGATGGAACAGCGCGCGCCCCTTGACGCCGATGCCC
>Ga0326597_10009868_pt1 | contig 12758 bp, 12 predicted proteins | sample RVTome_12_FD_203789 | JGI IMG/M metagenome (GOLD analysis project Ga0326597, IMG submission 203789) | Soil microbial communities from uranium-contaminated site in the Upper Colorado River Basin, Wyoming, United States - RVT100D185 | ecosystem: Environmental > Terrestrial > Soil > Contaminated >... | reverse complement strand
ATTAGCTGAAAAATGGAAACCGTATAGGTCGGTGGCCACCTGGTATCTGTGGCATTTTAAAGATAATGAAGTGAAGAATAAGAGGAAGAAATAAGTAAAATCACTAACCCCTCCCTGTCCCTCCCCCAAGAGGAGAGGGAGTATAAAGTGGCTCTGAGGAAAAGAATAAAGTCATTCTGAGCGTAGCGAAGAATCTCGATTTATGGTGAGCTTGCCGAACCATTTTGAACTGCGAGATCCTTCACTTTGTTCAGGATGACTGATGAATGACTGACCCCACCGAACCGTTGTCCGTTGTCAAGGACGGGAGACCTTGACCTACCCAAATATGAACATATGAATTTGCCACAAGAAACAGGTGGAGATAAACTCCGCCCCTACGCGGACTATTTCTGTAGCGGTGCGACATGTCGCACATTTACCCAGTGGCAGAGGCCACTGGGCTACCCTGACTACGAGATCCTTCACTCCGTTCAGGATGACTAACCCCACTCTAACCCCCTCGTCTTCGCTCGGAATAAACCTCCCCCTAAAGGAGAGGAATTAAATCTCTCCACAAAAAATAAAAGAATTTGGTTTTAATCTTTTCCAAAATTATATTTGATTATGATAGGCGCGGAAGAGTTTATTTTTATATTCGGACTTTTGCTCCTCTTGGGAGTTTTATCCAGCAAAATCTCCAGCCGCTTCGGGGTGCCGGCTCTGGTGCTTTTCATCGGGCTGGGGATGCTCTTCGGCTCTGATGGTCCCGGGGGAATAGAATTCGACAATCCCGCTTTAGCCCAGCTCATCGGAGTAATCTCCTTAGTCCTGATATTATTCTCCGGAGGACTGGAAACCGACTGGAAATTAGTCCGTCCCAACTTAGCTCCGGCTCTGACACTGTCCACCGTGGGGGTTCTGATTACCGCCGTCCTGACCGGTTTTTTCTGCGTCTGGGTTTTGAAATTTTCCGTAGCCGAAGGGATTTTACTGGGGGCGATTATTTCCTCCACCGACGTGGCCGCGGTTTTTTCCATTCTGCGAGACCAGAGAACCAATCTCAAAAAAGAGGTAGCTTCGCTACTGGAGCTTGAATCCGGCACCAATGACCCCATGGCGGTATTTTTAACCATCAGCGCCATCCAGATACTGCAGCAGGGCTGGGGAGAAATAGACCGGGTAATTTTAAATTTCATCCTGCAGATGGTGGTCGGTTTGCTTTTGGGTTACATCTTAGGCAGAACTTATGCTTATTTTCTTTCCCGCATCAAACTGCCTTCGGCCGCTTTATTTCCGGTTTTCTCCATGGCCGCGGCATTATTTACCTACGGGTTGACTTCACTTTTGAACGGCTCCGGATTTTTGGCGGTGTATACCGCTGCCTTAATTGTAGGAAATTCGGATATCCAGTTCAAAACCACCCAAATCAGATTTCATCAGGGAGTGGCCTGGATGGCACAGATAGTGATGTTTGTCACTCTGGGGCTGCTGGTCTTTCCCCGCCAGTTAATCGAGGTCAGTCTGTCCGGTTTAGCCATCTGTTTTTTCCTGATGTTTGTGGCCCGCCCGGTGTCGGTTTACCTCAGTGTGTTCTGGAGCAAATTCAGAATCAAAGGGCTGACTCTGATATCCTGGGTGGGATTGCGCGGGGCCGTCCCCATTATTCTAGCTACTTATCCGCTTCTGGCGCAGGCTGAAAAAAGCAACCTGATTTTCAATATCGTTTTTTTCGTGGTCATCTCCTCCAGTTTAATCCAGGGAACTTCCCTGTCCTGGTTAGCCAAAAAGTTAAACCTGACCGAACCGATGCCGGAGGAGATTTCGTCACCCAGCATAAAATTGCCGGTTCATTTAGATGCAGAGATTCTGCAGTTCACTTTATCTGAAGAATCCAAATTGGTGGGACAGAATCTGCTTAAACTAAAACTGCCCCCCGGCTCGGGAGTGTGCTTGATAATGAGAGGGAAGGAGGTTTTGACCCCTCTGCAAGCCACGACCCTGGAAGCCAACGACACGGTCTTTGTCCTGGCCAACCGGGAGTCCCTGCCCATTGTGCAGGAAATCTTCTCGGAGCAGGCTTGATTTTTCCTACATGAAAATTCATCGGAGTTCAAAGTCGTCGGTAGCCGCAACCTTTAGGTTGTGTCATATAATGGCGCAGGCTAAAGCCTGCGGCTACCAATTTTATTTCGACCCTCATCCGGCCGGTCAACTTAAGAGGAGCAAAACATATCGGGATATTATCCGTATACAATTATAATACAATTATAGTTTACCATAAATTAATCTGAAAATTCAGTTGACAATAGAAGGATTATTCTTATATTGTGAGTTTTGAAATTAAACTAATGCTAAACCATATGAGAACTTACATTCCCAAAAGAGAGGAAGTCCAAAGGAAATGGTATATCGTGGATGCCCAGGGAAAAATTCTGGGCCGGATGGCCAGCCAGATAGCCAGCATTTTGAGAGGGAAAACTAAACCCACTTTCACGCCCCATTTGAATTTGGGGGACCAGGTGATTGTCATCAACGCCGATAAGGTGGTTTTATCCGGCAAAAAAGCCGGTCAGAAAACTTATTACACCCATTCCTTTTATCCGGGCGGATTAAAAGCCAAAGTTTTTTCTCAAGTCATAAAAGAAAAACCGGAATCGGTTTTGCGCTGGGCCGTGGGAGGAATGTTGCCCAAAAGCCGCCTGGGACGGAAGATGCTGGATGGTCTGCATGTTTACCGGGGTGAAAAGCACCCGCACCAAGCCCAGAAACCGGAAGCAATGGTTCGATAGTCAATAATGGTCAACAATAATATCATTTTTGACTATTGTTGACCATAAACTCACCATATAAAGAATTTGTGAAAGTAAAATAGGAGAAAAATTTGGACAACGGACATTTTGAAGCTACCGGAAAAAGAAAAGAGGCGGTTGCCAGGGTAAAAATATCCTCCGGCAAAGGGACACAGACCGTCAACGGAAAGACGTTAGAGCAGTATCTGGGAAGAGAAGATTTAGTCTTTTTGGTTCACCAGCCCCTGAAGCTGACGGATATGGAAGGGAAGCTGGAGATTATGGTCCGGGCTAACGGGGGAGGAGTAGCGGCTCAAGCCGGAGCCATTCGTCTGGGTCTCTCCAAGGCCCTGGTTATGATGAATGCCGACTGGAGAAAGACTTTGAAAGACGCCGGGTTTTTAACCCGTGACCCGCGTATGGTAGAGCGCAAGAAATACGGACAAATCAAAGCCCGCAAGAGATACCAATACTCTAAGCGATAACCCGCCCTAAAGACTGGCGGGCAAGACCCGTCACAATTGCAGGCGGACAAACAAAAATAAAAGGAGAATATGGCAGTTGAAATAAAAGATTTACTGGAAGCCGGGGTGCATTTTGGGCATCAGACCAAAAGATGGAATCCCAAGATGAAACCCTTTATTTTTACCGCCAAAAGCGGCATCTACATCATCGATCTGAAGAAAACACTGGATTGTCTCAAAACCGCCTGCGAAAAAGCCAAAGAAGTGGTGGGCAATGGCGGTATCGTCCTAATGGTAGGCACCAAAAAGCAAGCCCAGGAAGTGGTTTTAGAAGAAGCCACAAGATGCGGGGCTTTTTATGTCACCCATCGCTGGCTGGGAGGGATGCTGACTAATTTCTATACCATCAGAGAAAATATCAAACGTTTAAAAAATCTGGAAAGAATGAAAGAGGACGGTATCTACGAGAAGCTGACCAAAAAAGAGGTTTTGGGCTTGGAAAAGGAAAGAGAAAAACTGGAAAGGGCTCTGGGCGGAATCAAAGAAATGAACCGCCTGCCCGGTTTACTTTTCGTGGTGGATGCCAACAAGGAAAAAATCGCGGTGGCCGAAGCCAATATCCTGAATATCCCGGTCATAGCCGTAATCGACACCAACTCCGACCCGGATAAAATTGAATTTCCCATAGCGGCCAACGATGACGCCATTAAATCCATCAAAGTCATCACCCATGCCCTAGCCGAGGCGGTCATCGAAGCCAAACAGCTGCAGGAAAGTTATCAATCCGCAGAAGTAGGAGCACAGGCGGAGGTGAAGGAAGGTGACTAGTAAAGTCACGGCTGAAATGGTCAAAGAGCTAAGGGAAAAGACCGGAGCCGGAATGCTGGACTGCAAAAAAGCCCTGGAAGCCAACTGCGGAGATTTTGAGAAATCCATCAATTACCTGAGACAAAAGGGGATGGCCCAAGCCGCCCAAAAAGCCACCCGGGTTGCCAAAGAAGGGGTAATCTACTCCTACATTCATCCGGGAGAAAAATTGGGAGTTTTATTGGAGCTCAACTGCGAGACCGACTTTGTAGCCCGCACCGAAGACTTCAAATCTTTAGCCAAAGATATCGCCATGCAGATTGCCGCCACCAATCCTGTGGTGGTGAGCCGGTCTGATTTAAAACCGGAAGCCCTGGAGCAGGAAAAAAATATTTACCGGGCCCAGGCTCTTAACGAGGGGAAACCGGAAAAAATAGTAGAGAAGATAATCGAAGGAAAAGTAGAAAAATATTATCAGGAAGTCTGTTTACTGGAGCAGGCCTTTGTCAAAGACCAGGACCGCACCGTGCAGGAAAGGGTCAATGAAGCGGTTGCCAAATTAGGAGAAAATATTGTAGTCAAGAGGTTTGCCCGCTTCAGATTAGGAGAATAATGGGGGAAAAAGCTTTTAAAAGGATTCTGCTGAAAATATCCGGGGAGTCCTTTTTAGGTGAAAAGAAGTTCGGCATAGATTCGGTGGCAGTTGATTCAATTGCCAACCAGATTAAAGAGGTGCGGGACTCAGGCTGCCAAATCGGAATCGTGGTCGGTGGCGGCAATATCTTCCGCGGCCTTTCGGCTTCCCAATTCGGAATGGAAAGAGCTTCAGCCGACTACATGGGGATGTTAGCCACGGTCATCAACGCCTTAGCCCTGCAGGATGCTCTGGAAAAGATGGGGGTTTTCACCCGGGTGATGAGCGCTATTCATATGGAAGCAGTGGCTGAACCGTACATCCGCAGACGGGCTATCAGGCATCTGGAAAAAGGGAGAGTCATCATTTTTGCGGCCGGAACCGGAAATCCCTACTTTACCACCGATACGGCCGCGGCTTTACGAGCGGTGGAAGTGGGAGCAGATGTCATCTTAAAGGGTACCAAAGTGAACGGAATCTACGACGGAGACCCTATGCTAAATACCAAAGCCATCATGTTCGACTCTTTGTCTTACCTGGATGTCTTAAGCAAATCCCTGAAAGTAATGGATGCTACTGCCATTTCATTATGCATGGATAATAATCTGCCCATCATCGTCTTCAATCTCAACCAGGTGGGTAATCTGAAAAGATTAGTTTCGGGAGAAAAAGTAGGAACCTTAGTCAAACATAGTCAATAATGGTCAACAATACTCAAAAATTATAGTATTGTTAACCATTTTTGAGTATAGTTCTTATGTCTGACTATTATTGACTATAGTCAAAGCCTGATATGCTCAATCAAATTTATACCGAAACCGAAGAAAAGATGAAAAAAGCGGTGGAGGCGGTTCAAAAGGAACTGGCCAGTATCCGGACCGGTAGAGCTACCACGGCTCTTCTGGATGGAATCAGAGTGGAATATTACGGCAATGCCGTTCCTCTGAATCAGGTTGCCAGTGTCTCGGCCCCGGAGCCCAAACTTTTGGTGATTCAGCCCTGGGAGAAGAAGATGATTGAGGAAATCTCCCGCGCCATTCTAAAATCCGATCTGGGATTGAATCCGACTTCGGACGGAAATGTTATCCGTCTGGGGATTCCTCCTCTGACCGAGGAAAGAAGGAAAGATTTGGTCAAGCTGATAAAAAAGCTGGCCGAGGAGGGGAAAATTTCCATCAGAAGTATCCGCCGAGAAGCCAACGAGGCCTTAGATAAAGCCGAGAAGAAAAAAGAGATTTCCGAAGACGACAACCGCAAATCCCAGGAGAGAATTCAGAAACTAACGGATAGATATGTCGAAGCGATTGATAAGGTGGTGAAAGTAAAAGAAGTGGAGATAATGGAGGTGTAGTTTTTGAATCACTAAAGCACCAAAATTCTGAATCACAAAAGCACGAAAAACTACAATCACGGAAAGCGCCCCTCGACCCGCCTTTGGCGGACTCGGGGCCAGCGAAAATAATCCGCCACCTTCTGAATCACGAAGGCACGAAATCCACGAAAACACCCTTTGACTACGCTCAGGGCAAGCGGAATCAACGAAGCTCACGATAAAATTTCCCCAGTTTGTTCATCTAAAGATTCTCAACTGATTTTCAACCACAAGTGTATCTCTATTTCATTTTAATTGAAATAGATTATATTGTAAATGGTAAAAAAACAAGTTTTCGAGGAGTGAATTTGTCCAAAGAATCTTTTGAGAAGCTGCCTGAAGAAGAATTAAAAAGCAAAATTTTACAAAACGGGAATATCCCCAGGCATATCGCCATCATCATGGACGGCAACGGAAGATGGGCCCAGAAAAGAGGTCTGCCCCGTTCGGCCGGGCATGAGGCCGGAGTAAAAACCGTCAAAAGGGTGGTTCAGGCGGCCGGGGAGATAAAAGTTTCCATTTTAACATTGTTCACATTTTCCACCGAAAACTGGGAAAGGCCCAAATCTGAAGTAGCGGCTATCATGAAACTTCTCTACGATGCCACCCGGCAGGAGATGAAAGAGTTAGAAGAGAAGAATGTTAAACTAATCACAACCGGCAGAATTGACCAGCTTTCGTTTCAGCGAAGAAATATTTTAAAAAAAGCCATCAGCCGAACCAAGAATAATACCGGTCTGGTGCTGAACTTGGCCTTAAATTACAGCGGACGGATGGAAATTATTGACGCAGTTAAAAAGTTAGCCGCGGATGTCAAAAGCAATAAAATCAGACCAAATCAGATTGATGAAAATCTTTTCCATGATTATTTATACACCGATGGTTTACCAGACCCGGATTTATTAATCCGAACTTCGGGGGAGATGCGGCTGTCTAATTTTCTTCTGTGGCAGTCGGCTTATACTGAATTATATGTGACTGACGTTCTGTGGCCGGATTTTTCAGAAAAAGATTTTTACTTAGCAATCTGGGATTATCAGAACCGGGAGCGCAGGTTCGGGAAAGTTTAAATTTGGCACAGACAGAAATAAAAAACTTACTTATCCGTATCACGGTTGCCGTAGTCGGCATACCTCTTTTAATTTTTATTGCCTTACAGGGAGAATTATTATTTCTGGGATTTGTCATCCTTCTGGTTATCTTAGGATTTTTAGAATACTCAAAATTGGGCAGAGCCCAGAATCTATCTGTGCCGGCTGTGCTATTGATTCTGTGGGGGATTCTCACTGCCGTAGGGGTCTATTTCAAGGGGGAATTCGCCTTGATACTTTTGCTTTTATCCGGATTTCTGATTTTAGCTTACTGGGAAATCAAAAGAGAAAATCTCACCCAAGAGAATCTCCCTTCGGCTTTGAAAAATTTATGTTTTTCTTTCTGGGGACTGTTTTATATCGGAGGTCTATTTTCATTTCTAATTTTGATCAGAGAGCTACCCGAGTTAGCCAATTTCGATTATCAAACCGGAGGGAAGTGGATTGTATTTCTATATATTTCCATCTGGAGCTGTGATACTCTGGCGTATTTTATAGGAAGATTAATAGGGGAGCATAAACTTTCCTCGGTCATCAGCCCCCGCAAAACAGTGGAAGGAGCTCTGGCCGGGGTCTTAGGAGGGTTGATTGCGGCCTTCATTTGCCAGCTAACTTTTATGGGACAGTTTGCTTTCAGACAGCTGATTCCGATAGCTCTGATTGTGGGAATAATCGGCCAAATCGGAGATTTGGTTGAATCACTTATAAAAAGAGCAGCGGGAGTCAAGGATTCATCAGCCATCATTCCGGGTCACGGAGGAGTCTTGGACCGGTTTGACAGCCTGATTTTTACCGCTCCCTGGGTTTATTATTATCTGAAGCTGTTTGTTTATTCTCATTGAATATCCCCACCCTAAAGGGTGGGGCTGTAAAAAGATTGTAAATGACCCCGCATTGATGGGTTCGACTTTGCTCACCATCCCGTAAGGGAAAGCGGGGTTTTTTTAGGTCGCCCAGCTCATTACATCGTCAGCTTAAAAGCCCGTAAAATCAAGGGTTTGGGGCAAAAAACTCTTGACAAAAAGGGGAAAAATGCTGATATTTAGCCAGGTAAAAGGATATATCTGACGGGAAGCACCTTAATTTAATTAACTAAAATTCAATTAATTTTCTACGGAGGATGATATGAAAAAAAGCTTCAGAGTTTTTTTTGTCGGGAGTTTGATTTTGAGTGCAGTTTTTTCTGCCACCCTGTGGGCCCAAGACCCCGGTACTCCGGATACTCTCTGGATAGGAAAAGAGGGGGGATTCGGACTTTACAGCGGAACTTCATTCGTTATTTCTATTTCGGTTTTTAATGACCAGCCCATCACAGCCATATCGATTCCGATTGCCATAGCGGAGATTTCGGCTTTCGGTCGGCTGGATTCCATCACCTACACCGGTACCAGACTGGAAGACCCCAACGTTTTCGATGTCAGGGCTCTGGATACCAGCGGGGTGGACAGCACCTCACCGGACAGCGCCATGATTTCTTTCCTGACCACGACCGGCCAGGATTTACCGGCCGGAGATGGAAAGATATGCGACCTATGGTTCAGCGGAGGTCCTGTCGGCGGAACCATCAATATTGATACCATTACCTGGAAATTGGGACAGAAGTTGATTTTTGTCATCAGACCGGCTCAGGGATTCATTCCGCAATTTCAGGGAGGGGATATTTTACTCAAACCTCGTGCCCCCAGTCTAATTTTACCGGCTGGACCACTTATAATAGACGCCAGCGACACGCTTTCTTTTGCGGTATCGGCCAGCGGAAATGAGCCGATTTCGATCAGCTTGGATAGTTTAACTGATCTGTTCGAGCCCGGGAGAGTGGCCTTTGTTACTCCAAGCTTTGGCGGAGGAAATCCGGGGATGTTTGACTGGGAGACGGATTGTGTGGATGTAGGTCTGTGGAGAGCTCATTTCACTGCCACCGATGACAACTCTCAAACCGCGTCCGGCTATGTGGACATTTTTGTGAGATTCAATCCGGATAATTGTAATTTCTTCAGAATGGATGCGAATTGCGACCGCGAGGTCAAATTAAACGACCTTGTTTTTATAATTAATTATTTATTCAGAAGCGGTCCCAAACCGTGTCCGACCATTAAGTGAGCTGGGATTAGAAAATAATTCAACGCAGATTTAGCGAATTTAACAGAGCAGAAAATTAAATATAGACCTCACCCCAGCTCTCCCCTACGGGGGAGGGAGTTTTATTTCTTCTTAATGAAATTGTGAGGCGGGGAAGAGATCCCCACCTGTGATTTTTTTATATCCTGTTCTATATTTTATATTAAATTGAAGTATGCTGAAAGTCTGGGATTATGTTTTTTTAACCAGACCGGTTCTGATGCTGCCGGGCTGGAGCATTATTTTACTGGCCCACCAGAAAAGTTCACAAAATTCAGCCACGACCGGAAGATTGATTCTGGTCATGCTGGGTGCTACTCTGCTGTATGGGGGAGTTTACACCTTGAATCAAATCTTTGACAGAGAAACTGACCGGATAAATAAGAAACTTTATTTATTATCCGAAGGGTATATTTCCCTCAAAGCCGCGGTCCGGCTGATGGTTTTGTGTTTTGCTTTCAGCTTAGTTTTAAGTTTTTATCTTTCACCCACTATTGGACTGCTATTTTTGTTGATGTTCATATTAAATTTATTTTATTCTATGCCTTTCTTCTCCTTCAAAAGTAAGCCGGTTTTGGGGCTGTTGATAAATGCCATCGGATTTGGGGTGTTGAATTTTTTGGTGGGGTGGTCGCTGAACTCTGATGAAATCTGGAGGGGAGTTTTGTATTCACTGCCGTATTTTTTAGCGGTATCTTCAATTTATCTGAATACCACTTTGTTAGATGTGGAAGGGGATAGGCAGATAAATAAAATTACTTTGGGAATAAAATGGGGTCAAGTAAAAACCTTATGGGTTTCTCTGACGCTAATATTGGCTACTCTGCTGTTAGCAACGCTGTTAAAAGATTTGCCCATGATAACCACTTCAGTTGTGGCTTTGATAATCAGCGTTAAGATGCTCGTTAGTAAAAAAACAAGGAATATTGTTTTGGCGAATAAAATCGCCATACTGGTATTGTCCTTATGGGCCGGATATTTTTATCCCTGGTATGTGGCTGTCTTAATTTTCGGATTTTTAGCCACCAAAGCCTATTACAAATACCGTTTTCAGATGAATTATCCCGTATAAGTAAGGATTTGACTTTAGCTTAAAATTTGATTATAAATTATTGGTTACGCTTACCCCTACGGGATCCCGATTAGGGGCAGCATCCCGTAGGGACACCATGGCGTAGCCGTTAGTTACAGATGCAGGCAAAAGGATATGCAGATAACAGATTCTAAATTAGAAGCCAAATTAGAAAGTTTACCGCACAAGCCGGGTGTTTATCTTTTTAAGGACTCGGTCGAAAGAATTATCTACGTGGGGAAAGCCCGCTCTTTGAGACACCGGGTCAAGGCCTACTTTCTGGATGCCATAACCGCAGACGCCAAGACCAGAGCTCTGATTTCCAGAATCAAAGATTTAGAGGTTCTGGTCACCGACTCGGAAATGGAAGCGCTGATTCTGGAAGCCAATCTAATCAAAGAGCATAAACCCCGCTACAATGTAAACTTGAAAGATGACAAACGCTATCCTTATCTCAAAGTAACCGTAGATGAACCTTACCCCAGAGTTCTAATCGTGCGCCGGGTCAAAAAAGATAAAGCCAAATACTTCGGGCCTTACACCAATGTCTCCGGGATGAGACAGACTTTAAGATTAATCCGCCGAATTTTTCCCATCCGCAGCTGCAATTTAACCATCCCTTCTCCCACCGGCAGAAAGTACAAAGTCTGCTTAGAGTATTACATTAAGAGATGCCTGGGACCCTGTGAAAATAAAGGCAGTTACGAAGAATACCGAAAGCTGATTGAGAATACCTGTTTATTCTTGGCCGGGAAGAATAATTATCTAATGGAAGAACTGAAAAGACAGATGAACCGCTATGCGGAAGAGGAAAATTTCGAAGCGGCGGCTCGAATCAGAGACCAGTTGAAAGCTATGGAATCTGTGGTGCAAAAACAGAAGGTAGTGGATACCGAAAAAGTTGACCAGGATATAATTTCCTTAGCCCGAGAGAAAAATGATATCTGTGTGGTAGTGCTCCAAATCCGGGAAGGAATTTTAATCGGACGACAGGATTTTTATTTAACCAGCAAAGTCGATACGCCGGAGTCAGAGATTCTTTCTTCTTTCGTAAAGCAATATTATCTGCACTCGCCGGTCATTCCGGAAGAGATATTTTTACCATCCGAAATTGAAGACCATTCCATTATCGTGCTGTGGTTGGAAGAAAAAAGACAAGGGAAAGTGGAGTTGATATATCCCCAGAGAGGGAAGAAAGCCCAGCTTCTGGAGATGGCTATCAAGAACGCCCAGCTGCTTTTGAATGAATTGCTAATCCAAAAGTCCCAAAAAGAGGCTCAAATTCCCAGAGCCATCCAGATGCTGCAAAAAGAGCTGTATCTGTCCAAGCCTCCTAGAAAAATGGTGGCTTTTGACATCTCAAATTTAGGGCCTACGGATGCGGTCGGGTCGCTGGCTTATTTTGAAGATGGAAGACCCAAAAAGAGCGAATACCGGAGATTCAAAATCAGAAACGTCAAAGGGCAGAATGATTTTGCCATGATGAGAGAGATTGTGGCCCGCTATTTTTCCCATCTGATTGAGGAAAAGCAGGCCTTGCCTGACCTGGTTCTGATAGACGGAGGGAAAGGGCAGCTTTCCGCGGCTCTGAAAGCCCTGGATTTCCTGGGAGTGAAAAATCAGGAGATAATCGGATTAGCCAAAAGATTGGATGAAGTATTTTTGAAAGGCAGAACAGACTCACTCATGATTCCCAAAACTTCCCTTTCGCTTCGACTTCTGCAGAAAATCAGAGATGAGGCACATAGATTTGCCATCAGCTATCACCGGACTTTGAGGGGAAAGAAAATCACCCAGTCGGAATTAGATGAGATAGAGGGAATCGGAGAAACCCGCAAGAAGATTCTGCTCAATCAGTTCGGCTCTATCGAAAGACTGAAAAAAGCCAGTTTGACTGACATTAAGAAGATAAAAGGGATTTCAGAGAAAGTGGCGGAGAAAATATTCCAACATTTTAACTTGAAGGGTCAAGTATGAAAAAGATTTATTACACAGCCCTGGATACTGAATTAGGTAAAATCTATTTAGCCGGTTCGGATAAAGGTCTGCGGCAATTAGCCCTGACTTCCAGAGAGTGGCATAGATTCGTGGAGAAAATTGGAAAAGAGAACAGGGCTCAATTGGTGCTGGATGAAGGCAAACTAAAAAATATCCAGAAGAAATTAAAAGATTATTTGGCCGGCAAAAAAGTTGAGTTCAAAGAAAAACTGGACTGGGAAGGATTTACGCCGTTTCAGAAAAAAGTCTGGACCCAGATGCTGAAAATTCCTTACGGGCAGACCAAAAGTTACAAATGGCTGGCGGAAAAAATAAATATCAAAAGCCCCCGAGCGGTAGGACAGGCCTGCGGGTCCAATCCTTTACCCATCGTGGTTCCCTGCCACAGAGTGATTGCCAGTGACGGAAGTTTGGGTGGATTTGGCGGTGGA
>Ga0326597_10009867_pt1 | contig 12758 bp, 14 predicted proteins | sample RVTome_12_FD_203789 | JGI IMG/M metagenome (GOLD analysis project Ga0326597, IMG submission 203789) | Soil microbial communities from uranium-contaminated site in the Upper Colorado River Basin, Wyoming, United States - RVT100D185 | ecosystem: Environmental > Terrestrial > Soil > Contaminated >... | reverse complement strand
CGAGCTATGGCACGAAGATGGCACGAAGATGGCACGAGCAGGCCTGGAGGCGACGCCTGATGCAAGTCCACAAGGACCAAATCGATGCGGGGTGCCGTGGAGGGGGGCGCCCGGAGCAGAAAAACACGTGGGTGCCGTGGCCCACAGGTGGACGGCCTGTGGGGGAACTGCCCGCGGTGCCGGACGCCGCTCGCCTCGGGTCTGCCCAAAGGGACGATGTGCGTTCAAGGAGCATGAAAATGCAAACTGCATTGCAAATCACCGTGCGCGGTATGGACCATTCCGATGCGCTTGACAAGCATATACGCGGAAAAATGGAAAAGCTCGACCGGCTCTATCCGAAGCTCATGGGTTGCCGCGTTGTGGCCGAACTGGAGGACCGCCACAAACAGCAGGGCAAGCACTTTGCAGTGCGTGTCGATCTCACCGCGCCGGGCAAGGAGATCGTTGTCAATCGTCAGCATGCCGAGGACGTGTACGTGGCACTGCGCGATGCGTTCTATGCGGCCCGGCGCCAGTTGGAGGAGTATGCGCGCATCCAGCGCGGCGACGTGAAGTCGCACAACGAGTCGCACAACGCCGTGGCGCCGCCGGCCGGGGAGGTTGCCGAGTAGCTGGGCCCTCAGCGCCGACTTTCCGAGTCGGCGCAGCCGGAACCAAATAGGCCAGCAGCCAGAATCCACACCCGATTTCGGGAAGTTGCGAATTTGCAGCGTCCCGAAACAGGGAGATGCATACGAACGCCCAATTCTTGGCAAATCGGTCAGCCCTTGAGGCACAGGAGACCGACTCGGGGGACCGGAGCCGCGCCTTGGAGGCTTCGGCAATCCGGACTGACAGGAACCGCGAGGCAATGCGACCCCTTGTGTCGTGACCGATTCCAAGAGTCCGTTTCAAAAAGATGTGATCGTCCGGGGCGAACCATAAAGATTCCGTTCCGGTGGCCGATATCCAAGGGGACAACCCCAATACCCCAATACCCCAATACCGCGATCGTCCTGAACATAGGCCCAACAATTCGGTCGGCCAATGAAATCTCATTCGAACGGAGTCGAATTGATTAGGCGGTTTGCCGGCTTTTTATGGCTAGGCGTATGTTTTTTTGTCCTGCGTCGCCGGCACCGGACGCTGCTCCGAGAGACGCAATCCCTGGCGGCATATCTGGAGGAGAGCGTATTTCGGGCACTTCGCGACCAGGGAATGCAATCGGTAGGCCTGGCGGTATGCCCGAAGGCCGGGACCACGTTGCTCGAACTGGACGCTCGCAAGATCCACCACAAGCTCCCGGGTACTGGGAACATTGCCGCATTCCTGAGGGCGATAGAGATCCGCGTCCTCCGACTGGATACCCGTTTGGAACGAAATCAACTGGTCGAAATCGTGCTGCTGCTGCTCCATGTTGGCCCGGAACTCCGCAATCCAGTCCCCGCTCGGGGCAACGCAATTGCGTGGGCAAAGCAACGCCTGGTGGCGGAGATGTTGCACGACGATGGCTTGCACCGATTCTGCGCGGGAATCCGTTTTCGACCGGGCGAGCGCGCGTGTTCGATCGAATACCGCTATTGCGAGCTATTCTACTCAAACGTCGTAAGCAATTACCTGCGCGGCCGCCCGAAAGCACGCGATCATCGCGCGTTGTTCGTGCTTGCGCCGCGGGTGGGTTTGTCGCTGAGCGCCTTGTCGTTGTTGCCGCTCGCTGTCAGTCAATTCAATCTTGATGCTGTTGTGCCGACAAGCATTCTCGTCGCTCTATGCATGGGGATTTGCGGCTGGTACGCAGTGCACACGATTGGTTCCGTTCACCATGACCGTGAACACCGGGATAAGCTTCTGAGCGATTCGTCGAAGGAACACGAGGCATTGGCTTACCGTCCCGAGGTCGATCCCAATGCGGTGATCAAGCTCGCTGCCGATGGAAGCGTCATGTACTCGAACCCTGCGAGCCGCATAAGCGCTCATTTGAAATCCGTTGCATAGAGCGAGCGAATCACAAGAGGCGAAAGATCACGCCGGATTCCTTTCCAGAGGAAGTGCAAGGTGTTGGCAAATGAACCGAAAGTGCCCCGTTCGCTATGAGCTGCCACGGTTCTCGACCGCAAAGGGGCGGGCCTTATGATAATCAGTTCCGCCGAAGACGCAGCCGCTCTCAGCCGCGATACCCGATCGAACGCGATATCTTCTGCGCGGTGTCTCGGACCATCGACGCCCAGGCGTTCTTCATCCGTTCGGCAGGCGCCGAGACGGACAAGCCGGCCACTAGCGCCCCCGAGTCGTCGCGAACCGCGGCACCTATGCAGCGCACACCGATCTCGGCCTCTTCGTTGTCCAGCGCGTGGCCACGCTTCGTTATGCGGTCGAACTCCTTCTCCAGGGCGGCGACGCTGGTGAGCGTGTTCTTGGTGTGGGCCGCAAGCCGCGTGCGCTCGGCGTAGGCGCGCAACCCGTCCGGGCCGTCGTCCATCAGGAAGAGCTTCCCGACCGCGGTAATGTGCAGAGGCGCCCGGGCGCCGACAATGTTCACCACGCGCATCATCGCGCGCCCGGCCGAGGTGCGCTCGATATAGACGATTTCGTCACCGTGACGCACTGAAAGATTGACCGCCTCGGCGGTTGTGGCGTGCAATTGACGCATGAAAGGCAGCGCGTGCTCGCGTACCGAGATGCGCGCTTTTACCAGATTGCCGAGTTCGAGAAGGCGGATTCCCAGGCGGTAGCTCCCCTGTTCGACGCGCTCGGCCAGCCGGTCCTGAACGAGGGCGGTGAGGATGCGATGCGCTGTCGACGGGTGCAGCTTGGTCGCCTGCGCGAGTTGCTTCAGCGTGACCGCTTCGGAGTGACCAGCGAGTGTATCCAGCAGGCGCGTCATGCGCTCGATAACCTGGATCGAATTCTTGGATGCGGATATCGCCACGTCACGCCAGCCTTTAATTAGCGAGCGATGGAATTTTACTCCGCCATGCGGGAAGGGCGCGGCGACTGGCGCGACCGCCATGTTATGATTTCAGCCGCTCCAGTTCATCAACCGCGGCAATATTCTCTCATCGCCCATGCGCGTCGGCCTGTTCGTCACCTGCCTTGTGGACGCGATGCGGCCCTCGATCGGCATGGCCGCACTCAAGCTGCTCGAGGGCGCGGGCTACGAGGTCGTTGTTCCCTCGGCGCAGACCTGCTGCGGCCAGCCCGGCTACAACTCCGGCGAGCGCAAGTCGGCCCGGGCGCTGGCAGAAAAACTGCTCGATGAATTCGAGGACTGTGACTACCTGGTCGTGCCCTCCGGTTCATGCAGCGGCATGATCCGCACCCATTACCCGGATCTCTTCCGCGGTGAGCCCGCGCTGGCGGCGCGCGTCGATCGACTGAGCGCGAAAACCCATGAGCTGACGGATTTTCTGGTCAACGTGGCGAAGTTGAGACAGGTTCCGGGGGCGTTCCTAGGCACCGTGACCTACCACGATTCCTGCTCGGGCCTGCGGGAAATGGGGGTCAAGTCGCAACCGCGGGAACTGCTGGCGAAGGTGCGCGGGCTGACTCTCAAGGAAATGCGCGATAACGAGACCTGCTGCGGTTTCGGCGGAACGTTCGTAGTAAAGATGGACCAAATTTCCGCGCGCATGGTTGAGGACAAATGCAGAAACATCGAGGCGTCCAGCGCTTCGGCCGTGGTGCTCGGCGACCTGGGCTGCATGCTCAACATCGAGGGGCGCCTTCGCAAGCGCGGCGACAACACCACCGAGGTGCTCCACGTCGCCGAAGTTCTCGCCGGCACGGACAGGGAATAGGCCGCGCCATGCAAAGCCAGGCCATGCACTTCAAGGCCCGCGCCGGGGCCGCACTGGCAGACGCGGGGCTGCAGCGTGGGCTGTCAAAGGTCGATGGATTCGCCGCCAAGCGTGCCTTGGCGGTCCGCGAACTGGACGATCTCGAGGGTCTGCGAACCGAGGCAGCGGCCATCCGCGACCGCGCGCTTGCCGACCTCGATGTATGGATCGAGGCATTCGAGCGCGAGGCGACGCGGCGGGGCGCAACGGTTCTGTACGCGCAGACCGGCGCGGACGTGTCCAGGCTCGTCATCGAAATCTGCCGTCGGCACGGGCTCTCCAAGGCGATAAAGTCGAAATCGATGCTCTCCGAGGAAGCGCAACTGAACACGGCGCTCGAAGCGGCCGGCGTGCAGCCCGTGGAGACCGATCTGGGCGAATACATCTGCCAGTTGTCGGGCGAACCACCCTCGCACATCATTGCGCCGGTGATTCACAAGACCCGTGCCGATATCGCCGAATTGTTCGAACGCAAGCATCATCGTCCCCGGCTCGAGCAAGCCCAGGATATGACGCGCGAGGCGCGCGAGATGCTGCGCACGCATTTCCTGTCGGCCGACCTGGGGATTTCGGGCGGCAACTTCCTCGTCGCCGAGACCGGATCGCTTGCGCTCGTTACCAACGAGGGCAATGGCCGCATGGTGACCACCATGCCGCGTGTGCACGTGGCCATCACCGGCATCGAGAAGATCGTGCCGACGCTGGAGGATCTCTCGACGCTGATGCGCCTGCTGCCCCGCTCGGCTACCGGGCAGTCGATCTCGAACTATTTCACGCTCGCGACCGGGCCGCGCGGCAGCGGCGACCTGGATGGACCCGAGCACATGTATTTCATTCTGGTCGACAACGGCCGCACCAATCTGGTCGGCAGCGACATGCAGGAAATGCTGCGCTGCATCCGTTGCGGGGCGTGCATGAACCATTGCCCGGTGTATCAGAGCGTCGGCGGACACGCATACGGTTGGGTCTATCCCGGCCCGATGGGTGCGGTGCTGACCCCCGCCTACCTTGGGGTGGAAACCGCGCTCGACCTGCCGCAGGCGTCTACATTCTGCGGCGCATGCTCATCGGTCTGTCCGGTCAGGATTCCGCTGCCCGACCTGCTGCGCAAGCTGCGCGAGCGCCAGGTCGAGCGCGGCTTGCGCCCCTGGTACGAAATGCTCGCGTTGCGGGTGTGGGGATGGACGGCGCAGCACCCGCGACTGTACGGGATCGCGACCGCGATCAGCGTGCGCTACTTGCGCACGCTGCGCAACAGCGACCGCATGATCGGCTCCATCCCCTTTGCCTCGGGCTGGACCAGGACCCGTTTCATGCCCGCACCGCGCTCGGGCCGGACCTTCAGGGCGCTTTACGCGGCGCGAGCGAAGCGGGGAGCGCCGCGTTCGTAAGATGGGCTGCGGCCCGAGCGCAGCGGTACAAACTCGAGAGACTTATGGAAAACCGGATTCTGCTCCAGAATCGCCAGCGTCCGCTCGCACTTCACTACACCACGTGGTCAGGCGCCAGCGCGCAGGGTTGCGCCCCCGATCCGGTTTCCACCTGCAGCGTGGCGTGGGCGATGCCGAAATCCTGGGCCATTGCGTCGGCAAGTCCGGCGACGAATGCGTCTCCGGGATGTCCGGCCGGCATCACCAGATGAGCGGTGAGCGCGGTTTCGGTGGTGCTCATTGCCCATATGTGCAGGTCGTGCACCTCCGCGACCCCGGACTGCTGCTCGAGAAAACTTCTGACGATTGCCGGGTCCACGCCATCGGGCACCGCGTGCAGCGCAAGGCGGGTCGCGTCGCGCAGCAGGCCCCAGGTGCTGAGCAGGATCACCGCGACGATGGCCAGGCTTACCACCGGATCCAGCCAGTTCCAACCCGTCGCGAGCGTGGCGAGGCCCGCGATCACAACGCCGAGCGAGACGGCGGCGTCTGCCGCCATGTGCAGAAAGGCGCCGCGCAGATTCAGGTCCCGCTTGCGCCCGGACAGAAAAAGCAGCGCGGTGGCCGTGTTCACGAGTATGCCGGCCAGTGCAACCCAGATAACCACCTGCGCATCGACGCTGTCTGGATTGCGGAACCGCAGGATGGCTTCCCACGCGATGCCGCCGGTGATCACGAGCAGCAGCGCCGCGTTGGCCAGTGCTGCCAGGATAGTGGAACTCCTCCATCCATAGGTGAAACGCGGCGACGGCAGGCGGCGCGCCAGCGCGGCGGCGCCCCAGGCAAGCAGGAGTCCGAGTACGTCCCCGAGGTTATGGCTGGCGTCGGCGATCAGAGCCAGAGAATTGGCCAGCACGCCGAAGGCCCATTCGACCAGCACGAAGCCCGCATTTAACGCCACGCCGATAGCGAACGCGCGGTCGTACCGGGCCGCCTCGGTCCCGTCGGCGTGGGAATGATTATGGGCGTGCGGCGGCACGTCTATCGTGTTCCGGACCAAGACAGCCCGAACAAAGCGGGTTGTCCTGCCGTTCCAAATCTCGTAATTCTGTACCGTTGCGCTTTTGCAACGGTACAGAATTGCGAGAAATATTCAGCCCAAGATTACGCGCCATGTCCGTTCGAATCCGACTCGGCCGCAACTAAAGCCATCCCGACCTGCGCAACCGGTAGAACAGGTAGAAGTCGATACCAAACATGCTTGCAAGCGCAAGCGGATAGCCAAACATCCATTTCAGCTCCGGCATGTTCTGGAAATTCATGCCGTAGATTCCGGCGATCATGGTCGGCACCGCGACCAGGGCCGCGTAGGCCGCCAGTCGTTTGGTCGTCTCGTTGTCCTGGAGCGTGATCAACGAGAGATTGACGGAGATCGCGGTCGTCACGGTGTCGCGTAGCGCTTCGATCGACTGGTTGATTCGCACCAGGTGGTCATAGACATCGCGAAAGTAGTGATGCGTGTTCGCGCAAATCTTCGGAACTCTGCCGCCGTGCAGCTTGGCCGTAGCCTCGATCAGCGGCTCCACCGCGTGTTTGAGCACAGTAAGTTTGCGCTTGATGGTGTACAGGGACTCGATGTTGCCGCGCGGCGAGCTGCCCGCGAAAATTCGCTCTTCGATACGTTCCAGTTCATCCTCCAGCGCCTCGAGTACCGGGAAATATCGGTCCACGATCGAGTCCATCAGCGCGTACAGCACAAACCCCGAGCCGTGCCTGAGCAGTTGCGGCTCGCGTTCGCAGCGGGCGCGGACGTTTTCGAATCCATGCTCGCTGCGGCTGCGCGCCGACAGCAGGTAGTTCGGTCCGACGAATATGGCCACTTCACCGACCGAGAGTTTGTCGTCCGTGCTGGCGACCGTTTGCAGCACGCAGAACAAGGAGTCGCCGTATTCCTCGATTTTGGGACGCTGGTGACCGTGGCGCGCGTCTTCGACGGCCAGTTCGTGCAGGTCGAACTCGCGCTGCATTATCGCCAGTTCCCTGGGCTCGGGTTCGTACAGCGCGACCCAGACGAAGCACTCGGGACGACTCACGTGGCGCCGGATATGCGTCGGTTCGATGTCGGAAAGCTTCTTCCCGTCCTGGTAGGCGGCGCAGTTGATAAGCATAAGCGGATTCCACGAGTGGCCGGGCCAATGATAGCAACGCCGGGACACGCGTGAGCTAGAATTGCGCGTCTTCGACCCGGATCATCCGTTCCATGCCCTTTATCAGCCGCCGCACCGCCGAGCTCGGTACCGAGAATGCCTTCGTCGTGCTGGCCGAAGTCAACCAGCTCGTGCGCCAGGGCCGGGACATCATATCGTTCTGCATCGGCCAACCCGATTTCGCCACCCCCGTCAATGTGCGGGAGGCGGCGATTCGTGCCATTCGCGAGGGCAAGCACGGCTACACCCCCTCGGCCGGTATCAATGAACTGCGCGAGGCAGCGGCCGGCTACATGGGCCGCATGCGCGGCATCACGATCCGCCCCGAGGACGTGGTTGTGGGGGCGGGCGCCAAGCCTTTTATCGCCTACTCCATTCTCTCGGTCACTGATTACGGCGTCGGCGACCAGGTGATCTACCCCAATCCGGGCTTTCCGATCTACGAGTCGCAGATCGTCGCCTGCGGGGCGGTTCCGGTGCCGCTGCCGTTGCGCGAGGCGCGCGATTTCGCCTTCGATCCCGCCGACCTGGAGGCGCGGATCACCCCGCGCACCCGGCTTCTGATCCTGAACTCGCCGCACAACCCCACCGGCGGCATACTGGGACCGCGCGACCTCGATGCCATCGCCTCCATCCTGCGCCGCCACCCGGACATCTGGATCTATGCCGATGAGATTTACTCGCGCCTTGTCTATCAGGGCGATTTTGCCTCGATTGCGTCGCTGCCCGGAATGCTTGAGCGAACCATCATTTCCGACGGCGCCTCCAAGACCTGGGCGATGACGGGCTGGCGCATCGGTTTCGCCGCCAATCCGGCGCTCGCGCCCCAGTTCGTGCGCTGGGTGACCAATACCGACTCCTGCGCCGCGCAGATCAGCCAGTGGGCGGCGCTGGAGGCGATACAGGGGCCGCAGGACGACGCCGAAGCCATGCGGCGCTCGTTCATGGAACGGCGCGACCTGATCGTGGGATTGCTCAACAGCGTGCCCGGCGTCCGTTGCAGAACGCCGGGCGGTGCGTTCTACGTCTGGCCGAATGTGACCGAGGCGTGCCGTTCGACCGGCATGGCGGATTCCGAGGAGTTCAGGAAGCGCTTGCTCAACGAGGCGGGCGTCGCCGTTCTGGCGGACATCCATTTCGGCGAACGCGTGGCCGGCGAGGGCCAGCACATCCGGTTCTCCTATGCGGCATCGCCAGAGGCCATCGAGGCGGGAATAGCACGCATGGCCGATTTCATCCGCGGCAACACCGTGCGGGTTGCGTGAAACCCCGCGTGACACCCCGCGTGACACCGCGTTGGAATCGATGACTTGGACGCCTCGCGTGACGGTTGCGGCGGTCATCGAGCGCGATGGCCGCTTTCTGCTGGTCGAGGAAGAGGACCAGGATGGCGGCGATCCGGTCTACAACCAGCCCGCGGGCCACTGGGAACCCGAGGAAACGCTGGAACAGGCCTGCGCGCGCGAGGTGCTCGAGGAATCGGCGCACCGCTTTGATCCGAGGCAGCTCGTCGGCGTGTATCGCTGGCGCAGGCCGCAAGGTGATCTGACCTATCTGCGCTTCGCTTTTTGCGGCGAGATTCTCGGCATCGACGAGGGACGCGCCCTTGACCGGAGAATCCTTCGCGCGGCCTGGCTCTCGCCTGAGGAAATCCGGCAGCTCGTGCCGCGGCACCGAAGTCCGCTGGTATGGCGCTGCATCGAGGATTACCTGTCCGGCAGGCGCTATTCGCTCGACTTGATCACCCATTTCGCGTAGGCCGCGATGGGCGCCGAAAAAATCGTGGTGGGCATGTCCGGCGGAGTGGATTCATCGGTGGCGGCGCTGCTGCTCAAGCGGGCGGGATTCGGGGTCGTCGGCCTGTTCATGAAGAACTGGGAGGACGATGACGACGACCAGTACTGCTCGACCCGCCAGGACCTGATCGATTGCGCGTCCGTCGCGGATGTCATCGGTATCGACCTGGAGGTTGTGAATTTCGCCGCCGAGTACAAGGACCGCGTGTTCGCCGAGTTTCTTCGCGAGTACTCCGCGGGCCGTACGCCCAATCCGGACGTGCTGTGCAACGCCGAGATCAAATTCCGGGCTTTCCTCGACCATGCCGTGGCCCTCGGCGCCCGGCATATCGCCACCGGACACTACGCGCAGGTCGAAAAGGTCGACGGCGGTTTCGAACTGTCAAAGGCCGAGGACGGAACCAAGGACCAGAGCTATTTTCTGCACCGCCTCAGTCAGGCGCAGCTCGCGCGCACGATGTTCCCGCTTGGCCGGCTCAAGAAAACCGAAGTTCGCCGCATCGCCAAAGAGGCCGGGCTGCACAATTTCGCCAAGCGCGATTCCACCGGTATCTGTTTCATCGGCGAGCGGCCGTTCCGCCAGTTCCTCGAGCGCTATGTGCCGCGCAAGCCCGGGATCATGCGCACGCCGCAGGGGCGGGTGGTCGGCGAACACATCGGCCTCGCTTTCTACACCATCGGCCAGAGGAAGGGTATAGGCCTGGGCGGGGTGAAGGGCGCGCCCGAAGAGGCGTGGTACGTTGCCGCGAAGGATATGGAGCGAAACGAGCTTGTCGTCGTACAGGGCCGCGACCATCCTCTCCTGCTCAGGCGCTCGCTGGCGGCGCGGGACATTGCATGGGTGAGCGGCGGACCGCCGACGGGCGACGTGGTTTGCGGCGCAAAGACCCGCTACCGGCAGGCCGATGCTCGCTGCTACGTCGCGCGGATCGCGCCCGACGAGTTGGACATTGACTTCGAGCAGCCGCAATGGGCCGTCACGCCGGGACAGTCGGTAGTGCTGTACCGCGGCGAAGTGTGCCTGGGCGGGGGGGTCATCCAGTGATTCACGCTGGAACTCGGCATCGGTAGGGGAGGGCCCGGTCTCAGCCAATTTCGTCAAGATGCGCCCGTTTACAGAAGGAACCATGGCAGTGCGGTCACCCGGTCGGTGAGTGCCAGCGGGGCGGTGCAACGGCAAATCACGTAGCCGTGCCGTGCGCGTTTCGAATGTTCGTTCAGAAACGTCAACAAATGTCGCGCGTCGCCGGGCGCGGGATGCTCGGTCCATTTCACTTCGATGGGGATGAGCCGGCCACCGCGGGCGACGATGAAATCCACTTCCGCGCCAGCTTTGGTGCGCAGGTAGTGAAGCTTGCCACCGCCCAGGTATTGCAGGCGTTTCCACAGTTCGATGCCCACCCACTGCTCGAAGACCGGGCCGGGATTCGCGCGGACCGCGGCAGTTTCCAACGGCAGTTCGGCGGCGGCATTGCGTACGCCGACGTCGAAAAAGAAAAAGCGCTCCGTGGACAGCAGGCTCTTGCGCGGACTGCCCGAAAACGCCGTCACCCGAAACCCGGTGAACATGTCTTCGAGCAACTGATAATAGGTCTTCACCGTCGGCAGGCTCACCCCAGCCTCGCGGGAAATTCCGGCGTAATTGATCATCTGTCCGGACTCGGCGGCGGCCAGTTGCAGGAACCGGGCAAAAGCCGGCCAGTTCTTCACCAGCGCCTCGCGCCGCAATTCCTCCTCGAGATAGACCAGCGTATAAGCCCGAAGCAAGTCGGCGCGTTGAGCGCGAGGAGCAACCGCCAAGCCGGGCAGTTCTCCGAACGTGAGGCGCTCGATCAGGTCCGTAGCGGGAAACCTCGGCTCGTTCGCCGCGCCGCGCGCGGGCATCGGCAACGGCGTTTCGAGCCGTGTCTGCCCGGGCCCTGCCGGCGGACGCTCCGCCAGCAGCAGGGGAAAAAGACGGTGCAGAAGGCTGCGTCCGGGCAGCAGGTTCGCGCCTGTCACGCGCAGTTTGCGGGCGGAACTGCCGCACAACACGAAACGCCACCGGCGCTTGTCGGAATCGTACAGATGCTGCACGGCGTCGAAGATTCCCGGCACGTTCTGCGCCTCGTCCACCACGACCGCCGCGGGCCGGCGCGATTTCGGCAACGCTCGGCACCTCTGGACGAGAGAATCGGGGTTGCGCAAGAATTCGGCGCGCTCGGCGGGCCGGGAGAAATCCAGCCAGACCGCCGCCGCCGGCAGCAGCTTGCGCAACAGCGTGGACTTGCCGGTCTGGCGCGCGCCGAACACCAGGTGCACGTACGCTGCGCCAAATTTCTTTTTCCACAGCGGTTCGACCCAGCGACCATACATATAGACGGCTTTATAAACGCCCGACTAATATAAAGTCAAGTGTTGAATCAGTCGGATCGCTGCCGGCCCTGGTCCGACCGACAAAAGCAAAAGGGGCCAGGCTCGATCAGCTATTTCGATCATTCGCGCCTGGTCCCTTTACTCTTTTCTCGCGGCGCACTCGAAAGCGACAGCGCTCCCTGTGAAACTGGCGCTGCCGGCAGGGCACTGGTCAGAACGCATTCAGATATCGATTCCCAGCCCTTTACCCGCTGATTCGTCGCACATCCGGGAGCGCGTCAAAGTGCTCGTCGCGACTGAGTATTGATAACCCGTGTTGCATCGCAAGGGCCGCGATCCAGGCGTCGTTCGCAGGGATCGGTCGACCCAACCGTTTGAGCGTGGTGCGCAGCGACGCGTAGGGCAAGGTCGTTTCAGCGGTAATCGCCAGAAGATCAAAGTGGCGAAGATGGATCTCTAGCCATTCCTCATAGGTTTTTCGATGTCTCGAACCCATGATGCCGTAGCGAAATTCACCGAGCACGATCACAGGAATTGCAGCTCGCTGCTGCAGCCCCAAGATTGCTCCGACCGCAGGCACACCATCGACAAACGCCGATAGCGCGTTCGTATCGAGGATCAACGCCGATCCTCAGGTTCGATGACTTCGAACTCCTGGTCGACTACGGATTGCACGCGGACGGTTTCCTTGTGCAATCGCTTGAGTTTGCCGAAGCCCTTCATCCAATCCGGCTCGCTTGCGTAGGGGCGCCCAGTGTCGAGCACCAGCTTGTCGCGCAATGCCTCCGTCACGAATTCCTTAAGCGATTGACCGCGTTGGGCCGCGGTAGCCTTCGCTTTGCGGAAAAGCGGATCGGGCAGTTCCAGTGTTGTCTTCATACGCCCATATTGCCAAATTTATGGGACGCTCGCCAAGCACGGCGCCAGACCGGATGAAATTGGGCACTGGTGTGAGGTTCATGTTGGTCGAATGACGTTCGAGCCCTGACCGGCTCCCCGATCAGGGCAAAGGTGGGCACTCTTGGGGGCTCAAGATACCGCTGAGTCGACCGGTTCTCGCTGAATGGCAGGTGTGTTCGAAGGCCGGTGGACCGGGTTCGGCCAGGGGCAGGCAGTCAGGGGCTGCCTCCGATGGCAGGCCCTCGGAGGCGGGAGAGCAGCTAGCAGGGCGCGAACCACGGTTTCACAAGGCTCCCTAGTGTACGTCATATC
>Ga0326597_10009866_pt1 | contig 12758 bp, 6 predicted proteins | sample RVTome_12_FD_203789 | JGI IMG/M metagenome (GOLD analysis project Ga0326597, IMG submission 203789) | Soil microbial communities from uranium-contaminated site in the Upper Colorado River Basin, Wyoming, United States - RVT100D185 | ecosystem: Environmental > Terrestrial > Soil > Contaminated >... | reverse complement strand
AAGGTGGAGGATGTGTTCAAGAGGGTGCGGCTCGCCGTGCGCCGCCGTTCGAGCGGGCTGCAGATTCCGTGGGAGAGCACCTCGCTGGAAGAGGACTTCTATTTCGTCCCGCCCCGATCGCTATCGATGCTTGCGGATGAAGAAGCGGAACGCGAACGCAAGCAGGAGATGGCGCTGCGCGAGAAGCGGCGCGCCGAGGAGGAAGCCGAGCGCAAGCGCAAGCAGGAGCAGGCGTTGCGCGAGGCCAAACTGGCGGCAGAGGAAGCCGAACACAAGCGACAGCGGGAACTGGCATTGCTGGAACAGCAGCGCATCGCGGAAGAAACCGAGCGAAAAAGAAAGCACGAGTTGGCGCTGAAAGAGGCGCAGCGCGTGGCGGAAGAAGCGGAGCGCAAGCGGCGGGAGGAGCAGGCGTTACGGGAGGCCCGGCTTGCCGAAGAAGAGGCTGCGCGGAAATACGGACAGGAACTCGCGCTGCGGGAGAAGCGGCGCGCGGAGGAAGAGGGCGAGCGCAAGCGCAAGGAGGAACTGGTGTTGCGGGAGGCCCGGCTTGCGGAAGAAGAGGCCAGGCGGACATACCAGCAAGAACTCGCGCTGCGGGACAAGCAACGCGCGCAGGACGAAGCCGAACGCCGTCGCAGGCAGGAACCGGCGCCAGACAGAAAGCCGGATGCGGACCTTGCGAACCGCCAGTTCGAGGAGGAGCTGGCGATCTGGGAGAGGATCAAGGGGTCAAAGGAGCCCGGGCCGCTGGAGGATTACCTGCTGCGCTACCCCAGCGGACGATTCTCCGAGTTGGCGCAGTTGCGGCTGGACCAGGTACTTGCCCTGCAAGGAGAAAAGAAAATCGAAATCGTATCGGCGCCGGGTAATCCTTACAGCAAGGGAACGGTGGCGGCGAACACCGCCTATAAGGTCGGTGACTTCTACGCGTATCGTCAGGCCGATCTGTTGACCAAGCTGGAGATGAGGCGGCTCAAGCGTGTTGTCACCGAGATTACCGAAACCGAAGTCAGATATAACGGGGGACGGTACGTCACCGATCTGCTCGGGAACTACCTGAGATTCGGGGGCGGCGCGGTGTGGTCGCCCAACCAGACCGTGCCGACCGAGTTCACCGTGGGAAGGCGCTGGAAGACCCGTTTCCGCGTCATCCCGCCCAAGGGCGGCGACACGATCGTCGACCTGGAGGCCAGGATTACGGACCGCGAGAGCATCACGGTACCGGCGGGCACCTTCAATGCGTTCCGGATCGAGGTCAATGGCTGGCAGACAGGCTCCGGTCCGTTTGGCGCCATCAACAACGCCTGGGACTGGAAAACTTGGTACGCGCCGGGCCAGGTACGCCAGCCCGTTGCTTCCGAATTCTGGGTCAGGCACGGCAGGGGCAAGATCTTGCGAGCTGAACGAAACGAACTGACGGAATTCCGCCAGTCGTAACGCCGGTGTCCTGCCGGGCAGCCGGACCGCGCAGATCCTTCTGCTAGACTTCGCGCATGCGCCGGCTGCTCCCGTTCCTCGCGATCCTGATCTGTGGCGCAGTACTGGGCGCGACCCGCGCGACCGAGCCGTACGATCTCAAGCTCCTCGACGCCCAGTTCCGCCTGCTCCGCGCGTGGTTCCCGCAGCCCGTCACCCGCGATGTTGTCGTGATCGGCGTGGACGAGGATACCGTCAAGCGTTTTCCCGAGCCGATCACGCTGTGGCACGCCCATCTTAGTCAGCTGTTCGGCGCCATGGTCCTCGCGCGTCCCGCCGCCGTCGGACTCGATATCGTCCTGCCGGACCGCAGTTACGAGCGGGTTATGCCCGGGTCGGACCGGGCTCTCTTCAAGGGCCTGCTCGAAGCGCGGCGTAATTTTCCGCTCGTGCTGGGGCTCACAGTGGACCCCTCGGGAAAGCCACGGCCGATTCATCCGCCGTATCTCTCTGTTGCCGGGCCCGAAGCGTCGGGTTACGCACTGTTTCCTCTGGACCGCGACGGCATCGTCCGCCGCTTCGACGAGCGCCTGGCGCAAGGCGGCGATGCCGTTCCGACGCTGGCGGGTCAATTGGCGCGCCGCATGGGCGTGGAGCCGCGCGCGGGCCTCATCGATTACTGGCGCGGCGCACCCTTCAACTACGTGCCGCTGCAGCAGGTGCTGAAGTGGGCCGAGGCTGGCGACGAACAGGCGCTCGCTCGCGCGTTCCGCGACAAGCCGGTGCTGATTGGAATGGTGTTCCCGTTCGAGGACCGGCAATCCTCTCCGGTGCAGCTCGCCGCCTGGGAGCCCGAGGCACCCAACTCCGCAGGGGTGCTGCTGCACGCGCAAGCTTTGCGCAACCTGTTGAACGGCGGGTTCGTGCAGGCTGTGCCGGCCGTGGGCATCGTGGTGGCATGCGTCGCGCTCGCAGTCCTATGGTTCGTTTCGGCCGGGACGGGTCTGGTGGCGTTGTTGCTCGTAGGAATCGTGCTGCTGCTCGCTGGCGCGTCCACCTGGCTTCTCGCCCAGGGTTTTTTTTTCCCCGCAGTCGCACCCGCTATGACGGCAGCGCTTGCGCTGGGCGGCCGGAACGGCTACGACACGCTACTCAAACTGCGCGAGCGGCGGCGGATTCGCGCTTCGTTCTCCGGCTACGTCAGCCCGGCGGTGATGGAAGAGATCCTGGCGGGGCATATCCAGCCCGAGTTGGGCGGGGTCAACCAGTTCGTGTGCGTGCTGTTCTCGGACATCCGCGGCTATACCACCCGCAGCGAGGGCATGGCGCCGGAGCAGGTGATCCGGTTTCTCAACCGCTATTTCGAGCAGACGGTGATACTGATCCACGAGCGCGGCGGCGCGGTAATGAGCTTCATGGGCGACGGCATCATGGCGGTGTTCGGCGCGCCCAAGCCACTCGACAATCCGTGCCGCGAGGCGTTCGATGCCGCCCGCGCCATGTTGAAATACGTGGCGGAACTAAACGGGCAATTCCGTGGCGAAGGCGAGGCGCCGATGGACATCGGCATCGGGCTCCACGCCGGGGAAGCCGTGATCGGGCACGTCGGCTCGTCGACCCGCCACGACTACACGGTGATCGGCGATGTCACCAACGTCGCCTCACGCTTGGAGACCCTGACCAAGGAGGCCGGATACCGCGTCGTCGTGTCGCATGTGGTGGCCGAGCAATTGGGCGCGGGGAACGGGCTTGCTTTCCTCGGGCCGATGGCGATCAAAGGCCATACACCCGTGGAGGTCTATGGCTACGACAAAGCCGCAATCTGACGGCTCGATCGCGGCCTTGCTTGACGGGCTGACGGTGGACGAGATAAACGCCCTGTCGGCTCATGCGGCCATCCAAACCTTCCCGAAGAACGCCGTCATCATCAATGAAGGTGACCGGTCCGACTCGATCTTCATCGTCAGTTCCGGACGAGTCAAGGTGTTTCTGCATGGCGGTGATGGCAAGGAAGTGGTCCTGAATATTCATGGCCCGGGCGAGTACTTCGGCGAGATAGTGCTCGACGAAGGGCCGCGCTCCGCTTCCGTCGCCACGCTTGAAACGTCGAAATTTCTCATCATCTCGAAGGCCGATTTCAGACAGTTCTTGTCCACCCATCCCGACTTCGCGATGAAGCTCATCAACCGGTTGATGCACCGCGTGCGGGCGCTCACGGAAAACGTCAAGAGTCTTGCCCTGATGGATGTCTACGGCCGGGTGGCGCGGCTACTGCTGGAGCTTGCGGTCGAGCAGGAAGGCGGGCTCGTCGTCACGGAGAAGCTGACTCAGAAAGACATTGCCGACCGCGTCGGAGCATCGAGGGAGATGGTGAGCCGCATCTTCAAGGAACTCGTCGCCGGCGGTTTCATCGTGCTGGATAACAAGCAGATTGTCGTCAAAAAGGATCTGCCCCTACGATGGTAGTGGCAAGTGGGGCCAGGAGTAAGGGACTTCCTGGGACCGCCTGCCGCTCGTAGTTCCTGTTGCCCCGTCCGAGCCTTCATGCGTGCCCTGTCCGCCGGTCACCGGTTAGGTGCCGCTCGTCCCCGTTATTCCGGCGCGCTCGCTCCGGAATGTGAATATTCAACAAGTTGGGGTGCGTTCGTGCATACGGCTCCGGCCCCTTAAGCGCGTAAATTGGATGCCATCGGGTGACGGCAGGCTGAAGGCAGACGGAGCATCGAGAGGGGGAAACAACATGGATGACGCCTATAATTCCGCTACAGGTTCGGGGGTCTGCGCTCGCATTCAGTCGAGCGGCCGAAGGAGGTCGGAAACCGGTCAACTCCGAAGGGGGTGCGCGAAAATGACACATTTCAATTCGGCGCGCGTCCGGCGCCATGTAGTCTGGCTGCTCCTGGTTGGATCCCTGCTGGGTTTGGTCGCGACGCGCGCCGTGGGGCAGGGCGTGGCGATAGTCACCGACATCTCGGGACGGGTGACAGGGCAGGGTCCGGTCACGATCATGTCGGAAATTGCCGCCGAGTCGCGGATGCGGGTCGAATCGGATGGCAAGCTGGTCGTGATCTACCTCAATTCGGGCGATGAGTACACCTTCGCCGGACCGGGGCAGATCCAGTTCCGTGCCGCCGGGCCACAAGTACTCAGCGGCGCGCAGCCCCAGAAGCGCGCCAGTCCGTTCGGCAAGGGCGGTAAGGACGTCATCATCAAGCCGGTGGCGGTGACGCAGGCCGCATTCGTCATGCGGAGCAGCCGGCCCACTGCACGGATCAAGCTCTTGACGTTGTCGGGAACCAAGACGCTGGACGCCTCGCCCGAGTTCCGCTGGCAGGAGATCGAGCCGGGCGTGAGGTACCGCTTCGAGCTGACCGACGATACCGGCGGATCGCTGCACGAAGCGGAAGTGCAAAGATTATCATTCAGGCTTCCCGATTCAGTGCAACTGCGTGAAGGGATCGGCTATACATGGGGGGTGTCGGCGCGCACGCCGGACGGCAGACGCTACGTCAGCGCCGGGGATTTCACCATCGCCACGCCGCAGTTGCGCGCCGAAGCCAATGCCTTGCGCCCTGGCGCGGGCACGCCCGTCTCGCAGCGTGTCGCGTTTGCCGCTTGGCTCGAGCAGATGGAATTGAAGGACGAGGCGCGCAAGTACTGGCGGGCGCTTGCCGCGGAGCGGCCGGATGATGCGAGGCTGAAGGCGCTCGCGGCGGAGTAGTGTTATGACGCGCGGTTGGCTGAATCTTCTTGCGCTTGCCACGGGTGCCGGCCTGCTCCTCGCCGTTCTGTTCCCGACCGGGGTGTTGGGGCAGGAAGAGGATATCGAGGCCGCGATCGGCCAGAGCCGGTCGGGCGCAACGATGCGCGAGTTGCAAGCGCAGACGAGCGCCAATCCTCCAAAGACCAACGACCTACACGACCTTGCTGTCTTCTATCACAAGCGCGGGATGGCGAATCATCGCCTGGGAAACTATTCCCGCGCGATTGAAGATCTGAGGCGTGCCCTGGAAAACAATCAACCGGACAGCTCGATGCCTGACGGCTGGGGTGAGCGGTGGCGCATCCAGTGGAATCTCGGCCAAGCGATCGCGCAGCGCGGCGCGCAGTTTGAAGCGATCGAGCACTGGAAGGCCATGAGCCGGGAATACCAGCAGCGGGACTGGTTCCTGTACCACAACGCGCAACTCAACCTGGCCAGCGCGTATATCTTTCTCGCCCAGTTTCGCGAGGCGGACGCCGTGTTGCAGGAGGCGAACAACACGCTGCCCTACCTGCGAGGCCTGAGGGAGCCGTGGGCGCGGTTCGGCGCCGGCCGTCTAATGCACAACGCGAGTGTCAATGCGCAGTTTCTCGAACAGCAGGGCCGGCATGCGGAGGCCGAGCGCCGGCGGCGCTCGGCGCTCGACGATGCGCAGAAGAGTATCGAAAATCTGAGCCGCGCGTTTCCGCAAGATCATTTATTCGTCCGTAATGCGGTACGAGGCATTGGCGGGCAGAAAGTGACCCTCGCCAGCAACCTGGCGACCCAGGGCAAGTACGGCGAGGCCGAGCTCTTCGCGCGCTCCGGCCTCGAGGACCGGCTCGCGGCCTTCGGGATCAACACTACGCAGGTCAGCCACGCGCTCGAGGTGCTGGGGTGGACCCGCTTCCAGCAGGGAGATATCGCGACCGCGGAAAGATACTATCGCCACGCGGCCGCCTCGCTCCTGGGCTCGGGCGTCGCGCTGTACTCGACTCGGCTCGCGGGCCGGCGGGCGGCGCTCGGCAACGCCATGATCGCGCAGGGACGCTGGCCGGAGGCGCTGAAGGTTTTCGAGGAACGTGATCAAGGCCTTCGCTCCGATACCGAGCAGTTCAAAACCTTCGGTTCGCGCCATGTAAGTTGGGCGCTTGCGCTTCACAAGACCGGGCAATCCCAGCGCGCCGCGGTCATGGCCGAACGCATGGTCGCGGGCCAGCTCAAGCGTCCGGTGCTCAATCGGTGGTATATCGCGCAACTGCGCGGCGTGCTGGGTATCGCTCTCGCGGCAAGCGGCAAGACGACGGAAGCATTGCGGGCGTTTCGAGACGCCATTCCCGAGCTGATGCGTCGCGATCAGGACATTGCGTCGGCCGAAGACATCGGATACTGGCGGGCATTCTGGCAGCGCGTCATTCTGGAAGGCTATCTCGACGTTCTCGCGAAGATGTATACCACAGCTGAAGTGTCGCCGAACCTGGACCTCGTCGATGAATCGTTCCGCATAGCGGACGTGGCGCGCGGCTCCTCCGTGCAGGAGGCAATCACCGCGACGGCGGCGCGCGCGGAGCTGCCTGACCGGAACCTCGCCGAGCTGGCGCGGAAGGAACAGGACACGCTCAATCGCGTCGTGGCGCTGAATCAGCTCCTCGCGCGGCTTGCCGCCGCCCCCCACCAGGAGCGGTTGAACAAGGTGATCGCGGACATGCGCGCCGAAATCGAGCGGCTGCGCCAGGAGCATGCGGCGTTGCGTGCCGACATCCGCCGGCGCTACCCCGAGTACGCGGAGCTGATCGATCCCCGTCCCGCCGGGATAGCCGAGGTGCGGAAAGCGCTCGCGCGGGGCGAAGCGCTGGTCTCCATCTACCTCGGTGAGTCCCGGTCCTACGTCTGGACGATTGGTGCGGGTGGCAAGGCCGCATTCCGCGTGGTGCCGGTGAAGCGCGAAGAAGTCGAAAGCGATGTTCGTGAGCTGCGCAGGGCGGTGGACCTCGGTGACGCCAGCCCGGCGCGGCTGCGGCCGTTCGATCTCGGCCGTGCGCACAAGCTCTATCGTGCTTTCTTCGAGCCGGATGAAGCGCTCTGGAAGGAAGCGCAGGTCTTGAATGTCATCCCGCACGGCGCCCTTGGACAACTTCCGCTTGGACTGCTCGTTACAGCGGTGTCGCCGGCTGGAGACCCACTCTCCTATCGCGACGCGGCGTGGCTCATCCGCAAGGTGGCGATCGCCCAGTTGCCTTCGGCAGCCGCATTGACCGCGCTGCGGCGGGCGCCCGCCGGCAAGGGGGGGCGGCAGCCCTTCATCGGCTTCGGCGATCCACTGTTCGCGGCCGAGACGGGGACCGGGGGGCGAGAAGGAGTAGTACGTAATCTCGTCATACGCAAGGTCGCGGACCGTACCGAAGACCAGATCATTGCGGTGATGCGAGGGGGCCGTACGGAGCAGCAAGTCTCGACGCCGATGCCAACGCTGTCGCGCGCATTTGCGCTGCTGAGTGCTCTTCCAGACACATCTGACGAGTTGAAGGAGATCGCAGCAGCGCTGAAGGGCGACCCCGCTCGCGATGTGTTCGTCAATCGCCAGGCGACCGAGAAGAATGTGAAGCAGACGGGGCTGGATAATCGGCGGGTGGTGGCATTCGCTACCCATGGTATTGCTCCGGGCCAGCTCACGGGTCTCGATCAACCGGCACTGGCGCTTTCGAATCCTGCGCTGACAGCGGACACCGACAACGACGGCTTTCTCACGATGGAGGAAGTGCTGGGGTTGAAGCTCGACGCGGATTGGGTGGTGCTCTCAGCGTGCAACACCGCCAGTGCTGACGGCAAAGGGAGCGAAGCGGTTTCCGGTCTTGGGCGGGCGTTCTTTTATGCAGGGGCGCGCAGTCTGCTGGTGTCGAACTGGGCGGTGGAGACCACTTCCGCGCGGCTCCTGACGACGGAGCTCTTCAGGCGGCAGGCAGAGAACCCTTCGCTTACCCGCGCCGAGGCGCTACGGCAGTCGATGCTCAGCTTGATGGGAAAAAACGCGACGGATGCGACGGGACGCGCGACATTCAGCTACGCGCACCCGGCATTCTGGGCGCCGTTTTCTCTGGTAGGCGACGGCGGGCGATGAGTTGGCGATCAGTAGGTAGATGGCCATGATGATAATCGAAAGCGGGTTAACCACAAGGCTGGGACGCAGAGCATTGCGTAATGTGATCGTCCTGGTGCTCTTGTTGGTAGCCACTCCGGTTTTTGCGCAGGGGGTGGCCATGGTGACCGATCTGTCGGGCAAGGCCGCATTGCAGGGTGTCGCCGGCACAGGAAATATCACGATCTTGTCGGAGGTCGCGGCAGGGACCCGAATTCAGCTCGACGACGGGGCGCGACTCACCGTGGTCTATCTCGCATCGGGCGACGAATTTGCCTTCACCGGACCGGCGCAGATCCAGTTTCGTGCCGCCGGGCCGCAAGTACTTAGAGGCGCGGCGCCGCAGAAGAGCGTCAGTCCGCTCAGCAAGGGCGGTAAGGACGTCGTCATCAAGCCAGTGGGCGTGACGCAGTCGACATACGTGATGCGCGCCGCCCGGCCCACTGCACGGATCAAGCTCTTGACGCTCTCCGGGACGAAGACGCTGGACGCCTCGCCCGAGTTCCGCTGGCGGGAGATCGAGCCGGGCGTGAGATACCGCTTCGAGCTGACCGACGATACCGGCGGGTCGCTGCACGAGGCGGAAGTGCGGAAATCATCCTTCAGGCTTCCGGATTCAGTGCAGTTACGTGAAGGGGTCGGCTATACCTGGGGGGTGTCGGCGCGCACACCGGACGGCAGACGCTACGTCAGCGCCGGGGACTTCACCATCGCCACGCCGCAGTTGCGTGCCGAGGTCAATGCCTTGCGCCCGGCTGCGGGCTCCCCGGTTTCCGAGCGCGTGGCCTACGCGGCCTGGCTCGTGCAGGCACAGCTCCAGGACGAGGCGCGCAAGTACTGGCGCGCGCTGTCTGCCGAGCGGCCCGACGATGCGCGGCTCAAAGCGCTTGCCGAGCAATAGCAGGAGGGCGCGAAGGCTGGTTGCGGATGTGCTGTAAATCCGGCCCGGGTAGAGCGTGGTGTAACAAGGAGGGCATCGGCAATGTCGGACGCAAGACTGCCCCGCAAGCCAATCGGCGTTTTCTCGCGACCGCGCATTTTGCGCGCTATCGTCGCGGTGCTAGTTGCGATCCTTCTTTTGCCGGGAGTTGTCCGCGGGGCGCAGCCTGCACTGCCGCGCACCATCCATGACATCACCGCGCTGCTTGACCAATACAAGCCCGATCCTACCGTGATCGAGCGGGCCCGGGCCAAATTCGATCAATCACCACCAGTGACCCAAAGCAAAAGAGACTTGGCTCAATTTTATCTGGAGCGCGCGCGGGCAGCCGAGAAGCTTGGCTTGGTTAGCAGGCAAATTGCTGATTTGCGTGAAGCAGCGAGTGTTGGCCGAGGAACAGATAGCGAACAAGATATTTTTTTAGAGCTCTCTCATGCAGAGAATTACGGTGGCAATTTCAGGAATGCGATTCAAGTGCGCGAAGAGTTCGCTCGCGTGTTGTCTGTACCGGGCAGGCGAGTAGGAGCCTATTGCGGCTTGGCGATTATGTACGCTCGAACAGGTGATATCGCGGGCGCGAAAACCGCGTTTGCGAATGCTGAGTCGGCATTCAGGAATGTACCATCCCGAGCTTATGGCTGGTTTGAGCATAACTGGAAAGCAAGTATTGAAACGGCCAGGGGAGCCTTACTCAATGCCGAGGGAAAATACGGGGAGGCCGATACGGCATATCGTGCGGCATTGCGCGAGTGGGAACTGGATTTGCCGGTGCACCAACAAAGACTCGTCAGCCTTCCCGCGGCCGTTTCCAATGAAGTGGTGATGGCGGCGATAGAAAGGGTCGAGTCTTATTTCGCGGAAAACCTGATGCAGCAGCGCAGGCTGCTCGAAGCGGAGATGGCGGCCCGAGGTCTGATTCGCAAAACACTCACGCGCACTGGAAGATATTCTCCGGACACGGGTAACGCGGTGTGGACGCTTGCCAGAGTCATTGCTGAACAAGGCCGTTACCGGGAAGCAACCATGCTTGCGCACGCTGCTTTGGAAAGCCATGAGCGCGCTGGCGCCGCTCCGCAGTCCTACTTTTTCGCAAGCGCTCGGAGAAACTACGCAGGTATGCTGGTTGCGGAAGAAAAATGGGAACCCGCTCTGTTCGAGTATGAAAAGCTCCGGGAAGCCCTATCGAAGGACGCATTCCTAAGCGAACGATTGGCTGCCGGCGATATCGACTGGGCCTTAGCTTTGATGCGAACGGGAAAGGCCGAGTCGGCCGTGGCGATGCTAGAGCAGTTGCTTGCGAAGAGCGTCCAAAATCTGGGAGAGATCCATTATCAGACTGCGGAAGTGCGAGGATTCTATGCCATGGCACTGTCGCAGAAAGGCGAGCGCGAGCGGGCATACAGGGAAATCGCGAAAGCCATTGCCGTGTTGCTCTCGGGTGCGAGCGCCGATTTCGACCAGGAAGCGAGGGCGCTCGGGCGCTCATGGCGGCTGCGGCTCATCATCGAAGCGTATATCGCGTTGCTGTTCGAGGTTCGCGGCACGCAGCTCGAGCGGGAGGCACGTATTGATGCGGGCGCCGAGGCATTTCGCCTAGCTGACTCGGCGCGCGGAGCCTCGGTCCAGCTCGCGGTCGCACAGTCCGCCGCACGATTTGCCGTGAGCGACCCTCAGCTCGCCGAACTGGCACGCAAGGAGCAGGACCTGCAATATCAGCTCTCGGCGTTGTACCGCTTTCTATCCCAAATGGTGTCCGCGTCACCCGACCAACAATTGCCACAGGTGGTTGCGCAAATGCGCGTGCGCATCGGCGAACTGAAGACGGACCGTAAGGCAATGTTGGGCGAGCTGGAGCGGCGCTTTCCTGCATACGTTAACTTGATCAATCCGAAGCCTGTGACGGTAGAGGAAGCGCGCGCGGCATTGCGCGATGGCGAAGTGCTACTTTCAGCGTTGGTCACCGGGGATCGCACTTATGTGTGGGCGGTACCGAAGCAGGGGCAGGTCGCGTTTCACGCGGCGAACGTCGGGGAGAAGGCGGTCAACCGGTCGGTAGGCAACCTCCGCAAGGCACTCGATCCGGGTGATGTGCCGCTCGAAAAATTCCCCAGTTTTGACATTGCAGCTGCGCATCGCCTGTACGCCGGCCTGTTGAAACCGGTAGAGAACGCGTGGCATGGTGCGCACACGCTGATAGTAGTGGCGAACGGAGCGCTCGCGCAACTGCCGTTTAGCCTGTTGCCGACCGAACCTTCGGCAGCGGGGGCTGACAGCGGAGTTCGGTTTGAGCGCTACAAGCAGGTGCCGTGGCTGATCAGGCAGGTGGCTGTGACGCAGCTGCCGGCGGTAAGCACCTTGGTCACGCTGCGAGCGCTGCCGTCAGGAAATCCGAACCGCGCATTGTTTGTCGGTTTCGGTGACCCGCAATTCGATCCGAATTCGAAAGGATCAACTCTGACTTCAGCGGCGGTGCAGTTGCGCAACCTGACAATCCCGCGCGTGTCGGAAGATCAAACGGCGCCGGCGGACTGGATACCCTACAGTAAGCTTGCCCCGCTGCCGGACACGCGCGATGAAATTCTGGCGATAGCGGCCGCGCTTAAAGCCGATCTGCAGAAGGACGTATTCCTGGGCAAGGATGCAAGCAAGCAGAATGTAAAATCCGCTGGTCTTGCTAATCGCCGTATCGTGGTGTTTGCCACCCACGGTCTGATTCCCGGCGACTTTCCCAATCTCGACCAGCCGGCGCTCGCTCTCGCGGCGCCGGACGGAAACACCGAAACCGGATTACTGACACTGGAAGATATTCTCGGGCTCAAACTCGATGCTGATTGGATAGTGCTCTCGGCATGCAATACGGCTGCGGGGGACGGAGCGGGAGCGGACGCAATCTCGGGTCTCGGGCGTGGTTTCTTTTACGCCGGGTCGCGCGCATTGCTAGTGACGCACTGGCCGGTGGAGACGCGCTCGGCGCGGTTATTGATGACGAAACTGTTCGAGCGCTACGCCGCCGAGCCCAACATCACGCGCGCAGATGCGCTGCGGCAAGCCGAGCTGGCATTGATCGACGAGAACGCAACCGATCCCGCGAGCGGCAAGCTGACGTTCTCGTACGCACACCCGCTGTTCTGGGCGCCGTACGCGCTGGTGGGAGACGGCGGGCGGTAACTGCAAGCCGCCAGCTGTCAGCGATCAGTGGGCAGCAATCAGCGAGAACGACTTTTCTAGTTTCAAGCCTAAGGCTGACAGCTGACGGCTGGGCCTCGGTTACTTCTTCACCGGCACCACTTTCACCGCGATCTCTTCCAGCTTCTTCGCCCGGATGACGTGGCCATCCAATCCCGCCTCCTTCAACGTCCCGCCATAGGCCACGGTCATGAGCTGCGAGTAGTACGTCACCGGCATCGCGAGCTTGGTGCCGTGCTTGCGGTTGATCTCGCTCTGGTAGATCTCGACGTTGGCCTGGCACAGCGGGCAGGGGGTGACGATCATGTCGGCGCCGTGATCGTAGGCGGACTCCA
>Ga0326597_10009865_pt1 | contig 12760 bp, 8 predicted proteins | sample RVTome_12_FD_203789 | JGI IMG/M metagenome (GOLD analysis project Ga0326597, IMG submission 203789) | Soil microbial communities from uranium-contaminated site in the Upper Colorado River Basin, Wyoming, United States - RVT100D185 | ecosystem: Environmental > Terrestrial > Soil > Contaminated >... | reverse complement strand
CAGGAAAACCCCGTAGGTGTTGTTGAACACTCTCATGTGCGAAAAGGTGTTGCCGGTTGCGAACTGGGATGCAGCAATGCCGTTGGCGTTGTTGGTTGCGGTCAGGTCGGAGACCGTATTGGAGGGTTGGGTCACCACCAGGCCGGTTTGGTTGTTGCGGGCAGTCGCGTGCGTCAGCGTGTTTGCGGGTGAACTCAACAGAATGCCGGCATCCGTACAATCGCTGACGGTGACATCGGTCACGAGGCTGCCGGCACCCCCCGACACGTCCAGGCCATGGGTGCACTGGTGGATGCTGAGCCCCCGGATCACGCCCATGACGTTGGCCGCTTTAACCATATAAGTGCTCATGCCGCCCTCGAAGGAGCCCTCGATCCAGGTGAAGCTGCCAAAGTACACACCCAGAACCGGATCGGTGGTGAGCGGATTGCTGAGGGTCACCCCGGGCTGCACCACCAGCGCGATCCGCAGGCCGTCGGAGACCGTTATCGCCTCGGCGGGGTCGGTCTTGAACAGGTAGATGGTGCCCTCCGTGAGGGAAAACAGATACCCGCCCGTGGTCTGCTCCACGACGGGGTTGCGCCACCAGGGCGCCGCCTCGCTGGTGAAGGTGCCTTGGCCGGTGACGAGGAGCTGGTTGTTCTTCCAGGCCAGGGCCGCGAAGTCGATCAAGTCGGAGAGCCGCGCGCCCACCTTCAGCCCGGTGGAATGGAACAGGGCGTGGCCGGTGCCCGAGTCGGTCCGGCAGACCCAGTCGAAGGCGCCCAGCAGGTCCGTGGCGCTGAGGCCGCTGCAGGCGACGGTGAGGCCCGTATCGAACACGCGCACCTCACCGCCGTGGATGCAGGCATCGTAGCCGTCCGTGCCGTCCGACGTGCAGGCGGTGTCCGTGGCGCTGAAGCGGTCCGCGCCGTCGTTGTCCACGTAATCGTTCCAGTTCCTGCCGTTGGCATACAGCGCCGGGGAGATGTTGACCGCGAAGGTGTCGTTCGCCGTCAGGCCGTCCACGTCCTGGGCCTGCACGGTGATCGACACGGCCGAGGCCAGGTCGGACTCATGCGTCAGGGTCAGCACGGAGCCGGACAACGAGGTGCCCACCGTCGCCGTAGAGGTATTGGCAGTGACGGAGTAGGTCAGCGTGTCGCCGGCATCCACGTCCTGGAAGTAGGACGAAAGATCGATGTCGATGGGGAAGTCGCCGGGGATCACGTCCTGATCGGGCACGGCGCTGGCCACGGTCGGCGCGTCGTTGGTGTTGGCCACGGTGATGGTGAAGCCGGCCAGGTCGGCGGTGGCGAGCGCCACGTCGGTGACCGTCACGGTGATGCTGCCCGTGGTGCCCACGTCGGCGTTGGTGGGCGTGCCGGAGAGCGTGCCGGTGGCGGGGTCGATGGACAGCCAGGCCGGATTGCCGCTGATCGAGAAGGTGAGCGTATCGCCCACGTCCACATCCGAGGCCGTCGGCGTGAAGCTGTAGGCGCTGTCCTCGGTCGCCGCTGTGGGGGGCGTGCCGGAGATGGTCGGCGCGTCGTTGGTGTTGGCCACGGTGATGGTGAAGCCGGCCAGGTCGGCCGTGGCGCTGGAGGTATCCGTGACCGTCACGATGATGCTGCCCATGGTGCCCACGTCGGCGTTGGTGGGCGTGCCGGAGAGCGTGCCGGTGGCGGGATCGATGGACAGCCAGGCCGGATTGCCGCTCACGGAGAAGGTGAGCGTATCGCCCACGTCCACGTCCGCGGCCGTCGGCGTGAAGCTGTAGGCGCTGTCCTCGGTCGCCGCTGTGGGGGGCGTGCCGGAGATGGTCGGCGTGTCGTTGGTGTTGGCCACGGTGAGGGTGAAGCCGGCCAGGTCGGCCGAGGCGCTGGAAGTGTCCGTGACCCGCACGACGATCGAACCGCTGGTGCCCACGTCGGCGTTGGTGGGCGTGCCGGAGAGCTCGCCGGTGGAGGAGTCGATGGAGAGCCAGGCCGGATTGCCGCTCACGGAGAAGGTGAGGGTGTCGCCCACGTCCACGTCGGTGGCACTGACCCCGCTGTAGCTGTAGGCGCTGTCCTCCGTGACTGTGGTCGGCGGGCTGCCGCTGATCGTGGGCGCGTCGTTCACCGCATTGATGGTGAGGCTCACCGCGGCCGGGTCGCTGCTCAGCGACCCATCGCTGGCGGTGAAGGTGAAGCTGTCGCTGCCGTTGTAGTCCGCGGCCGGCGTGTAGGTGCAGGCGCCCGCCGTGCTGCACGTAACCGCACCGTTAGCGGGCTGGGCATCCACCGCATAGGTGAGGGTGTTGCCATTCGCATCCGTGGCGACGAGCGTCACTTCTACCGGCGTGTCCTCGTCCGTGGCGGCCGCCCCTTCCGCAGCGACCGGTGCCACGTTGGGGGCGGGCTCCGCGGAATCCCCGCTGGAACCACCGCAGGCCGCCAGGAACACCAGGGCCGCGAGCGCGGCCAGCCACGTCATCGGGTGCGTCTTCATATGGGTTCTTCCGGAAGGATCCTCGAGCAGGTGGCATGCCACTGCGCTCGTTCTCAGGGCACGGGCCGTGCCGACCGCGCTCCCGCGGCGCCGGGCGCACCTCGGCCCGTCGCGCCCCGTGGGGGGCGGACCTGAGTACGCCTGAAGGTGGGCGGATGCGGCCCGGGTGGTGCTCCGCGCCCTGGCGCGGAAACGCGGAGGTGCCCGAACGGGCAGTACCCTCGCTGGCGGGGTTGGGTGAACGGCTGGACTGCTCCGGCCCGGTGGGCCGCACGGCACCGGATGGCTTTCGCCCCCCATGGGAAACGCCTACCGCAGCCGTGGAGAATGTCAAAACATAACCTGGGTGCTAAGCATCCGCAACAAAAAATAAGTCGCAAGACGTGGCATTGCGGGCCAGGCAGGGTACCGATCCCGGGCTCGCGCCGGGGCGGCCCGCGGGGAGCGCCCACAATAAAGCCGCCGCCCGGGGCGGCCCGGTGCGGCGGCCCGGGCTGCTGGGCTGGTGCGGGGGGTGGTGGATGCGGCGGGAATCGAACTGTGCATTTCCGGGAATTTGGCCCACCCGTTACCAACTCTTATCGCTTAGCTTTCTGGAAGGGAACCTGTGCATATGATGGAAGCTGCGCAGGAGCACAGCCGTTATTCACGGCGATAGCACGTGCTCGCGTCAGGGTCCAGACCGTTTTGGATCGTTGCGCAGGCCACCTCCCTGGCGCGCTCTCTGATTCGAATGGTCAGCGAAATCGTCCGCCCTTGCACGCTTACCTTCAGGCGGTCGCCCGGCTTGGGCTTTGCCCGCATGAGGGGCTCTTGGGGGATGTTGACTCGGAAAGCGGCGCCTTGCCCCGCCGCCGCACTTCCACTGTCTCCACCCGCTTGATTCGCTTGCCGCCAGCTGGTTTGAAAGGGGGCACGGGCCGCCCCGTGATCCGGGATGCCTTCAACAAGCGGTTATTTCGGGGTGAATGTCGTGCTGAAGCCCAGGGACTTGGCAGTCGCTTTCTGCGTGTGACTCTCGTGCCCGCTGGAAACGACCCCTACTACCGCCGGGGCGGGCGCAGGCGAGGGCACTATTGCAGGCAAGGGCCCGCGTTTCGATCCCAGATGGCATGCAGTGGATCACATTGAAATGAAAACGAAACGGCCCGCGATTGAGCTAAAATACCGTTGCCCTGGCTCTGGCCCCCCGCCGCCTTGACACTCCCCGCAGAGGATATAAGGATCGGCGTCATACGGCCGCGCGTCCGCACCGCAGTGCGGACGCAGCGTCGCCGCATGCGGTTCTGCCCCGGACACAAGAGGTATCCATGGATTTCGCAATCGAAGACTCCGCGGAACAGAGATCGTTCCGCGAGGAAGTTCGAAGCTGGCTGGCCGAGAACATGCCGGAAGGCATCGAATACCCGGTCGATCCCGGAGACTTGACGCTGGAGCAGTATCAGCTCCGGCGTGAGCTCGGACGGCGGCTTGGCGCGTGCGGATGGCTCTATCCGAACATGCCGAAGAAATACGGCGGCGGCGATCTGCCCGTTGAGAAGGTCGTCATCCTGCACGAAGAGATGGCGCGCGTCGGCCTGTCCCTGCCACCCTATTACGACTCGGGGGGGCGCATGTCCGCGCCGTCAATCCTGGTCTGGGGCAGCGAGGAGCACAAACAGCGCTTCCTGCCGGAAATATTCAAAGGCAAGGTGCGCAGCTGGCAACTGCTGACCGAACCCGGGGCGGGGTCCGACCTCGCCGGAATCAAGACGACCGCGATCCGCGACGGCGACTCCTACATCATCAACGGCCAGAAGACGTTCGTGGGCAGCAACCACGGCGCGGATCAGTCCTGGACCATCGTCGTCACCGACCCGAGGGGCAAGCGGCATGAAAACCTGTCCTGGTTCATGATCCCGATGGATTTGCCTGGGATCACGGTGATGCCCATGGTTCTGCTTACCTCCGGGGGCGAAGGCGGCGCCGGGAGCGGCGTCAAGAACACCGTGTTCTTCGAGGATGTGCGGGTGCCGGCGGAAAATCTCATCGGCGGCGAGAACAACGGCTGGAAGGTCGCCACGACGCACCTCGAAGTGGAGCACGGCGGCACCGGGCGGCTCGGCGACCAGGGGGTGATACGCAAGTTCATCAATTACTGCCGAGAGGACAGTCACGGCCGTTCGCTGCTCGAAAGCGCGGAAGCGCGCGAAGCGCTGGTGGATCTCTATATTGAGGCCGAGATCACGCGCTTGTTCGCGATCCGCAATTACTGGAAGGCGCACACCAACCAGCCGCGATCGTATGAAGGCGCGCAATACAGCCTGCGGCGCAAACTCTCCGGGCTCGACATCGCGGAGAAGATGCTCGACGTCGTGGGACCCTACGCGCTGACCAACGACAAGATCTACGGGCTGCTGAACGGCGCGGTGGAGCTGTATGAACGCGATGCGATCACGGCGCTGCATCCGGGCGCGACGACCGATATTCAACGGGTCGTCATGTCCCGCCGCATCGGCATCGGCCGCAAGGAACGTGAACAAGTCAGCGCACTTCGTTGAGCGGAGAGATGAAACATGGATTTATCATTGACCGATACGCAATTGCTGATCCAGGATTCGACCCGCGAATTCGTCCGCAACGAATGCGCCAAGGACGTGCTGCTCGACCTCGACGAGAAGCCCGTGCCGCTCACCAAGGAGCTGTGGGCCAAAGTCTGCGAGCTGGGCTGGATGGGCATGGCGATTCCGGAGAAATACGGGGGGACCGGCAACACTCTGACCGATGTCGCGGTGCTGTATGAGGAACTTGGCCGGGGACCGGTGCCGGGGCCCATGTTTTCCTCCGGCGTGCTGGGCGCCCTGACCCTGCTGAAGGCGGCCGGCGAAGCGCAGAAGGAAGCCTGGCTTCCGGATGTCGCAAGCGGAAAGCGGATTTTCGCGGTCGCCGTGACCGAACCGCGATATGGCTGGTCACCGGATCATGTTGTCATGCCCGCGGAAAGAGCCGGAGGTCCATTCGTGCTGAACGGCACCAAGCTGTTCGTGCACGATGCGGCCAGCGCGACGGACCTGTTGGTGCTGGCGCGCACCAAGGCCGGCATATCGATATTCCGTGTCGACGCGAACGCGCCGGGCGTTGCCGTTCGCGTCCTGCCGGGGTTCCTCAGCGGTGTCGCCGAATTGACGTTCCACGATGTTCGTGTTCCGCGTGACGACCTCGTCGGCACGGAGGGGGCCGCGTGGGCCGATTTCGACGCCGCGATGCGAACGGCGATCCCGGTGCTCTGCTCCTACAAGGTCGGCGGCTGTCAGGCGCTGTTCGAGCTGTCGGTCGGCTATTCGCGCGAACGCACCCAGTTCGGCCAGCCCATCGGCAAGTTCCAACGCGTGCAGGACCACATCATCCACATCGTCAATTACCTCGACGCCGCGCGCTGGGCGAACAACGAGGCCTTGTGGAAGCTGGATACCGGCCAGGATGCCGCCGTCGGCGTGCACATGGCGAAGGCGCTCGCCTCGGAGGGTTATCTGCGCGCGTGTGATTTCGCCCATGAAGTTCATGCCGGCATCGGCGTCATGCGGGAGTACGGCATGACCTTGCACACAAAGATGTCGCGCTCGCTGTACCATTTCCTCGGCGCGCCGAAACACCACCGCAAGCGCATGGAAGGAGCGCTGCGGCTGGTTCCGGCCTGATCCGAGCGCAGTGCGGGCCCCGCCCGCGCCCCCTCAAGCGTGATGTCCCGTTAATAGAGCCTGTCCTACGTATGGGGTCCACTTCAGACCGGAGTGACTCAGGCGCTAAAATGACAAGACTAATTGCGTAAAATCGCCGCATGAAGTGAAAGGTCAGAACCCTTCGGGCACCTCGATCTTCTGGGCTTTGCGGAGCAAGGGCTCCACGGCGCGGATGGCCTCCACGCGGTTGAGGGCGTAGAGGTGGATGCCGTCCACGCCCTCGGCCAGCAGCCCCTCGATCTGCTGCAGGGCCCAGTCGATGCCCACCTGGGCCGCGGCGGCCCTGTCGTCCCCGCAGCGCTCCAGGGCACGCACCAGGGCCGGGGGCACACGGCTGCCACAGGTGGCGGCGAAGCGGGTGATCTGCTCGGCGGAGAGCGGGGGCATGATGCCCGCCTCCAGGGGCACGTCCACGCCCCGCCGGCGCAGGTCGTCGCGCCAGCGCAGGAAAGCGGCGTTTTCCAGGAAGAACTGGGAGATCACGAAGTCCGCGCCGGCCCGCACCTTCTCCACCAGCCGGGTCACGTCGGTGGCGTAGTCGGGGGCCTCCGGGTGGCCCTCCGGGTAGCCGGCCACGGCGATGCCGAAGCCGTCGGCGCGGCGGATGTGGCGCACCAGCTCGATGGCGTGGCGGTAGCCGCCCGGGGGGGGCGTGAAGCCCCCCTCGCCCCGGGGCGGGTCGCCGCGGAGGGCCACCAGGTTGTCCACCCCGATTTCCTTGAGGGCGGCCAGCATCTCGCCGATCTGCGGGGCGGTGTGGGCCACGCAGGTCAGGTGCGCCGCCACGTGCATCCCCAGCCGGTTGCGGATGTAGTCGCAGATGGCCAGGGTGCCGGCCCGCGTGCTGCCGCCGGCGCCGTAGGTGACCGAGATGTACTCGGGTGCGAAGGTGCGGATCTCCCACAGCCGGGCCTTCAGGCTCTCCATCCCCTTGGGCGTCTTGGGGGGATAGAGCTCGATGGAAAACAGCGGCCGGTAGATGCCGAACAGTTCGCGGATGTGCATGGGACGTCCGAAGGTGATCGCCGGCCACCCGCGGCGGGCGGCACGCGTGCCGTAAGCCCGTCAGCCTAGCACCGGCCGGGGCCAATTTGCCAGGGCCGCCCGGCGGGCCGCAGGGCCCGGCCGGAGGGCGTGCAAGGGCGGTGCCCGCGTCGGCGCGGCGGGCGGGGGCCCCATTTTTTGCTTTGTATTCGGCAACCGACAGGCTACAACTGGCTCAGCGGGCCGCTCAGGAGGAGCGGCCGGCGCGGATGCCGCGCAGGTCGGGGGCATCCGGGGGACTTCCCACTCGCCACGTCACCAGGGATGGACACGGTGGTCGAGCCCGCCCGCAAGGCCTTGCGCCTGTTGATCCTGTTCGTCGTCGCGCTGGCGTGGAGTCGCGCCGCGTGGGCGGTGGAGTTTGCTCACGGCGATGCGACCCTGGAGGTGTACTGGTTCAAGGGCGGGCTGGTGGTGGAGGCCTACCCGCTGCCCAACGAGGGCTACATCCAGATGGCGCGGCGGCTGATGGCCGAGCCGGAGGTGGTGGCCTTCAACCGCAACCGTCCCGTGCGGCGCGGCAAGGCGGTGGCCTTCCCCATCGCCTTGCTCAGGGCCGAGCTGCGCGGCGCGGCGCTCCAGGCACTCTATCCCGACGACGAGATGACCGAGCGGGGCTGGGCCCACCGGGTCACCGACCCCCTGGAGACCCTCATCCAGCTCACCGAGGCGTACACGGGCAGCAAGGCCCGCTTCCGCCAGCTCGCCCGCTACAACGGGCTCAGCGATGCGGACGTGCTGCGCATCGGCACCGAGATCGTGGTGCCGTTGGAGTGGATCCCCGACGAGCTGGGGCTGCGCCCCATGGCGGTGAAGCCGCCCCTGGCCCTGGAGCGCGACGCGGAAAACGGCCGCCTCTTCGCCACCTATGCCCTCAAGCCCAACGAGACCCTCTACTCGCTGCTGATCCGGTTCACCGACCGCGAGCGGGCGGCGGAGATCCGCCGCATGTCCGGCATCCTGCTGGAGCTGAACCACCTCACCCGCTCCAGCCGCGTGCCGGCCGGCAGGCCCCTGCGCATTCCCATCGAGTGGATCAGCGAGGACTACCTGGTGCACAAGCCCCGGCGGGCGGCGCCGACCGGCCCGCGGCCGGCTCCGCCGCCCGTGCCGCCGCCCAAGACGGCCCTGGCCGGCGCGCCGGTGCACGTCATCGTCGATCCGGGGCACGGGGGGCGCGACGTGGGGGCGGTGTATGGCAGCAGTCGCCGGGGCGACCGGGTGTACGAGCACGAGGTGGTCTACGACATCGCCCTGCGGCTGATGGCGCTGCTGGAAGCCCAGGGCGTGAACGTGCACCCCACGGTGCGCAACCTGCACCAGCCCGAGCCGGTGGAGCGGCTGCCCCTGCGCAACCCCGGCCGCGCGGAGGTGCTGGTGAATCCCCCCTACCGCATCGGGCGGGCCAGCGTGGGGGTCAACCTGCGCGTCTTCCTGGTGGACACGCTGTTCCGCAAGCTGCGGGCCGAGGGGGTGCCGGAGGAGAACATCGTCCTGGTGAGCATCCACGGCGATGCCCTGGCCCCCACCCTGCGCGGGGCGATGGTCTACTTCCCCGACTACCGGCTGCGGGCGCGGGAGTTCCACCCCCGCGGGCGCGTGTACCGCATCCGCCAGGAGGCCGTGCCGGCCGCCATCCGCTTCAACCAGGCCGACATCCGGGGGTTGCAGGAGACTTCCCGGGCCTTCGCCGAGCACCTGGTGGCCGGGCTGCGCAGCCAGGGCGTGCGCATCAGCGGGCGCAAGCCCCTGCGCGGCTACTACTACCGCAACGGGCAGCGCACCCTGCCGGGCATCCTCCGCTACAGCCGCATCCCCAACTCGGTGCTGCTGGAGGTGGCCAACCTGAACAACCCCCACGACCGGCGGGCGCTGCTCGAAGGGCGCACCCGGCAGCGCATCGCCGCGGGCATCGCCGAGGCGGTGCAGCGCTTGCGCGACGAGCACCGCGGAGAGGCCCTGGCCCGCCACGGCGGCTGAGCGCCGCCCGCGCCGATGCGCTCGGGGCGGGCCTCAGCGGGCCGACGCCCCTTGTCTTCCCCGGAGTGAAATGACAGGATGACTCCCTGGGCGCCCCCGCCCGGGAGGCCGCGCTGCGGCCCGGCAGGGGGGCCGCCACCGCAGCCGGCGCAGGCGATGGAGCTGGTGCTGTACAACACGCTGACGCGCACCAAGGAGGTCTTCCGGCCCCGGGAGCCCGGCCACGCGCGCGTCTACACCTGCGGCCCCACGGTGTACGCGCCGGCGCACGTGGGCAACCTGCGCAGCTACGTGTTCCCGGACGTGCTGAAGAAGCTGCTGCGACGGCTGGGCTACCGGGTCACCCACGTCATCAACATCACCGACGTGGGGCACCTCACTTCCGACGAGGACACGGGCGAGGACAAGCTGGAGCGGGCCGCCCGCCAGGCCAGCCGGTCGGCCTGGGACATCGCCCGGGAGTATACGGCCCGCTACCTGGCCGACCTGGAGCGGCTCCGCATCGACCCGCCGGACCACCTGCCCCGGGCCACCGACCACATCGCCGAGCAGATCGAGCTCATCCGGCGCCTGGAGGCGGGCGGGTACACCTACCGCATCGACGACGGCATCTACTTCGACACCTCCCGCTTTCCCGGCTACGGGCGGCTGGCGCGGCTGGACGCGGGGGGCCTGCGGGAGGGCTCGCGGGTGGAGATGGGCGGCAAGCGCCACAAGACCGACTTCGCCCTGTGGAAGTTCAGCCCCGCGGACGTGCAGCGCCAGATGGAGTGGGACAGCCCCTGGGGCAAGGGGTTCCCCGGCTGGCACATCGAGTGCTCGGCCATGTCCATGAAGTACCTGGGGGAGGAGTTCGACATCCACACCGGCGGCACCGACCACATCCCCGTCCACCACACCAACGAGATCGCCCAGGCCGAGGCGGCCACCGGCCATCCCTTCGTCCACTACTGGCTGCACGGGGAGTACCTGGTGCTGGGGGAGTCCAAGCGCATGGGCAAATCCGAGGGCAACCTGGTCACCCTCTCCGACCTGGCCGAGCAGGGCTTCGAGCCCCTGGCCTTCCGCTACCTGGCCCTCAACAGCCACTACCGCAAGTTCCTCACCTTCTCCCTCCAGGCCCTGGAGGCCGCCGACCACGCCCTGATGGGCCTGCGGCGCCTGCTGCGCGATGCGGGCGGGCAGCCGGGCGGGGCAGGAGCAGGAGGCCCGGGGGAGGAGCCCGAGGGCGTGGCCGCGGCGCTGCTGGCCGACCTGTGCGACGACCTGAACACCCCCAAGGCGCTGGCCACGCTGTGGACCACCCTGCGCGACCCGGCGCGGCCGGACGCGGAGAAGGTGGCCCTGTGCCGCGCCGCCGAAGGGCTGCTCTCCCTGGACCTGTTCGACTTCTCCCGTCTGGAGGCAGCCGAGGCCGTGCCCGCCGACGTGCAGGCCCTGGCCGAGCGGCGCTGGGCGGCCCGCCAGGCCCGCGACTTCGGCGCCTCGGACCGCCTGCGCGACGAGATCGCCACCATGGGCTATACGGTGCGGGACCGCAAGGACGGCTACGACCTGGTCAAGGGCTGAAGCGGTGCGGAGCAGGCGGAACGGGTGGGGTGACCGCTTGGCCCAACAGTTTCATTTGAACGCCAACTCGAATCAGGCGCGCCTGGCGACCGGCGCGGCGGCGCCGCTGCGGTCCATCTCGTTCTCCACGGCCTCCAGCAGCATGTCCAGGAAGGGCTCCCGGATGTGGAAGGCGGCCAGCTCGCGGATCACCCCGGTGAGGTACTCGTAGCCGGTGCCCACCCGCCCCCGGCAGGTGGCCAGCACCGCGGCCATCTGCTCGAAGGGCAGCAGCCCGCAGAAGTTGGGGTTGGAGGCGCTGGGCAGGTAGGTCCAGCCGTGGGTGAAGGGCAGGTGGTCGTTGCCCCGCCCGAGCTGGAGGGGCAGCATGACGCGGCGGTTGGAGCGGCCCTCGCCCTCGCGCCGGTCCAGGTACTCCAGCATGGCGCGGGCCTGGTCGCCTTCGGCGCCGTAGGCGATGCCCCAGCACTGCCCGCCCGGAGCCAGGTTCATCATCAGCCCCGGGGCCTCGGGGGTGCCGCGGGCCTTGACCGAATAGGAGCAGTAGCAGCGGTGGTAGCCCCGCAGCAGGGCGGGCTCGCGCCGCGCGTATGCGAACTCCGGCCGGAAGGTCAGCGATCCGTATCCGAACACCCAGATCATGTCGGCTTTCCTCTCCTGCTCCGTCGCAGGGCGCAGCGCCCGGGCGGGCTCAGACCTGCGCCAGGTAGTCGGCGAAGGCGGCCATGAAGCGCTGCATGTCCGCCGTGGTGCCCACGCTCAAGCGGAACATGTCCGCCACCGGCTCGCGTTGGGGCCGCACCAGGATGCCCCGCTCCCGCAGGAACGCGCAGGCGGCCGCCACGTCCGGCGGGCGCACCAGCATGAAGTTGGCCTCGCCCCGCACGAACGGCACGCCGTGCTCGGTGAAGAACCGCTCCACCATGGGCTTGGCGCGCGTCATCACCTCCGCCACGTAGTCCCGCCACCCCTCCGGGTGGGCCAGGGCCGCCTCGGCCCCCTGCACCGCCAGCATATTCACATCGTAGGGCCCGCGCACCTTGTGCAGTTCGCGGATGAAGGCGGCGTTGGAGAGGGCGTAGCCCAGCCGCAGCCCGGCCAGGGCGAAGGCCTTGGAGAACGTGCGGGTCACCACCAGGTTGTCGTGCTCGCGCACCAGGGGGGCCACGGTGCGCCCGGTGAACTCGTGGTAGGCCTCGTCCACCAGCACGGCCACCTCCGGGAAGCGCCCCAGCAGCTCGCGCACCTGGGCCTCGCTGGCCGAGGTGCCCGTGGGGTTGTTGGGGTTGATGACCACGATCAGCCGCGTGCGCGGCGTCACGGCGGCCACCACCTCCTCGAAGGGGAAGCTCATGTCGTCCCGGTAGCGCGGCGAGACCAGCTCCGCCCCCTGCACCCCGGCGATCTGCGGGAAGATGGCGAAGCCCGGCACGGGGAACACCACCTCGTCGCCCGGCTCCAGCAGGGCCCGCATCACCACCTCGATGGCCTGGTCCGACCCGTTGGCGAGCAGGGTGCACGCCGGCGGCAGCCCCGTGTAGGCGGCCAGACGCTCGCCGAAGCGCCCGTAGGCCGGGTAGGCCCGCAGCAGCCCCCGCCGCAGGAAGCCCGTGATGGCCTCCACCACCGCCGGCGACGGCGGCACCGTGGACTCGTTGAAGTCCAGCAGCAGGTAGTCGCGGTCCGTGCGGCTCTCCAGGGGCGGGCTGTACGCCCCCATGCGCGCGATGTTGGGCCGAACCTTCATGCACCTCGTCCTGCGGGGACATCGCCCCGCCTGGGGGAAAGACCGGAGCGGGGGCCGCGGCCGGACCAAGCCCAACCGCTCCACCGGCTGCACGCTGCCGGGACTGCCGAACCTGCGCCTCCGGCCCTCGCTGTATCTTGTCAAGATACCATTCCCCCGCACCGAATTGCACGCCGGGGTTAGGGCGAGCAGTGGGCTAATTTGCCAAGGCGATTATGCACTTGACAAA
>Ga0326597_10009864_pt1 | contig 12761 bp, 10 predicted proteins | sample RVTome_12_FD_203789 | JGI IMG/M metagenome (GOLD analysis project Ga0326597, IMG submission 203789) | Soil microbial communities from uranium-contaminated site in the Upper Colorado River Basin, Wyoming, United States - RVT100D185 | ecosystem: Environmental > Terrestrial > Soil > Contaminated >... | reverse complement strand
GGGGCACGCTCGGCGCGCTCGCGGGCGCCGAGCTGTTCGAGATCCGCCACCTCCAGATCGGCATGGCCGCCCCGGACATCGAGGGCGAGGACGTCGACGGAGTGAAGTTCAAGCTCTCCGACTACAAGGGCAAGGTCACGGTGATCGACTTCTGGGGGGACTGGTGACCCCCTTGCCGGGCCATGTACCCGCACGAGCGGTCGCTCGTGAAACGACTCGCCGGCGAGCCCTTCGTCCTGCTCGGCCTCAACAGCGACGACAGCAAGGAGAAGCTGCGCGCGGCCATGGAGCGCGAGAACATCACCTGGCGCTCCTGGTTCGACGGCGGCAGCACCAGCGGCCCGATCGCCACGCGCTGGAACGTGTCCGGCTGGCCGACGATCTACGTCCTCGACCACAAGGGCGTGATCCGCTTCAGGGACGTGCGCGGCGAGGCGATGGACGCCGCGGTCGACCAGCTCCTGGAGGAGATGAAGGCCGGCGGCTGAGGCGCACGCGGTGTCAGACGCCTTTCCACCACCTCCTGCCGCGACGCTGCGGGGGTGGGGTGTCGCACCCTGTCCAGCCCGTCGGGGAAGTGGTGGTAAGGTATCTGACACCGTATCGCCATCACTCCCGGAGGGCGACCTCGGACCGCCAGCGGGCGTCGGCCGGGCGCACGACCAGACCCTCGTTGTCACGCAGGCCGATGTGGGCGAAGGCCGGCTGGGCGTCCTGGCCGTCCCAGTCGTGCAGGAAGAGCCAGGCGGCGTACTCGATGTCGAGCGCCGCGGTGAGCTCGAAGAAGCGGCCGACGAAGTTGCGCTGCGGGGCCTCGCCGCCCGGGTACGGCGGGTGCGCCTGCGCCAGCCAGCCGATCTCGGTGAACGCGACCGGGCCGCTCCAGTGCGCCGCGATCTCGTCGTAGTAGTCGGAAGGGATCGCGGCCGGCGCGGCGTGCTCGAAGTAGGGGTAGCTCGTGAAGCCCAGCGCGTCCACGTGCACGCCCGCGACGCAGCTCTCGACCAGATCCCATTGCGGGTCGAAGCTCCAGCCGTTGGTCGCGGCGCCCAGGCCCTTCATCATCTCGAGCTGGAAGGTGGTGTAGACGACCGTGTCCGGGCTGACGGCGCGGATCGCGGCGCGGCACTCGGCGAGCTGCGAGAGCCACTCGTTCCACTGCTCCGCCTCGCCGTGCGTGGTGAACCAGACGTTGGTCTCGTTGCCGAGGAACAGGTACGGCGGCTGGTACACCTCGGCCAAGCTCGTCAGCGCCCAGCGGAACTCGTCGCGCGTCTCCTGATTCGACCACGAGTTGTCGCCGGGGTCCGAGTCGCTGGTGAGGTCGGGCGTGCCCCCGCCGTCGGCCCAGCCGATGCCGATCGCCGGAACGAAGCCGTAGGTCTGCGCGGCGCTCGCGCCGACGACGGCCAGGGCGGGGAGCTCGCCGGCCTGCTCGACGCTCGCGCGCCACGCCCCGTGGAAGGCGATCACGCGCCCCCACGGGGCGTGGCCGGCGAAGTGCTCGACGTAGTCCTCGTCGCTGCTGCCCGCGGTGTGTCCGCGCGGCGAGAGGGTGACGCCCAGGTGCAGGCCCTGGTCGACGCGCAGGCTCCACTCCTGGCGGGCCGTGCGGCCGTCGTGAGCGGCCTCGAGCGCGAGCGCGTGCTGGCCGAGGTCGGCGTACGCCGGTGTCCATTCGAGCAGGCCGGCCGGCGAGAGCGTCATGCCGTCGGGCGCGCTCGCCAGCGACCAATCGACGCCGGCGGCCGGCGCCCCGGAGGCCGCGGCCTGGTAGCTCCAGGCCGCGCGCACGGTGGCGGATCCGGACGGCGTGCTCGTGATCGCGAGGGATGCCCCCCCACCGCCGCCGCAGCCGGCGGCGATCGCGACGGCCAGCGCGGCGCGCGGGCGCAGCCGATGGCGATTCGGTGTCCGACGACGCATCGCCATGGGCTACGTCCGCGCGCGACGCTGGCGCAGGTACTCCTCGATGAACTCGTCGATGGCGCCGTCGAGGACGGCCTGGACGTTGCCCGTCTCGTGGTCCGTGCGGTGGTCCTTGACCATCTGGTACGGGTGCAGCACGTAGCTGCGGATCTGGCTCCCGAAGGCGATCTCGCCCTTCGCGCCGTACAGCTTGGCGAGCTCGGCGTCGCGCTCGGCCTCGCGCATGCGCACGATCTTGGCCTTCAGCAGGCTGAGCGCCACGGCGCGGTTCTTGTGCTGGCTGCGCTCGTTCTGGCAGCGCACGACGATGCCGGTCGGGATGTGCGTCATGCGCACGGCCGACTCGGTCTTGTTGACGTGCTGGCCGCCCGCGCCGCCGGCGCGCATCGTGTCGACCCTGATGTCGCTCTCGGCGATCTCGACCTCGACGTCGTCCGCCACCTCGGGCGACACGTCGACCGAGGCGAAGGCCGTGTGGCGGCGCGACTGCGCGTCGAACGGGCTGATGCGCACGAGCCGGTGCACGCCGGTCTCGGCCTTCAGGTGCCCGAAGGCGTAGGGGCCCTTGACGAAGAGGGTGGCCGAGCGGATGCCGGCCTCGGACTCCTCGATGCGATCGACCTCGAAGATCTCGAAGTCGCGCCGCTCGGCCCAGCGCGCGTACATGCGCCAGAGCATCCCGGCCCAGTCGCAGGAGTCCACGCCGCCCGCCCCGGCGGAGATGGCGAGGTAGGCGTTGCAGCGGTCCTGCGGTCCGCCGAGCATCACCCGGAACTCGAGCTCGTCGATGCCCGCCGCGGCCCGCGCCAGCGCCGCCTCCATCTCCTCGAGCACGAGCTCCTCGCCCGCCTCGTCGGACTCGCCCGCCTCGGCGCCCATCTCGGCCAGGGTCGCGACGTCCTCGAGCGCGCTTTCGACGCGCCGGATCGGCTCGACCACGGTCAGGGCGCCCTTCTTCTCGCCGACGACCTTCTGGGCCCGCTCCTGATCCGACCAGAAGCCGGGCTTGAGCTCGGCTGCCTCGATCTCCCTCAGGCGCGCCGCCTGCCCGGAGTAGTCAAAGACTCTCCTTCAGCTGATCCAGCCGGCGGGTGAACTCCTTGGCGCGATCGCGGTTCTCCTTGAGGGAAGCCATGCGGCGCGGATTCTAGCCCGGGTTATTCATGAGCCGCGAGACAGAACGCCTCGATTCGGTTCCTGCCGGTGCTTTGCGTGGGCCGGCCCCGCAGACGACCTTGAACAGGTCGTCGAGGACGCCGGCGCGCGCAAAGTGCCGGCAGGGGCCGAAAGGCCGGCGAAGCCGGCCGGTCGTGGTGTTCGGTCCGCGTGGTCATGAATAATCCGGGCTAGGGCCTCGGGCCCCGATTGGAAGCGCCGTGCAGGAGATACGATTCCGCGGCCATCCCCCCGCGACGCGCGGGGCGAGTCCTGGGGAGCCGGCCGCGGGACCGCATCCCCTACACTCGCGCAGTGCGCATCACCGAGCCCCTGGTCGAGGGCCGCTTGCTGCGGCGCTACAAGCGATTCCTGGCCGACGTCGAGCTGGAGGGCGGCGAGGTCGTCACGGCCCATTGCCCCAATCCGGGGCGGCTGATCGGGTGCCTGCCGGAGCGCGCGCGCGTCGTGCTGCGCGACAGCCGCGACCCGTCCCGCAAGCTGCGCTACACGTTCCAGACGGTGCGCGTCGGCCGTCACTGGGTCAACGTCGACACGTCGCTGCCCAACGCCGTGGTGGCCGAGGCGATCGGGCGCGGCGACGTGCCCGAGCTCGCCGGCTACAACTCCCTGCGCCGCGAGGTGGCCTACGGCGAGCGCAGCCGCGTCGACCTCTTGCTCGAGCGCGAGGGCGGCGAGCGCTGCTACGTCGAGGTGAAGTGCACGACGATGGTCGAGGGCCGCGTGGCGATGTTCCCCGACGCGGTGACGGCGCGCGGGCTCAAGCACCTGCGCGAGCTGGCGCAGGTCGTGCGCGACGGCCAGCGGGCGGTGATGTTCTTCTTCATCAGCCGCGCCGACCCGCGCTCGTTCGCGCCCGCGGCGCACATCGACCCCGACTGGGCGGCCGGCTTCGGCGCGGCGCTCGACGCCGGAGTCGAGGCGCTGGCCTACACCGCCCGCGTGCGCCCCGAGCGGCTGGAGCTCTCGCGGCGTGTGCCGGTAGCCGCCACGCGGGACGCGGCCGCCGCCGGCAGAGCTCCGAAGCCGTGACCTCGCGGGCGCGGCCCCCGGCGCTCAGCGTCGCTCGGTCTCCAGCGTCAGCTCCGTTCTGCCCGCGAATCCGAGCTCCATCCGCAGCGACTCGCCCTCGTCCTCGCCCGAGATCGCGAACGTGAGCACCACGTCCCCCTCCAGTCGTAGCGCGGCGACACGGCCTGCATCCCGATCCCAGCGCAGCACCCCCTCTCCGTCGAGCTCGTAGGTCACCTCCATCGAGTCGAGCATCCCGACCTCCTCGCTGTCGACGCCGGCGGCCTCGAGGATCCCGCGCGCCAGCTCGAGGACCTCGCGCGTGGCGCGCAGCTTCACGGCGAGCTCGATCCGGGCCAACTCCCGGCCGTCTTCCTCGACCAGGCCGGCGTACCTGGCGTCCACTTCGCCCTCGAGCTCTTCGGCCGTCGCCGCCGCATTCCAGAACGAGCAGAAGACGACCGAGGCCTCCTCACCCTCGACGTCATCGAGGTCGAGCTCGATCAGGAGATCGCCGCCGGGCCGCAGGACGCGGGCGAGGGCCTCGAGCGGGACCTCCCACTCGTCGCCCTCGGAGACTTCGCCCGCCGGCAGGAAGCCGCGCAGATCGGCGTCCTCCTCGAGCCCTGCGAGCAGGTCCTCGTCGCCGTCGTCGTCCTCGAAGGCCACGCCGTACTGCCCTTCTCCGTCGTCCCACGTGAAGACGGCCGTCAGATCCTCCAGCTCGCTCGCGCCCGTCGCGTCGGTGGCCTGTGGATCGTCCTCGTCCGAGTGGGACTCCTCGACCGTGAGCGCGAGGTCGATCCGATCGAACGTGCGCTTCAGCCTCGTCGGCCTGCCGCCGGATACGGCGACGTACTCGTCGCTCAGGACGACCACGCGCTCGGTCCTGACGGCGAGGCCGAAGTCGTCCGGCAACTGTTCCTCCTCGCCGGCCATGTCGATCACTCCACGCTCGACGTCCAGCTCGGTGACCTCGCGGAAGGTCCTGGTCACCGCCGCCCCCTCGTCGGGCGCGAAGCGCAGCTCGTCGGGCGCGGCCGTCAGCACGAGCGCGAGGAAGGGCAAGAGACAGGATCTGGCCGCGTTCATGTGTGAGTCCTCCGTTGGCGAGAAGAGGCCGGGGCACCCAGGATAGGCGACCGGCATGGGCGATCGGCCCGGCTGCCGTCGGGCTCCGGGGAGCCCCGCAACGCACCGCCACGCGCGCTCGTGGCCCAGCAGCCCGGCCGGAGGACGTTTTCCCGCCCCTCACAGGGCGGAGTGGTAGCCTCGTGGGTCGCTGCCCCGAGGTGCGATCATGGTCGAGCTGGTGAAGGTCGCCATCATTCTGGACTACCCGACGGCCGGGATGCTCCAGTCGCTGTTGTGCGTCGAGGGCCTGCATCCGCTGGAGGTGCAGGACTCGCCGCACGTCGGTTTCAACGGTGACGACTTCGGCTACTACGTCGAGGTCCCGGTGCCCGAGGCGGCGAAGGCTGTCGCGCTCATTCGGGAGGCGGGGTACGCCAGGAACATCCTGTGAGCACGGCCGCGCCGCGTTATTCATGACCACGAAGCGAGACGTCGAGGTCTTCAGCGCCGGCTGCGGCGTCTGCGAGGAGACCGTCGAGATGGTGCGCAGCATCGCCTGCCCGTCCTGCGAGGTGACGGTGCTGGACATGAAGGACCCTGACGTGGCGAGCCGCGCCGCGAGCCTCGGCATCCGCTCGGTTCCGGCCGTCGTCATCGACGGCGAGCTGGCGGGGTGCTGCGCCGGACGCGGACCGGACGAGGCCGCGCTGCGGGCCGCCGGACTCGGCCAGCCGACCGGGTAGGCGCGCCTGCCCCGCCCCGGCGGCTCAGGGGCGCAGCTCGACCCGCGTCGTGCGCTCGGACTCGACCTCGATCCAGACGTGGCCGCCCACGTCCTCGTACACGACCTCCGGGATGCGGCTCAGGTCCTGGCGGCGCACCACCGCCTTGTAGCGGCCGGGCAGGACGTGCTCGATGGAGAAGTCCCTCGTCCCAGGCTCGTTGGACGGGGTCCAGGACCAGCGCGCGTACATCTGCCCGTCTTCGGGCACGAGCCACACGCGACAGCGCGCATCCGGCTCGAGGCCCGGCGGCATCGTCACCGTGCCCTCGACCCTGCCCGCGACCGGCAGGGTGATGCGGAGCTCGGAGTCGCGGGCACCGAGCTCCTTCCTGTGGTGCGTCTGCTCGAGCATGGCGGTGACCGTGACCGCGGCATCGGGCAGGCCGTGGAGCATGTAGTGCCCCTTCTTCAGGGTGCGCGAGAGGGCGACCGCTCCGCCCGGGAGGGACGCCACCACCGCCGCTTCGATCGCGCGGCCCTTCTCGTCCTCGACGATCACCAGCGCCTCGCGCCCCTTCGCGAGCACGATCTCGATCGGCGTCTCGTCGCTCGGCACCTCCAGCTCGGCATCGCGGAAGGGGATGTAGCCGTCGCAACGCGCATGGAACGACACGCGCTCGGCGAAGATCTCCGGGAACTCGAAGCCGCCGTCCTCGTCCAGGGAGCGGGAGAAGCTCTGCCCCCCGTGATAGCTGAGGTCGAGGAGCTTGCTGTCGATTCCCGCGCTGGCCTGGGCGAGCGGCTGTCCCTGCTCGTCGACGACGCGGCCGCGCAGGGTCCTGGGCACGCGGTCGAGGTCGATGTCCTCATCCCGGTGCTCCTCCTCCCCCAGCGGCGCGAGCTCCCGCTCGACGAGGATCGTGTTGGTGCGGCTGACGACCAGCAGCTGCATGGCCAATCCGGGCTGGATGCCATTGATGACCACCGTCCGCTCCTCCCCCGCCGGAGTGAAGCTGTGGGTCACGCCCTCTCCACGAACGAGAGGGGAGAAGATGCTGGCCCCCATGTCGACGAGCTGGGACTCGAGCGGCCACGTGATCTTGCGGCGGAAGGGGTACTCGCTGGTCGTGATCGCGCAGCGCACGCTCCTCATCACCCTCCCGTCCGGCGCGAGGAAGCGCAGCCGCAGCAGCGTGCCGCGGCGCAGGGTGACGACGAGTTCCCCGCCCTCGGGCGCGACGACGGCGGGGACCTCCGCGATCTCGTAGCCGATGGCGAGGGCGCGGATCAGCGTCGGCCCCTCCGCCAGACCTTCCAGCACCGTGCGACCGTCTTCGCCGGTCGGAGCGCTGGGGCGCGACGAGGCGTCCATGGTCGTGGCGACGGCGCCCTGGATCGGCTCGCCCGCGCGGTCCTGCACGAGCAGCGCGAGCTCGAGCGAGCCGTGCGGCACGCGCAGCGGGATGTCGCCGAGGTCCCAGTCCTCGCTCAGGTCGCGCGGCTCGATCGGGACCACCCGCTCGACCTGGTGGCCGGGCGGGCAGACCGTCAGGGACTCGCCGCGCACGTGCGGGTTCTCGAGCACGAGCGCGAAGCGGCCCTCCTCGTCGGCCCGCACGTCGTCCAGCCACTGCCGGTTCGTGCTCTCGTCGGCGTACACGAGCTTCGGGTACACGAACGCATCGGGTACCGGGTCTCCGCCCTCGACCTGCACGACGCGCCCGAGGATTCGCAGGGGCCGTGTGAGCTCGACGAGCAGCCCCTCGACCGGACGCTCGAGCGCGAGGCTCGTGCCCCACGGATCGGCGGAGAGGCTGCGGTCGGCCAGCCGGTAGCGCCGGGGCACGCGCAGTACGCCGCTCCAGTCCGCGGCCAGGCCGTAGAAGCGGAACGCACCGTCCGCGCGCGTCCCGCTCTCGATGCGGGTGGCGCTGCGGTCGTCGAGCTGCGCCTCCTCCCAGGTCAGGCCGAGCGCGTCCTCGATCGCGAGCAGCGGGCGGTCGCAGATCGCCGTCAGCTCGATCGGTTCCACGGGCGCGCGCCCGTCGACGACGACGTGGCCGGAGATGACGGCGCCGCGTTCGAGCGCGAGCTCGTGGCGCCCCTGCGCGCGGGGGGCCTCCAGGATCTGCGGCGCCGAGTCCGGCGCGAGGACCAGCAGGCCGGCGGCTCCCTCCCCGCTCTCCTCGTGCCCGATCTCGCCACGTTGGTCGGTCCGGCCCGCCAGCAGCACGTTTCCGGGCTCGAACAGCACAAAGGGCGCGTCGACGACGGGCCGCTCGTCCGGATCGCGCACGACGTAGACGCAGCCGGAGGGGCCGGCGACTTCGACGGGGATGCTCTCCCGGGCGGCGGCCTCCTGCGCCGGCTCCTCGGGCTCGGCGGTCACGCCTGGCGGAGGTTGCCCGGGCGCCAGGCCCTCGTCCGCCGGCAGCGCGGCCTCGAGTGCCTCCTCCGGCGGGCCGGATCCCGGCCCCCTGACGTACAGGAACACCGCCGCGGTCACGGCCAGCGCGAGGACTGCGAGGCCGAGCACCGGCGGCCTCCTCCTGCGGGCTTTCATGGGAGCTCTCCCCGTCGCGAGTCGTCCGGGCGTCCCCGGGTGGTTCGACCCCCTGGAACGCAGCCCGTCACAGCCTGGTTCACTCCCTCCTGGGGATACGGCCCTAGCCCCGGCGTACCGCGTCGACGAGCTTGCGGAAAGCGACGCGCTGCTCCTTGGGCAGGCGCGCCGCGAAGGTCGCGTCGAGCGGGACGGCGCGGATCAGCTCGACGACGTCGGCCAGGTCCTTCGCGCGCTCGACGCGACCCAGACCGCTCGCGAGCTTGATGCGCACGAGGTCCGGCAGGCTGATCAGGCGCACGCCGGTGATCTCGACCGTCTCGGCCGGCGGGCCGCCCGTGTCGTTCGCGGTCACGATGTGGATCGGCACGCCGTCGAGGCGGTGCTCCCGGCGCTCGGCGTCCCACTCGGCGCCCAGCTCGCGCAGGGCCGCGGCGACCCGCTCGGCGTCGTCGGCGAACAGATCGACATCCTCCGTCGTGCGCCGATATCCGTGCAGGAAGACGGCGATGCCCCCCAGCACCGGCGCTCCCGTCGCCGCGCTGACGCGCCGCGCCAGGTCCAGGAGGTGGGGCTCGTCGGAGAACAGGCTCATGGCCCAACGATCGAGGGCGCCGAGGCTACTTCGCGTCACAGCGCCACGCCGTACTCGTCACCCTCGTCCTCGAGCGGGTAGCGCGGGCCGCCGGGGCCGCCGATCGACTGCTTCCAGGGGTCGGGGCGCGAGAGCGGGCGCACGACGTCGGCGCTTACGGCGACCGCGGCGTGGTAGCGCGCGCCGCGCGTGACGACGCGCCACATCATCACCACCATCCCGATCAGGAGCAGCGACAGCAAGCGCCAGTACGAGGCGTCGTCGCGCAGGCCGCCCTCGATCCAGCCCGCGAACCACGAGGCCCCGTACAGCACGACGGCCTCGAGCGCGAGCAAGAGCACCATCGGCCGCAAGGTCTTGATCGGGTGGCGCAACAGCGTGAAGAACGTGCGCAGGCCGGCGCCGACGGCCGAGCCGGTGTCGTGCAGCGCCAGGCGCGTGCGCGCGTAGTCGCCCCAGGTCAGCGTCAGCCCGAAGAGCAGCGCGAAGAAGAGGTCCTGCCCGCCGCGCAGCAGCCAGACGGTCCACTCCGACTCGAGCGTCTCGAGCTGGTCGAGGTCGAACTCGGGCAGGCCCAGCCAGCCGTCGAGCACGAAGTGCTTCCAGGGCCACTCGTAGACGACCCAGCCGCAGCAGGAGAGCACCACCAGGCTCAGGATGGCGAGCCGGAAGAAGCGCCAGAAGTAGCGCGAGCCGCCGAAGAAGAAGCGCCGCATCGAGTGACCCTGCGTGCGCTCCAGGATGATCTGCAGCCAGCCGCCGGCGCTGAACACGCCGAACAGGATCATCAGGAAGGCCAGCACCGCGCCGAGCTGCGCCGTCGCCTCGCTCAGGAGCGCCAGATCGGAGCCGTGATCGAGCCGGAAGCCCGGGTCGAGGCGACCCTGGGGCAAGGCGCCGAGCGTGTACGTCATGCTGCCCGGCGCGTAGCGGTGCTGGAGCGCGCCGCGAAACCAGCCGAAGTGCGAGTACGACACGCACAACGACGCCAGCGCCGTGATGGCCCAGATGAAGAACCAGATCGGCGTGCGCCCGATCGCGGCGCTCAGGGCGCGCGTGAAGATCGGACCCTCCGGGACCCGCTCCCTGTCCTTCTCCTCGATCGCCGGCTTGTCGTCGCGGACTTCCACCTCAACCTCCGAGGCCCGCGTACCAGTGCAACAGGTGCGCGTACTGGTTGAACACCCGCTCCGTCCAGCGCAGCGGCGCGATGCGGTCCGTCTCGGCGAACCACTGGTTGTCCGACATGTCGCCGTCGACGTAGTACCCGCGCTCGGGGTCGAGCACCACCGACTTGACGCGCCGGTCGCCCGGGATCTCCGTCTTCCAGCGCAACCACGACTGGGAGAGCTGCTCCTCGCGCGTCCAGGTGAAGTCGCGCACTTCGTCCTGGCGCGCCTCCTCGCCCTGCTCGCCCTGGCCGTCGAGGGGCTCGATCGTCACGCGCCACTTCAGCGGCAGGCATAGCTCGCCCTTGCGCCGCAGCAGCACGTCCACCACGCGCGGGTTCGCCAGCTTGCGCTGGCTCTGCGCCTCCTCGTCGACCACCTCGTCGGCGGCGGCCGCGTCATCGGGCTCCTCGTCGCGCGGCTTCTCGCGCTCGACCCACTTGCCGCCTTCGTCGGGGAAGTAACCCAGCTCGTCCGACGCCTGCCCCTGCCGCGCCTCGACGCTCCAGTCGATCGTCTTCGTGCTCTCGAAGGCGTCCTCGAAGTACCAGCCGACGTCGACGCCGGCGCCCTCCTGGAAAGCGGCGTAGAAGTCCTCGGGGTAGGGGTGGCGGTAGCGCCAGGTCCTGGCGAAGTGGCGCATGCCGCGCAGGAACTTCTCGTAGCCGACCAGGCCCGACAGCGTGCGCAGGTTCACCGCCGTGCGCGGGTAGCTGTTCGTGCGGTAGCTCCCGCCGTCGACGTACTCGAAGGCGACCGTGTGCACGGGGTCGGAGTCGGGGTCGCTCAGGTAGCCGCCGCGGTCGCCCCAGCGCGGGTCGTCCCACGACGGCGCGAGCGTCAGCAGCGGCTGGTCGCGCCACCAGTCGACGAACCCGCTCGGCCGCAGCGGCTTCGAGACGACGCGCTCGACACCGCCCAACGGCCAGAGGTCGGGCAGCCACGCCATGCTCCAGTCGCTCGCGGTCAACAGGCCCGCCAGGCGGCTGCCGCCGGGCAGGCCGGCGGGGCGCGAGCCGTCGAAGGGCACGCGGAAGTAGTCCTGCGTGTGGCGCCGCGGCCCGTACACGCGCCACAGCACCTCGGAGTCGGTGTAGGAGTTGAAGCCCTCGTCGAGCCAGGCGGCCTCGAACTCGTTGTTGCCGACCAGCCCGTACCAGAACTGGTGGCCGCACTCGTGCACGGTCACGCTCTCGGGCGAGTGCATGTCCTCGCTCGTGAAGAGGCGCGTGCCGGCCGTGAACAGCGTCGGGTACTCCATCCCGCCCGCGCCGCCCCCGCCCCAGGCCGGATCGACGACCGTGACGTGCTCGTAGGGGTACTCGCCGAACCACAGGCCGTAGAAGAACAGCGCCGCGGACGTCGCGCGGAAGTGGCGCTCGGCCTGGCCGGCGCGCTCGGGCTGGATCAGGACGGTGACGTTGACGTCGCGCAGCGCGAGCTCCACGTCGACGTGCGCGAGCTTGGCCTCGAGCACGTCGTTCCTGTACTTCTCCTGCTCGACCCAGTCCGCGTAGCGGAACTTGTACTCCTTGACGACGTAGTCGGGATCCGCCGCCCAGGTGAAGTCGTGCACGAGCGGCAGCTTCCCGAATTGGTCGGCGCGCTCGCGATCGGCCGGCGCGGGCGCCTCGAACTCGACCTCGACGCGGTCGCCGCCCTTGATCAGGTCCTTGGTCAGGATGCCGGAGCCGCGCACCTTGCCGCTGTACTCGACCGGCAGGTCGAGCGTCACCTTGTACGAGCCGTAGTTCGAGTAGAACTCGGTCATGGCGTGGAACTGGTGGCAGTTCCAGCCGCGCCCGCCCTCGTACACGCCCAGCTTGGGGAACCACTGGGCGATCAGCATGAAGTCGCCCTTCGTGCCGGTGCGGCGGCGCACGCGCGGGAGCAGGGAGGTCCAGTCGATCTGGATCTCGGCCGTCGCACCGGGCGCGATCGGCCGCGCCAGGTCGACGCTGATGACGGTCTGGTCCTGCTCGCGCACGAAGTGCTCGGGCGCGCCGGCCTCCCCCCCGGCGCGGGGCTCGTCGTCGGGCTGGCGCTGGCGCAAGCTCTCCGTCACGTTCTCGCCGTCGACGACGACACTCTCGACCTTCTGCCAGCCGAACCACGACTCCTTGTTGATCTCGGCCGTGCGGTTGCCGCGCAGGCGCTCGCCGCTCTCGAGCAGGTGCGTCGAGCGGTTGTTGGCGAAGGCGTTGAGGTAGAGGTGGAACCACAGGTCCGAGACCGCCTCGCCGCTGGCGTTGGTCCAGCGGATGGTCTCGCTGCCCGCGAGCTTCCAGCGCGTCAGCTCGACCCCGCCCTCGCGCCGCAGCTCGGGATCGAGCCGGGCGCGGATCAGGTAGTCGACGCGCGAGGAACGCCGGTCGGGGGCGGCGGCGTCCTGGGGCGCGGCCAGCGCGCTCCCCAGCGCCAGGGCCGCGGCCAGGAAGCCCAGGCGGCGGGGGATCACGAGTCGGGCGCGCATGCGGATGGTCCGGGCGGGAAAGACGCGGCGCATTGTGCGCGGGGAGG
>Ga0326597_10009863_pt1 | contig 12761 bp, 12 predicted proteins | sample RVTome_12_FD_203789 | JGI IMG/M metagenome (GOLD analysis project Ga0326597, IMG submission 203789) | Soil microbial communities from uranium-contaminated site in the Upper Colorado River Basin, Wyoming, United States - RVT100D185 | ecosystem: Environmental > Terrestrial > Soil > Contaminated >... | reverse complement strand
TATCTGAATTTCTTAATGATGATGGGCGTGGCGAACGCCACTAAGCCATCCTACGCGGAAGGTTTGGACGCCGGCTTTCCGGCGATTCCGTTTTTTAGCTGGGACCAAAAGGGGTAAAAGTAATGGATTTCAAAATCCTCTCAACAGTATTCACTTCCGTCTTCATCGCCGAACTGGGCGACAAGACACAACTGGCCACGATGCTATTCGCGTCGGATAAAGACACGAGCAAGCTCACGGTATTTCTCGGCGCCTCCTTGGCGTTGGTCGTCACCTCGGCACTCGGCGTTGTCGCCGGATCATTCATATCGGAATATGTCAGCGAGAAATTCTTGCATTACGCGGCGGGAATCGGCTTCATCGCCATCGGTGTTTGGACTCTGGTGAAAGCATAGCTACGACATAACAAAGGCGATCTTACTCCTGAAAGCATCGCGTGAACTCCTTCGAGGTCATCAGTGATATCACCGATATTGAAACAATTGCCGTAAGCACCTCGGTTCGCGAGCGGGCGCGGCTTCGCAAGCAGTACGGCTCTGGCCGCTGGCGCAAATTGAAAGGAATCGCTATGATTCGTCTCAGAACTGGCCGCGTTAGACGCGCGGAACTCCATTGGTATGAGGCACACGGGATCGGCAGAAAAGAATTAAAGCGCAAACGATATTTGGATTAGAACGATGAAATTAAATAAATGCCTGAAGTCTCGCTTTGCCATCTGCGTCGATAATTCAGAGTACACAGCGTCGCTCGAGCTGCACAAATTATACCGTGTGATTCCAGACGACGATGCTAAGAAGGATGGTGACCTACGCATCATCGACGAGAGCGGTGAAGACTACCTTTATCCGGCTGACTACTTCCTGCTAATCGATATCCCTCGCGGCACCGCCCAGTCCTTAAATAGGTCGTTCACGCGCCGCGTTTGACACGATGATTCAGTCGGGCAACATGATCAGTGGCTATCTGAAATCCGTGATGACGAAAGGCAAGGTCCAGTACGCGTTCAGGCGGCCCAGATTTCCAATTGTCTGCGCCGTAGGCAGTGAGCTGATCTCGGCGGGATCGACGGCCTTCTTTCAACGCCAGGTCGAGCGGCTGGATCTCCCGGACGACAAGGTGCTCGACATAGTGGACGCGACAGGCGAGGGCTGGGCATTTCACGTGAAGCTGATGATCGTGTCGCCGCTCACCCTCAAGAAGAGGTGGACAAAGTCCGCCGTCATCCGGCTCTTCAACGAGAGCGAGAACGCGCGGCGGATCGGAGGTGTGTACCCGGAGACCTCCGCGTTCGGGAAGACGCTTGCGCGGATTATCACAGACGTGGCAGCTCTGGCTGCCTGTGCACAGCCGAACAAGTCGGTTCGGCGGATTGGGCCTCGCGCTGTTCGCCCGCCCGCTGAGCGCCAGCGTGAAGCCTCGAAGGAAATGGTACTCGATCCGCACTCAGCAGCGCAGTTCATTCAGGGTTACAAGACGCTGTTGCTTGAAATCGACGCTCAAGTATCTGGAAACGGCGCGTCAGGGGTACTTGAAAAACTCGTGGCCGCACGGGAACAATTGCGCAAAGACCCGTCCCTTCTAAAAAAAGGGCTAGATCGAATGAAAGCTAAGAACGTTGATATATCTTCCGCGGTTATCCAAGCCGTCGAGGGTCTCCAGATTGAGCGGTGGATATATCTGCGAGACCTGAAGCATCAGTCGATTTTTATCCACCCCAAAGGCCATTCCGCCTTCGGTGTCGTTGGACTCACCGATCCTATTCGAGCCATTGTTGGGTGTTCCGGCGTAGTCATGAAAACTGGTCTTGCTCGCTACTGCGGCCGCTTCGTCTGCGACGGACTTATCTCCGGAGTGATCCTTCTCGGGCCGAACTATCGTAAAAGCTTCGGCCGCACGTTCAGCTCACTTAAAGCAGAAGGGCACTTCCATGTCACGTACGAGGCCTAACCAAGCGCATCGAGGAGGCTGTTGTTCCGTTGAGGAAAGGCAAAATGTACTCTGACCCTGATTTCCCCCCGCAGGAGAAAAGAAAATCCAAATCGGCACCCAAACCTCTTTATGGCTCCAGGGCTGTCATTGACGCTTGCCGCCCCTTCGAGTGGAAAGATGAGTTCTATCCCGTTGTCCAGGTTAGTAATGAACTCCGCCTCCAACTCCTCGACAAGTGGGGACATCTCTTTAGGGAGTTCTTGCCGGATCCTTGATAAGATTTTCGGCTAGCGAAGCGGCTGCTCGTCGCTCGGCACCGGAGCGTCGAAAGCGTTTAGCACCATTGCGATCATGGTATAGAAGCCAGCGGCGGTAATCAGCTCTATTAAAAGATCAAGGCCCAGCGCATCGAGGGCACGATCATAACTCGGCTGGCTCAGCGTTCGTGTTTCGACGAGCTCGGAAATAATCTCGTAGACTAGCCGTTCGTCTTCCCCAAGAGACTCAGGCCGGCGGTGATTTTGAATCGCCTCAACTATCTCGGGCGAAAGCCCCGCCTTCAGGGCGGATTTTGCATGCGAGAACCATTCATATTGGGCCGACCAATGGCGGGCAACGATCAGCACCATGAGCTCGAATAGACGCTTTTCCAGCTTGCCGTGGACCCGGAGCGCGTTGCCGAACTGATTAGCACGATCCGCAAGATCGGGGTTTCTCAGCCAGATGGGAAACGGCCCGCGCACGACGCCCCCGCGAGGACCGGCGATCTCGTCGTAGATGCGCTTCTGTTCCGTTGTGAGGTCTGCCAACCTAATATCGGGTACACGGCTCATCTCATTCTCCGATAAGTGTTAGCTTCTAACGTAACAACTACTTAACAAAACCACTTCAATAAATTTATCCGCGCCACTGAAACAAAAACCCTAAATCCGAATTTCGAAATCCGAAACAAACTAACAGCGAAATAAATTCAAAATCTGAAACATTCCAAAAACCGAATCTAATCCTCCCCGTTTAGAACATTGTAGTTTTTTGATCATTTGGATTTTGTTTCGGATTTCGGATTTCGATATTCGGATTTTCATCTCCGTGTTTCTCCCCATTCCTTGCTGCGTCTTGCGTTACGACCCGGAGACTATCCGGCACAGGGCCACTATGTCAACCGCAGGTCGCCTTGCAGGCATATAAAAACCGGGGTGACCCATTAGCCGGCAGAGAACAATTTTATTCGAAATATTTTTCATCCCGTGAGGTGAGGCTGTTGTTCCGTTGAGGAAAGGTAAAGGGCGAAGATAGTCGAGTTGTATAAGCCTGACGCCGTAGTTGATCGAAGATTGTCGAAAAGCGCAGGCCGGCCCCAAACCGATGTGAGGTTGACTTAAAAGCTGATTAACGGATACTCTCTGCCCAAAGATGGGGGTAGGTTGGGGCGAGCGCGTTTTTTCTGAGAGCTGCTGGAGGTTTTCAATCCTGGGCGGGCACCGGGTCGTCGGGCCAATTTTGAGTGCCGGCGGCTGATCCCTGAAAAAAGAAATTCCTATCATAAAACGATTCAGTCAAAGATGAGGAGGACTCCATGCTTAAAACCACCGCGGTTCTAATTTCGTTTCTACTGCTTTCCGTGTCCCATTCGGGCGCCGCCACCCCCGATCAAGAGTTTTACAAAGGCAAGACGGTCCGCATCATCGTCGGCTTCGCCGCGGGTGGAGGATTCGACGCCTACGCGCGAGCCGTCGCGCGCCATATGGGCCGGCATATTCCCGGCAATCCCACATTGATCGTTGAGAATATGACCGGCGCGGGCAGCCGCGTTGCGGCGAATTATTTATTCAGGGCTCCGGCGGACGGAACGATCATCGGCAATTTCATCGGCTCCCTGGTCTTGCAACAAATCATGGGCGACAAAGGAATCGAATTTGACGGCCGCAAGTTCGAATGGCTCGGCGCGCCGGTGCAGGACGAAACCGTCTGCGCGCTCACCAAAGCCAGCGGTATCAATTCGTTGGACAACTGGTTCGCCGCCAAGAAGCCGGTCAAACTAGGCGGCGAGGCGCCCGGTGCCAACGACTCCGACGTGCCGCGAGTCTTGAAGGCGGCGCTGAATTTGCCGTTACAGTTGATCGAAGGCTTCAAGGGAACATCTCACATCCGTATCGCCGCCGAAGCCGGCGAGGTCGACGGCGGCTGCTGGACCTGGGCGTCGATTCGAACTACGTGGGGCCAGGGATTGGAATCGGGCCTGGTAAAAGCAATCATTCAGATCAATCCGCAGAAGGCCGCTGACATTCCCAACGTGCCCAACGCCATCGACTACGCGAAAACCGCGGAAGCAAGAGTGCTGATCGAATCCGGCGTCCATGCGCCGTCAGCCATTCTGCGCGCCTACGCGCTTCCGCCAGGAACGCCTAAAAGCCGTATGAATCTCTTGCAAAACGCCTTTAACGCGACCATGAAGGACCCGGAGTTTCTTGCGGAGATGAAGAAGTCTAAACTGGAAATCAATCCTCTCACAGGCCCCGAAGTTAACGGCTTCGTCGGCAAGCTATTCCAAATGGACGCAACCAACGTGGCCAAAATCAAGGAAGTGCTGATTCCAAAGAAGTAGAAATGTACTCCGACGTAGTGCAACGCGATCCGAGAGGACACCATCCCGGTTTTCGCGCCTGCTCCCTCCGGACTATCTCCGCTCCGAGAAGAAGATTAAGCCGTAGAGTAAATGAGTGAGGCGATGTTGAAATTCAACATCGCCTCACTCATCCCTCGTCGGACCGGACATGAAGATTTCCCTGTAGCGCTTGTCGGATACTACCTGCCCAAAAAGGAGACACCGTGGGAACGATATCCACCAAAGAGCCGATCATTTTGAAAGTTAACGGTCGACGCCGTGAAGTAATAGTGAGTCCATCAAAAACTTTACTAGATGTCCTGCGCAACGATCTGAGCCTCACAGGAGCTAAGAGGTGCTGTGACGATGGCGAGTGCGGAAGCTGTAGTGTGCTTCTGGGAGGAAAGGGCGTTATGTCCTGCTTGCTTCCGGTATCCCAGATTAGCGGTAAAGAGATAGTCACCATTGAAGGGCTGGCACCGATGTGGTCGCAAAAGGTTGGCGAGGAGTGCCTCCATCCCCTTCAATACGCCTTCATGGAACTGGGCGCGTGCCAGTGTGGCATATGCATACCTGGAATGATTATGGAGGCGACAGCGCTTCTAAGCAATCACCCGAATCCTACAAGGGAATGCGTACGTAAAAGGCTCTCTCGCAACCTCTGCCGCTGCACTGGCTATGTAAAGATCGTTGATGCCGTTCTGTACGCCGCTGAGATTATGCAGGGGCGTCGGCGAAGATCTGTAGAGTTCCAAGGTCCCCATGTGGTTGGACAGAGCATACCTCGAATAGACGAACTGGGGAAGGTCACCGGCCAATCCCAGTACGCCGCAGACCTGACAATGGTGGGGATGCTCCACGGGAAGATCCTTCGGAGCCCCCATCATCATGCCCATATACTGTCCATAGACACAACTGAAGCAGAGCGGCTGCCGGGCGTGGAGGCGGTAATAACTGCGAAAGACTTGGAAGGTAAGCCCGCCATGCCCAACGCCAGACCCCAGGGATACCTGCTGGCCAAGGACAAGGTGCGTTTCATGGGAGAGGCTGTAGCCGCAGTAGCTGCCGTGTCGGAAGAGATCGCACAGGAGGCGCTGGAGCGAATAAAGGTGGAATATGAGTCCCTGTCCGCTGTGTTCGACCCGTTCCTCGCTGCACAGGATGACGCCCCAAAGCTGCATCCTCCCTACAGCAATAAAGTCAAGATGGCGGAGGTGGTCCAGGGTGATTTAGAAAAAGGTTTTGCAGAGGCGGACGAAATCGAGGAAAACGTTTATACCAGTTCTCGGCCGGAGCATGCCGCTCTCGAGCCGGAGGCAGGGCTGGCCTATCTGGAAGACGATGGACAGGTAGTGATTCATACGCCCCTACATCATCCCTTTGTAGGAAGAGACTGCGTTGCCGATTGGCTAGGGGTGCCCAAAGGGAAGGTGCGCATAATCTGCCCGACTATGGGGGGAAACTTTGGAATGAGGGGAGACTTTGTCAACGCGGGTATCCTTGCCCTCCTGGCGTCGAAAACCAAAAAGCCTGTGAAGACCGTGTTCAGCCGCGAAGAGTCCCTTATGGGCTCATCCAAAGGATACTCCTTCCACTTGAGATATAAGACCGGAGCCACAAAGGACGGCAGGCTGGTGGCCACGGAGATTGAGATTCTGGGCAACGCCGGCGCATGGCCATTTGACCCAGACGACCCCAAACTGGGAAGGGGAATCATCTCTGTCGCCAGTATATTCGCTCCCGGACCCTACAATATCCCGAACCTCCATATTGCCGTTTACGATGTGTGCACAAACGGCCCGCGCAGTGTGCCCATAAGAGGTACCAACAACCCGGAGCTTGCCCATGCCTGGGACTCTCAAGTGGATCTGCTGGCCGCTAAGATAGGAATGGACCCTCTCGAATTTCGCCTGCGCAACGCCGTTAAACCTGGGACACCGATTCACACTGGAGAGGTGCTGGATGAGAGCGTTGGTGCTAAAGCAACCCTTGAGGCACTCCGGCAACCTTACGCTGAAGCCCTGGCGTGGAGGGACTCCGGTAACGCTAGCTCACCCTGGAAGCGTGGCGTTGGCCTGGGCTGTGCTTGGCAGACCGTCGGAGGGGAAAGGGGTGCAGGCGCAGGGGGAGACTGGCACGGCCGAAAGCTTGGGCATGCCAGGGCTGCCGTTGAACTGTTGGAGAATGGCCGAGTCCGAGTCCTTGTAGGATGTGTGGAAAAAGGCCAAGGTCTCACCACCGCGCTTGCCCAGATGACTGCTGAGGAACTAGGCGTTAGCGTATCCGCTTTAGATATGGTCTGGGGCGACACCTTCCTGGCGCCATATCCCGTGGCTACCAGCGGACAGCGTACGACGTTTCACGTTGGAGGCGCCGTATTGAAGGCGAGCCAGAGTCTGAAACAGGCTCTAAAGTCAGCCGCAGCGGAAATATTGGAAGAATCCGCAAGAAACGTTGTTTTTGAGAACGGCCATGCTTTTTCGTCCCGGTTTACCAGTGAGAAGGTGCCATTTGAACGGCTGGCCCTGTATTTTAAGGAAAGGCGCTTGCCGGTTAAACACGAGGGCACATTTGTCTTGGAGAAAAGCAAACTAGGCCAGGGGCCCATCTACGGCTATTCTTCGCAACTGTCTCTGGTGGAGGTAAATATAGACACGGGCCATGTCCGAATCCCTAAAATAGTTTATGCGGCCGATGTAGGCAAGGTCCTGAATCCGCTAATTCTCGAGGGGCAAGTAGAGGGAGGGATAGCCATGGGCACGGGGCGTGCATTGAAAGAGCGCTTCGTCGCCGGAAAGACTCGCACCCTAAAGGACTATGGGCTGCCGACAATAATGGATGTCCCCGACGAGATGAGGCTGATTTGTGTCGAGAATCCGGTTTTCGGTGGCCCCTTTGGCTCCAAGGGAGCGGCTGAGATGTGCGTTATCCCCGGTCCTCCATCTGTAGTCAATGCTATAGCGGACGCCACGGGCGCCAGGATATACGACCTCCCAGCCACACCTGAGAATATTCTCAAAGCTCTTAGCCGAAAGTAGCGTCTGCTATTCTCGACCTCACACCTCGCTGTGTATCTGTGTCAGCGTACCGGAACGGACGCCGGGACGACAGCGATGCCCCTGCACAAGCAGACTGAGCAATTACGTATGGGTGACCCTTAAACACATCCTTGTTCGCAAGAATCTGAAGACATCTCCTGCCAAGTTAGCAGGGTACGATGAGATGATAAATCGTACGTCGCCGTTAGCTCGCGTCCCCGGCGCAGCGCTTGCGCATGGTTGCTCCGGTAGAATGTCTCCAATTCTGCCGCGGAAGCGTCGGCGAAGTCGAGCTTGGCCTGCGGCGCTCCCGTCCGGATCGATTCCGCGGTGCGCACTACTCCGGCTTGCCAATTGTTCAAAAGCACTTCATGTTTTCCGCCCCGGTAGGTAGATAGACCGCGAACCAAAAAACGATTCGCTTCGCTGGAGTTAGCGAAAAGACCATTTTCCACTTTCAACAGTCCCGCGGCCGCCAGCGCGCAGAGAAGTGGTTTGAGCTTGTCCGCTTCGACACCAAGCTTGTCGGCGAGCTGCTCGGCCGACAGCGGGCCGTCTTTGAGCGGAGTAAAAAGGTCGAGCCGGATTCCCGCCACCAGCGCGAACGACGGCCACACCGCCCATTCGAGTTCTTCGATGGTTGTTGGTTGAGGGGCTGAATCTGTCATTCTGCCACCTTAATTGGGTAATTCGCACCATTCCGGCCGGTCGTTTCGCACCATTCCCTAATTACTAAACAGTTCGTTAACAAGCAGGCATCCGGTCGACCCTTCGACTCGAGCCCTGGCCTTGGCCAGGGGCTCGCGCTCAGGATTTCGCCACGGGCGTAGTTGAAGGTGCCACGGGCTTGCCCGTGAGGCTCCGCCGACGAGCAGATCCTGGATTAGGATGGGGTGGAGGTCCACAAGGGAAAGGCGAAGATAGTTGAGTCGTGGACGTCTGACCTACCTGCCAATGGGTGATGCGGGGCACGAAGGCAGCGGGTGCAAGCCTCGACCAATCGGTTCAACATATCGTACGTGTAATTCTGTGCACCGTCTCGGTTCGATTTGCTCTTCCGGTTGCCCACTTTATCTTAACTGTAGTTGGAGGAGTTAATCGTCGTGGCGCCACGGCGGTGAACCAGCGCTAAAATCTGCGAGGCAGCGCCGCAGCTAGATTGCCAAAATCAACATATCAAAACCTGGTACGGGGAATAACGGGGAATGATAGCAATTCATCTGGACACGCCAATACGAACGCCTGACACCGCAGCCGTCCAAGATAGTCAAGATGTAAAAGTCTGACCCTGTCGCCTGACCCTGTCGCCCTCAACCAGCGCCCGCTCCACATACTCCCGCGCCCGGTCATCGGCAACCGTGAAAAACGACTGGACGAAATCGCGGTAGTCTGTAAGGACGGTCGAGTGGAGGTCGAAGATGCTCATAATTTGCACTCGACAAGAAGTTGTCGGACGAAGCCGACTGCATCCGCTTGTGTGGCGGCGTCCGGTTGTCCGAAAAGAAACTCCGCAGCACGTCTCGGCCCGGTGGAGTCGGCGTCTTTGAAATCGCTGCGCAGACATTCCATCGCCTTCTGCGCGCTGGCATCCGATAGCAACGCCCGCAACTCCGCCGCCACGTCCGCCACGCCACGCCCGTAATTTCGCAGCAGATAAAACAAATCGTAAGCATCTTTGTTCTCTCCGCGAATGTGGAACGCCAGTGCCTTCAGCACTACGAACGCGCCCGCTCCGCAAACGCAGATTTCACGCTCGGCGGTTTCGCCCATGATCGTCTTACCGCTCAACGTGACCTTGCGATTGTTTTTGAACGCGAGATGCAAGCCGGGCGCGATGATGGCGGCCCAATCTTTTGTGAGGTCAAACAATCGCCCCGCCTGTGCTTCGGTGCTATTCTCCGGCTCGATCAGGAAATCCACCGTCACGGGCGGGTCGCTGATGCGCCAGCGTTGCCGGGTCGTTTTGCCTTCGTCATTCTTGTCAGGCGTGAATTTGGCGTTTCGCAACCGCTCGGCCACTTGCTGATACCGCGCCTCGCCGACCAACGCGAAGGCCAGACCCAAATCCAGATCCATCGTGCCGACATGTGGGGTGACGTTCGCCGGCAAATTCTCCTGGTTAATCAGCAGCGCAGGCACAAGCCCACCCACAACCACCAGTTCCGGCATCAAATCGCCCAGCTTCGTCGCCAAATACAGGCAGGTGGCTTTGACCCGCGCGACCTGGTCGGACGGGTAGCGGGCGGCGGTGTTTGGTTTTTCAGGCATGGCTTTCCTTGTTCAAAAATTTCCGGCGCAACTGTTCCGCCGCTTCCGCCGATCGTTCGGGATGATTTTTCAAATCCAGATATGCCTGCACCGGATGCACGCAGCGGATGCCTTCGCGCTCTGCTGCGCCGTGGAACACGCCTTCGTCATTCGGCACGACGAGCCACACGTTCTCACCGCGCGATTCTTCGCGAAAACCCATCGCCTGCTGCGCCTCAGCGGACGGCAGTCGTGCCACGTAAAAAACCACGAGCCGAAAACCGGAGAATTGGTTCAGCAGCCACGCCCCCGCCAGTCCCGTCGCCGCGTGCTCGATCTTGTCACGCTTCAACTGCCCGGCCACTTGTCGCAAAACCTCATCACTCGACCGCGCCGCGATGTGGCCGCGCACGATGTGATGATTGGAAAAATCGTAAGCCTCGCGCCATGCGTCCAGCATCGCGTCGAAGTCGGCGGTCTTCACCGCGCCGCTCGGCTCGCGCGCGACGAGACGTTGAGCTTCCAATTGCCGGACAATCCGGCTGGTAAAGCCCTCGTCCAAGCCCGCCGCTTTCGCCAGTTCCCGCTGGGCGAAAGCGCGTTTCGGTTCAATCAGAAGCAAACGCGCAATGCGGGCGCTCTTGGGTGCGAACACGCTGCGCGGACGGCCCGGTCGCTTGAAGAGATTAGGCTTTCCTTCTACATGCACCCGCAGTCCCGGCGGACCAAACAAGTGAGCGTTCCCCGACAAGTCCAGCCAGGAGACCCCCGCTTCGTCACACAGCTTCCGCCCGACCTCGCCCATGTAAGGCACGGCAACGACCGGAATCGCCTTCTTTTTGAAGTGCTCCGCGTATGCCCGAACCTGCCGCGCCGCCATCGCCGCGGATGCAGCCTCACCCTTGCTCTTGCACTCAACCACAAAAATGAAACCGCCGGCCTGGGCGATCAGGTCCACCCGACCACCTTTGCTGATAACCGCGGGCTGTCGTTCCACTTTCATGCGACTCACCGGCACGGCCAGCAATTCCGCCAGCCGTTTCGGGACTTCATCCTCCAACCGTTGACTCAAGGCTCGACTCATATTGCTGAAATACCAAAACTTGACCCCGTGATCAAGTTGGCCTATTTAAGCAAGTTCCAGCGTCTCACGCTCTCCCCGGCTGCTCCAACTTATCCCATGCTTCCAGCACGAGCCGGCGAGTGCAGTATTCGTCATACCTGGCGATCTCCTTTTCCTTGATCACGCGGAAGGTTTCGCCGGGGAATCGCTGGCGGCTACACCCGCGGCGTAACCGATCGCGTCCAGCGGGTCGCGCACTTGCTCCCACGGATCGAGTATATCCTCCAGCTCGCGCGAGGTCAGGTCCGCCGGGTCGAGGATGTAGCGCAGCTGCTTGCGCATGGTTGCTCCGATAAAATGTCTCCATTTCCGCCGCGGAAGCGTCGGCGAAGTCGAGCTTGGCCTGCGGCGCTCCCGTCCGGATCGATTCCGCGGTGCGCACTCCGGCTTGCCAATTGTTCAAAAGCACTTCATGTTTTCCGCCCCGGTAGGTAGATAGACCGCGAACCAAAAAACGATTCGCTTCGCTGGAGTTGGAGAAGAGGCCGTTTTCCACTTTCAACAGCCCGGCAGCCGCCAGCGCGTAGAGAAGCGACTTGAGTTTGTCTGCTTCGACGCCGAGCTGGTCGGCGAGCTGCTCGACCGACAGCGGGCCGTCTTTGAGCAGGGTAAAGAGGTCGAGCCGGATTCCCGCCAGCAGCGCGAACGACGGCCACACCGCCCATTCGAGTTCTTCGATGGTTGTTGGTTGAGGGGCTGAATCTGTCATTCTGCCACCTTAATTGGGTAATTCGCACCATTCCTTAATTACTAAACAGTTCGTTAACAAGCAGGCATCCGGTCGACGGACGAGCAAATGCTGGAGAGGATGGGGTGATGTTCTAGAAGGTAAGGGCGAAGATAGTCGAGTCGTGGAAGTCTGACTCGGCAACTGCCTAACTATGCGGCTACCGGTTCGGTTGGATCCTTACGCCGTCACCAAAGACGGACGAGCTTTTCGAATAGATCGTTATGCACTTACTTGCTTTAAGACTCACGATCGCAACTTTGGATCTGGAAATAATAGTTGCGGAAAAAGCATTCGAGTTTTTAGAGACTGCGCAAAACCATCGAGACCGGGAAACAAAGTTGCGCGGTTCATATTCATACGATGCAAACGGCGCAGAATCTCTCTTCTTGTTACCTTGTTATTCGTTAGTACGTACTTGATTAGATTGTCTTTAAGCGGTCTGCCGCCAGCGAGTGCCAATAGATTCTTCTCAAAAGACTGCTCAATATCGCCCTGACATCAAAACGTACCTTGTTGTATAACCTGTCTTTCACTCAGTTTGTATGAATTCATATTTATTACGAAGGTAAGTTTCGACCGGAAAGCCTCTTTGAAGGTTTCAGGAGTTTGACAATTCGGATCACTACCATCGGTCCCCACAAGATTCCATGGCGATGGAGTTATCCGTGTCTTGACCTGCTCTTCTAACCACTTAGTCGATATTGCCCAAACGGCGGACTCACCGACAGCGCCCTCGATATCCTCGATCGCAAAAAAGATCGCGACATAAAAACTATATGTCCAGTCAAGTAAACGGGTTGGCGCTCCGTGGTGCCGCATCAATGCAAGCCATTCCATGTAATTCCCGTCTTCCGGGACGGGAACGCCAAATTGCGGAAATTGACGTTTAAATAACCTTACGAGACCTACTTCCGTTTCTGTACGGGTCTTTTTCATAGGGCCGATTGCATCAAAAGCTCGCTCGAAAGGCGTTTGTAGTCCCCAGGAACAACGGCTTTGGCCTCGAAATAGATAGTCAGTCTCCTTCTTCTTCGATAACGTCGTTAATTTATCCAACTCCTTTGTTATGGCTGCCCAGGAACTTAACTT
>Ga0326597_10009862_pt1 | contig 12762 bp, 9 predicted proteins | sample RVTome_12_FD_203789 | JGI IMG/M metagenome (GOLD analysis project Ga0326597, IMG submission 203789) | Soil microbial communities from uranium-contaminated site in the Upper Colorado River Basin, Wyoming, United States - RVT100D185 | ecosystem: Environmental > Terrestrial > Soil > Contaminated >... | reverse complement strand
GGTGCTGCGCGCGGGAAAGATCTGGGGCGCGGCACGCTCCACGATCTCGCGCACCTCGCTCGCGGGCCGACCGAGCGCGAGCCCCAGCGCGATGATGCCGCCGATGGACGTGCCTGCGATCAGATCGAAGCAGCGGTGCAGCGGCACCCCGGCGCGTGTCTCCAGCCCTTCCAGCACGCACGCGGTGTACAGCCCACGCACGCCGCCGCCGCTCAGCGACAGCACCTGGAAACGCCGCTTGCCGCCGGCCGGCGGTGTGTTCAGATCGCGCGTGGCGCTCACAGCGCGGCGCGCGCGTAGGGGTCGATCACGTTGACCCCCAGGCGCTTGTGATGCGCCGCGCGTCGCGTCACCAGGCTGAAGCCGTTGACCCGCGCGGTGGCGATGATCAGCGATTCCTCCGCCGCCATCGGCCCGCCGGCGCCGCGCGTGCTGCGGATCAGCCCCCAGTCCTCGGCGGTGCGCAGATCCACGTCCAGGATGCGGCCGTGGAAGGCGTTGGGCAGGTGCTCGTGCAGGCGCGCCTCCCACTGCCGGCGTAGCGCCGGTGCGCGCAGCGCGGCGATGGCGTCGAGCAGTTCGCCCACGCTGACCACGCTGACGAACACCTGCTCGTTGCGCACCCCGCGCTTCCACCCGATCACCGGATGCGACTCGGGCTCCGGGCGCAGCAGCGCGAAGAAGGCGTCGGTGTCGAGCAGGAAGGCCACCGGGCTTGCGCGCAATCGGCGCCGGATGCGGCGGTGCGAGTCCGCGCGGCGGGCGCGTCAGCGCAGCTTCGCAACCGGCCGCGCGGGCCGGCGCGCGCGCCGCTGCAACGGTGCGCCGGCGATGGCATGGGCGCGGAAGTAGTCCACAATGTCGATCTCGCCCTGAGCGCGATCGAGCAGCGCGTGGTACGCCGCCTCGCTCATCACGACCACCGAGGCGCCGTCGCGGCGCGCGATGCGCTGCGGGCGCTGCAGCGCGCCGCTGACCACCTTGCTCAACTGCGCCTTGGCATCGCGCACGTTCCAGTTCGATTCCGGCTCCGGCGGGAGGGCGGAGGATTGCGGCCTGCGGTTCATGGGCGGACTCCCGTGCTTGCGCTGCACGTGACTACATGCAGCCATTATGTAGTCGCATCGCAAAAGATCAAGGTGCGGGCGCGCACCCCCTCACCCCTGCCCTCTCCCCCGTGCCGGAGGAGAGGGGGTGTTGTTTTCCTCCTCTCCCCGCTTGGGGTAATCAAACGGGACGCAGGCGTTTGATTCAGCCTCCTCTCCCCGCTTGCGGGGAGGATAGAGGTGAGGGGGCATGAACGCGCGCGCACCCCCTCACCCCTGCCCTCTCCCCCGTGCCGGGGGAGAGGGGGTGTTGTTTTCCTCCTCTCCCCGCTTGCGGGGAGAGGATAGAGGTGAGGGGGATCGACCTGCGTGCTCAGCCGCGCTGATTGACCAGGATCATGCCCTACACAGCCAATGGCGCGTTGCGAAAGCCGGTCCAGGCGTTCGCCCGCAAGCGGGCTCCGACATGGCGCCGCGGCGCACGAGCCGCCCAGCCACGCGTACCATGGCGCGCCGGCGAGCACGCCACCGACCAGGATCGAGAGCAGGATGAGCATGAACATCGCCAGGGTCATGTGCGCTTCCTTTACGCCGGCGTGCCGCGCCAGGACACCGGGCGCGCATGCTACGCGGGTCGGGATCGGGCTCGCCGGGGCGTGAGCAGCACAGTGCACGCGGCGCGCCAGGATCACCCCGTGAAGGGGATCCTGTGCATGGTCATCGGCATGGTGCTGCTGCTGCTCAGCGACGCCTCGGCCAAGTGGCTCACGGTGTACTACCCGGTGACCGAGGTGGTGGTGCTGCGCGGGCTGGTGATGGTCGCGCTGCTGTGGATCATCGGCGTGCGCACCAGGACGCTGCGGGTGGTGAGCCCCAAGGGGCATGCGCTGCGCGCGCTGCTGGCGGTAGCGTCCAGCTACCTGTTCGTGTACGCCCTGCACTACCTGCCGCTCGCCGAGGCCACCGCCGCGAGCTTCGCCGGACCCCTCTTCCTCACCGCGCTGGCCGGGCGGTTGCTGGGCGAGAAGGTGGGTGTGCGCCGCTGGTCGGCGGTGCTGGTGGGCTTTGCCGGCGTGCTGGTAATGCTGCAACCGAGCGGCGAGGCGTTGAACTGGTTCATCCTGCTGCCGGTGGCCTCGGCGTGCACCGGCGCGCTGCGCGACCTGGTCACGCGCCGCATCAGCGCCGCCGACAACGCGACCTCCATCCTGTTCACCACCAATTTGGCCACCTGCGCCGCGGGTGCGCTGTTCGCGGCGGGCTGGAGCATGCCCACGCTGCTGCACGTGGGTGTGATGGCAATATCGGGCCTGCTGGTGGGCAGCGCGCATTACCTGCACATCGAGGCGTTCCGCCTCGCCGAGGCCGCCACCATCGCGCCGTTTCGCTATACCGGCATCGTGTGGGCCGTGCTGTTCGGCTTCGCGTTCTTCGGCCAGCTTCCCGACGCGTGGGTGATCGCCGGCAGCGTGCTGGTCATCGCGAGCGGGCTGTACATCATGCATCGCGAGCGTCGGCGTGGGCCGCACGCGAGGTAGGGCGAGGCGAAACGCGTGCCGGCGAGGCCACAGCGGGTATTTGCACGCAAGCGGGCGCCTGAAAGGCTACGCGATGTCCAGCGCGCGGCGCTTGAGGTCGGCCAGCGGCACCACGTCCAGCGTGCGCTCGTGGGTCGCGGCCAACCGCACCGGCGGCGCCACGCCGGCCTCGTGCGCTTCGAGCCAGCGCGCCGCGCACAAGCACCACTGATCGCCCGGCTTGAGCCCGGGGAAGCCGAACGCCGGCACCGGCGTGCTCAGATCGTTGCCGCGGGCGCGGCTGAACTCGAGGAACTCGGCGGTCACGCGCGTGCACACGGTGTGCACGCCGTGGTCGTCGCGCCCGGTGTTGCAGCAGCCGTCGCGAAAAAAGCCGGTGAGCGGATCGTGGCTGCAATCCTGCAGCGGCTCACCGAAGACGTTGCGTGCATCGCTCATGGGCGGGATCTCCTGGCGGATTCGGCGAGGCCACGCACGCGCTCACACGCCCGCCTTGTCCAGCATCGCGTGCAGCAGCACGTTGGCGCCGGCTTCGACGTGCTCGGGCGTCGCATTCTCGACTTCGTTGTGGCTGATGCCGTCTTCGCACGGGATGAACACCATCGCGGTCGGCGTGATGCGCGAGATGTACACCGCGTCGTGGCCGGCGCCGCTGACCACGTCCATGTGCGAATAACCCAGCAGATCGGCGCCGCGGCGCACCGCCGCCACGCAGCCTGGGTCGAAGGCCACCGGCGGCGAGTCCCAGATCAGATCCCGCGTGACCTCCACGCCGGTGGCGGCGGCGACCGCCGCGCAGGCGTGGCCCAGCCCCGCGTGCATCGTCTCCAGCACGCTGGCGTCGGGGTGACGCAGATCGACGGTGAGTTCCACCCGCCCTGGCACGGTGTTGCGCGAGCCCGGGTAGCAGCGGAACTCGCCCACGGTGGCGCGCCCGTGCGGCGGGTTGTCGTGCGCCAGCGCGTAGATGCGCGCGAGCAGCGTGCCGGCCGCGGCCAGCGCATCGCGGCGGCGATCCATCGGCGTGGGCCCGGCGTGGCACTCCGCGCCGGTGAGCACCACGTCGTACCAGCGTGTGCCCTGCGCACCGGTGACCACACCCACGCTGAGACCCGCGGCCTCGAGGATCGGACCCTGCTCGATGTGGGTCTCGAAGAAAGCGCCGAAGGCCTGGCCCATCGGCGCATCGCCCTTGTAGCCGATGCGCGCGAGTTCATCGCCCAGGCGCTTGCCGTCCAGATCCTGGCGCGAGTGGCCGTAGGCCAGATCGAACACGCCGGCGTACACGCCCGAGCCCACCATCGCCGGCGGGAAGCGCGCACCCTCCTCGTCGGTCCACACCACCAGTTCCACCGGCGCATCGGTGCGCACGTCGTGATCGTTGAGGGTGCGGATCACCTCCAGCCCCGCGAGCACGCCGTACACACCGTCGAAGCGCCCGCCGGTGGGCTGGCTGTCGAGGTGGCTGCCGGTCGCCACCGGCGGCAACGACGCATCGCGCCCGGCACGGCGCGCGAAGATGTTGCCCATCGGATCCACGCGCACGCTGCACCCGGCCTGCTCGCACCAGCGCACGAACAGGTCGCGCGACTCGCGGTCCAGGTCCGTCAGCGCGAGACGGCACACGCCGCCCTTGGCAGTGGCGCCGATGCGCGCCATCTCCATCAGGCTGGCCCACAGGCGAGCGCCGTCGATCGTGAGGTTGCGCGTCGCGCCGGTATCACTGCTCATGGTTCACACACTCCGCAATCGTGGCTCGGGCGCCGCGGAACGCCCGGGGTGTCGCTGGCGCACGCGCCAGCGTGGTCGAACGCGCGCATCACGCGAAGCGCTCCGGCCGGTACGCCGCGACGTCGACGTTGAGCCGATCGCCGATGGCCAGCGCGGTCGCGATGCGCCCGGTCATCGGTGCACCGGTCAGGCCCAGGTGGCCGTGTCCGAACGCGAGGATCACGTCCGGGTGACCGGGCACGGGACCGATCACGGGGATGGTATCCGGCAGCGCCGGGCGCCGCCCCATCCACTCGCTGCCCTCCTCCACGTTGAGCTTCGGAAACAACGCCTTGCCCAGCGTCTTCATGATGCGCGCGCGGCGCCAGTCCGGCTCGGCGTCCAGCGCGTTGAACTCGCTGGTACCGGAACAGCGCACGCCGCCTTCCATCGAACTCGCGACGAAGGTGCGATCGGCATCGTGCACAGAGTTGTTGATGCTGACACCCGGGTTCGCGAACTCCATGTGGTAGCCGCGCTCTCCCTGCAGCGGGATGTCCACGCCGAACGCGGTGGCGAGGCGCGCCGACCACGCGCCAGCCGCGATCACCAGCCGCGGCGCGTCGATGTCGCCGCTGTCGGTGTGCACCGTGGCGCCGCCGCCCGCGCGCGGGCGTACCGCGCGCACCTCGCACTGGCGGAACGTGCCGCCGTCGGCGAGCACCCGCTGGCCGATCACGCGCACCAGGCGCGCCGGATTGGTCACTCTGCCCTGCCCGCCCAGCGCGATCCCCCGCACGTACTGCGGCGCCAGATCCGGCTCCATCTCGCGCAGCCCGGCCTGATCGAGCACCGTGATCGGTGCGCCGCGCTCGCGGCGCAGCCGCCATGCGTAGGCCTGCTCGTCCAGGCCAGCCGCCTTGCGGGTCACGAACAGGTAGCTGGAATCGGCCACCAGCGACTCGTCGCCGCTGCCGGCCAGCAGTTGCCGGAACATCTCCACGGTGGGGTGGTTGAGCGTGAACATCGCGTCCGAGATCTGCGCCATGCGCGCGGGGGTCGCGTTGCGGATGAAGCGCAGCAGCCACGGCGCGAGGCGCGGCAGGTAGCCGAGCTTGAGCGATACCGGCCCCAACGGATCCAGCGCCCAGCCAGGCATGGACTTCCACAGCCCGGGCTTGGACGCGGGCTCGCACGACCACGACGACAGCACGCCCGCGTTGCCGAACGAGCAGCCGTCGCCGATGGGAACCTTGTCGATCAGCGTCACCGGTACCCCGGCCAGTTGCAGGTAGCGCGCACAGCACACCCCCACGATGCCGGCGCCGATGATGACGGTGGGTTTTGCGACTGCGTTCAAGGCGTTGCCTCCGCGGTCCCGCCGGTGCGCGCAGGGCGCCGGGCGAGGAGTTGTTGCGTCAGATCTGGGGTTGTCAAACTGCGGCGCCGGCGTTGGCACGCGGGGCGTGGCGGTGCATTCTCGGGCAATGCCGCCCTGCGGGCCAGCATCATCTGGGCGTCCAGGTGCCACGCCGCCATCTTGCGTGCCGCATTGCACGCCGGATCACCTGCTCCTGAGCGCCGCCAGTTGTCGCGCGCCGTCACAGCAGCGACGCCAGCAGCGCGTCCAGCAGCCGTTCCTCGGGAACGGCTATCGCAACCTCGCGCATCGCGATGGCGAGATCGGGATCCCAGTGCGTAGCCGCGGGGGCGCCGCGCAACGCCATGCCCACTGCCCCCGCCCCGGCCCCGGCCCCCGCCCCGACCGTCGCGGCACGATAAGCCGCCGCATCGAAATGCCACGCGCGCGCATCGAAGCGGGCCATCAGCGCTCCGGCGATGCGCACCCCCGGCCAGTCGAAGTCCGCACGGCACGCGATCACGGCGCCATCCGCATGCAAGCGCGCCAGCAGATGATTGACCGCGGCACCGGGTTGTCCGCAAGTACACAGCAGCGGCGCGCTGCGTGCGCCGAGGCGATCCGCGGCCGCCGCAACCACCGCCGGATTCTCGCACACGTAGACGCGCTGACCGGCGAGCGCACACCTGACCTCGTCCTGCACGAGCTGTCGCAAGGTCAGCCACAGCGGTTGCCCGACCTTGCGCGCCTCGCGTGCCGCATGCGCGCTGGGGGTATCCCCTTCGACCGGCAGGTTCAACACCAGTACCGTACTGGTGATCGCGCCGCCCACGACGATACCCGCCGCGGCCCACAGTTCGCGCTCGCCCTCGGGCGCGCCAGCATCCGGGGCGCCGCGCCGGCGCAATGCGCGCTTGACCAGCGTCGCCACCGGTCGCGCGGTATCCAGCGCGTGGGCATCGCCCAGCACGGACGCGGCCAGCGTGCTCAGCGTCTGTCCGTGACCGGGCAGGTGGCGCAGCACACGCAGCGCCTGTGCCAGCAGCCTCGACGCGGTTTCAGGATCACCGTCCGCCAGGCGCCTGAGCAACCCATCCGCGCGCAGATTGGCCAGCCACGACGCAACGCCCGCGCCCGCCGCCACGCAACCCGCATCGCGAAACACCCGCTCCCACGCGGCCGCCCGGGCGTCGCGTTCGCCGGCGCGATCGCGCAGCGCGCCACCGGTGCGTTCGAGCGCGGTGCGCAGATCGGGCGCAAGTCCGGCGCGATCCAGCACCGCCTCGAGTTCGGCCACCGGCACACGCACGCTGCGACCTGCCCCGGGTTTGCGACCCAGCAGCGCCGCAATCGCGCGCCGCTCCTCGTCGCTGACCTCCGGCAGCGTGATCTGCACCGGCTCGCGGCCGTGCTCGTAGCCACGCCGCAGGCGTTCGAGCAGGCGCGCCAACCCCGCTTGCGCGAACAGCACGAGCAACCGATCCGCGGCGCCCGACGCGCTCACGCAGGTGCGCTCACGCCGACATACTCGCGCGCTGAGCGCTCTCCAGATCCGGGAACACCTGCTCGGCGCGCACGCGCTGTGCGCCGTCCCACCACCAGGTCGATACGTGCACCGCATCCACGCCCTCGCGACGCGTGAGGTGGGCGATGGCGAGCCCCGGCACTTCCGGGTAGCAGCCCCACTCGCGCTCGCTGGTCATCACCACGTCCATGTCGAAGCTCGCGAGCAGCCCCAGGCACTTTGCGCGCGACGCGTCATCGACGCCGGCGAAAGCCTCGTCCAGCAGCACCAGGCGCGGGGCGTGCACCCCGGCGCTCGCGTAGTGGCTGGACGCCGCGGCGAACAGCGGGATGGTCGCGACCAGCGCTCGCTCGCCGCCCGAGGCCGGTCCGTAGCCGGCGCGCCACGCCCCGTCCTGCCAGCGCTCGACGATGAAGCGGTGCCAGTAGCGGTAATCCAGTGCGCGCTCGAGCACATCGGGCAGCGCCGCACCTTCCTGCGCGATGCGGGCGTCGTCGATGCACTTCTTCAGGAAGGTGCCCACGGCGCGCCGGTCCTGCGGCGACCACACGGCGCTGCTTTGCCGCAACAGCCGCCGGCGCGCCTCGTTCAGGCCATCGGGCGCGGCATGCCCCAGCCAGCTCTCGGCATCGGCCAGCGGCTGCCAGCGCAGCCGCAGCTTCATGCCGGTGCCGGTGGGGCGGCGCGCGAGCTCCGCGTTCATGCGCCCGGCGGCCAGTTCGGCGTCCTGGATGCGCAGTTGCAAGTGGTTCGCCAGCTCGTTGACCAGGTGCTGCTCGAGCAGATCGCGCTCCTTGGCATCCAGCAGTTCCGCCCGCTCGCGTTCCTCGACGGCGAGCAGGCCCGCGAGTTCCTCCGCATCGCACGCACGCGCCTGGAACACCACGCGCACCAGCAGCATTTCGCCGTGCAGTTGCGCACCGGCCTCGTGGCCGTGACGCGACAGCGCGCTCTGCAACTCCGTGATGCGCTCCATCACCTGGCGCTGCTGCGACTGCCACGCGTCATCGCCGTGATCCACGTCGTGCAGCTCGCGCTCGATCGCGCGCGCAAGCCGTACCGCGTGATCGGCCGACCAGGGATCGGTGTCGGGTTGCGGCGTGCGCTCGGGCAACGCGGCGCGCAACACGCCGAGCCGGGACAGCTCGCGCAGCGCCTCGATCGTCTCGCGCCGGCGCGCGCCGACCTCCAGCAGCTCCTGGGCGAAGCGCTCCACGCGCGCGGCGGCGGCGGAACGCCGGCGCGCCACTTCGACCTTGTCATCGCCCAGTTGCTGCTCGCGCTGCTGCAGGGTCGCGACCTGTTGCTCGGCGGCGGCGAGCCGGCGCTCGATCTCCGCGACCGCCTCGCCCACCGTGTCGCGCAGTGCATCGCGGCTCGCGACCGCCGCGCGCGCGGCCTGCAGCGCGTGCGTGCAGCGGTGCTCCAGTTCCCGGTGGTGGGCCTGTGCCTGCTCCGCATCCTGGTCGCGCGCGGCCAGATCGGCGAGCCCGTGCCAGTGGTGTCGCAACAACGGCCACAGCGCGTGCGCTTCCATCTGGAAGCCGGTCAGCGCGGCGCGAACCAGCGCGAGCTCGTCGCGCTCGGGCGGCAGCGCCAGATCCGCGGCCGTGGCAGCGCACTGCGCAACATGGCGCTGCGCCTGCGCACGCGCCTCGGCCAGATGCTGCTCGGCGCGCTGCACGCGCTGACGTTGCGCGGTGAGCGTGCGCGCGAGCTCCACCGCACGGTGTGTGGCCTCGCGCAGCGGCGCATCGTCAGGCAACGCGCGCAACTCCTCATGCAGTCGCGTGTGGCGTGCGTCCAGCGCGCCAAGCGTCGCGGCCAGCGCATCGATCTGCGCCTGCAACCCGTCGATCTCCAGCGCCAGTTCCTGCAGCCGGCGCCGGCGCGCCGCGTCGCGCGCACCACGCCCGATGTACTCCGCCTGCGGCTTGCCCCACGCACCATGCGCCGGACCGAGGCGCCAGCGTCCGGCCCCATCCACCCACGCGGGCCGTGACGATTCGCCCCAGCCGATGGCCGTGAGCACCGCGGTAACGGTCGCATCGGCGATCGTCGCGGCACGCGCATCGGCACGATCCACCGCCGCGATCAGCACCCGATCCAGCCCCGCGCCCGGCGGCGCGGGCGCTGCTTCGCCAACCGCCGGGAGCAGCAGCACGTCCCAGCTTCGTGCATCGCGCAGCGCCCCGTCCGGCAACACCCACGCATCGAGCAGCCCGGCCGCTTCCAGCGCGGCTTCGATAGCGGCACGCTGTGCGGGCTCGATCGCATCGCGAAACTCCGTCAGCATCCACAGCGGCGCGCCGGTCCGCGTGCGGCGCACTGCTGCATCGCGCGTGTACGGCACGGGCGGTGCGCGATCCTCGCCGGCCGCCAGCCGCTCGCGCTCGGCACAACGCTCGACATGCAGGCGCTGTAGCTGCGCACTTTCGGCCTGGATCGCCGCGCGCCGGGTCGCGAACTCGGCCAGCACTGCATCGAAGTGGACGCCTGCCGCGCGCAACAACGGGTTCGGCCCCTCGAGCAGCGTGCACCAACTCTCCAACTGCGCAAGCTGCGCATCGGGATCGACGATTCGCAACTCATGCGATACGCGCATCCAGTGCGCACTGGCCTCGAGCAGCGCACACGCCGCGGCAGCCGCCGCGACCTCGGCCTGCGCCGCGTCTTCCGCCACCCGCTGCGTCTCATCGCTCAGATCCTGCCAGCGCTGCTGTGCCAGCGCGCAGTCCTGCGCGGCATGCTGCGCGGCATCGAGCAACTTCTCGAGGTGCGCGATCTGGTCGGCGCGCCGTTGCTGTGCGGCGTGCAACGCGCGGCGCGCCGCGGCCGGCAAGGCGTCTGCCTCACTGCCGATCGCAGGCCCGTCCGGCAGCCGCAGCGGCCCGACCAGGCGTGCAAGCTCCGCCGCCACACCGGCCTGTGCGGCGCGCTGCGCAAGGCTGTGAGCCTGCGTTGCAACGTCGCGCCGGGCGATATCGCAGCGCGCGGTCAGTACCTGCCTGTCGCGGTGCGCGCGCGCGGCCCGTTCGCCCGCTGCGTCCCGATCGCTCTCTGCCGTTCGTGCGCTCGCCTCGCGCTCGGCCGCATCGACCTCGGCACGGTGCAGCGCCGCGGCACTGCGCATCTGCGGACTGTCACGCAGCATGCGCTCGCGCGCCCTGGCCACGTCGAGCCCGGCGCGCGCATCGTCGATTGCGCGCACCACCATGGCCTCCTCTTCGCCGGCCCGGGTCTGCTCGTCACGGGTGCGGGACAACTCGGCGCTGGCCTTCTCGTGGCGACTGTGGGCGTGGCGCAGATCGGCGCCGCGGCGACGTGCCGCGACGCAGGCATAGCGCCGGTAGTGCCCGCGAAAGCGGTCCACCGCGGCCGCGGCCTCGCGCAAAGCGTCGACCTCGCGCCGCTCGGCCTCCAGATTGCGGAACGCCTCCGCCACCTCGCCCAGTACGCCGGCATCGAGCGGCGGCAACGCCTCCGTCAGCGCACGCGACAGCGCGCGTTCGTCCGGGCGCCTGGAAAGCTGCGGCTGGCGCAGTTGCAGCAGCAACGACAACAGCGCCTCGTAGCGCGTCTCGCCGAGCTGGAACAGCGCCTCGTCGACGGCGCGGCGATAGCGCGCCGCCTGATCGAACACCTCGCCGCGTGCGCCCAGCGCGTCGCGCAGGCGCTCGCGCGACAGTGTGCGCGCACCATCCAGCAACGCGAGATCGCCGGCCACGCGCTGATCGGTGACGAAGAACCAGGTCGCGAGCGGGCGCCCGCGTACCGCGCGCATGCCGCAGCCGATGGTCACGAAGCGCGGCAGGCCTGTCTCGTCCACGCGCGCGAACTCCAGCCATGCATAGCCTGTGCGATCGCTGTAGCGATCCCCAAGCAGCAGGTTCCACTCCACCTTCTTCTGCGCATCGCCGTCCGGCTCCACGCGCGCCGGCACGCAGCGCCCATCGAGCAGGAACGGCAGCGTCAGCGCCAGCACCTTGGACTTGCCGGTGCCGTTGTTGCCGCGCAGCAGCAGACGACCGTCGCGGAACCAGAACTCCTGGTAGTCGTAATAGAACAGGTCCACCAGTCCCATGCGCAGCGGCTGCCAGCGCGCCGCGCCCGGCAGCGGCAGGTCGACACCCGGCCGTAGCGTGCTCACGCGGGATCACCGCGCAACACGAGCACCTCGGGCTCGCCCAGCGCATGGCGGGCAATAGCCGGCAACGGGCGCACCATGGGCCCCTCGACGCGCGCCAGAGCGAGCGCGCACAGACGTTCGATCGCGCCACGGCACAGCTCCTGCTCCGCGTGCGGCTCGCGCGCGGACTTGCGCCAGTAGCGGCCGTACTGCTCGATCCACCCGCGCATGCACTGCTCGAGTTCCGCGTGCGCCACCGGCGCACGCGCGGCGGCCAGATGGCCGGCCAGCAACAGCGTGGCGTGGCTCTCGGTGCCCTCGCCGGGCAGGTGCTCGTCACACAGATCGCCCACGATCGCGATGCCTTCCACGCGCACCTCCGCCACCAGCCCGGTGGCGTCCTGGATGCGGCGCACGATGTGCGGGCGCTGGCTGGCGAGGTAGGCCATCTCCTCCGGCGTCAAGGTGTCGTGATAGAGCACCGGATTATCGAGCAGGCGCGCGGTCAGCCGCTGACGCAGCGCGGTATTGCGGGCATCGGGCAGATCCGCGACGAAGCGCTCGCCGATGGCGTGCATGCGTTCGACCACACTCGCCTGCGGCACGAGTTCGCGCGCGACCAGAGACGCACCGCGCGCGGTGACCAGCAGCACCGCGAGCAGGCGGCGATTGACGTCGTAGAGCACGTCGCGCTGCGCGGCACGCACGAAGGACTCTTCCTCGCCTGCCACCCGCACCAGCACACCCAGTTCCAGCAGCAGCCGCACCACTGCCACCAGGTCGCGACGCGCATCGCGCTCCTCGAGTCGGAAGCTGAAGCCGCGTTCAGCCAGTTCGGGCTGCGCGCCTGCTGCCACCAGTGCCTCGCCCAGGCGTCCGAGCGTGATCTGTGTCTCGCCGCGCTCGAGTTCGGCCAGCGCGAGGCACGCCAGCGCGTAGCGCCGGCGCGTGAACGGCGGCGATCCGGCCGGCGCCCGCAGGCGCGCCCCGCGCGTCGCATCGGCGTGATCCGCGGCCTGCTTGCGCAGGCGCGCGAAATCGTCCTCGACGATCAGATCCCAGCCGGTCTCGCGCGCGAACCACTCGCGCAGCGCTTGCGCGTGGCGGCGCACCAGCGCGAAGTCCGGGTGCGCGCGCGTGAGCAGCGGCGCGGCCAGCAGCGCGCGTAGCGCGCGGCGCCGGTCCTCCTCCTCGCCGCGTGCCAGCACATCGGCCAGGTGCGCGCCGGAAGCGCTCACGCCGGCGCCCCGCGCAGCCGGATACGCACCCGGTAGTCGCGCCCGGTGAACGTGCCTATCGGGGTGCGGATGCTCGCCCGCGAGTGCGCATCGAGCGGCGCCATCTCGATGTCGACCACGCCGTCGCTGCTGCTGGTCGCGATCGCCGCATCGGGCGCCGGCGCCGACACCAGCGCATCGCCCAGCAGTTGCAGGAAGTAGCGGAAAGCATCCTCG
>Ga0326597_10009861_pt1 | contig 12762 bp, 9 predicted proteins | sample RVTome_12_FD_203789 | JGI IMG/M metagenome (GOLD analysis project Ga0326597, IMG submission 203789) | Soil microbial communities from uranium-contaminated site in the Upper Colorado River Basin, Wyoming, United States - RVT100D185 | ecosystem: Environmental > Terrestrial > Soil > Contaminated >... | reverse complement strand
AGACTAGCGCCGCAAGCCAGGTCATTCCCGCGCAGCAATAGAGCATGAAAAGCCCGATCATCCATGACGGTGGCATTCCGCCATATTCATCAAGGAGTTCGGCTGACGCTTGTTGCCCTGCGCTGAACGGGGTTGTTCCTTCTACTTTCTCCAGCTCAATAATTCGTTTTTGCATGGCCTCCATCTCTAGTTGGTGCGACGAGGCCACCATCCCGGCTAGCACGATGAACAAGACCATGGCACTCGATAAAGCTATGGCCACGACGGCGATTCGATTCGGTGAGGTCTCGGCGACGGTCGCGTGCGGATGGAGGACTGCTGGCGGAGGGCCGATCGGGGCGGTCAGCGGGTCGGCCAGCGGAACGTCGGCGAGATTCTTTAGGGTTGACTCAGCCGGGGCGGTCACAGTCTTGCGACAGTAGGGACACGCCACGGCCTTTGACGCCCACTGGTCATCGATCTCGATCGGTTGCGAACAGTTACCGCATTGAAAACGAATACTCATGGGTGAACATGCTAGGCGGCACCCGGCCAACGTCAACAGACGCGACGCCGTCGGGGCGACCGGATACACCGCGGAATGTAGCATGAACCCCGTCGGGGCCGCTTGGTTGCGGAACAAGCACCGCAACACCTTCCGCTAGAATATCTCGCAATAAACTGCAAGGGCGCTCATGCAAAATTCGCCGACTACGGCGTCGCACATGTGAGCCTCCTTGAAGGCCACGAATTCCCACCGGTCGTGCTTGCCGTAACGGGGCACGCCATCACGCGAGAATTGCGCGAATGCGGCCTGCGTGGCGCAGTTTCGGACTTCAAGCGACGCGAATGGTTAGACCGATACGACGCGGTCGGGTTTCGTACGGACGATCGACGGACCCAGTGGAACAGTTGAACGGAGTGAGCAGCCATGATGACCAAGAATGACACCATTGAAGCCATCAAGAACATCAATCCCACGGCGAGTCCAGAGTTTCTGGAGGGGTTTTCCATTGACGATTTGAATTGCTACCTTGATCGTTTGCATGGCCGTCGACGCCAGGGCGCCGATGCCATGATGGATTCGTTCAAGGACGATGATCTGGATGATCCTCAGTAGCTCCGGCCCTTGTGCCGAAGCACCATCCGGGGGCGGCGCTCCGCTTGCCCCCGTCTACTATAGAGCAGGCTTTCAGCCTGCTAGATCACTCCACCGATTCGGTCACGCACGCGCTCTATTCTTCTGCAGCGTCTACGACTCGTTTTTCTTGGGCGAAGTGCAATGGTCGATCGCTTCGCTGAATCGTTAAGCGCAATCGTGCTCACTGTGAACGGCGGTGCGTCCGCAACAGTTCGACGATCCGTGCGATCGGCTGGGAAAGCGGCGCCTGTAGGTCAAGCGGCTTTTCCAAAATGGGGTGCATCAGTTGCAGGCGGCGGGCGTGCAGGGCTTGGAACTCGATCAGCGGCTCATCGCTTCCCGCCGCCGCCAGATCGCGCTGACTCACCGGCTTACCGCCGTACAATTTATCCCCCACTATGGGGTGTCCGATCGATGACATATGCACGCGCAGTTGGTGCGTTCGCCCGGTCCTGGGGAAGAGGTTAACCGTAGTATAGCCCTGAAACCGCTCTTCCACGCGATACTCGGTGGTGGCCTCTTTGAACATCGCCTGCCGGGGTGGCATGGCCGTGGGGAGTACCATGCGCTGGGTGGTTTCCGGATGGGGGGCGAGCGGTTTGTCGATCACGTCGGCGTCGAGCGTAAGTCGACCCTCGCAGATGGCGAAGTATTCCTTGCGGATGGTTCGTCGCTCGAATTGCAGGGCAATACGCCAATGCGCCTCGTCGGTCTTGGCGATCAGCATGAGGCCGGTGGTGTTCTTATCCAGTCGATGCACGATCCCGGGGCGATACGGGGCACTACCGGAGCTTAACTGGTCCGCATGAAATGCCACTGCATTGACAACGGTTCCCGTTTGCGTGCCGTGGGCGGGGTGGCAGATGATGCCGGATTGCTTGTTGATGGCCAGCATCCATTCGTCTTCATAAATCACCTCCAGGGGGATATCTTCGGGCACCACCTCGCGTGACGGCGGTGGCGGCAGGGTAATGGAAACTTCGTCATCGAAGGATGGCTCGTAGCTCGCCTTGGTGGGCAGGCCGTTAACCGTCACCAATCCCTGTTTGATATATCGCTGTAGGATGGTACGTGAAATGCGTGGGTAGCGATCGTGCAGGTATTTGTCCAAACGTCGCCCCGCTTGCCGTTGTGTCAGGCGGTGAGTGTCTACGATTGATTCCGCATCCGAATCCTCCCCGTCCTCTCCATCCGATTCGTAATATGCCTTGCCCGTGTCGCCAATGTCGTCCATGGTTCTAAACTATAACCGTCGACGTCCGCGCTTGGGCCGAAACCGTCCACCGAGGGTCTTGGGTGGGAGCTTTTGTTCCGCCGTGTCATCGGACCCCACCCCTACCGGGGCGGTCATGCGCGATGGTGAGGCGGTGGTCTGCGGTTCGGCGGGTCGTTGCGGTGGCGGATGCGAAGAAAAGCCCTCCACTTTGCGGGCGGGAATCTGACGATTGATGAGTATTTCAACGGCGGTGAGTTCACTACCCTGCTCGTGTGTGACGAAGGTGATCGCTGTACCACGCTCTCCCATTCGGGCCGTACGGCCAATCCGATGGACGTAAATCTGTGCGTCCTGCGGAATGTCGTAGTTAATGATGTGCGAAATCTTACTGACGTCGATGCCGCGTGCGGCCAGGTCCGTCGCCACGAGCACCTTGAATTGGTGACGACGAAACTTATCCATGACGCGCTCACGTTTGTTTTGCATCAGATCGCCATGAATCTCCATACAACTGACGCCGCAGTCGTACAACTTCTTGGCGAGCTTTCGCGCCGTGTGTTTCGTATTGCAGAAAACGATGGCGCCGGGTGGAGTTTCCTGCTTCAGAATCAACTGCAGCAATCGAAACTTGGCGTACGATTCAACCGTGATGAACGATTGATCGACCTCCTCGACGGTTATTTTGTCTTGCGAGACATTGAGATCGACCGGATCGGTCATGTACTGTTTGGACAGGCGCTTAATCTCGCCGTCGATCGTAGCGGAAACGAGAATCGTCTGGTGTTTGCTCCTAATACGCCCCAAGATGTTCTTGATGTCGTCGCGGAAACCGATGTCGAGCATGCGGTCGACCTCATCAAGCACAACGCACCGTAGGTCTTCGATGCGCAACACACCGCGCTGCATGAAGTCCATCACCCGACCGGGCGTGCCTACAACGAAGTGCGGCTTGCGTCCCAATTGGTGCAACTGAGTGGCCACTTTCTGACCACCGTACACCGTGACGATGTGCAGGTCGGCGAACTCCGCCAGACGCGTGAGCTCACCCGATACTTGAACCGCCAGTTCTCGCGTTGGTGCCAGGCAGAGTGCCTGCAACCGGGCCGCGGGATCGAGTCGTTGAAGGATGGGCAAGCCAAACGCGGCTGTTTTACCGGTGCCGGTTCGCGCTTGACCGAGGATATCCTTGCCCGCCAGCCCAGGCGGGATGATCGCCTGCTGAATCGCAGAAGGTTGGACGAAGCCCATCTTACTTAAGGCTTTGAGGAAGCGAATTTCAACGCCTAGGTCGGCAAACGCCTTGGGAAGCTCTAATTGTTTTTGCATCAGCGAATCTTATCGTGTTCGTTTGGGTTGTGGGTATTGCGTCGCTGGGGAGAAAACATGACGCCGGGACTCTGCTTCATAGAACCGAAGTATACCCCCAACGCCCCACTTTGGCGATAGGCAGGTGGAAATGGGTGTGTGACAGAATCTGCGGGCCGGCGTGGTCCTTGGTGGGTATGATCCGCAGCATCATCGAACAACCCCAAAGGGGTGTCATAGACCAGCCCAGGGCTATTGTAGTGTCCCCTTTCAGGGCAGAGAGAAGACGCAGCGCATTGGGCTAAGCGAAGTGCCCGCGCGTGGGGATCGTTAATCGACACTCCATACGGCTCGCCGGGAGGCTCGCCCTCCCGAAGACCCCGCCGAAAGTGTCACGCATCCGGTGGAAATGATCCCAAACTCGCCGGTTCAATGGCGCGATTCGATGCCGTTCTGTCCGCCATTCTACGCTCATGGTCGCTTGAGGTAGCATTTCGGATGCCCTGGCGCCGTGTTGCCTATCTCAATATCACATGTCGCACCGGCTTCCAGCCCGTGAGAACACCGGCAAGATGCCGGTGCCACACGATTCGGGAATCGTCTCTTAGGACCACTCATCACCGGCCTGGAAATAGAGAATCATAAACTGTGATAAATCGAACAAGAAGTGGCCTACGATGGCCGGGATGATGGACTTGCGCCAAATGGTCACCAGGCTGAATACCAGAGAGAGAACCGTCACCCACACCACCGCCGGTGCCGTCTGGTCGACGAGATGCAGGGCGGCGAAGATGGCCGAGCTGACGATCACCGCGATCGCCCAACTACCCGTCGCACGGCGCAATCGCGTCATTAGGAAGCCGCGGAACAAGATTTCCTCGTACAGCCCAACCGCGAGAGACACGGCCACGAACCCGAGCGGATGCAGCTTTGGAACCAGCGTGAGAATCCTTTGTGCGTTCTCTTCCATCAGCTTCCACATGTCCGGCCAGAGGAACCACAAAATCGGCGCAGTAACAAGGATGGACAAGTACACAGCTACGGTCGATCCGACGCCCACGCCGATGTTGCCCCACCAGCCGTCGCCATGAAGTCCCAGCGAAGCGGCCGTCTGCCTTCGCGATCGCACGATCAGGGCGATGATGGCCAGGCAACCCAGTGCACGGATTCCCAGCGCCGGATAAAAGGAGTCCCGATTGAGTCCGGCGGCTGCGCCGTCATGTTCTGGAAGGGGCGGCTCGCTTAGGCTCATGTCCATACCTAGGAAGTAGGCCAGTGCCACCCCCATGCACATTTCAAACGCGACCATGAGGACGACGATCGAAGCCAAGTCGATCCACGCCGATCGCCGCGAACTGCCGGTCAGCAGGATTTCGTAGGCTGGCGCAGACGCGCCGCGGTCTCCCGACCAATCCACGGGACGGGCGACAGGAAGATCCTCGGCGCTGTCCTCGGCACCGGACGGGAGTTTGGCTTGCGGATTCTCGGAGGTGGTTTCGTGCTGTTCCGCCATGCCAAGCCTAATGATCCGTTTACAGGCCGTTGAAAAACTTCTGCCTCGGTGCGTGACACTTCCGGCGGCCGTGTTAAAGGTTTCGAAGTCGATTGACGGCCACCGCGTGCGGTTTTTGCACTGCGCCCAATGCGCGGCGCATTCTCCATGCCCTGGGCTCGTCTATCAACGCCCCTTCAGGGCTGATCGAAGTTTCCGCAGGTCACACATGCGACAGACCACACCTGCCGTCGATTCCGTCACGGAACCGAACCGCCTCGGTGTGGCATCGATTTCCGTGTAACACCGGATTTCATCCGATGAACATGCAATGGCGGCCGTAACATCTCGGTGATGCGTCGTCCGCCTACGTCCGCCACGGAAGGCGGAGGCCACGAGGCCCGCAGCACATTCTAGGCCGCTACAGCAGCGACGCGATGGCTTCTCCGATCGTTGCCGGTGAGTCAGACACCGTAACGCCCGCTGCCTTGAGCGCTGCAACCTTGGAAGACGCCGTCCCCTCGCCGCCGCTGATGATGGCACCGGCGTGCCCCATTCGTTTTCCGGGCGGTGCCGTTTGGCCCGCGATGAACGCCGCAACAGGCTTGGTGATGTTCTGCTTGACGTGGGCGGCCGCTTCCTCTTCATCCGTGCCGCCGATTTCACCGATCATGATCATCGCATCGGTCTGCTTGTCATTTTCGAACATGGTAAGCAGCTCGATGAAGTTCAATCCCTTGACCGGGTCGCCGCCAATGCCGATACACGTCGATTGAGCAATGCCACGGGTGGTACACTGCCAGACGGCCTCATACGTCAAGGTACCGCTCCGCGAAATGATGCCCACACTCTTCGAACCGTTCTCGCACGGTTTGTGGATGTACCCCGGCATAATGCCTACTTTGCAGCCGCCGGGCGTAATTACGCCGGGGCAATTCGGGCCGATCAACATGACCCCTTTCTCATCGAGGAAATCCCGCGCTCGTACCATGTCCAGCGTGGGCACACCCTCGGTGATGAGCACGACCAGTGAACATCCGGCGTCACCGGCCTCCATGGCGGCGTCGGCCGCGAAGGGTGCGGGGACGAAGATCATCGAAACGTGGGCACCGGTCTGATTCACCGCTTCGTGACACGAATCAAAAACCGGCAGCCCGTGCTCTGATTTCGTGCCGCCCTTGCCCGGCGACACTCCGCCCACCATCTTCGTTCCATACTCCAGGCAACCGGCGGTATGAAACGCACCGGCCTTGCCGGTGATGCCCTGGCAGATCACTTTCGATTCGCCGTTTACAAGAATGCTCATGCTGTTCCTCTCACGCCGTCCAAGAGCGAGTGTAAGAAGTTCTTTTCCGATCCGCACCAGCGGGCAGTATCGTCGGAACGCGTGATCTTGTCCACGTGTGGGGATGGCCGGTGCTTTTCGGCAAAAAAAGGATGGCCCGGCGCCGCGCACCAACGTGCGGTGACGGTCCTGTCCGTGATCTGTTTTATCCGCCGGCGGAGTCGCCTGAAAAATCGACCTTGGGCGTTGCCTGGGCCTCTTTTGTAATCTCGAAGTATTCGGCCTTTTCCACGCCGGCCCAGCCCGCGTAGATGCGGCCCAGCAACTTGCGCGAGAACGTGTTGAGTGCCTTAACCGAGTCATTGTATCGCTTGCGGGCAACCGTAAGACGATTCTCCGTCCCCTCGAGCGTATCTTGGAGCTTGAGGAACGACTGATTCGATTTCAGCTCCGGATAGGTCTCGCGGAGCACCAGCAACCGCGACAGCGCCGATTCGAACCCACCAGCGGCCTTGGCCTTGGCGCCGACCGATTTCGCCTGGAAGTATGACTTCCTGGCTTCCGCAACGCCTAGGAAAATATCCTTTTCCTGCCCGGCGAAACCCTTGACCGTTTCGACGAGGTTGGGAATCATCTCGAAGCGCCGCTGGAGCTGGTTGTCCACCTCGGCCCAGGCGCCTTGCACGTTTTCGTCCATGGTGATCGCTTTGTTGTATCCGCGGTAAAAACAGCCGCCGATCAGCACACCGCCGACGACGATCGCCACCAGAAACATCAACAAAATCTTTCCGAATTTCATCGAACTGCCTCGCTCCGTTTGCATTGTCGCCCCGCAGGCGGGGCAGAACTTTGCCGTTCTTCGAACATTGACACCACATGCCGGACACTTGTCACCAACTCGCACCACCGCCACCTCCACCAAATCCGCCGCCCCCGCCGAACGATCCGCCGCCGAATCCACCTCCAAAACCGCCGCCGCCGCCCCAATGTGATCGGCCCCGACCGCCCATCATGCCACCCATCAAACCGCCGAGGAGCATGCCTTGCCAAAGCCCACCGCCGCCCCACCGGCCATAGTGCCGCGACCGCCGACCGGAAGAGAAGATGAGCATCAACAGGATCAGCGGTATGATTCCGCCGCACGCATAACCACCGCGCCGCGAACCGCGCCTGGCTTTAGATCGATATTCGGGCATTCGGCTCAAGGTAACATTCGCGTCCGCCGCGACGGTATTTCCGACGGCCGACACAACGAGGAAGAGCCCTTCGCCATAGAGACCTTGTTTGAAAAACTTCGCAGCGATCTTCCGGGTCAATTCACCACAAAAGGAGTCGGGCAGAGCCCCCTCCAATCCGTAACCGACTTGAATCCGAATCTTTCTTTCCTTCATGGCCATCAAGATCAGCGCCCCGTTATCCTTGCCCGCCCGACCGAGCTTCCACAACTCCGCATGCCTCTGGGCGAAGCCGAAGTCGTCCTCGCCGTCCAGGCTCGGCACGGTTAAGACCTTGACCTGAGCGGTGGTTTTCTGCGCAAGTTCCGCCAGCCAGGCGTTCATCCGAAATTCGGTATCTGCGTCGATGATCCCGGCCCGATCGACCACATAGGTACCGGGATCCTTGACCGTGACCTCCGCGTAAGCGCTTGCGGCGCAGCACGTCAATGCCAGCGACACCGCGAGCGCATACCGAATGAGTACGCACGGCAAGATGCCCGCAGCTCGGGAGTAGCCATCGGACACGATGGATCGGCCCTCGTTACCAGCCATCGGCGATCTCACCGAGGGCTTCGACATCCTGATAAAGCCGATCGAATTCGTCCCAACCGTGATGCGCGGAGGCATCAAGAGCGTTGCGTACCCCTGACAGTTTACGGTCTATGATTCGTTCAACTTCCGACAGCACCTCGGCAGCGGGCTTTGCTTCTACGATCCCTTTCATCCAAAGCATGCCGCGCAATGTCCGCATGAGCGCCTCGCCGATGTCCGTTTCGACAGCACTGATGACCTTCTCACGACCGGCCGCCGCCAATAATCCCTGGCGCAAACCGATGAGAATCGTTTTGAGTTCCCGCTCGCACTGCAAACGGACGCGGCCCTTGTCAAATGACAGCTCGGCGAAGCAATCCTCACCGAACAGCGTTAGATGGTGCTGACTGATTTCGATCAGCTCCACGGGGAAGGTATCGAGCGACCTCTTGATGTATTCTGCCGTCATGATCAAGGGAGCCGCGATACAGACCTTGCCGAGTTTGGCCCCTTGCAGCGCGATCTTCCGCAGCAGCGCCAGATCCACCGCATCCAAAACCAGCACGCTGCGCGCCGTGTGGCACGACGGATCAAAGGATGCCGAAATGATCGTACCAAACAGCGTCAATGACCGGGCACGATCCCCTGCAAGCTGTTTGATCAAATCTGCGTAGTCTTGAATCGGCCCGCGCATCGATTCCGCGATGCGCGATGCCACCTGTTCACCCATAAGGACACTCCTGCTGCGTGACGCTTCCACTCCACGGAAAGGCATCTGCTTCAATTTACATGTAATCGACCGGTATGGCGATTATACGGACGGACCAACTTTGTAACGCCAATCGGCAAGACAAACCGCCGCACCTCGCAAGTTTCGCCGCTCGCGGACGCATCATACGGCATTTGGTGCTTTTTTGTAGAATCCTCCGCTGTGCTTTTCCAATGAGCGGAAACTATTTCACCAAAAGCCGGCGGAACGCTTGCAGGCGGGCGTCATGGACATCAGTCAATGACGAGGCTCTAGCCGCCCCATCTTCTACATACTTCCTATAACCGCGTGTCCGATATAAGACGTCTTGGTTTGCGGCCACGATGGATTCAGCGCGTGGCTCGTCCGCTTTCAATGAAGGACGTTTTTCGCTATTATGGGATTCGGATGGGTTGCACGGGGTTGCTGGGTCGATCGCCGGCGCCGGCCGGGCAGAGGACACTTCGTCGCGTTGTCGGACAGCGAACGGGTTTTGGACGGATCCTTTCTTTGAGGACAAAATAATGACAAAATATCGGCACGGAAATAGATTGTCCGTAGTGATCTCGACTCGTAACGGGCTTCTGCTGGGCGCACTCGCCCTGACGGTCGCGATTCCATTAGGGTCGGCACCGTCGGCGATGGGTGACATTCCCTGGCGTTCCGGTGCGGCGCCCGTCCAACCGCAAACGGTTGAACAGGTTCGCACTTCGCTCGATGCGCTGGCGCAACGCCCCGACCAACGCCACGTCGTGGTTCAGTTCCAACATCCTCTTTTGCCCCAGCAGCGGATAGCCATGGAACGCTCGGGATTGCGCCTGCTCAGCTACCTGGGCGATAATGCTTTCTTCGCTCGACTCCCGCTGAAGGGCGTTGATGTACGGGTGGCCGCTCAATCAGGATTGATCGCCCACGTGGCACCGATCCAGCGTGTATTGAAGATTCACCCTGCCATCGTCGCCAATCGGCTCCCTGGTTTCGCCGTTGTCGATCGCTCGGATCCCGCCGACCCTACGATCGCCGTCTATGCGCAGTTCCATCGCGGGATTTCACTTGTCAACGTCGCCCGGGCCACGGTACGCAAGCATGGCGCGACCGTCATTGATCAAATGAAATCCGTCAACACGCTGGTGATCGAACTTCCACAATCGAAACTCATGGCCCTGGCGGACGAGGATGTCGTGCAATGGATCGAACCGCCCCTACCGCCGTTTAGCGAAGTCAACGACAGCAATCGAACGCTCACGCAGGTCGATGCGCTTCAGTCGTCGCCTTTCAATCTCGACGGAAGCGGTGTCGGGGTCATGGTGTACGACGGTGGCTCCGGGCTTGCTTCCCATGCGGACTTCAGCGGGCGCCTCACGACGCACGATTCCTCCGTCCTGTCCGACCATTCCACGCACGTCGCCGGTACCATCGGCGGTGATGGATCCGCCGGCGGTGGGCTCTATCGTGGGATGGCCCCGGCGGTCCTTCTGGAGTCTTATGGGTTCCAGTGGGACGGCACGGGAACCTTCCTGTATACGAACCCGGGCGACCTGGAGAGTGACTACAACGACGCCGTCAATAGCCACGGCGCCGACATCACCAACAATTCGATCGGCACCAATACCGAAACGAACGGTTTCCCGTGTGAAATCCAAGGTGACTATGGCGTGACATCGCAACTGATCGACTCGATCGTCCGTGGCAGCCTGGGGAGTCCGTATCGCATTGTCTGGGCGAATGGAAACGAGCGCCAGGGCAGCCGATGCGACGTGGAGGGATTTGGCAAGTATTACAGCACGGCACCCCCGGCGGGCGCCAAGAACCACATCGCCGTCGGAGCGCTGAACTCCAACAGCGAAGGCATGACCTCGTTTAGCAGTTGGGGGCCTGTCGATGATGGCCGCATGAAGCCCGACGTTTCCGCCTCCGGTTGCCAGGGTAGCGCCGACAACGGCGTGACATCGACCTCCAGCAACGGCGGCTACTCCGTCAAGTGCGGCACGTCGATGGCGGCGCCGACGGTTACCGGGCTGTGCGCCTTGATTCTTGAAGATTACCGCGTTCAGTTCTCCGGTCAAGGCGACCCCCGCAATGCTACCCTTAAAGCGTTGCTGGCCCATAACGCCAAAGATAAATGGAACCCCGGGCCGGACTATCAATTCGGATACGGCATGGTCAAGGGGCAAGAGACGATAGACTTCATGCGGAGCGGAAACTTCGACGAGTCTCAACAGGTGAGCCAAGGCGGTGTCATGGCCTATCAAGCGTTGGTCACCGCCGCCGATGCGGAACTCAAGATTACGCTCGTCTGGGATGACTTCCCGGGTACGCCCAACGTTAATCCGGCGCTGGTAAATGATCTCGACCTGGTGGTCGTGAGCCCCACTGGTGTGCGGGCCTACCCCTGGACGCTTGATCCGTCGAACCCATCCGCCCGTGCTACGCGGGACAAGATCAACACCATTGACAACATGGAGCAGGTATTGGTGGAAGCGCCGGAACCGGGGTTGTGGACGATTCAGGTGCAAGGCAGCAGTGTTCCCCAAGGACCGCAATCGTTTTCGATCTGCGCCGGCCCGATCCTGGTCTCCGACGGCGTGACGCTTGCCCTTCCCGACGGTCCACCGCAAGTGCTCGCACCCGGCACGTCGACCTCCATCTCCGTACAAATCATCGCCCAGGGTGAGAACATCGTTACGGGATCGGAAACGCTTCATTACCGCTATGACGGTGGCATTTATCAAAATGTGCCACTCGCGTTTCTCGGTGGGGATCTTTACGAAGCCACATTGCCGCCGGCCGGTTGCACTGACACGCCCGAGTTCTACGTGAGCGCTGCGGGAACCGTGAGCGGAACGAAATCACTTCCAGCAGCGGCGCCGGCAAGTGTTCTGTCGGCTGCGGTCGCCACCGCCACCGTCGTACTCGACGACGATATGGAATCGAACCAGGGCTGGACGGTGGGCGCACCGACCGACACGGCCACCACCGGCATCTGGACTCGCGTAGACCCCATCGGAACCGAGGCCCAACCCGAAGATGACCACTCGGCTGCCGGCGGAACGACCTGTTTCGTCACCGGGCAGGGAACCATCGGCGGTTCTCTGGGCGAAAATGACATCGACGGCGGGCCGACGACGCTAACGACGCCGAACCTCGACCTTTCCACCTTCGACGACGCCACCGTGTCGTATTACCGCTGGTTCAACAACGCCACCGGCGCCGAACCAAATGCCGATTTATTGACAGTCGACATTTCGAATGACGGCGGAACAAGCTGGACCAACGTCGAAACGATCGGCCCCGAGGGAGAAGAAGTCGTCGGCGGATGGATCTTGAGCGGGTTCAACGTGGCCGACTACGTGGTGCCCACCAACCAGGTGCGGATCCGTTTCGTAGCGGCGGATAGCGCCGGCGGTTCGGTGGTGGAAGCCGCGGTGGATGACGTGTTGATCACCGGTCTGGCGTGCGCGGTCGCGAGTTGCCTTGTCGATACAGATTGTGACGATGCCCTGCTCTGCACGATCGACATGTGCAGCGGCGGCGCTTGTTCCAATACGCCCGTGAACTGCGATGACACCGACGCCTGTACGACCGACAGTTGCGACCCCGGAACCGGGGCGTGCACCAACGACACCATCGGTTGCGACGACGGAGACAGTTGCACGATTGACGTGTGCGACGCGATCACCGGCTGCGCCAGCACGCCTATCGATTGTGACGACGGATCGGCATGTACAACCGATACTTGCACGGACGGTAGTTGCTCAAACGACACCATTAGTTGCGACGACGGAGACAGTTGCACGATTGACGTGTGCGACGCGATCACCGGCTGCGCCAGCACGCCTATCGATTGT
>Ga0326597_10009859_pt1 | contig 12762 bp, 8 predicted proteins | sample RVTome_12_FD_203789 | JGI IMG/M metagenome (GOLD analysis project Ga0326597, IMG submission 203789) | Soil microbial communities from uranium-contaminated site in the Upper Colorado River Basin, Wyoming, United States - RVT100D185 | ecosystem: Environmental > Terrestrial > Soil > Contaminated >... | reverse complement strand
TCCGCGGCAAGGCACCCAGATGACCGGCAAAAAAGAGCTTGGCGCGATCCGGCATGGCATCCCGGTTCCGGAAAGCGGGACCGGCGCGGCCGCTGACAGCGCCCAGATAATCTCTGAATTTGTCGCCGGCGGGCCTATCAAAATGAAGCGCCGGCTCGGCGTTCGCCCAGGCCCGGTAGAACAACCCGATGAGACGATGATGAAACATGTCCAGAAAACGCGCGAGCGTCTCATCCTCCGAGTTGCGCTGGCGATCCCGGGTGTAGGCGGTGAGATGCAGGGGCAGGGGTCCATTGGGCCCCAGAAGCCCGAAGCAGGCCACCATGAGGCGATCCGGCCGGCCGTTCCGTCCCGGCCGCCAGGAGTGGATGGAACCCGGCGCGAAGGCGAGAGATGGCTCCTGTCCCAGGCGGAACGGTTCTTCACGCGGGTGCAGGGCCTCCCCCAGGCGCGGGCGGTCCGGTGCCTGACATTCCAGCAAGCGCAGAGCCCGGTAGAATTCGAACCGGTCCGGTTCCTGCCGGAAGGTCTCGCCTAGAGGAGTGTTCGTCGTCCGGTTCTCAGCGGCCATCGTGCGATCTCGCCGCGCTCCAGCGTGTGGATCACGGTCTCGGTGAACGAATTCATGGATACATAACGAGCCAGAAACTCTTCCAGAACAGCCCCCAGCAGAAAGGCCCCCGCACCTTCGAATGCCTCATCATCCAGGGTCAGTTTCACTTCCAGTCCGCGGCCGAAGGTGATGGGCCCGGATAACGGCAGGCGCCGGGTGACCGCCCGCGACTGGGTGGCCACCACGCCGCCTATCTGCTTGCGCGTGGGCGCGTCGGCGAGGTTGGCGTAAAGTTCCAGCAACTGCCTCAGGGCCTGGCCGCCCTCGCCGCCTTCGGTGTCCGCCAGGGAGAGATAATTGAGGGAAAGATGGCTGATGAGCCGCCAGGCCACCTCGCCGTCGGCATAGGACGCCCTGGGTTTTGTGGGGCCATCCAGGCATTTGACCGCCTCCACCGGCGCTCCCGCCTCCAGGGTGAAATCGGTGAGCCCCTGGCCGATGGGCATCTGCAGGGGCAGGTCGCGGTTGGTGCACACGACTTCCAGAGCCAGCCGGCGCAGACTGGATGAGTACGGCGCCTCATGGCCGTCCACCAGGGAGACAAACACTTCACTGCCGAGATAGCTCGAACGCGCTCCGAGGCGGCGCTGCTTTTCCGACAGCCGCCGCGGTTCCCGGCGCAGCACATAGTAAGCCGCCTCTTTGTCGGCGATGCCCCGGTCCTCAACCGCATAGAAGGGACGGAAGGCCTGCCTCTCGTCGGCGCTGCTGCCCAACCCTGTGGCCGACGCGACGTCGCACACTTCAAAATCCATGGGACGCGTACGGTCCGCCACGATGTGATATTCGCTGACCGTTTCCTTGAGATGAATCTGATCGGCACGCCGGGTAAAGAGGTTGATGATGGGTGTGCTGAACAGGGCGAAGTCATCGGCCCGGGTCCCTCCTTCCAGGTCCCGGTCCGCGCGCTCGAGAAGAATGATGACATCCAGTTCAGGCGCGGCACAGCGACGCATGGCCGCAGCCAAGCCAGCGAGCTCCACGAACAGGAAACGCTGGGGAAAGGCGAAATACTCGTGCAGAAGACGATAACCCTGAAACGACCGCCGGCCGTAGGGAAGAAGTTTTTCCTCGTCGGAAAAACCCATCCGCTTGATGCAACTGGCCGGCAGGGCTTCCTTCCAGTTCACCGGCCGCTCGGTAGGCTGGACCATGACGGCAACCGAATTCCCGATGATCTGTTCGTACAGTCGCATGGCCCGGCCCCCGTCGGGAGACAGGTAGAGGACCAGGCGATCCATGGCAATCTTGTCCATGTTGAGGCCGGCGGTGGCGCGCAGGCGCAGGCGAATCCCGGCGCGCACCTTGCGTCCCTTGGTGTCCTTGGTCTCACCCAGCTCACGTGACTGGGTGAAGTACTCGGCCTCCTTGATCATCAGGGGCCAGAGAGTGACCTCGTGCTTGGTCAGGTACTGGCAGGCTGTCTGATCCCCTTTGCCCAGGACACTGCGCAACAGGCTGTCCCGGGGCACCACGAAGCCTTCCGCCAGGCTCCCTTCAGAAGGATCGGGTTGAAACTGGACCACCGCCATGGATGGCGTTGGCGCCAGGTAGTGCGGACAGATCATCTCCAGCATGTGCCTGGTGAAATTCGGGAACTGGGCATCCAGCTTCAGTTGCACCCGCGCCGTGAGAAAGGCGAAACCTTCCAGGAGCCGCTCGACGTAAGGGTCGGCGCACTCCATGCCCTCCAGGCCCAGGCGGCCGGCGATCTTGGGGAATTCCGCGGCGAACTCCGCACCCATCTCGCGCATGTACTGGAGTTCCTTGTTGTAGTAGTCGAGTATGCGCGGATCCACAGCTAGTCCACCCCATCCGACTCCGAAACCACCAGGGAACCGTCTTCCAGATCGATCTGGGTCTTGAGAAAGAGTTGCAAGGGTATGGGATAAGCCCAAAGCTCCCCCTGGATACTGAAAATGAGGGCATTATGGCTCATTTTGGCAGGATCCGCCTTCAGCGTGATGGCGATGCTCTTCCCCTGGATACGAGGCTCGAAGGCGATAATGGCCTCCAGGAGACCGGCCTCTAGCTCGACCGTGTCCAGGCCTGAGAGTGTCTGCCCCGAGAGGTCCTTGAAGCCATAGTTGAGGACCGAGTTCCGCACGTGAGGCATGTCATCCAGTTCTCCCCGCGAGAGAGACGGATCCGTGTTGAGCAGCCAGCCCAGGTCGCGCAGCACGGCCTCCCTGAGGCGGTCCACGGTCAGCACCCGATTGTCGCGGGATTCTACCTGCTTGTGGGGTTCATGGTCGGTGAGCCGGTCCAGCAGGGAGGGCTGCAGCCGTTCCTGTGGCGCCAGTTCAGCCATTGCCGCCGGCCTGGGTCTCCGGTTCCTCTTCAGTGACCTGCAGGATGATCTCCCGGATGGCCATGAGGGGGAATTCTCCCGTATCCGTGGCCAGCATCCTCTGACCGCTGCCGACGTATTCTTCGCTGCCGTTATCCGTCCAGCAGGTCTTCCGCGCCAGGGCAAGCAGCGGGTCGCCGCTCGCCTCGGACTGCGGGTAGCGCGTGGGGATGAACCCGGCTGCCTTGCCGCCGTTGGCCCAGGTGAAATAAGCCGGCATCCAGACCATATCCCGCAGATCTTCAGGGGCTTCAAGCCGGATCTGGGAGATGCGATCGAAAGGAATCCAGTAATAATGTCCGTTCACGATGGCTTCGACCACCGGACCCAGGCGGCTGTCGGCATCGGCCAGCCACAAGAACTCGCTGCCGTCGAGCCGGCCCGCCGTGGTCTCTACCTGGTCCAGGGCCTGAGCCCGTGTGGCCTGGGCGGCCTGGTGGCGGCCTGCCGCCGTGTGCTGGAGGGCCTGAAGGAACAAGGCCAGCCATGGAGCCGGTTCGCCGAACACAAGCGGTGTCCGCTTGCCGGCGAAGACCTCGCTGCGCAAGGTCTCACACTGCAGCGTTTCACGGTAGGTCTGCACCATGGACAGGGCGCCGGCATCCATCTCACCGATGAGTTGAAGTTGGTTCAGCGCCCGCCCCCACTGCCCCAGCACCGAGAGCAACTGAAAGAGGTACACCCGATGCCGCACCACCGCTGGCTCCTTACGGACCTGCTCCTGGACAGCCTGAAGAGCTTCATCCAGGCGCCCTTCCCGCAGATATTCCCTGGCTTCCATGGAGCGTCTCCTTGAGCAAACGGATCCTGATTCGGGCGCGGCGGCTGCCTCTGTACAGCCCGCCGGGAACGGCATCGTGGTGTACCGCTTCAGCTTCGCTTCACACCGCTTGGTTCATCAGAACGTCTTGTTCACCATCAGGTCCCACTTCTTATCGTCACCCTTCTTCACTTCCTTGCCGCTGAACTCGTCGTAGCGGAAGGTGATCTTGGCAAAGTTGACAGTGAAGGACTCCATTGAGTTCCCCTCCCTGCCGGCGCCTTGATCGTAGTGGGTGATGATCGCCTCGTGCAGGATCCAGGACTGGTAGACCTGGTCATCCGCATCCTGGCCCGCCGTCTGGGTGAAGTGCACCGTGGCATCGCCCAGGCTGACCCCACACACTGCCTGCATGAAAAGGTCCGGCGTGGCTCTATCGGCGGTCTTGCTGAAGGTCAGGCCACCGGCGAAATCCGGGTTGCTGACCTTGCGCTGCACGCTGCCCGCGGCCGAGGTCACCATGCGGTTCACGTTCAGGCTCACGCTCTCGCACTGAATCCAATCTTCATGGCCGGTGACAACGCAGTCACCTTTGATGTTGCCGGCAAAATCAACCAAAATCATGTTCAGACTCCTTTCCCAATCGTTGTTTTAAGAAGAGCCAACCGGCGTCAGTCCCGGTTTCATTGCTTGGTGGACGGAAGTTTCGAGACCAGGCGCAACGAGACATTCAATCCCTCCAGTTGGTAGTGCGGCCGCAGGAAGAAAGTCGCCGAATAGACTCCGGGGTTGCCCTCCACATCCTTGACCTGGATTTCAGCCGCCGCCAGGGGCTTCCTGGCCTTGTCCTTCTCACCTGCCAGGGCGGGATTGGCGAGCACGTAGTTGCTGATCCAGCTATTGAGCCACGCCTCCATGTCCGTCCGCTCTTTGAAGGTACCGATCTTGTCGCGCACGATGCACTTCAGGTAATGAGCGAAACGGCAGGTGGCAAACAGGTAGTAAAGACGGGCCGCCAGGTTGGCGTTGGCCGTGGCATCGGGATCGTCATACTCCGCCGGCTTCTGCAAGGACTGGGCCCCTATGAAGCAGGCAAAGTCGGTGTTTTTCTTGTGCAGCACCGGCATGAAGCCGCACTTGGCCAGCTCGGCTTCCCGGCGGTCCTCGATGGCGATCTCCGTAGGACACTTCATGTCCTGGCCACCGTCATCGGTGGGGAAGGTATGAACCGGCAATCCTTCCACCAGGCCACCCGATTCCACCCCGCGAATTTGACTGCACCAGCCGAATTCCTTGAAAGATTTATTGATGTTCACGGCCATGGCATAGGCCGAATTGGCCCAGGTGTACTTCCCGTGGTCGCCGCCTTCGGTCTCTTCTTCGAAGTCGAACTCCTCCACCGGGTTGGTCTTGGCGCCATAAGGTGTTCTGGCCAGAAACCGGGGCAGGGTCAACCCCAGATAGCGCGCATCGTCAGATTCCCGCAACGACCGCCACGCCGCGTATTCGGGCGTGCCGAAGATCTTGGTGAGATCCCGTGGATTGGCCAGCTCCTGCCAGGATTCCATCTGCATGGTGGCCGGCGCCGCTCCGGCGATGAACGGGGCGTGGGCCGCCGCGGCAATCTGGGCCATTTCACCCAGGAGCTCCACATCGGGCGCGCTGTGATCGAAGTGGTAATCGCCCACCAGGCAGCCGTAGGGCTCGCCGCCGAACATGCCGTATTCCTCGGCATAGATCTGCTTGAAGATGGGGCTCTGATCCCACGCCGTTCCCTTGAACTTCTTCACTGTCTTGTGCAGGTCCTTCTTGGAGATGTTCATGACGCGGAGCTTGAGCATCTCGTCGGTCTCGGTGTTGTTGATCAGGTGATGGAGACCCCGCCAGGCACCCTCCAGCTGCTGAAAATCCTCGTGGTGCAGGATCAGGTTGATCTGCTCCGTCAGCTTCTTGTCGATCTCCGCAACCATGCTACTGATGGTGGCGACGACATCATCGGAAATGAGGGCGGTCTGCGCCAGAGCCTGGCTGGCCAGGGTCGCCACCGCATTTTCCACTTCCTCGCGCTTGCGATCGCCCTTGGGTTTGAATTCCTTTTTCAGCAGCGATTTGAACTCGCTGGCCTCCATGGTTACGGCCTGCGGTGCTGCCTGCCCTTCAACATTCTCTTCTGGCATGTCGTGACTCCTCCCTATTCCTCGGTGGGTGCTTCGGCCGGCGCGTGGCCCTGGGGAGCCTCATCCTGGGGCTTGGGGGCCCCCACCAGAGACTGCAACAGGGCCGGGTCCTTGAGGGCCTTGGCAATCAGCTCCTCCGCACCCACTTTGCCATCCATGAAGGTCATGAGATTCGACAGCTGCTCGCGCGCCTGCAGAAGCTTGTTCAGCGAATCCACCTTGCGCGCCACGGCCGCGGGCGAAAAGTCGTCCATGCTGTCGAAAGAAATATCCAGGCTCAGATTCCCCTCTCCCGTGAGGGTATTGGGAACCTGGAAGGCCACCCGGGGTTTCATTGCCTTGAGCCGATCGTCAAAATTGTCGACATCGATCTCAAGAAATTTACGCTCGGCGACCGGCGCCAGGGGTGTCTCGGGCTTGCCGGAGAGATCAGCCATGACACCCATGACGAACGGTAACTGGACTTTTTTTTCCGCCCCGTAAACCTCCACGTCGTACTCGATCTGGACGCGCGGTGCACGGTTGCGCGCTATGAATTTTTGTGCGCTTTTCTTGGCCACGGCGCTTCTCCTCTTCTGGGGTTCTGCGGCGTGCGCCGCTGCCCTCGTTAATTATTCTTCCGTTTGTCTGCCGCTCACAGTTTCAACCTGGCCGATGGCATCAGGGGCCAGATCCTGCATGATTTCCATGAAATTCCTCGTCACCAGACGTTTGGCGCGCTTCAGCAGCAAAGGAACAGGACTGGATGGTTCGCAACGCTGAAAATACTCACACGCCTTGTCCAGGAGGCGAATGACATCCTCCCGCGTTCTGATCTCACCACTGGCTTCCGGCGCCGCGGCACCGCCCGCCACGCTCGCCTCCCCACCGTCAGCGGCGGCCTCGGGATCCGCCACACCCCGGCGGGCCAGCCTTTCAGCCAGGATCTTGCCGATATCCCTGAGTTGGCGGGTCAGGGGGCTCAGATCGGCACTCTGGGCCGCCCCTACCTTGTCGGTGAGCAGGTCGTCGATCTTCTGGACGTGCCCCAGGGAGACTGCTATCGCGTCGGCCGTTGCCTGCAACGACTCGACCTCGCATTCCATGAAGGCGCCGTCGATGGCCGCTCCTGCAGGCGCCTCTTCACCCTCAGGAACCGGCGACCGGCCGTCACTCTGCTCGATCTGACGGAGGCTGAAACTGCCGAAGCCGCGCGCCGTGACCAGTGGCGCCTCGCGCAGGTCGCCCAGCAGGCTCTCGCGGGAGGCCATGGTTTTGAGCTTGATGATCCGCGAATCGGCCGGCACCGCGTCATCCGGGTCAAGTTCAGGATGAACCCGATCCCAGTGCCTCTCCAGGTAGCCCACCAGCAGTTCCATGGCCGAGGCAAAAGCGGGGAATCCCTCTGTTCGCAGCAGGCTCCGGGCCAGATAAATGACAACCCAGATATCCCGAGTGCGGCCCAGGAGTTTGAGGGCGCTGGTCCCGACTTCTTTCCAGGCGGGCTCTTCGCCTTCGATGATGCTCTCGCCCATTTGCTGGGCTTCCTTGCCCCGCGCGGCGCGCTCCATCTCCATGTAGGCGGGGTCGTACTCCAGCGACTCGCCGCACGGACTTTCGGGTGAAACCTCACCCAAAAGGCTTTCTACATTCAGTCCCGCCATTTCCGGCTCCTCTTACTCCGAAACCTCGCCCAGCAAGCGCTACCGCACCGAATCGACCCCGGACGCCCGGGAGAGTCAGCCAATCCGTGAACGAAACCCCTGCGGGGGTTTTGCCCGGGCGTGGGATGATTATTCGAGGTACGTGCCATTATCTAAATAAACAGGTGCCGAGTCAATCAGAATAGGCGTCCGCAGCGTGGCCGTGCGACTAGGAACGCCCGCGCAAGCGCTGCTTGAGAACATCTTCATAAGTCATTGTAAAATCTGGACTTGCTTCGATTTCTGTCGGAGCCCCGGGAGAGGCGGACAGATTCACCGTCGCCGGAGTGAGTTCCCCGCCCATGAGGGCCTTGGTGACCGTATCGGAGGTTTCCCCCACCCCCAGCAGTAGCCAGTGGACCTTGGCTCTCGGGTCATGATGCAAGAAAACCGACGACTCGACACGCCGCATCATGAACTGCCTGTTGAGCAGGTCTATCCAGAAACTGGCCTCGTATGCCGCCTCTCTCAGGTCGGGTAAGGCTGGCAGGCGCACCATGATGCCTTCCCCGTGGCCGCTCTTCCTGACCTGCTCGATGAGCTCAGGCAAACGGCTGGTCACACAATCAGGCGCCAGACCGCCGGCGCGGGTGAACAGGTCCTCCATGGACTCGCGGGTCTGGGCCTGGTAGGAGGACTTGACTTCGGCAACCGCCGCCGGCGCCGGGATCTTGATGGTGTCGAACATCTCCTCGAAGGCATCCTTGGTCTCCAGGCCGAAGAGGGAACGCCAGGCGTCGCTCAACGCTTCCCAGGTGGCCGCCAGGCCCATGGGCAGGAGGGCGTATTGGCGGCCGTAAATCTTGCGTGGGACATGAACGAAGAGAGCAAAAGGGAAATCTCTGCCGCCCTGATCGTGGCTGGGACGGAGGACACCCGCCAGGAGATCGGACCCGCCGGGCACGTTGAGCAGAAAGAGGACATCGCGGGACAGCGGCCCGGTTGAACTCTTTTCCTCCCCCTCCTCCCGCATCTCCCGCAAAAGGCGGCGCAGGAGGAGCGTGGCCGGGGAGGAAACAGCGGATTCCAGGTATTCCTTATCAATGGGTAGCTTGCCGAAGCAACCCGGCACAAGGTATTCGCTGGCCATGATCAGTCAGTCCCCCTTCGGGAACGGGGGCGGCGCCGGGAAGCCATCTTTCAGAAGCCCTAGAAGCCGGATCAGGTCGCTGCTGGTAACCGCAAGGGGTACATCAATGGTCTCTTCCTTTTTCTTGACGGCTTCCGTGATACGGAACTGGAGCTGGATGGAGGAACCCTCACTCTCATCGACCATGGCATCCCGCAGCATGCGCACTGGCGCCCAGAACCCCTTGAGCTCCTCCTCTTCTCCGTTGAGGGGCATGGCCAGCTTGGGCTTGCAATCAGTCTTGAATTTCTTGAGCAGAATAATGCCTGATTTTTCCTGAATGCAGACTTCCACGTAGCCGTAGGCCTCCACGTCGGGAAAGAGGTCGATCTTGAGGGGCGGAATACGCGCCGCATCCTCCTCCCAGACGATGCTGGATCCATCCCCGGCCACCACCTTCACCTGCTGCACTCTGTGACTCTTGCGGAATCCCTTGGGCTCGAGAACCGGCACTTCGAAATCCACGCCCAGGAGGATCTGCCGGAAATCGTCCGAATCAGGCTTGAAGAACAGTGCAGCCAGTTTCTCGGCCTCCTGTAGCCAGGCCTCCACGGCCGGGGGCAGAGCTTCCTGACCCTCGCTCGCCCGCCGCACCTGCACCACCTGCCCCGTCTCCTGCCCCAGGAAGGCCTGCATGACATCGGCCGGTACCGAGTCCAGATCTGCCACCAAGGGCGCGAAAGGGGCCTTATCCGCGATGTTGTCTTCATAAAAGCGTTGCAAGCCTGCCCAGGTGGCCTGCAGGTAAGTGCCGCCCTCCAGCCATTCCGTGACATCATCCAGAGGCTTCATGAGGGAGATCTTGAAGACGCCCCCCAGAAGGCCGGGGCCGGCCTTGTCTTCCACCCACCGGCGTGCCGCCACCAGGGAATGACCTCCATCCCTGGCCTGGTAGCCGGCCAGGTAATCGGCAAAGAAGGAGGGATCATCCGTACATTTGGCCAGGTCTGCGGCCACGCTGCGCAGGTTTTCCTGGTACTCGCCGAGACCCGACTCCACGAACCCGTTCAGTTGGTCCAGGTTCTTCAGTTGCGTGGCCATGCTGGTAAAGGGCGGCTCTGAAATGTCTTCTTCAAGTGTGATCGCAGCCACCGCCGGCTTGAGGCTGGTGGCGAGATCCGCGTCGGCCAGTGACACAAGCCGTTCTTCCACCGTATCGCCTCGCGACGGCAATTCCCAGCTCCCCAGCCAACCGCGCCACGCGCTCACATAGCGGCTCGCATAGCCGCGGATGTCGTCCTCGATCTTCTTCTTTTCTCGTTGCTTCTCATCGCCGAAAAAACCGGTTTCGATGGAGCCCCATTTGGCGAGCCATTCCCCGTAGTTATAGCTCCAGTTGTCGCGATTGTACTGGCCGGGAGCCTTCCGGGATCCACTGGCAGCCGCTCGCTGGGGCACCGACTTGGGCTTGGAAGCCGCCGGCTGTCCTGTACGAACCGCCGGAGCCGGGCTGGCGGCGGCGGGGGGAACCATGAGCTCCGCCTCCCGCACATAGCCGCTGCAGGCGACACGCCAATGGCTCCAGACCACGGCCTTCAGCACCTCGAAGTCCAGGCCTCTGAATTTTCTTCCTTCCACATCCGGCAAGGCATCGCGACAGCCGCGGGTGTTGAATTCGGCCATGATCTGCGCCACCGAATCCTGCTCATTGATGAAACCTTCCTCGCTGAGCCTCTCACTCAGATAGGTGTTGCGCGCCTGAGCTCTGGCCCCCGCGGTGCTCGCCTTATCCACCTCCGACTTGCACGCATCGATGAGTTTCGGTTGCTCGCTGTATTCACGGATTGCCGGCAGCGTATCCCCCGTGAAGATCGAGAAGCACTCGTTGCCTTCCGAGCCCGCCAACGGTACCTTGATCTCATCCAGGAGGGTGAGGGCTCGCCCGGCATCCTGTTCCTCCGTCAGGCCGCCGAGGTTCTTCCGCAGGCCCGTGAAGTGCTCGCTGAAAAGCTGCATGTTTTCGCCGGAACGGCGGAATACCTCGCTCAGCTTCTCGTAGCATGCCTCGATCTCGTCCGGCCCGCTGGGCTGCTGGCACTGGTCCTGAAACCTGCGGTACATGCCCAGAGTCGTGGAGGAGGCCTCATCCCGGCAATCCCGGTGAATGCTGCCGGCGACCTTGTGGATGGAAAAACCGGGCAACAGAGCTTCAGGCGCCGCGCCCAGGGCCTGGTAGTAACGGTACTGCTGGATTAGATCCTTGCGGCCCTGGGTGGCGGCAACAGCCTGTTCGGCGGGCAGCCCCCAGATGGAGTCCAGACGGGCTGTCTCGTCGGACCACTCGAACCGTCCGCCCATGCGCAACCAGATGACACTCTGGAAGATATCGATACGCTTCAGGCAGTTGCTTTCTTCTTCGGTGGCCATGGCCTGGGCCGTGGCCAGGGTGGGCTCGAGAATGAGTGCCTGGAACGAAGCCAGGTATTGCCGGCCCACGGTACCGGCCAGCGGTCCGGGTCGCCGCATGCCGAAACTGTGGAACAGGTCGAATTCCGTCAGGCTCCGGTGCAAGGAGCGCAGCCTCCCTGTCTCCTGCAGGGCCTCCAGAACCTTGCGGCCATCGAGGCGGCCCCGCAGCATGGCGCCGCCGGCTGGCTGTTCATCGTCTTCGCCAAGGGCTGCGGCGGTGAACAGATCCGGTTGGATTTCATCCAGATTTTTGACGATCTCAGGAAGATCGCGCTCGGCTGCGTGGTAATTGGCCCGGTTCAGAAAGAGGGACAGGCCGGACATGAGCAGGAAGAAAACGGCGATGCCCGCCGGCATGAAGGCTCCCAGCATGGTGTTGCGCCGCTGGCGCCACCAATGGACGGCCGTCCGCCCCACCAGACCTTGGTCCTCCACCATGAGTTCGCGAAAGAGCTCTTTCAGGAAATAGCTGCGCTTCTCGCTGTCCTCGATGACCTCGCTGCTGGCCGGGGCGGTGACACCCAGGGTGCGCGCCATCTCGGCCAGGGCGCGGCTGAGGGGAGCCCCCTCCTGGGTGCCGCTGGTGAAATAAAGACCCCGGAAGAGCGGCGGGTCACCCACCCCCTCCTGGAAGAACGACTGCACGAAGACGGACAGCGGCCGGTCGAGGCCTGAGAACTCTTCGGTAAAAAAGAAGATGCGGCGGGCATTGGAGCGCCGGGCCACCCGGGACAGCATCTCCATGCGCAAACCTTCCATGCGCCGCACGATGCTGCCAAAGCCGGCCGCGAAGACACGACGGATGTCCTTGCGGTCGGGCTCGGCGTTGCTCCAGCCGAAAATTTCGTGGCGGCGCTGCACCGGCAGTTCGCCGAAGAACTCCACGAATCCCTCGACCAGATCGCATTTGCTGACAAGAATATAGATGGGGAAACGGAAATGGAGTTTCTCATGGAACAGATCGACAACCTCACGGATGTTGCAGGCCTGTTCGCGCAACCGTGAATCATCCTTGGTCAGGAGATCTTCGGCGGGAACCACGACGATGAGGCCATCCAGGGGCCGGTGGCCGCGGTATTTCTTCAGCAGGTCAATCTGGTAATTCCAGAGTTTCTCGGCGTCCTCATCCAGGCCGTTCTCGACCCACTTCCCCGGCGTATCCAGAAAGATGAGGTCGTTGGTGAAGAAGAAATTGGACGTGAAACTTCCCCCCACCCCCTTGACCCAGTCTTTCTTCACCGGCAGGCCCAGGCCCGAATTCTTGATGGCCACCGTCTTGCCGCCGGCAGGGCGGCCCATGACCAGGAACCAGGGCAACTCGTAGATGGCGTTGCGCCCGCGCCCGGCACGACGAAGCAACTCCAGGGCCTCGTTCATCTCCTTGCGGATGAGATCCAGCTTTTCTTCGTCGCCCGCGCCGCCGCCTGTAAGCCCTTTTTCCAGGAAGTGCCGGCGCAGGGAAGACAATCCCCAGATGAGAAGCAGGATGAGCAGGACAAACCCCACCGCCCCCACGGTGTACCAGAACGGTTTCCATCCCGATTCCCACGTCTGGGTGAGCATCATGATGATGCCGAAGCACTGGACCAGGAAGCCGGCACCCAGGGGCCAGAGGGCCACGTAGGCACCCCGCACCAGGGCC
>Ga0326597_10009858_pt1 | contig 12763 bp, 9 predicted proteins | sample RVTome_12_FD_203789 | JGI IMG/M metagenome (GOLD analysis project Ga0326597, IMG submission 203789) | Soil microbial communities from uranium-contaminated site in the Upper Colorado River Basin, Wyoming, United States - RVT100D185 | ecosystem: Environmental > Terrestrial > Soil > Contaminated >... | reverse complement strand
GGGTTGCGGACTTCGTGCCGCGATCACTGTCATTGATGTCTTTGAATCCGAACCGGCGATAGCGGACGTTGCGTGGGTCCATCGTATGGCCCCAACTGACTTCCTCGCTCGCAATGTCGAAGGCGGTTGCGATTCTTTGCCGCTCGGCAGGGCTTGGCGTCCAACGGCCGAGCGCGATGGCCTCGGCGCGTTCGTTGGTCAGATTGGCTCGCTCGGCCAAATCCTCGACCGCCCAACCGGCGTCTTCCAGCAAGCAATCAACTGTCTTCATTGAATTGCGATTCGGTATGCATTAGTCCGACGAGGAACATGCGTGATCATCAAGGGTGAAGCCTAACCCACGGTGCGAATTCGAGTGTAACAAACGGGATTGTTAGGAGGAAGGCGACCCGCCCTGTTCGGCTACGAGTCTGCTCGTTTACCTATGTACGATGGCCTTCCGAGGCCGTCGATCACCCGCACAGCAAGAAATCGACGGCCTCGGAAGGCCATCGTACAAAAAGGAAACTTTGAAAACGCGCAACATTGACAGCTGTTTTCTCCGACAACTACCATTTGTGGCAGGAGATGCGACATGTTGTCGATCCACGATCGTCCTTACAAGTTGTGTGATTCGGTGTCGCGCCGCGAGGCGATGCGAATCGGCGGTCTCGGTGCGCTCGGGCTGTCGCTGTCACAGTTGATCAAGTCCCGAACAGCTTATGCCGCGCGGGACGAGACAGCTCGGCGCGGCAAAGCCAAATCCGTTATCCTGTTTTGGCTATCGGGAGGGCCGCCGCAGCACGACACGTGGGATCCCAAGCCGGACGCGCCGGAGGAGATACGCGGTGAGTTCGGGGCGATCGCCTCGGCGACTCCCGGATTGATGGTTGGCGAGCTGATGCCCCAAACCGCCCGCTTGACCGATCGAATGGCGGTGCTTCGCGCGGTTGTCTCCCACGATAACTCGCACTCGTCGAGCGGCTATCAGATGCTGACCGGCGTTCCTCACATTCCGTTGAGTCGCGAGAATGCGACGGCCCAAGCTCCCAATCTATGGCCGTCTTTGGGCGCGATCGTGCGCACGTTACGCGAGGATCGCGGAGGCTTACCCGCGGCGATCACGCTGCCTCGCCATATTGCCAACGTCGGCGAGATCTTGTGGCCTGGCCAAGACGCCGGCTTTCTCGGGCGTAAGTACAATCCGTGGCTGTTGACCTGTGATCCTTCGGAGGAGAATTTTAATGTGCCGGGACTCGATTTTCCAGAAGGCTTGTCCCCACTCCGCTTTTCCGCGCGACGCAGTCTCTTGGAACAGCTTGATGATACGACGCGCCAGCTCGATCAACAAAATAACGTGCAGCAGTTTGGCGATCACTCGCAACAGGCAATCGATCTGTTGGCGGGCGGCAGCGCCCGGCAGGCGTTCGATCTGAGCAAGGAACCCGACGCGATGCGTGATCGTTACGGACGCTCGAAGTTCGGACAATCCGTCTTGCTCGCTCGACGCTTGGTCGAAGCTGGTGTTTCGCTGGTGCAAGTAAACTGGCAACGAATCGAGGGGAAAGAGAACAATGGTGGCTGGGACACGCACAAGAAACATTGCGAGTCGCTGAAGGGTTGGCTGATGCCGATGATGGATCAGAGCTACAGCGCGCTGATCGAGGATCTCGAGCAACGGGGCATGCTCGACGACACGCTCGTTGCCTGGGTCGGCGAGTTTGGTCATACGCCAAAGTTCAATGCGAACGCGGGGCGCGATCATTGGGGCAGTTGTTTTTCGGTGGCGTTGGCCGGTGCCGGCATCCAAGCGGGCGTCGTTCACGGCCAAAGCGACAAGCACGCCGCCTTCCCACTCGACGGCCAAGTCGCCCCGCGCGACATCGCAGCCACCATCTTTCATTGCCTGGGCTATCAACCAGAAACGCAGGTGTTCGATCAAGCCGGCCGACCGCTTGCCATCAGCCAAGGCCATCCGATCTGGCCGATTTTGTCGTGAGCCGGCCAGTTGATGCGAACAGAGCCATGAATCAACAACCTTGGAATGGCGCAACCACGCTGCTCTTACTCTTCACCGTCTGCGGTGTTGTCCGCTCCGCCGATCGGCCCAACATTCTGGTTGCGATCTCCGATGACCAGTCTTATCCGCATGCGTCGGCCTACGGCTACGAAGCGATCGAGACGCCTGCGTTCGACCGCGTTGCCAAGGCGGGTTTGCTGTTCCGCGGCGCGTTCACTCCCGCTCCCGGATGCAGCCCGATGCGAGCCGCGTTCTTAACCGGCCGCAACATCTGGCAGATCGAACATGCCGGCACACACGCGAGTTCCTTCTCGACGAAATACGAAGTCTATCAAGATCGTTTGGAAGCGAGTGGTTACTTTGTCGGCTATACGGGGAAGGGATGGAGTCCTGGGAATTGGAAAGTCAGTGGCCGAACACGGAATCCGGCGGGAAATGAATTCTCCGCGAAGAAGAACGATGCACCGCAAGGGATCTCGAACACCGATTACGCCGCTAACTTCGAAGAGTTTCTCAAGCAGCGCCCCAAGGATCAGCCGTTCAGCTTCTGGTACGGAGCAACGGAGCCGCATCGCGGTTTCAAGAAAGGGATTGGCCGCGAGCACGGACTCGACCCGGCGAAGGCAAAAGTTCCTTCCTTCTTGCCCGACACTCCCGAAATCCGCGGCGACATTCTCGATTACTGTTTCGAGATTCAATGGTTCGACCAACACCTGGGGCGGATGCTGGATTTGCTGGCAGCGGCCGGCGAGTTGGACAACACGTTGGTGATTGTCACCAGCGACAACGGCATGGCGTTTCCACGAGCCAAAGCGAACTGCTACGAGTACGGCATCCACATGCCGCTCGCGGTGGCCTGGCCGGCGATGGCTTCTGGAGGCCGGACCGTGGATGATCTCGTCAACTTGATCGATCTAACCGCAACGATCTATGACGTGACGAACGTTGATCCGCCCTCGGAGACTCCGATCGCAGGACGAAGCATTCGCAATATCCTCAGCTCGAAAAGCGAAGGGCTCGTCGACGCCTCACGCGATGCGGTCTTTTCCGGGCGCGAGCGGCATTCGTCATCGCGATTCAACTCGCTTGGCTATCCACAGCGCTGCATACGGACACAGGATTACCTCTATATCCACAACTTCAGGCCCGAGCGCTGGCCCGCTGGCACACCGCAAACACTTGGCAGCGGAAAGTACGCCGATGAAGCTGCCGAGGGGAACTTAGGGCCGATGCACGGCGGTTATCACGACATCGACGCCTGCCCAGCACTAACGTTCCTGATCGATCGACGCGATGACGCGATGCTGGGACGATTTCTCGGCTGGGCGGTCGACAAGCGTCCGGCGGAAGAGTTGTTCGACATCCGCAACGATCCAAGTTGTCTGATCAATTTGGCGGATCATCCAGCTTATGCCAGCGCGAAGAAGCAACTGCACGACCGCCTCTTCAGCTATCTTGAACAGACGAACGACGCTCGCCTTACCGCTCCCGATGGCGGCGACATCTGGGAGACTTATCCCCGTTACAGTGCGCTTCGCTGGTTTGCGATACCCGACTGGGCCAAAGAGCATCCCGAGCGAGCGCCGAAGCAGGATTGGCTCGAAGCGAAACGGCCAAGTAATTGACTCATTCATACTTGCTGTACGACTTCTCTTCCACGAGATGCGATCCCAGCAGCATGTTGATGTCGCGTTTGAGGGCGGCGCGCCGGTCGTTGCTCTTGTAGACTAAGCGAGCCAGCTCGACAAATTTCTCGCCAAAGTCTTTCTCGCGTTCGCAGTCGCGGATGTCGTCTTCAATCTCCCAGAGCTGTTCGTTGATCTTCTTGAGTTCGCCGGTTAGATCGGCAAGCTCGGCGGAAAACAGAATCGCGGCATCACGGGCTGTCGCGAGAGTTGCCAGCTCGATCCGAACGTTTTCAAGCTTTGCCGCGTCAGTCATTCGTTCAGACTTGATCTCCAAGATGGTGATCTTGTCAATCAATTCACCAGGTGCGATCCCAACGGTAATCGTTGCATCTAGTGTCACGGCTCTCTCCCTATCGAGGTGAACTATCATTACCGTTGCCAGTTAGCCGTTTAACCGCAAGCCGGCGGCGTGCGCTTCTGGGACGCGCGTCGAAGCGCACGCCTCCGGCTTGCGGTTGAACGAAGTACTCACCGCCTACTCAAGTGTGCTATGCCAATTGCTCTGGGGATCTGTAATCTCTGGAAGGCTTTCCACATCGAAGTCATCTCCCCTCGGGGTGCATACCATGTTGACGGATACGATGCGACCGAAGGCGTTCTCTCGGTTCTCAAAGTAATTGGATTCGTTGAACATCGGCGGCAGATGCCAGTACAGTCGGTAATCTAGGCCTAGAAGATGCTCGATCAAGGAAGCCGACCGATCTTCTCGGTCGTTTTCGATGTACAGGATCGGCTGACAGTTGGCGATCAACTCACCAGCGCCTTGCAAGACGCTTTCTTCCATCCCTTCGACATCGATTTTTAGCAGTCGGCACTTGGTAATCGCCAGGCTGTCGAGCGTCGCCACCGGCACTCGCTCTCCGTTGGTGTATGTCCCCAACCCAAGGCCGCCGAAGTTCGTTTCGTTATGCGGCGACAAGTAAGGAACGACAATCTCGCTCGGCTCCCCACCGAGGGCAGCGCAACGACAGTCAACGTTCTCCAGGCTGTTAAGGGCTACATTGGCGCAAAGCGTTTGGAAGACAAGTCGCTGGGGTTCAAAGGCAACGACTCGTCCGCTTGGACCGACGAGCTTTGCCAGTGCAATCGTGTGGGCACCGATGTTCGCTCCTGCTTCGATGGCGGTGTCGCCCGGTCGGAGAATTCGTTGAAAGATCGTGACTTCACCTTCGGAGAACTCGCCGTATCGATCGAACGACTTGCCAATATACATGTCGTTCTTGTTGTAGAGCATCCATCCGTGACGGCAGTGATTCAGGCAATTAAAACCGGTGTCGAGGATTCGTCGGGATCCGGCTCGTTTCCCCGGCGTCTTGGCGGTTGGCGCGGCGGAACTCGCCACGGTTGTCAGCGCTCCAGCCGATGTGACTTGCTTGCGTAACGCGGCAGCAATTCGCAAGAACACATCTTCCCAGTCTCCCAACGACTGCTGACGAAAGAGCCGCATGGTCGGATACCACGGGCTGTCTTCTCGATCGAGAAACCACCGCCAATCGGGAGAGATGGACAGTGCGATCCAGGTTGGCACTCCGAGGGCTCCGGCAAGATGCGGCACGCTCGTATCGGACACGATTACCAAGTCGAGGTTCTGCATGATCGCCGCCGTATCCATGAACGGTCCGGCTTCGCCATCGAGTTCGTCGCCAAAACTAACGACCTCAAAGGCGCCGTTCAAGGCATCCAACTGCTCGGCTCCAAATCCTTTTTGCAGACTGAACAAGCGAATTCCCGAAACGGCGGCAAGCTGGGCAAAGTGCTGAAGCGGGATACTTCGTTGCGCGTCCGCATGGAAATCAGGACTGCCTTGCCAAGAGATCCCAATCTTAAGTCCATCGTATTTGGCGAGTCGCCGCTTCCATTTGGCGACAAGTTCAGGTTTCGCGCGGATATACGGAACGCGACTGGGAATCGTCTCGAATGTCGTCTTCAAAATGCCGGGGACGCTGAGCATGGGAGCGTGTACGTCGAATGGCGGCAGTCCCGCGTCGTCGCAGACGAGTTCGTCGATGCCTTCGCCGGAGGCGAGTAGCTGCAGCAACGGCTTCTGCGTCTTGACGACGACCCGTCCCGCGCCGTGTTGCTTCAAGATCGCTGCGTAACGCACGAACTGGATCGTATCGCCGAGCCCCTGCTCGTGGTGCAGTAAGATTGTCTTTCCGTCGAGCGGCTCGCCTTGCCACAGCGGTGCCGAATAGGCGGGCATCTTCAAGCCAGGGCAGTGCCAACGCCATTCGTACTCGGGCCAACCTCGTTCGAAGTCACCCAACAACAACCACACGATGCCTTGGTTCTTGTGAGCTTCGGCGTAGTTAGGATTCAAGCTGAGCGCTTGTTTCGAGTTCGCTTCGGCCTCGGCGTACTTGCCTTGGCGGACCAGAGCCGCACTCAGATTGGAATGCGTTACCGCATCGTTCGGCATCAAGGCCAGCGCCCGCTCGAAGGTCGCGGAGGCCTCCTCCAATCGCCCCTGCGCGACGAGCGCGACGCCAAGATTGTTGAAAGCCGTCGAGTAGTCCGGTTTCAACCGCAGCGCCTCGCGACAGCTCGCTTCCGCTGCCTCGAGTTTTCCTTGCTGCTTCAGCGTGTTTCCCAAGTTGCTGAGCGCGATGGGGAAATTCGGCTGAATCTCAAGCGCCTTGTGATACGCCGCGACCGCGTCGTCGAATTTCGATTGATCGTGACACGCCATTCCGAGGAAGCACCAGGCGTTGGCATTCGCCGACGCAACCGCGATGACTTGGCGATAGATATGCTCGGCGTTGCGGAAGTCGCCCGACTGGTGTTGTTTCCAACCGAGCTGCAAGGCTTCTTCGACCGTTTGCATGGGAAATCCCAAGAGCTTTCGGATTCAGCGTTTCTTCTGCAAATTGTAGGGGAACGTCGAAGGTGACAAAAGGCGAATCGTGGTGGGCCACTGAGATGCGATGCTAGGTTGTTTCGCGGAGCCGGGAACTAAGCTAACATTGGGGCGCCGTAGAACTCCCACCTCACTCTCTCCCTCCCCACAGGACCCTTTCATGGAAAAACTCTCACTGGTGTTTGCCACATTGTTTGTCGTTGCTGCTGTTGCTTCGTTCGGTCAAGGTGAAGAAACGGCTCCCGCCGCGTTGAACTTCAAAATGAAGACTTTGACTGGCAAAGAAGTGGACTTGGCGAAATACAAAGGCCAAGTCGTGTTGATCGTCAACACGGCCAGCGAGTGTGGTTTGACGCCACAATATGAACAGCTACAAGCCTTGCATGCCGGGCTGGCCGACAAAGGCTTGGCGGTGGTCGGCTTTCCTTGCAACCAGTTTGGAGGCCAAGAGCCCGGCACGGCGGAAGAGATCGGCACCTTCTGCAAACAGAACTACGGCGTGACATTCGATATGTTTGCCAAAGTGGAAGTGAACGGCGATGGCGCGTGTCCGTTGTACAAGTATCTCACAGCGGTCGAAACGAAGCCCGAAGGGTCCGGCAAGATTGGCTGGAATTTCGAGAAGTTTGTGTTGGATCGCAAAGGGAAAGTTGTCGGACGCTTCTCCCCCACAACCAGCCCGGATGATCCGGCGTTGGTGAAGCTGATCGAAACCCAACTGTCAGCCAAGTGAGCGGCAACACTTTCGCAGGGTGGCCTTCCAAGGCCGTCGTACAGGTAGACATCGCCGCGACTGGCACAAGCTGGTCGCGGTTTTTCTTTGGCTCTCCGCATTCCGCCCGTCATGAATAGCTTCCCGTCACGTTCCGTAACCGACCAATCGATCCCGGGTGGCTGGTCCGAGCACGAGTTGTTGCTTGGTGATCGTCCACTCCGCATCTTGCTCCCGGCACAACCGGATGAGTTTCTCGAACAGCTTGAACAGACAACTGATGCCGCTCAGGAAGCCGATCCCTACTGGGCCGAACTCTGGCCAGCTTCGCTTCCCATGGCACGACTCATTCACGAGTCGAGTTGGCCGAATCATCTGCGCGCCATCGAATTGGGCTGTGGAATCGGAGTCGCCGGACTGGCGGCGCTGCTCGCGGGACTCGATGTGACGTTCACCGATCGCGTCGAATTGGCTGTTGCCACGGCTGTCGAGAACGCACATCGCAACGGCTTCACCAATGCGCGAGGGTTCGTGTTGGACTGGGCACAGCCGGCAGAGCAGCCATTCCCGATTATCCTCGCCTCTGACGTGTTGTACGATCGCGAATTACACGCACCATTGCTGCATGCGATCAAATCGTTATTGGCCGACGGCGGCGAATGTTGGATCGGTGATCCGGGCCGCTCGGCGACCGAGGTGTTTCTCGAACAAGCGAGATTCACCGGCTGGAAGCTTCGCATGCTGGACGAAGAGGGCCGCGACGCGACGAGCCTTGAGCTTGGCGAGTTTCGATTGTTTGTCCTGCAAAAGGGATTCAATGCGGTCGCTGTTGATTTCCCCGATCAAAATGACTCCCCCGAATCGAAAACTCCCCCTGAAGTATATCGAGAGGAAAATGCGAGCGGACGGTGATCGCTTTCCAGTAGGCCGGAACAAGGCTTTGCGCAGCTCCGGCAGCGGCCTGACGATTGGCTTATGCCGGAACCGCGAAGACTTGTTCCGGCCTACTTTTGGTGTCACTACTTTTCGTAAATCATTAACTGCCGGTCGCCTTATTGTCGCGACGGCATTTTGGCTTCGCCGACGACGGCGCTGAGCGGAAACGTTCTGATAAAGCTGCCGACGAAAAACTCGCCGAGTTGGCGCCCCTTGGCGTCCGTCTTTGCTTGATGAAAACGATAAGGAGCGATGCTGCCGTCTTCGCGGCGGACCCAGTACCAATGCGTCGGTTTCAAATCTGTCATGGGGCGGAGTGTCCGGAGGCAGGCATAGGCAAAGCATCGCTGCCCGGCAGACTTACGGCAAGGACGTCTTTCGCCCCACCGACAAGAAATATCCCACACAGCCATGGTTTTTGATATCATAGAGCCCGCCTCGATCATGCGTTCCCGCTCGCCCACGTCCCTCCCAAATCGTCATGCTTATCGTGCGACAACAAATCGTTCGACTCGCGACCGTTGTGTGGTTGCTCGCGGTGTGTGTTGCTCACGGCGACGATGCCCCGACGTTTGAAGCCGATGTGCAGCCGATCTTGGCCGCTCACTGCGGCGGAGCTCAGCGTGATCGAGCGCTGGCTTAACAGCGGTGCCAAGTTCTCGAGTGATCTGACGTTCAACGTCGCGACGCTGAACCAGCATGATGTTTTGCCGATCGTTCCCGACGTGGCGTCTTCCGAAGGAGATCCAGTTGTCCACGACCAGGATCGACAGTTCTGGTCGTTTCGGTCGCCGCAGAAGTTCGAATTGCCGACGGTTGTAAATCGCAACTTGTTACGAACTCCTGTCGATGCCTTCTTGCTACAACAACTTGAAGCGCGGGAACTCTCATTTTCAGAAGAAGCAGAACGCTCGCATTGGCTGCGTCGCGTGACCTTTGACTTGACCGGACTGCCTCCAAGTCCTGACAAAGCGAATGCGTATCTCTACGACGACAGGCCTGATGCCGACCAGCGACAGATCGAACGCTTGTTGGCGTCGCCTCGCTATGGCGAACGTTGGGGACGATTTTGGTTGGATCTGGCCGGCTATGCCGACTCGGAAGGTAAACGCAACGCCGACACGATTCGTCCGTTTGCATATCGTTATCGGGACTATGTCATTCGAGCTTTCAATGCCGATCGGCCCTATGACGAGTTCCTGCTCGAACAGATTGCCGGTGACGAGCTGGTTGACTACGCGAGCGCCGATGCACTGGTCCCGGAAGATATTGAAAAGCTTGTTGCTACCGGATTCCTGCGGATGGCTCCCGATGGGACATCCGCCGATCCCGTCAACCGATTACCCGATCGCGTAGAAGTCATCGCTGACGAGATCGATATCCTTTGTCGAGGAGTCATGGGGCTGACGATGCAGTGCGCCCGCTGCCACAGCCACAAATACGATCCGGCTCCGCACCGCGACTATTATCGCTTTGTCGCGATCTTTAAAGGAGCGTACGACGAATACGAGTGGATGACGCCTCAGCCATTTGCCAATCAGTGGAAGAAAGCCACGCAGCGATTGCTCGAAGTCGCCATCCCCGGCGAGTTGGAAGCGGTCGAAGCTCACAATGCCCCGATTCGTGCGGAGATTGAAACGCTGCGAGCCAAATTAAAAGCGGAACAGGACAAAGACAAAGCCGCAAAATTCAAGTCCGCAATCGCCAAGCAGGAAGCCGAGTTGCGAGCCAAGCCGTTGATCCGGGCCTTGTGGGATCGGGGCGCACCGTCACCGACCTACATTTATCGCCGTGGCGACGAGTCGCAGCCAACTCGTTTGGTTGGCCCTGGCGTGCCGTCGGTTCTCACTGACGGCAAGACGCCGTTCGTCGTCGAGCCGCCCCAACATTCGTCACCCAAGACGGGCCGTCGGTTGGCATTGGCTCGTTGGTTGACGCAGCCCGATCATCCGTTGACCGCCCGTGTGATCGTGAATCGCGTTTGGCAGCGGCATTTCGGGACCGGAATCGTGAAGAGTCTCGATAACTTTGGCAAACTCGGCACGCCCCCGTCACATCCCGAGCTGCTCGATTGGCTGGCCGTCGAATTCGTCGAGAGCGGCTGGAGCATGAAGCATCTTCATCGCTTGATCGTCACGTCGAGCGCGTATCGGCAAGGCTCCTTGGTGACGTCGGAACATGAAAGACTTGACCCGGAGAACCGGCTCGTGTCACGGATGTCAATGCGCCGGCTGGATGCCGAACAGCTGAGCGATTCAATCTTCTACGTCGCTGGCCAACTTGCCGAGCTGCCGTTTGGCGAAGCTGATGCCGTCGATGTCCGTGAAGATGGACTTGTGACCTCGAAGCCAGTCCATGGCGGATGGCGGCGCAGTATCTACGTCCGGCAACGACGCAAAGAAATGCCGACCATTCTCGAAACGTTCGACTTGCCGCAAATGAATCCGAACTGCACTCAACGACAAGATTCGACCGTCGTCTCGCAACCACTGTACCTGCTGAACAACAAGATGGTCTACGACCTTTCACGGACGTTTGCCAGCAGAATCAAGACCGAAGCCGGTTCCGATGCGAACGCGCGGGTCGAAGCAGCCTACTTGGTTGCACTCGGTCGACCCGCAACCGCGGACGAACTCGCTGCAGGGATGGATGCTTTGAAACAGCTTGCCCAGCAGTGGGCGCAGGTCGCGGCGCAAGTCAACTCGGCCAGTGAGTACGCCAACGCAGGCCGTGATCATGGGCCGTACGGATTCACGGCGTGGCTGGCTGGCGGCGGCGTGAAGGGTGGTACGGTTTACGGTAACACGGACGACATCGGCTACGCGTCCGTGGAAGATCGCGTCAGCATCCAGGACTGGCACGCGACGATCTTGCACCTGCTGGGGCTTCACCACGAAGAGCTGTTTTTTGAGCGCAATGGCTTGAACGAGCGACTGACCCATCAGTTCGAGACGCGCATCGTTAAGGAGATCTTGGCGTAGTAACTGCCACATTCATAACACCCGTACGATGGCCTTCCAAGGCCGTCGTGAAGCAAATCGACGGCCTTGGAAGGCCATCGTACAAATGCGTCAACGCCACTCACGCGCGAAAGAAATGTAGAGGAAATGGAAATGCTCACCGTTTTTGACTTACAGCGGCAAGTCGCTCAGGTCGATCGTTTGCGTCGAGACGCCGACAAGAACGAAAGCCTTGAGCTGGCGAATCGGTTCGAGCAGCAAGCCTTCGACGTCCTCCTCCGTGGCGTCGCCGACGCCTTCGACTTGTCCAAGGAGCAGCAGCCCACGATCCAGCGCTACGACACGGGAGCATTTAGTCCATCCCACGCGGTCCAGCAACGAAACAGCTACGCACGGCAGTTTTCGCCCGTCGCGTTGGGCAAACAGATGCTGCTGGCACGCCGCCTGTGTGAAGCCGGTTGCGGGTTCGTGACTGTGACGAGTCCTGGTTGGGATATGCACGGCGGCGGCAAAGAGTTCACCATGTCCGACGGGACCGCGTCGCTGGCACCGGCGGTCGACAAAGCGGTCTCGGCGTTCATCGAGGACGTCGAGACACGCGGATTGTCATCGAAGATTCTGTTGGTGATTACCGGCGAATTTGGACGCACGCCTCGCATCAACAAGAATGGCGGCCGCGATCACTGGGGAAACTTGTGCACGTTGGCCTTCGCTGGTGGCGGCCTGACGATGGGACAAGTCATTGGCAAGTCCGACCGGACTGGCAGCGAGCCCAATTCCGATCCAATTTCAAGCAGCAACGTTTTGGCGACGATCATGCACAGCTTGTTCGATGTCGGAGAATTGAGGTTGTTGCCAGGTGTGCCGAAGGACGTCGAACGCGTCATTACGTCCGGTACGCCGATCCGCGAACTCATTTAGTCCAAATGTGTGATTTTGACCCTTGCCAGTTCGTCAGGCAGGTGACTTTCGCTCGATTGTCGAACCGCACACGTATTCTGACCTGGAACTGAAAACCGCGCGGCAGTACGTGGCGGGCTCTCACCTCTGGAACCTCCGCTGCCACAAAAGCTCGTCGCTGGGTAACCCGGCCTACCTTAAATTGGCAGTGCCGTAGTAATATAAGAACTTGCTGCCGCCCCCCCCTCCGCGCCAACTCTCCCCCAACCGTGTGGTCGGACAGCGGGATCATGCCAACGGCGGTATCTCCGGTAGCAGCGTTTCTGGTTCCTGGTAACTGTGCCTAAGCACCGAAGTGACGATCATCGATGGCAATCCCTAAAGTTCCCCAAGAGAATATCCGCAATTTTTGCATCGTCGCCCACATCGACCATGGCAAAAGTACGCTGGCCGACCGTCTGCTTGAGCAGACCGGCACGGTCAGCCTTCGCGAGATGAAGGAACAATTGCTCGACGACATGGCCATAGAACGCGAGCGAGGCATTACGATCAAGGCCCGCGCGGTCGTCCTGCACTACAAACGCGAAGGCCAAATCTACGAGTTGAATCTGATCGATACTCCCGGACACGTCGACTTTCATTATGAAGTGTCGCGTTCGCTGACATGTTGCGAGGGAGCGTTGCTGCTTGTAGATGCGTTCCAAGGAGTCG
>Ga0326597_10009856_pt1 | contig 12765 bp, 16 predicted proteins | sample RVTome_12_FD_203789 | JGI IMG/M metagenome (GOLD analysis project Ga0326597, IMG submission 203789) | Soil microbial communities from uranium-contaminated site in the Upper Colorado River Basin, Wyoming, United States - RVT100D185 | ecosystem: Environmental > Terrestrial > Soil > Contaminated >... | reverse complement strand
GGACGCTGTACGCATGCGTGTGGGTTGAACGCCTGACACGGTGGAAAGGTTTACCTCCGACTGCGTGAAACCGCAGCGGGAGGGAGGACGCGCTCCTCCCTCCCGCTGCGGCGCTGCTGACTGGCTACCGATTTCGCGTCCATGCGAGCGCGAACGCACCGGCGCTGATGGACGCGAGGCCAAGCGCGACGAGGCCGAGCAGCAGCGGATACGTGCCGCCCGCCGCGGCCGCACCGGAGCCGGCGGACGGCAGGGTGATCGTCGCGGCGGCGCGCGGCTGGCCGGGGATGACGGCGCAGGCGAGGACGGCCTTGTCGCCGCCGGTGGCGCCCGCGTGGACCATGATGGCGTGCTTGCCATCAACGAGCGCGCCGAACGGCACGTCGAGCACGGTGACAGAGCTACCGTGCGGGACGCCATCGGACGTGAGGTCGAGCAGGTCTCCGGCGTGGCTGCCGGGCGTGCCTCCGCAGACGCTCTGCATGTGCACATGGCTCATGTGCGCGCTGCCGGGAGCGATGCCGTTCACGTACACGCCGACCTGTGATTTCATGCCGCCATCGGCGGGGAGGATCTCGACGCGGCCGTCGACGCCGGAGCCGTTCTGCTCGAGGAGGGGCACGACGACGAGGCCGGTGACGACGGGGCCGCCTTCCATCATCGCGTTGTGATCCATGCCCTCGTGGTCCATGGCGCCGTGATCCATCGATCCGTGGTCCATGCTCGAACCGGGATCGGCGGTATCGCCGTGGTCGTGGTCGTCGGCCGGCATGGGTGTGGGCATGGGTGCCGGCGCACTCGCGGCGCCGACGCTGAACATGAAGGTACCGGAGCGTTCGTGGCCGTCCTCGGCCCCGGTTGTCATCCAGCCGACGGTGTAGGTGCCGTTTGCGAGGCCCGGCTGCAAAGAGACAGTCATGCTGCGGCCATCGGCGGAGACGGTGGGAGCGCCCGCAGTGACCGCGCCGGCCGGGCTGGTGACTGTGAGTGCGTACGTGCCGGGAGTCTTCTGCATCTCGCCGTTGAAGTTGACGGTGACGCTGGCGGGCGCCGTCGCGACGACCTCGCCGGCAGCGGGTGCCGAGCTTTCGTACTCGGCGTGGGCGGAGACGGTTGCGGTGACGGCGAGGGCCGCGAGGATCGATGCGCCGAGCAGTTCCAGGGCTGTGATTGCGTGTCTCAAGGTCCTTCTCCTTCTCCAGGACGGCGAGCGCGGGTGCGCCCGGCGGCCGGTTGTGTCACTGCGGGTGTTCGCCGGCCGCCGGGGTCACGCCCGCGGCCGGGGCGGTTGCGTCGTGGTCGCCCTTCGAGGTGCCGGCTTCCGGTGGGAGATCGGCGCCGATCTCAGACCAGACCTTCACGGTGAACTGGTGCCACTGCTCGTGCATATCGGTGGAGGCAGTCTTCGCCGCCTCCATATCGCCGCTTTCGAGCGCCTGGATGAGCTCTATGGCGTGATCCTGGAGGATGGCGGCGTCCGGCTGGATCGCCGCGCTCCAGTCGGTCAGGCCGGCGATGCGAATGACCGAGCGGGTCATGGGCAGGAAGGTGCCTTCGACCTTGCCGTCGTTGACGATGGTTTCGTTCATTTCGTGGATGGGCAGGGCCTGTAGCTCCAGGTTCGAGTAGAGCATCTCGTTGCGCTGGATCCTGTCCTGCAGGGTCTGGACGTCACGTTGCTGGGCCGAATTCTCCGTCGTCGCGCTGTCCCCGCAGGCTGCGGCCAGGAGCGCCACCGCGGTTGCGAACGCGGCCGCAACGAGGACACGCGTTCGCGTGGCCATTCGATACCTCCGTGCTTGCTGTGGTCTGAGGTTGCGTCAGGCGACGGCGAGGGGCGGGCGCAGGGCCGGGCGGGGGTTGGCGCCAATGAGAACGGGCGCAGAAACGACGATCAGAAATGCCAGCAGGACGGGGGCGACGACGAGCGGCTCGCTCATGAGGAACTGGCCCGTCCCGGCCGAGACGGGCGCGTCGGAGCAGGCGCCCGGGTTGATGTGGCAGTGCGTGGTGTGGACGTCCTCCTGCTCCACGGCGTGGGAGACGGGCAGGAGGTGATCGTAGGGGAGGACGGCCGGGAGGATGGCCAGGGCGACGACGAGGGTCGCGACGGCCGGGGCCGCTGCGTGCATCGTGCGACGGACGGCGCGCGGAAGGCGGGCGGGAAGCCAGATGGCGGCGGCGAGCAGGAGAAAGAGGCCGCACCCGACCGCGAAGACGTACGGGTCGAGGGTGGTCCAACCTGTGGCCGTGTCGCCGATGTGCAGCAGCATCGCCTGGAAGGGGCCTCCGGGGTGAGTATAGCTGGCGCACATGGTGGGCTCAGGGGCCGAACGTCTCGTATTGCAGGCGGGCGAGGCCGAACGTACAATACGGCCCATCTATCGAACGTGATCCTGTCCGAGTCAGGAGGACGATATGGCCCACGAGGAACAACTGGCGGCGGCAGCGCTCTTCTCGCAGCTTCCCCGCAAGGATCTGGCGCGGCTGGGTCGCGCGGTGGTCGAACGCACGTACAAGAAGGGCGAGACCATCGTCAAGGAAGGGGAGCAGGCGGTGGCCTTCTTTATCGTGACCAAGGGGAAGGTCGAAGTCTCGACCGGGCTGGGCGCAAGGAGACAGAAGCTGAACGAGCTGGGTCCGGGGGGTGTGTTCGGGGAGATGGCGCTGCTTGACGGCGGCCCCCGCGCGGCGACGGTGAGGGCGCTGGATGACGTTGAATGCCTGGTGCTGTCGCGCTGGGACTTCGTGGCGGAGCTTCGGACGAACCCGCAAGTGGCGGTGGGCATGCTGCCGATCGTGAGCAAGCGGCTGCGTGAAGTGGAAGCGAAGCTGGCGCAACAGGCTTCACACTAGGCCGAAGGGGACACGTCGACGGGATACGAGTTACATCAGGCGGACGTCGCAGTGTCCGCCCTCTTCTTTGCGGGCATAGAGCCCGGACGCGGGGCCTTCATCGCATCGATCATGCCCCGGATAGCCTGCCCCTCCTTGCGGGGGATGAGATGGGTCAGCCCCCACTCGGCGATGGCCGCCAGCACCGGCTCCAGTGAGAGGCCGAGCTGCGTGAGGTGGTACTCGGCGCGGAGGGGATGCTCGCTGTAGACGGTGCGTTCGATGAGTCCGTGCGACTCCAGCAGCTTGAGCCTCTCCGAGAGGATCTTGGTGGACATGCCGGGAGAGGTAGCGAGGAGCTCGTTGAAGCGGCTGCGGCCGAAGGCGAGGTCGCGGAGGATGAGGAGCGTCCACCGGTCGCCGATGAGGTCGAGCGTCATGGCGATGGGGCAGTGCTGGTCGTAGGTTTTGCCCATGTTCGTAACCTCCCCGCGCTGCATGGTACACGGGCTTGACCATTTCCTACAGTCGCTTTAGAATCTGAAGCCTACCGGGGGTCAAGGAGGACGGCGATGCCCACGGCGACGGGAGCCGACCTGGCGGCGGTGCTGCACCAACGCGCGGACGAGCTGGATGCGGCGTGTGCTGGACTCGCGGATGCCGCCGCCGGGACCCGGCCGAGTGACGGCGCATGGTGCGTGCGCGAGCACCTCTCGCATTTGTATGGCGACGACCGCGACACGTTTCTCGCGGGGATCCAGCGGGTGCTGATCGAGGGCGTGCCGGAGCTGGAGATCACGCCCGGGATCACGCACTACACAGCGGACCGGCGGGAGATCGCGTTTGCGGCGCTGGTGTCGGCGGTGTGCGGCCAGTACCAGGCGATCGGCGAGATCGCGTCGCGGCTTACGGACGAGGAGATCGGGGCGCGCGTGCGGATCGAGCTGCTTGCGGACACGCCGTTCGGGGCGACGCCGACGATGGGGGAGTGGCTGGTGGCGATCGCGGATCTGCATGTGCCGGGGCACATCGCGCAGATCCGTGAAACTCGCGAGGCGCTGGGCGCGTAACCACAGAGGAAAGGCAGGCTTTCAAGCGCAGCAAGGCGGGCTTTCAATACAAGGAGCGTGTGATGGCAAGGGGAAACCCGGTCACCTGGTTCGAGATCCTGGGCAAGGACGGAGCGAAGACGCAGAAGTTCTACAGCGACCTGTTCGGGTGGAAGGTCGACGCGAGCAACCCGATGAACTACGGCATGGTGGAGGGTGGCGAAGGCGGCATCGGCGGCGGCCTCTCGAACAGCATGGACGGCAAGCCTCAGCTCACGGTGTACGTGGACGTCGACGACCTGGCGGCGACGCTGGAGAAGGCGAAGGGCCTGGGCGCGGAGGTGGTGATGCCGCCGATGGACGTGCCGGGCGGGCCGAGCATCGCGCAGTTCAAGGACCCGGACGGGAACGTGGTGGGGATCATGAAGCCGGGCGGGTAGGTTGTAGGTTTTAGGTTATAGGTCCCGTGCGGAGGGCGGCGTTCGTTTGGAATGCCGCCCTCGATTGTCAGAGGAGACCGAACATGGTGCGGGTGCGGAGGATTGAGACGGCGATCCAGTTCTGCGCGGATCCGGAGGCGTCGAAGGCGTGGTATGCGGACCTGCTGGGCGTGGAGCCGACGCCGTACGAGGGGCCGTACTTCAAGTTCGACGAGCACTGCTATCTGATCCTGGCGCCGGGATCGCCGGGGACGGGGCGCGGCGGCACTGGCGTCTGGTTCGAGGTGGAGAGCGTCGACGAGGCGCACCGGGAGCTTTCGGCGCGGGGGTACGCGTTCAACGAGCCGCCCTTCGACATCCCGCCGGGACGGCTGGTGACCTTGAACGACCCGGACGGGAACATCATCGGGTTCATCGACAACTCGAAGGGTGGGATGCCGGGGTTGGCATAAGTGGCCGGGATGTCGGAGGTCAGAGGTCGGAGGCAGGGTTCGTCTGGACGCCGGCTTGGTCTATGATTTGCGGGGCTGTTGGGCGCAGCAGGCTGCGCCCCTACGTTGTGGATTGGAGCGTGTGATGACGGAAGATTGGGCGCGGCCGGTGGTGCACTGGGAGATCATCGCGAAGGACCAGACGAAGATGCGCGACTTCTATGCGCAGATGTTCAACTGGAAGATCGCCGACGGGCCGATCGCGCTGGTCGATGCGGGGATCGGCGCGCCGGATCCGGAGCAGTTCACGGGACACATCCTGCCCGGCGACGCGTCGCGGGTGGTGCTGGACATCCAGGTGCTGGACCTGCGGGCGTCGATGGCGAAGGCGGAGCAGCTGGGCGGGTCGATCATTTCGCAGCCGTTCGACGTGCCGAACGGGCCGACGATCGCGCGGATCGCGGACCCGGAGGGGAATCACATCGGGCTGGTGCAGCAGTAGCGGGGGTAGGGAACAGGGGACAGGGGACAGGGGACAGTGCCTACGTCCTCAGGGCGAAGGTGAGGCCGCGGCTGATCGAGGCGGCCATGACGCTCATGTGCTCCTCGCCATCGAAGGCGTGGAATTCGGCGGTGTAGCCATCGTTCCCGGTCACGGCCGCGAGCCGTGCGGCGAGTTCGCGGGCGTTGTCCACCATCCTTGCTTCGCGCATCAGCGCTTCCACCTGATCGGCTGTCATGCCGGGCACGGGTGTTTCCGGGATTTCCTGTTCCCTTGCACCTACAAGGACGAGGACTCTGGGCGCGGCTTCTCCCGCCGCGACGCGGGCCGCGAAGCCACCCTCATGCTCGAGGAGCGAGCAGTTGTTCCACCAGACCGAGGGACTCGAGGCGACATAGGTGCGGAAGGATCCGGGATGCCGGAAGAGGACCTCCAGCGCAAACAAGCCGCCAAGGGAGTGGCCGTAGAGCGCCTGGTTTGCCGGATCGACGGGGTAGGACTGCGCGATGAGCGGACGCAGCTCCTCGATGAGGAAGCGGCGGAACGCGTCGGAGCCGCCGTGATCCTCGGCCTTCGGTGGCGGGAACATGGGGTTCGCCTTGATGGCCGATACGGGCGTGGGCGGTGTGAGATCCCGGTTCCTCATGAGGAACGGCGTGACCGGATTGTCCGCGGCATAGCCCACGCCTACCACGAGGGGCGCCGTGCCTCCGGAGAAGGCATGCGTGATCCCGAGCGTGGCGGCGATAGGGAAGGTCAGGTTCGCGTCGGTCACGAGGAAGAGCGGATAACCCCCGGGTGGCGGGGGCCCGTCCGGTTTGTACACAAACACGCGGTACGTACGGCCGCTGATTTCGGAGTCAATGTCGAATTGCGTGGAGCCGTGGACGACGACGGGCTGTCCCGAGATGCTGGCCATAGACACGAACCTTCCCCTGGCTGCCAGATTACATCGATAATGGGCAGGCGTGGCTGCTGTAGTTTCGTGGACACGCCTTCGTTAGAGCCAGTGCTGATGGCCCTGCGGATTTCGCACCGGCTGAGGGAGGCGAGTCGGCAGCGAATTGGCTCGCGCTACACGACCAGCAGGAGGGGGTTCTCGAGGAGGCGCTTGAGCTCGGCGAGGAACTGGGCGCCCTGGGCGCCGTCGGTGACGCGGTGGTCGGCGGAGAGGGCGACTTTCATCATTTGGCGGACGACGACCTGGCCGTCGCGGACGGCGGGCTGCGGCGTGACCGTGCCGGCGCCGAGGATGGCGGTCTGCGGCGGCTGGATGATGCCGATGAGGGTTTCGACGCCGTAGGCCCCCAGGTTCGTGATCGTGAAGGTACCGTCGTTGATCTCGGCGGGGCGCATGCTGCCGCCCTTCGCGCGCGAGGAGAGGTCCTTCGACTCGGCGGCGATCTGCGCGAGCGTCTTGTCGGCGGCGTCGAGGAGCGCGGGGGCGATGAGGCCCTCGTCGAGTGCGATGCCGATGCAGATGTTCTGTCGCGTGTGCCGGGTGACGGTGTCGCCGTCGATGGTGGCGTTTAACTCGGGGTGTTTGCGCAGGGCGAGGGCGGCGGCGCGCACCAGCATGTCGTTGATGGAGACTTTGGTGTCGGCCGGGGAGGGCGCAGCAGGCTGTCTCCCCGGCGACTCTGCGAGCGCCCCTACGGCAGCGATGTCGCCTGACGCTAGCGCAGTGTTGTACTGCTGGCGCGTCTCCAGCGCGGCGGTCATGTCGATGTCGAGGAGCAGGTAGTAGTGAGGGGCCTCGCGCTTCGATTGCGACATGCGTCGGGCGATGGTCTGGCGCATCTTCGATTGGGGGATAGTCGTCGGTCGTCGGTCGTCGGTTGGGGCGGCTGGTGGCTGGGCGAGGATGGGCGCAACAGGTTGCGCCCCTACGCGGGCCGTGGTGGCGCCAGCAGCCAGGGCGGATTCGATGTCGCGCTTGATGATGCGGCCGTCTGGGCCGGTGCCGTGGATGGTGTGGAGGTCGAGGCCGCGGTCTTCGGCCATGCGGCGGGCGACGGGGGAGATGCGGAGGCGGCCGTTTGTGGCGGTGGGTGACGGTGCGGTGATGGTGGCGGGTGCGGGCGATGATCGCGCAGTCGATGAGACCGCGGTTCCCGGGGATGGTGGCGCAGGCGCGGCCGAGGAGGGCGCGGCGAGCGGTCTCCCCGGCGACTCTTCGAGCGCCCCTACGCGGACATCTGGCGTTTCCACCGGAGATTGTGGGATTGTTGGTACGGCGGAGGGCGCAGCAGGCTGCGCCCCTACGTATTTCGAAATGTCTTCGTCGGCGGCGGCGATGATGCCGATGAGGCCGCCGACGGGGATGACGTCGCCTTCGGCGGCGACGGCCTTGCGGAAGACGCCGCTCTCGAAGGCCTCGATCTCGACGTTGGCCTTGTCGGTCTCGATCTCGGCGATGATCTCGCCGCGCTCGACGGTATCGCCTTCGCCCTTCAGCCAGCGGACGATCGTGCCCTCGACCATGTCGGCGCCCATCTGGGGCATGACGACTTCGGAGATCATCGCTACACCATCTCCTTCACGAGCCGGACGATGTCGGCCTCCTGCGGCAGCACTGCCTGCTCGAGCGCGCCGTTGTAGGGCGTCGGGAGGTCGGCGCCGGAGCAGCGCATGACGGGCCCATCGAGGTCGTCGAAGGCGTGCTCCTGGATGATGGCGGCGATCTCGCCGCCGAAACCGCCGAACTCCCAGTCGTCCTCGACGACGATCGCGCGGTTCGTCTTGCGCACGGACGCGAGGATGGCCTCCCGGTCGAGCGGGCTGAGCGTGCGGAGGTTCAGCACGTCGGCGGTGATGCCCTCGGCCTCGAGCTTCTGCGCGGCGCGCGAGCACTGCCAGACGCTGCCGCCGTAGCCGATGAGGGTGACGTCGGTGCCTTCGCGCATCAGATCGGCCTTGCCGAAGGGGACGCGATACGGCTCCTCGGGCACTTCACCCTTCGAGGTATAGAGCGCAGTGTGCTCGATGAAGATCACGGGGTTCTCGTCGTCGAAGGCGGTCATCAACAGGCCCTTCGCATCGTACGGCGTGGCGGGCGCGGCGACCTTCAGCCCGGGCACGTGCGCGTACCATGATTCGAGGCTGTGCGAGTGCTGCGCGCCGAGCTGGCTGCCGCCGCCACCGGCCATGCGGATGACGATGGGGACGTTGATCTGGCCGTTGGACATGTAGTGGAGCTTCGAGGCGTTGTTCACGATCTGGTCGATGGCGAGCAGGCTGAAGTTGATGGTCATGAGCTCGACCATCGGCTTGAGGCCGGTCATGGCAGCGCCGATCCCGGCACCGACGATCACCGATTCGGCGATGGGGGTGTCCTTCACGCGCTTCGGGCCGAACTCGTCGAGGAAGCCCCTCGTGACGGCGTACGAGCCGCCGTAGGCGCCAATGTCTTCGCCCATGAGGAAGACGCGCTCGTCGTTCTGGAGCTGCCAGCGCAGCGCCTGGCGGATGGCCTCGCGGTACGTGACCTCAGGCATCGCCGGACTCCTTGAAGAGGAAATCGTGCAGGGACTCGAGCGGCGGGTTGGGGCTCTCCTCGGCGAAGCGCGCGGCCTCGTTCGCGACGGCGTCTGCTTCTTCCTGCATCTGCTCGAAGCGTCCGTCATCCAGTGCGCCGGACGCGAGGAGCCGGTCTTTGAGTTGTTTGATCGGATCGAAGCGCTTCCACACCTCGATCTGCGCCTTCTCGCGATAGGGCTCGGCGTCCGCCATGGAGTGGCCGCGGAAGCGGTAGCAGATCATCTCGAGGAAGGCGGGGCCCTGGCCGGAGCGGGCGTGATCGGCCATGCGCTCGACCGCTTTGTGTACGGCGAGGACGTCCATACCGTCGACCTGCTCGGCGGGCATGGCGTAGGCCTGGGCGCGCTTGTAGACCTCGATGACGGCGGAGACGCGCCGCACGTCGGTGCCCATGCCGTAGAGGTTGTTCTCGCAGATGAAGAGCACGGGCAGCTTCCACACCTGGGCGAGGTTCAGGGCCTCGTGGAACTCGCCCTCGTTGACGGCGCCGTCGCCCAGGAAGTTCACGGCGATGCGGTCGGTCCCCTTGTACTGCTCGCCGAGGGCGATGCCGCAGGCGAGCGGCATGTGCCCGGCGACGATCGCGTAGCCGCCCATGAACGACTTCGCGGCGTCGAAGAGGTGCATGCTGCCGCCGCGCCCGCCGGTGACGCCGGTCTCGCGGCCGAAGAGCTCGGCCATGATGCGGCCGGGCTCCAGGCCGCGGGCGAGCGCGTGGCCGTGCTCGCGGTAGTGGGTGACGATGTAGTCGTCGGGGCGGAGGGCGGCGATGGCGCCGGTGGCGATGGCCTCCTGTCCTATATAGAGATGAAGGAAGCCCTTGATCTTGCCGCGCGCGTACATCTCCGCCGCCTTCTCCTCGAACCGGCGGATCTGCATCATCGTGGCGAGGAGGGCGATGGGGTCGGGGCCGCCTTCGCCGCGCGTCGTCGTGGGCTTCCGGCCGACGATGCTGCTCATACCGGGCGCGCCTCCTCGACGGTGAACTCGTTGCGGACGGCGCCGGTGTTCACGGTGCCGGCGGTCTCGACGAGCAAGACGTGCGCCTCGTGCTCGGCGACGGGGCGATGTTCGACGCCGCGCGGGACGATGGCGAACTCGCCTTCGTGGAGATCGAGGGCGTCGTCGCGATCGCCGTGGCGAAGCTCGAGGCGGAACTGGCCCTTCACGACGAAGAACATCTCGTCTTCGTCGTCGTGGGTGTGCCAGGTGAAGTCGCCGAGGAGTTTCACGAGCTTCACGTGCTGGCCGTTAAGGGCGCCGGCGACGCGCGGGCTCCAGTACTCGTCGATAGCGGCGAGCTTCTCGGCAACGTTGACTTTCGCGACGGGAACCATGTTCACTCCGTCCAAAAGTGGATCGCTTCGCCTTCGACGGCCAGCGCCGCCTCTTTCACGCACTCGGCCAGCGTCGGATGGGCGGCGACGGTCCATCCCAGCTCGCGCGGCGTCATCTCTAGCGTCATGCCCAGCGACGCCTCGCCGAGGAGCTCGGTGACCATGGGCCCGACCATGTGCACGCCGAGCGTCTCGCCCGATTCGGCGTCGGCGACGACTTTCACGAGGCCGTCCACCATGTTCATCGCCTTCGCGCGGCCGTTCGCGCGCACGGGGAACTTCCCGATCTTTACGGAGAACCCCTGATCCCGCGCCTGTTTTTCCGTCAGGCCGATGCCGGCGACCTCCGGGTGGCAGTAGATAGCGCGGGGCATGTGGGCGTAGTTGAGGGTGGGGGAGTCGTGGCCGGCGATGCGCTCGACGACCATGACGCCCATCGCGGAGGCGACGTGGGCCATGTTGAGGATGCCGGTGACGTCACCGACCGCGTACACACCCTCGGCGGCGGTCTGCAGGCGGTCGTCGACCTTCACGTACCCGCGCTCCACCTGGACGCCGATGCGGTCGAGGCCGAGCGAGGCAATGTTCGCCTCGAAGCCGATGCCGACGAGCACGTTGTCGGCGTCGATAACCTGCTCTTTGCCGGCGGCGGTGCAGGTGACGGTGGCGCGGCCGTTCGCGGCCGTCGCTGCCGTGTCCTTTGCGCCAAGGATGAACTTGATGCCGCGCTTCTTGAAGGCGCGCTCGAGCTGGACGCTGACCTCTTCGTCTTCGAGTGGGAGCAGGTGGTCGAGGAGCTCGACGATCGTGACCTGTGCGCCGTAAGCCGACCAGAACGTCGCGAACTCGACGCCGATCGGCCCACCCCCGACGATGACGACGCTTTCGGGCGTGTTGCGCAGGGCGAGGGCGCCGGTGCTGTTGATGATGACGTCGCCGTCGGTCTCGAGTCCGGGGATGGTGCGGGGGCGGGCGCCGGTGGCGATGATGACGTTCTTCGCATCGAGGGACTCGTCGCGGCCGGTGACGCGCAGGCGGTGCGGCGTCTCGAACGCGGCCTCGCCGGTGATGACGTCGACCTTGTTCTTCGCGAGGAGGAACTCGACGCCCTTCACCATCTGGTCGACGATCTGGCGGCTGCGGTCGATGGCCTTGCCCATGTCGAGGCGGAGGTTGTCGAAGGAGATGCCGTAGGTCCCGGCGTCGCGCATCAGCTCGACGACCTCGGCGTTCCAGAGGAGGGCCTTGCTGGGGATGCAGCCCCAGTTCAGGCAGAGGCCGCCGACGCGCTCCTTCTCGACAAGCGCCACCTTCTGGCCGAGCTGGGCGGCGCGGATGGCGGCGACGTAGCCTCCGGGGCCGCCGCCGATGATGGCGATGTCGTACTCAGCCACGGTCCACCTGCTCCAGCGGGATGATGTCGTTGAAGTCGGACATGGACGGCGTTTCGATAACCGGTTCGTCCGGTAATCCGCGCGGGCTGAAAGCCCGCGCTGCGGTGTGCGTGGAAGGTGCGTCTTCGGGCGCAGCAAGCGGCGCCCCTACGTGCGGGGTTGTGTCGCGGGACTCGGGCATGGTGGGAGTAATACGAGACGATTGCTTTTCTGCGTGGTAGGAGGAGCGGACGAGGGGGCCGGCCTCGACGTGGGTGAAGCCGAGGTCGCGGCCGGCGTCGCGGAAGGCCTGGAACTCGTCGGGGTGCCAGTAGCGTTCGACGGGGAGGTGCTGCTTCGTGGGCCGCAGGTACTGGCCGACGGTGAGGATGTCGCAGCCGTGGTCGCGCAGGTCGCGCATGATGGCGAGCGTCTCGTCGAGCGTCTCGCCGAGGCCGACCATGAAGCCGGACTTCGTCAGCATGTCCGGCGCCTGTGTTTTCGCGCGCGCGATCAGCTCCAGCGAGCGCTCATACACGGCCTGCGGGCGCACGCGGTGATACAGGCGGGGCACCGTCTCGATGTTGTGGTTCAGCACGAAGGGGCGCGCCTCGACGACCATCGCCATGGCGTCCCCGTTGCCCTTGAAGTCGGGAATCAACACCTCGACGCGGATCGATGGATCGTGGCGGCGGATGGCGTTGATGCAGGCAGCGAAGATGTCGGCGCCACCCAGCTCCAGCTCGTCGCGGTTCACGGAGGTGATCACGACGTAGTCGAGACCCAGCGATGCGACGACCTTCGCGAGACGATACGGCTCCAGGTGGTCGAGCGCGCCCGGCCGGCCGGTGGTGACGGCACAGAAGCCGCACGAGCGCGTGCAGACGTCGCCCAGGATCATGAAGGTGGCGGTGCCGGCGTTCCAGCACTCGCCGATGTTGGGGCAGCGGGCCTCCTCGCACACGGTGTTCAGCCCCTGCTGGCGCATGAGGCGCTGGAGCTTCTGGTGGCGGTCGCCGGCGGGGAAGCGCACCTTTAACCACTCAGGTTTGCGGGCGGGCGTGGGCTGTCGCCACGGCGACTCTTCGAGCAGGCCGGTGGCCGTCATGCCGTCACCTCCGCGCGATCGGCAGTGGAGGGCGCAGCAGGCTGTCTCCCGGGCGACTCCTCGAGCGCCCCTACAGTGCGCCTAGCCTCGGCGGCGGGGACGTCGAAGTCGAACTGCGGCGCGAACGCTCCGATGATCGCATCTTCGACG
>Ga0326597_10009853_pt1 | contig 12767 bp, 14 predicted proteins | sample RVTome_12_FD_203789 | JGI IMG/M metagenome (GOLD analysis project Ga0326597, IMG submission 203789) | Soil microbial communities from uranium-contaminated site in the Upper Colorado River Basin, Wyoming, United States - RVT100D185 | ecosystem: Environmental > Terrestrial > Soil > Contaminated >... | reverse complement strand
GAACTATGTCGTCGCCGTCCCCGCCCAGATGCGGCGCGGAAGCCGCTGGTTCGCGGGCTCGGCGGATGCGATCTTTCAGAACCTCGACATACTCGAAGACGAACGTCCGGATTACGTCGGCGTCTTCGGCGCCGACCACATCTACCGGATGAACCTCGAGCCGATGCTGCGGGAACACATTGTGAGCGGCGCCGGGGTCACGGTGGCGTGCAACCCCGTTCCCATCCACGAGGCGAGCTCGTTCGGCATCGCGCAGGTGGAGCGCGACGGAAGAATTTTCTCGTTCTTGGAGAAGCCCGCGGTGCCGCCGTGCTCGCCCGAAGATTCGAGCGTGGCTCTCGCTTCGATGGGGAACTACATTTTCACCACGAGCACCCTCATCGATGCCGTCACCGAAGACGCGGAGAGGGAGAGCTCGAGGCATGACCTGGGACGTGACATCATCCCGCGACTCGTGGACCAGGGACGAGCTCGCTGCTACGACTTTCGCCGGAACGTCGTGCCCGGCCAATCCGAAGCGGAACGGGGGTACTGGCGCGATGTCGGCTCATTATCTTCGTACTACCAAGCAAACATGGACCTGGTGGGCATCCAGCCGACGTTCAACCTTTACAACGCCGAGTGGCCCATCTTGACGTGGCAGTTCCCGTTGCCACCCGCCAAATTCGTCCACGAGGACGGTACGCGCAAGGGCACGGCATTGAATTCGCTCGTCGCCAGTGGGGTGATCGTGTCGGGAGGAACCGTCAAACGCTCCATTCTTTCCCGGAATGTGCGGATCCACTCCTACGCTCGGATCGAGGATTCCGTCCTTTTCAATAACGTCGTCGTCGGAAGAGGAGCGATCGTGCGTCGCGCCATCATCGACAAGAACGTCTCGATACCCGAAGGATGCCGGATTGGAGTGGATCTCGACGAGGATCGTCGTCGGTTCGCCGTCACGGATGACGGCATCGTCGTTGTCACCCGGGAACCGTTCACCGCCGCGCCGATTTCGTGTGTCGAGCTCGAAACAATGCCACCCTGACGCGCGACAAGCAGGGAGACCTGTCCAGGCGAGCGACGAGGTACTACCGGATGGGACCCCGTCGTGAGCTCATCGAGGACGTCTCATGGACCTTTGTTGCCAATGGGAAAGCTGATGCCGAACTGAAAGACACTGGAGTTGATTCCTGGGTTCTCGTCCGCGCGACTGGCGTTTGAGATGTGGTGGAGGCGGTATTCGATGGTGAACACCCGACCGCCACGGTCCTCCATAGCCACACCGGCCCCGATCTGTGGTGTGAAGTTGAGGCGGGCTCCGGGCGGTGTCTTTTTGTCCGTGAGAAGAAGTCCGGCGCCCGCGGAAATGAACGGGACAAGCTTCGTGGCGACGTCCAGATAATGACGCCCTTGGACCACGCTGCTGAATCCGAACGTCGTCGGCTCCTGGAACATGACGAAAAGAGGTGATGCCTCCACATTCAGTGCCAGGCGACCGCGCAAGCCCCCTGGCCCTCGCGGGCCCGACATCACGTGCCCGAACCGTACCCCCACGCTTATGAATTGACGGTCGGTGACGCCTCCCCAGATTCCGTGGGCCATCCCGAGGTCGCTCGTAAGTCCCCATTCGGAAGCGCCCTTCTCGAGAAAACCGGCGTGCACCTCGGCTCCAGAACTCGAAACAACCCACAGAGCTGATAGGAGGCAAGCGGCGATTGCCGTTTGCGTTGCACTTCGTGTCATCCTCTTTTGTCCTTCCGGGACAGTGAACTCGAACCTCTGTCACCTTGACACGTGGATACCGGGTGTCGTGGAAAGGTTACAGCCCGGCGCGGGGCCGACGTGCGCCCGCCCCAGAGCGATCAGACGATGATCGAAGATTGGTATGCCCACATCGTGTTCGCTCTCGTTGGCCTGCGGGTTTGGGATCGGGAGAGTTACGCGTATAGGCATTCCGCCCGAGATTTTGTGGCTTGGGTAGATGGTGTTATAGGTTCCTCTGGAGAGGGCCGGCCCGTGTAACCCTTTTTGCGCCGAGGGTATCCATAGCTACGTGACACGACTTTGGCCGACGCGAGGCTTTCGCGCGAGATGGGTCCATGAGGTGGCGCGGTGAAGCGCACGCTCAAGCTTACGCTGCTCGGCCTAATCGCCGTCTTACTCATCATGGTCGCCATGACTTCGGATCTTCGGCAAGTGCTTCAAAACAGCCTCGTTTGGATCGAGGCCCAGGGAGCCTGGGGTCCCTTCGCGTTCATCCTCCTCTATATCCTGGCGACGGTTTTTTTTCTTCCAGGCTCCATCCTCACGCTGGGCGCGGGGGCGCTCTTCGGCGTCGCTTTCGGTTCCCTCTACGTGTCCATCGCTTCGACGTTAGGCGCGACGGGCGCTTTCTTGATCGGTCGACATCTAGCCCGGGACTGGGTTGCCAGCAAGGTTGGCCAGAAGAGGACCTTCAAGGCCATCGACGATGCCGTGCGAAGAGGAGGGTGGAGGATCGTCGGGCTCACGCGCTTGTCGCCCATCTTTCCTTTCAACACTCTGAACTACGCGTTCGGTCTCACCAGCGTATCTCTCAGGGAATATGTGGTCGCGTCGTGGATCGGGATGATGCCGGGGACCATTCTCTATGTGTATGTCGGTGCGCTCGCGGGCAGTCTCGCCACGATGGGGACGGCGCCTCGCAATCGCACGACGGCCGAATGGATCATGTATGTTGTTGGCCTCATCGCCACGCTCGCCATCACGGCATACATCACTCGATCCGCGAGGGCCTCGCTTTCCCGGCAAGTCGGAGAAGATGTCTAATGACAGAAACGTTTCTGCAAAAGCCCCAACCGCCGGTCACAATCGAGCCCTGGGACGAGCACAACCGTGTCACCGCCGAAAACGTCCATCCCACGGATTGGGTGAATCCCAAACCCGAGGGACGCTACAACCTCGTCGTTGTCGGCGCGGGCACCGCGGGTCTAGTCTCCGCGATCGGGGCCGCCGGTCTCGGCGCGAAGGTAGCTCTCGTCGAGAAGCATCTCATGGGGGGCGACTGTCTGAACGTTGGGTGCGTCCCGTCCAAAGCACTCATCCGGGCGGCCCGGGCGACCGCGGAGGCACGTCGCGCGGCGGAGTTCGGGGTTCAAATCAACGGTCAGGTCCAGGTCGACTTCCCACTCGTTATGGAGAGGATGAGAAAGCTGAGGGCGCGCATCAGTCACAATGACTCGGCGCAACGTTACTCGGAAGCAGGAGTCGATGTCTTCATCGGCACCGGACGATTTACAGATCGTGACAGTATACAGGTTGGTGGCGACACGCTTCGTTTCTTCCGAGCCGTGATTGCAACTGGGGCCCGGGCCGCGGCCCCTCCAATCGACGGGCTCGAGGCGACCGGATACCTTACGAACGAGACCGTGTTTTCCCTCACCGAGATGCCGCGACGTCTCGTCGTCATCAGCGCCGGTCCCGTCGGCGTCGAGCTCTCCCAGGCTTTTGCGCGGTTCGGGTCGGAGGTGCATCTTCTGGAGGCGGCCGGCCAGATACTCGTTCGCGAAGATCGCGATGCGGCAGAGCGCGTCGAGACCGCCCTAAAGCGCGATGGCGTTCGGATCGTCTCCGGCTGCGGCATCACGAAGGTATCCAGGACGGAGGGCGGCAAGCTCGTGGAGTTCGATAGCGAGGGCGGATGCCAGAGCATCGTCGTCGACGAGATCCTGGTTGGTGTCGGTCGCGCACCGAACGTCGAGGGTATCGGGCTCGAATCCGGAAACGTCGACTACCATCCCCGCAAGGGCGTCATCGTCGACGACTACCTTCAGACCACGAACCCCAGGATCTTCGCCGCCGGCGATTGTTGCTCTCAGTTCAAGTTCACCCACACTGCCGACGCGCTCGCACGTATCGTCATCCAGAATGCGCTATTTCGCTTCCCGTTCATGAAGAAGAAAGCGAGCGCGATGACGATTCCTTGGTGTACCTACACCGACCCCGAGATCGCGCATGTCGGGATGTATGAGCAAGAAGCCAGGAACAAAGGGTCCCGGTCAAAACGTTCGTCCACGAGCTCGCCGAAGTCGATCGCGCCGTCCTGGACGGTGCCGACGAAGGCTTCGTCAAGGTGCACGTGCTAGCGACCGGGCCTCCTATCAACTCCAATGGTCGAAGCTCGACAACCTCTCGGATCGCGAGGAGCCCGTCGGTGACGCGGTTGCCCTCGACGAGCCGCGCGCCGCGGTCCCCGAATCGGCGTGGGGGCCTGAAGACGATGTGGGAGACCGCTACGCGGTCGCCTCGATCCGAACCCAGCATCCGGAGTTTCCACATTGGAGCGAGCCGGTCGTCGTGAGCCTTCGCGACCGAAATGGCGAGGTCCAAATTGTAGGGATCAAGCGACCCAGAACTAATTAAATTAACATAGCAGCCGCGGCTCCGCCATCACGGGAGCCGAGGGGACGACATGTCGAAATCCGTTGATCTGATAGCGATCGGAAGCGGCGCCGCGGCATCCGGCGTGGCCATGAAATGCCAGAAGGTCGAATGGAGTGTGGCCCCTGTCGATTCGCAACCTCTGGGTGGAACCTTTGCCGTTCGAGGCTGCGATCCCAAGAAAGTGCTCGTGGCGGCCACGGAAGTGCTCGATTGGACCGAGCGTCTCAAGGGAAAGGGGATCCGATCGGCGGAGGCAAAGATCGACTGGCGCGAGCTCGTGCGCTTCAAGCGCAGCTTCACGGAGCCCGTCCCTGCCAGTCGAGAGAAGAGCTTCACCCGAGCCGGCATCGAGGTGTTTCACGGCCGCGCCCATTTCGTCGGCTCGAGCACCATCGACGCCAACGGCGAGACACTGAAGGCGCGCTACGTGCATATCGGAGCCGGCGCCAAGCCAATGGAGCTTGGGATCCCAGGATGCGAGCACCTAACGACGAACACCCAATTTCTCGAGCTCGGGGACCTATCGCGCCGTCTGCTGTTCGTAGGCGGGGGTTACATCTCTTTTGAGTTCGGCGCACATGGCGGCTCGGGCTGGAGCACTTCCGCGCCACGCTCTGCGCTATGGACGAGCACTTCCCGCCGTTCGAGCGCAACCTGCCGGTGCTCATGAGGCTGCTCGCCGTCTAGTACAATAACTTACCGTGACCGTGACCTTCACCTCCCGCCTGTCGGCGTCGGCCGCCCCGCTGAAGCACGCCTGGGAGCACACCGTCGGAAGCAGCCGCGCGCTCCTCGCGCTACGCTCGGATTGGCAGGCGCAGCTCCAACGCTGCCACGACGAGCTCGGCTTCCGACACGTCCGCTTCCATGGACTCCTCACCGACGATATGGGCACGCTGATCTCTCACCAGGAGAAGCCTCTCTACTCTTTCTTCAACGTGGACCGCATCTGGGACTTCCTTCTGTCCATCGGAATGCGACCCTTCGTCGAGTTGGGCTTCATGCCGGAGATGCTGGCCTCGGGTCACGAGACCGTCTTTCACTTCCGCGGGAACGTCACCCCGCCCGCGGACTACGACGCTTGGGTGACGCTCATCCACAAGCTGGTCGGCCACTGGGTCGAGCGTTACGGCATCGCCGAGGCGAGCCAGTGGTTCTTCGAAGTCTGGAACGAACCCAACCTCTCGGCGTTCTGGACGGGGACGCGGGACGACTACTTCAAGCTCTACGGCCACACCGCTCAAGCCATCAAGACCGTCGACGCGTCGCTGCGCGTCGGTGGCCCGGCGACGGCCATGACCGCGTGGGTGGACGATCTGCTCGACTACTGCGAGAAGAACGGCCTTCCGGCGGACTTCATCAGCACGCATATCTACCCGACCGACCCGCTCGGCTTTGAGGGCGCGGACACGGAGGAGCAGCTCGCCAACAGCCCGCGCGACCTCATGCGCGATCGGGCGAAACTCGTGCGCGAGCTCGCGCGCGATCGGCCCGTCTACTTCACGGAATGGAACATCTCCTCGAATCCGCGGGACCACTACCACGACGAGCCGTTCGCCGCGGCCTACGCCGCCAAGATCGCGCTTCAGACCGACCCCTTCGTGGACGGCTACAGCTTTTGGACCTTCACGGACATCTTCGAGGAGAACTACTTCCCCTCGATCCCGTTCCATGGCGGGTTCGGTCTGCTCAATCTCTACGGCGTCCCGAAGCCGGTCTACCGCGCCTTCCAGCTCCTGCATGGGCTCGGCAGCGAGCGGCTTCCGGTCGCCGGCAGGCACGAGACGGTCGATGCCTGGGTCGTTCGCAAAGGCCGGTCGATCGCGGTATTCCTCACCAACCACGCTCAGCCGCGCCACGATATCGTCACCCAGCTCGTGGAAGTCCGTCTCACGGACGCCCCCGCGCCTCTCGCGGCCTACATCCAGCGCATCGACGAGGACCACGCGAACCCCCGCAGGCGGTGGCGGGAGATGGGTGAACCCGAGTACCCGAGCCGCTTGGAGGTGGAGCAGCTCGAGGCGGCCTCTCGCCTCGTGAAGGAGCCGCTCGGCTTTTCGTACGAGAACCGCACAATCCGCCTCGAGGTCGACCTCCCCCCGCACGCGGTCGCGGCCGTCACGCTGGAGCTCGCACCCGAGGCGTCAGACGCAGGCACCGCCGAGTGAGCAGCGAGCAATCGATGAACGAGCAGATGCTCGACCAGCTCCAGCGCGCCGCGTTCGGCTACTTCCTGCAGGCAGTGAATCCGTCCAACGGACTGATCGCCGACACCTCGCGCGAGCATTCGCCGGCCAGCATCGGGGTGGTCGGGTTCGCGTTGTCGGCCTATCCGGTGGCGGTGGAGCGCGGCTGGATGGCGCGGGCCGATGCGGTCGAACGCAGCCTCGCGACGCTGCGTTTCTTCCACGACAGCGATCAGAGCGAAAGTCCGGAGGCGACCGGTTTCAAGGGTTTCTACTACCACTTTCTCGATATGCACACCGGTGCTCGCGTCTGGCGCTCGGAGCTGTCGATGATCGACTCCGCGCTACTGATCGCCGGTGCGCTGACCGCGGGCAGGTACTTCACCGCGAACACCGCGGACGAAATCGACCTGCGCGAGCTCGTCGATGTGCTGTACCGCCGCGTGGATTGGCGTTGGGCGCAGAACGGCAGCACAACGATCAACCATGGCTGGAAACCCGAAAGCGGATTCCTGCATTACTGCTGGGATGGCTACAGCGAGGCCATTGTGTTGTACGTGCTCGCGCTGGGCTCGCCGACGCACCCGATCGAGGGTGACGGCTACCAAGCCTGGACCGCGACCTACCAGTGGGAAAATCTGTACGGCCACGATTTTCTGTATGCGGGGCCGCTGTTCGTGCACCAGTTCTCACACGCATGGGTCGATTTTCGCGGCATCCGGGATCGCTTCATGCGCGAGAAGCGCTGCGACTATTTCGAGAACAGCCGGCGCGCTACCGAAGTTCAGCGCGAGTACGCGCGGCGCAACCCGCACGGGTTCGCCGGTTACGACGAAAACTGCTGGGGCCTGACTGCCTGTGATGGTCCGAGCGATCAGCTGCCGGAGCTGGCCAACGAGCGGCGCCGCTTGTTCGGCTATGCCGCTCGTGGTGTGCCGTACGGGCCCGATGACGGAACCCTCGCCGGATGGGCGGCGCTGGCGTCGCTGCCGTTCGCGCCCGAGATCGCCTTGTGCGCCGCGCGCAACATGCTGCAACGCTATCCCGAGATGCTGTCCGCACGGCAATACACGAGCGGTTTCAATCCGACCCTTGCCAGCGCCGACCGGGGCGCCTGGGTTTCGGGCGGCCACTTCGGGCTCGACCAGGGCATCGTGGTGATGATGATCGAAAACCATCGCACCCAACTGATCTGGCGGCTGATGCGGGACTGTCCCTACGTCGGCACCGGTTTGCGGCGCGCCGGATTCCGCGGCGGCTGGCTGTAGCGAGTCCCTTCATCCACGGATGACGATGCCGCAGTGCAACGACCCATACTCGACAACCGCGCAGGACGCGCACGAGCGCGAGCGGCTGGAAAACGTGCATCCAGCCGGCTGGCGCAATCCACAGCCTGCAGACCGGTACAGCCTGGTGGTCGTCGGCGCCGGCACGGCGGGACTGGTGGCGGCGCACGCCGCGGCGGCACTGGGCGCGAAAGTCGCGCTCGTCGAGCGCGACCTGCTCGGCGGCGACTGTCTGAATGTTGGCTGCGTGCCGTCGAAAGCGATCATCCGCACGTCGCGTCTGTACGCCGAGATGCGCAATGCCGAGCAGTATGGCGCGCAAACCCCGGCCGATATCCGCGTCGAGTTTCCCGCAGTGATGCGGCGCATGCGGGGTATTCGCGCCCGCATCAGCCGCGCCGATTCGGTGCGCCGGCTGATCGCGGCCGGTGTCGATGTGTTCTTCGGCCACGCGTGCTTCACCGGAACCGATGCGCTGAAGGTGGATGGCGCGAAACTGCGCTTCAAAAAGGCACTGATCGCTACTGGAGCGCGGCCGGATAGGCCCTCGATTCCCGGCCTCGTCGAGGCCGGTTATCTGACTAACGAGAGCGTCTTCGACCTGACCGAGCTGCCGCGCCGCCTGCTGGTCATCGGCGGCGGCCCTCTCGGCTGCGAACTGGCGCAGGCGTTCTGCCGCTTCGGAGCGCAGACCATCATCACGCAGAACTGGCCGCTCTTCCTGCCCAAGGAAGAGCGCGACGCCGCGCAGCTCCTATCCGATGCCTTCGCACGCGATGGCATCGAGGTACGGCTCAACACCAAGGCCGTCAACGTGCGCGTGGAAGACGGGCAGAAGCTCGTCGATCTGGTCAGCGACGACTACAAAAGCGCGGTAGCGGTCGATGCAATCCTCACCGGCACCGGCCGGGTGCCGAACGTCGACGGTCTAAATCTGGAGGCGGCGGGCGTCGATTACGACAACACGGTCGGGATCCGGGTCGACGATTTCCTGCAGACCAGCAATCGGCGCATCTATGCAGCCGGCGATGCCTGTTTGGAGCACAAGTTCACCCATACCGCCGACGCGTCTGCGCGCATCGTGGTTCAGAACGCGCTGTTCCTCGGTCGCCAGCGACTGAGTGCACTGACGATTCCTTGGTGCACCTACACCGATCCGGAGATCGCCCATGTCGGCCTCTATGTACGCCAGGCGCGCGAGCGGGACATCCCGGTGAAGACCTTCACCATCCCAATGCACGACGTGGATCGCGCGATCGCCGACGACGAGGAGGCGGGCTTCGTGAAAATCCACGTCAAGGAGCGGACGGACCGGATTCTCGGCGCGACGATCGTCGCCCGGCATGCGGGCGAGATGATCAACGAGCTCACCCTGGCGATGGTCGCAGGGATCGGTCTCGGTACCCTTGCCCGCGTCATCCACGCCTATCCGACCCAGGCTGAAGCGATCAAGAAGGCGGCAGACGCCTACAACCGCACGCGTGTGACGCCGACGATCCAATGGCTGCTGCGGCGCTGGTTGAAGTGGTGACTACCAACAAGGAGATGCCTTCGACCCGCTCGACTTCATCGCTCGTCTCGCGCAACTGGTTCCCCGCCCCGGCGGGGAGACTGCGCAGGCCGAGCGGCGTCCAGAAGAAGAGGACCTTCCTCACCCAGTTCCTGGGCGACCTCTGGCACCACGGGTGCGATGCCAGAAGCAACGTCGCCGACAAGCGATTCCTCAGCGCCCACCCGGACCCGAATGAACGCCATCACGACCCGGCACGCCTCCGCCGAGGAAGCTGAGGGCAAGCAGCAGCTGATCGTCGGCAGCCGGCAAGCCATCAGAGAAGGCTTCCACTCGGTCGAAGATCCCCGCAACACTGTCCTCCAGGGAAAGGTGTGCCGTGTCCTGGAACGTACGCCTCAGCCCTGCCACGTCGAGGAACTCGCCGGCGGCATTCGTCGTTTCGGTGAGCCCGTCGGTGTACATAATCAGCCGGTCCCCCGGCTCGAAGGGGATTCGCAGCATGGAGCAGTTCACCGGCATGTCTCGCGCGATGCCGATCATGGTATTCTCCGCGTCGAGCTGCCTGACCGCCGCATTTCGCTTCGAGCAGAGCAGCACGGGAGGGTGTCCGAACCCGGAGTAGACGAGGGACTGCGATTCGAGATCGAGAAAGAGGCAGAAGAAGGTGAGAAGCAGGTTGGTTTCTCTAAATAAAGTTGTCCCAGGTGAACGCGTTCAGCGCCTCCCCGACCTCGCAGGGGTGCCGGGCGCTGGGCGCCGCGTTGAGAACGAAGCTGTTGACGCGGCTCGCCAGCAGCGCGGCCGCTATGCCGTGGCCCGTGACATCGCAGATGCTGGCGACCACGCGGGTGTCGGTCTGGAAGAAGACGGATGCGTAGTCGCCGCCGATGCCGTGCATCGGAGTGAACCGGCACACCACCTCGAGGCTCCCCCGCCGCTGACTGCGCGGGATCATGCTGCGGTGTACGCGTGCCGCCAGTTTCAGGTCCGCCTCGATCTGCATACGGTACGTCTCGATTTCGACTGTGCTGCGATCTTGTGCGGCCATGCTCATCCACCTCTCCCGTTGGTGGACCACTCCTTGATGGTGCTCTTTCCGGTACCCCAGCCACCGAGCAAACCGATGCGGAAAGGAGGGCTGTAGGCTTCTGATTCGATGAGGCTGCGCAGCGCGTGCGCGAAGTGTCTGTGACCGAAGGCGTCGCGATCTTGCGCAGAAAACTCCCGGTCAAGGAAAGATGGCATTGGGCTCATACCGCGACCCATAAGGATATTCCCCCGTTTCGACGGCGATTCACAGACTTCGTGCGCCCCGCTCACTCCTTTACCGATTACTGGTTACACCACGAGGACGGCCATGGTCAACTTCGTCGACAACGCCACCGAGGCACCGTCCGACCAACACGTGCAAATCCGGCTCAAGCTGAGGCATAGCTCAACACCGTCAACGTCCTCCCGGACCTCCCGAGCCCAATCACTTCCTCGACAACCTCGCCTTCGGCCTCCGGAAACCACTGATTCGCCGGCACGACGTCGCGCTCCTCGGCAACGATCTTTCCGCTGGCGTTCAGCTTCCGCGTGACGCTATCCGTGGGCACATTCGGGCACGGGTCTCCCATGGCGCGCTCTCACCGAATCTCGATGCGAAGGGCTTCGAAAGAACCAAATACAGAATCCGATCCCCCTCGCTCACCACCACCGCCAGGGGCTCTGTAGAAAGCGTCCTGTACCGAATCCCCGTCGCCGTCAGCGACGTCTGGAAGAGCTCGGCAAGGCCCTCGACGCCATCCAGTCCCGTCGGGAACTCGCTTCGATGTTTGTGGAACAGGAACTCCGGATCAGCAGCTCCACCCCGAAAAGATCTACCTCCCGCTCGTACCACGCGCCGGAGGTGGACCCGCTCTCCGAGCGATGAAGCGCGCCCTTCTCGAACAGAACCCGATGGTGGTCGGTCAGGCTGAAGCGACCGAGTTCGTGCGCCACTGTGAACCGCTGGTAGCCCTGTTCCGGATGCCCGTCGATTGGAGGACCCGGACGGACTCCCCGCCCAGGACAAGATTATCCCCGAGAATGACGCTTCCAAGTTGTCGCTCGCCTGAAATCCCCCTTCGGCACCAAGAAACCGCTGGTCTACAGGAGGCCTGCTTCTTCCGGTTCATCGATTCCGAAGACCAGAGCGAGCCCAATAAGCACGTCGCGAAGTCGTCGGGGAGTCAGTGTGCCGATCCTTTCCCCGAGTCGATCCCGGTCAATGGTGCGAACCTGTGTCACGTTGACAACGCTTGGCCGGGGCAAGTTCGCTTCACCTTTCTTGAGACGCACGTTTCCTGGCATCCCGGCCAGTAGCAGGTTCGACGTAATCGCCGCCACAACAGTCGTCTGGATGGCGCTTCGGTTGAATCGGTCATGCTGGATCACGACCGCAGGCCGCCGACCGGACGGTTCCGAGCCCGGTCCGGCAAAGCGAAACCAATAGACTTCGCCCTGTCTCATTACCAGTCCTCGGTCGACCAGTCCGAGCCCCCCTCATCCAGCTCGAGGACGAGACGCTGTTGTTCGGCGACAATCTCTTCGTTCTGGAACAGCTCGTTGAGACGCCGGGTGATCTCCGCATCACGCCTGGCCGACAGGGCTGCCCGTAGCACTCGGCTTATGAAACCGCTGCGAGACTCTCCGCGTTCGCGCGCAGCAGCGTCCACAGCCTCGGCGATGTCCTCCGGTATGGTGATGGCAATCTTCGAGCTCGCCATGGTATGACCTCCAGTATGCTTGGATATCATACTATAGGCGAGCGGAGCTCCGCATCTCTACCAGACACTTACCGTTCATCAGCTCGGAGGCCGGGTCGACTTTCCTGGCCTCTGTGCATCGACGGGTGGCAGACGGGCCGGGCGGGGGCCCCGACGTCGCGCTGCGAGCAGGGTGACGTAGCGCAGCTCGCGTCCCTCCCGGGCGCATCGCAGCATCAGCCCTCCGCGACTCATGTGGCCCCTTCCCACGAAATCTCCGGGAAAGAGCAGGCGCCGTCCGAGGACCGAAGTCAAAAGCTCCGCGTACTTGCCCGAAGCGATGCTTCCCAGGAGCACGACTTCCGCGTCACGCGCCTCTCCGGCGAGCGCTTCCAGGTCGCGCAGAAACGGAAGCCGGTAGCGGCTTTCGGCGGGGTTGACGGGGACCCGCGCGTATCGGCGAAGATCCCTTTCTTCTCGCTACCCGACGCGACGACGGGTCGCCGTTTGTCGCATCCCGTGAGGGCCCTCTGGCCCCCGCCATCAGGCTGGTGACGTCCACCTGGGTAATAGGGTGTGACAAAAACCGTAAGGGCGGGCCAATAATAGTGAAAGGGTTCATAGCCCAGCTCGTGCCTCCCGTTTAGAG
>Ga0326597_10009852_pt1 | contig 12768 bp, 11 predicted proteins | sample RVTome_12_FD_203789 | JGI IMG/M metagenome (GOLD analysis project Ga0326597, IMG submission 203789) | Soil microbial communities from uranium-contaminated site in the Upper Colorado River Basin, Wyoming, United States - RVT100D185 | ecosystem: Environmental > Terrestrial > Soil > Contaminated >... | reverse complement strand
TGAGGCGGGATCGGGTGATCGTCTGGACCGCCCTATCCGACACTTGGCGCATAGATCGACCGATGTCGAGTAAACGACCCTCCAAGAACCGTACGGGATCGGCACGTAGGCGTGCACACGTGCGAATCCTCCGCGGAGCCATGTGACGAGTCGTAGAGGCCGGGAAGCACCGAGGTCTAGTATGCGATATGGGTCTCCCGGAAGCCGCCCCCACCGTGCAGAGGTGGATGGTGCCGCTGGCGATCACGGTGATGGTCGGATTCGGCGTGATCCTCTATGGATTCTCCATCTACGTCACTGATCAGGCGGCAGGCGGCGATTTCTCGAAGACCCTTCTGTCGCTGGCGTACGGTGGTTCGGTGTTTGTCGGGGGTCTTCTCGCTCTCCCTGTTGGGCGATATGCCGACAGGCATGGCGTGCGTGGCATCGTGGGTGCGGGGGCGCTGCTCGGTTCCGTGGGTCTATTGGTTTTCTCGATCTCGGTTCAGCCATGGCAGGTTGTTGCCGGCTGGTGGCTGCTGATCGGGCCCGCGCAAGCGATGATCTATTACGAGCCGGCCTATGTGGCCATCAACCAGTGGTCCCGAGACGAGGACCGTGCTCGCATTCTGGCCACGGTCACTGTGATCGGCGGCTTGGCGGGCATCGTGTTCATTCCGCTCACCGAGCGCCTGGTCACTTTCTTGGGGTGGCGGCCGGCGGTTCTGGTGCTGGCGATCACCTTGCTCATTGTGGGAGGCGCGACCGCCGTATTCGCCTTACCAGGAAGAGACCACAGCTTGTGGGAGTACGCGGAAGAACCCGAGAAGCACATCTCGTTCACGGGTCTGTTCTCGGATCGCAGGTTTCTCTTGTACACGGTTGCGATGACGATTACGTTCCTGGCCATCCAAGGGACCATCGCTCACAGCGTGGCCCGGTTTGAGGAGGTCGGGTTTTCGCTGGCGACGGTTGCTTTGTGGGCGGCTATCGCGTCGGCGATGAGCCTGCCTGGGCGCTGGGTCGCACCAATGTTGGCGGCCCGATTCGGACCGACCCGAGTCCAAGCGAGTTTCACGTTGATCGTGGCGCTCGGGGTCTTGTTGATGGTGGACGGTGCCCGGTCGTGGCAGATGATCGGTCATTACTCCTTGTTTGGTCTGGCGTTCGGAGGGCTTCTACCGCTGCGTGCCATGGTCATGGCTGATTGGTATTCGGGTTCCACTTACGGGCGGATTATGGGCGTCCAGTGGACTACCGCGGTCCTCATCGGTGCTACCGGCCCTGCCCTTGTCGGTGCGCTCCGGGACAACACCGGTGATTATCAGGCATCGGTCGTGGTCCTCACAGCGCTGCTGCTGGTAGGGATGGTCGCGATCCTGGCAAGCGGCCAAACCCAACCGCGGTCAGGTATTTACACAGATCAGGAGGCCCCGTGGCGATGACGGTGAGTGAGGATCTTGAGTTCGCCCACCAACTGGCGGACGCAGCCGACGCGATCTCCGTCAGGCTCTTCACCGACCCAGACATTGGTCATGAAAAGAAGTCCGACGGGACGCCGGTGACACTGGCCGACCGCCAAGTCGAAGCCACGCTGCGCAACCTCGTCGCAGAACACCGACAAGGAGAAGGGTTTCTCGGTGAGGAATCCGGGCGCTCAGGACCACAACAACGGCGATGGATCGTCGACGCCATCGACGGGACGGCCAGTTTCATCGCCGGTGATCCCGGTTGGGGAACCCTCATCGCCCTCGAGGACAACGGGGCGGTCACCGTAGGGGTGGCATCCAGCCCACCACTTGGCAAACGTTGGTGGGCCAACACCGGGGCCGGGGCATGGGAAGGATCGTTACCCCCGTCGTCGCCCTCCCACCCCGAGCGGCTCATCGTCTCCACCCAATCGTCGGCGGCCACCGCCCAAGTACGGGTATGGCCACCACCGGATCAGCTCCCCAGCCAATGGCGAGCATGCGTCGCGGCCCTAGTCGAAGTGTTCCCAGCCGAACCATCGTTGCCAATGTCGCTCCAGAGAAGCGGCATCCACCAGTCCACGACATCGAAGCGACCTGGATTCACCAATGGGGCACTACTTGTCGCAAGTGGAGTTCTCGACGCATCAGTGTTCTTCGGAGGCGGCCCCTGGGACGTCGCTGCACGCGCCATCATCTGCCAAGAGGCCGGCGGCCGCTATACCGACCTGTGGGGCGGGTCACGGCTAGACACACAAACCGCCATCGTCACCAACGGACTTATCCATGACCAGCTTCTCGCCGCGCTAAGCAAGACGAGACCCGAGGCTCCCATACCACCTGATCTCGATCGATAGCGCACCTTCGGCCAACCGCCCGAGATCGGCACGTATAGAGCGGCCAGGTGGTCGGGCAAGCGTCGCCAGAGCCACCTTTCAGTTCTCGCATCCCTGTCAACAGAGTGTCAACAACCCTGTCAGCCCGGTGATCGAGGGCCTCATCCAACGAGGACGGGAGCGCAGATGCCGAATCTGCTCGTGCAGCCGAGCGGTAAAGTCGTGGTGTTGTCTTGCGCCCAGAGCCTGGTCGTCCTTGAGTGCCGGATCGAGGATGACTCATGACAGAAATGAGACCGAGAGAGGGACCGGTTCCGCCAGCGCAGGGCAAAGTCGGGAGTGATCATGCGCAAGTTGATCGTGAGCAATCTGATCTCACTGGACGGCTACGCGTCCGGCCCCGGCGGCGATGTGATGGCGCTGCCGTTCGACGCCACGTTCAGCGACTACAACCTTGAGCTCATGCAAGCCGCGGACACCCTGGTCTCCGGCGCCGCCACCTACCGCGGGTTCCTCAGCTACTGGCCACCGATCGCCAACGACTTGGCCCAGCCCGAAGTCGAGAGGGCCATATCGCGCCGCCACAGCGAGCTCGAGCATCTGGTGGTCTCCAACAGCCTTACCGTTGAGGAGACCGGTCCGTGGCGGGAGAAGACCAGGATCGTGCGCAGGGAGGAGGCACCGGACGCGATCGCCCAGGCCAAGGAGGGCGAGGGCGGGACGCTATTGGTTCTCGGCAGCATGACGACCTGGAACGACCTGCTCGCGGCAGGCCTGGTCGACGAGCTGCACATGATGGTCGGTGCGGGCGTTCTGATTGATGGCGTCCCGGCCTTCTCGGGCCGGCCGCCCGGCCCGATGCGGCTGACCGGCGCACGTCGGCTCGGCGACTCCAACATCACGTTGCTGCTGTACTCGCTGGGGTGACTGCTGCGCAGCAAGTCCCGACCGATGACCATCCGCTGGATCAGTTGGTGCCGATCTCTTGGAAGGCGATATCCGGCAGACAAGTCGGCTGCTCGTTGTGGGTGCTCACGGTTCGAGGAGCCAGAATTGGGGAGTGGACCCGTCGGGGAAGTTGGCCGAGCCGGGTGCGATCCCTGCGTCGAATATGAGGATCTCCTCGCCGGTCCATACTGCAGGCGGACCAGGATGCTTCGGGGAGAATCGAGGGATCGATGGGATCGTTGACCATTGTCCACCCGAGAGCACAGCGGTCAGCCCACAGGAGTCGACGAGCAAGCCCAAACGTATCGAGATGCCGGTGGGGATGTCGGTGCAGTCCTGACCTGGGAACGCTGGGCTGAAAATCCACTGGCCCGTGTCGAGGTCCAGGCCGGCGACACCGGTCTCTTGGGGAGCGAAAGTGAGCAGCCACAGTGTCGAGCCATCCCAGATATGGGTTGGTGAGCCGCGGGTTACCGGCATCGCGATGTCGTCGAATGGGCGGGGCAGCTCTCGCCACGACTCTGAGTCAGCGTCGTAGGTCACAATGTCGACTCGTTGGTCGTCGCTGGCCACAACGACGAGTTCTGAGCCTGTCCAGTGAGCTGTGATCCAGAAGGTGGGACGGTCACGTGGTGGACGTGGCGTCAACTCCGTCCAGGTGTCCGCGGCGGGGTCGTAGGAGGCTACCTCAGAGGGATCCGGGCCGACATAGATCACCTCCGAACCGGTCCACGTAGCCGCATATGGGTTACCCCCGTCGAGTGGTCCATCGGGAGGCAGCCGCCATGAATCGGACTCAGGGTCATAGGCCGCGCCGTCGGCGATGGGATCAATGTGCTCGAGTTCGTCGCCGTCGCCGTCGACCCCAATAGATCACTTCGGTTCCTGTCCAGACCCCGAGATGGCGGCTTCGAGCCGAGAGAGGACTATCGGACAGAACCATCCATGTATCGGTGGCCAGGTTATAGCGGGCGCCGTCGTCGAACGCCTTCGGAGTATCTTCTTGCAACCCTCCCCAAATGACGAGCTCGTCGCCCGTCCAGATTTGAGGGAAGTCGCTACGTCGCTCGAGCGGCCATTCCGCCAAGGAACGCCAGCCAAGCGGCTCGTCTGCACGAACAGTCGACGGACTCGTATCGTTCGCTCTGGACGGAGGCGAAGCGTCGGCCGGTTCAACCGTCGATGACGATGGGCTCATGGTGGTAGGCAAAGACGCTTGCGATCCGGTACACCCCGCCACGACGACACTCACAGCGAGACATAAGCCAAGCAAGGTCTTCACGCCCATAAGACGTCGACCACGAGACCAAAGTTTCCTAACGCCAACACGGATAACTCACTCTGGCGCGGTAACGCACGTGGCCATTGACAGCGCGACCGCCAAGGATCGGCATTACGGCTCGGGTGACGTGATGTGACCGTGGTGGACTTAAGGGCTCTTGACCCGATCGGAGCCACGTCCGTAGGCTAGGGGTCAAGCGTCGACTTGACCATGTGCATCTTCCGGTCTCGCAGCTCGGCGGCTCGCTCGCCTTCTACCGAGACCTGATCGGGCTTGAGGTTGGGTATGTCGATGACAACATGGCGGTCGTCGGGCTAGGTATTGTTCTCGATCAAGTTCCCGAGGGGCAGAGCATCTCGGCCGGAGTGGTGGTCGGGATCGAGGTAGATGAGGTGGATGCCCTCTATGGGGAGTTGAAGGCCGAGGGCGTCGAACCGGAAAGCCCGCCGGAGGACCGGTCCTGGGGAGTGCGCAGCTTCTATGTCACTGATCCCGACGGCCACCGGCTGGAGTTCGAGCGGTCGCTGTGACGCCGGGCCAACCTGCCTCCCTTGTTCGGGGTGCGAGGCCACCGACCCTGGTTCGGTGGAGGTCACGTTGCGAGGGCGCCGATTAACAGTTCTGGAGCGGAACCGCTCAAATGATTCACCCGCTACCGATCGGAACGTATAGAGCGGCCAGGTGGGTCGGGCAAGCGTCGCGAGAGCCACCTTTGAGTTTTCGCATCCCTGTGATCCCAGTGTTGACAACCCTGTCAGCCCGGGGAGGGAAGCGCGGAATGCTGGTTTCTGGGCGATTCCCTTACAAGGGAGAGGTCGGCGGTTCGATCCTGTCAGCGCCCATTACCGGGATGCCCTTGTCGAGTCCGGGTTCTGTCTGTCGGTCGAGTGTTTAGGCCCCCGTTGTTCCGTACCGTGGGTCGTGCGGGCCTCGGAGAGGAGGGGCGATGCCTGCAGCGTTCCCGCCGGAGTGCCGGGTAGTCCGTGTGGGCCCTGGTGGCAGTTCAGGACCCGGGCTGGGGGCGATGGACGAACTCGAAGTGCATCGGGTCGGGGACCAGCCACTCCCCGCCCCAGGTGAAGCCCCATACCTGCATGACGGCGACAAGGCGCGGATCCTGGGTTCCGCGGGACCCGAAGGGGTTTGTCGAGGAGTTGATATCGACAGCGGCACCCCACGAGTGCCGTGAGAGTCCGGCTGAAGTTCCGGTGACCGTTCGAGTAAAGCGCGGATTCCAGCAGCCGGCGAAGCCGGCCGGATCCACGAGGTGGGCGAGACCCTCGTCGACGAGCTGTGTCATCGCACCGATGAGCATGTCGGTGACGACCTTGTGGCAGATGACCTCACCCAGGATCGGTACCTGGGATGTGACGATCCACTCGTCCGCGAACGCCGGGTCCTGGTCGAAGGTGTCACCACTCCGGTTGCTGTAGGAGAACTCCCCTAGTTCCTGCTTGATGAAGACCTGGGGGAGGACAGCGTCGCCGTGGCGGAGCCAAGGCGTCTCGCCTTCGGCCCGAATACGTATCGGAGCCGGGCCGTCGTACATGGATCGGACGGTCGCTTCGAATTCGGGGCGGGGTGACTCGGTGCGGATGAGAACGTAGCGAACCGTGTGGAGGGTGTGGTCGGGGTCGGTGGTGGCGAAGACGGCTTCGGCTCCGGCGACCGTCTCGTCGGGGACGATGGCGACGACCTCGTAGGGGCTGCCATCGACACTCATCAAGTCGCCTACCGCCGCCTCTCGGAGCTGAGCCGACGTGTCGCTGAGAACGACGGTCCCGGGTCGGAGTGTGACGAGGTGGCCGGCAGGATCGAACGCCCGGTGGCTGTCGGGATCGAGGGCGAGGGCGTCGAGAGGGATGGCGGCGTTGCCGGGGGCGTCGAGTTCGACGACTCCACCCCTGACGACCGAAACCTGACCGAACCCGGCGACGAGTCCGTTGACCAGTTCCTGTGGGAGGCCACCGGTTGTCCACACCAGGTAGGTGGTATCCCCTGCGGGGTTCGTTGTCGTCGGGATTGCCTCGACTGGCCGCATCGTGGACGATGTTGTGTCGGCAGGTGGGGATTCGGTGTTGGTCGGCCCGGGCATCGGGGTGACAGACGGTGGAATGGTTGCCGGACGGCTGAGGGCGACGGTGGCCGAGTAGCCAAAGACGATGCCGACGACCAAGGCGACGGCGGTAACCACTCGTCTCATCGGGGTGTCATCGTCTCAGCCAGGGACGTCAGCTCTTCGCGACCCACCGTGGCGCTTCGCATGCGGATGATGTGGCCGCTCTCTACCCACTCGAGCGTTCCGGTGGAGGCGTCGAACCGTCCTGTGACCGCGCGGACTTGTACGGCGACCACGTCGGGCCCGGTGGGGGGGTCGAGTCGTTCACCCGGTTCCGATGTGATGAGGACCCGTCGACTCCCAGTTCCGGTCATAAGGATGGTGGTTCGATCACCGCTGGTCATACCAAGGATCGACCACCCGTCGACCTGGGGCACGAGGGATCCGCTCGGAAGGGTGTCGGCATCGACCACCGAAGCCTGGCGCCAGTCCGACGGGACAGGTTGGCCGGTCAACCCGATCGAGGCGGCAATGGTGATCAGGGTGTCCTCGGATACAGATCCGGACACCACCACGTCGAGGATTCCGGTGTGAATGGCAACCGCATTGCCCGCTGGATCGACGTACAGGGTCGATCCTGTTTCCCCGGTCACGGGTCTTGCGAGCGGCGATGGGATGCCGAACAGCTCGCTCCGGGTCCATGCCCGGGTGGCTTCGACCGCGACCCAGGCTCGACCATCGCTCCAGCTCGCCAACTCGACCTGGCCCCCGTCCGGGAGTCTCCACTGCCCACTCCGATGGAGAGCGAACCCGGGCGGCAGGTCCGGTTCCGGCACCCGGGCGGGACCGTCGTTGAAACCACCGGAGCGAGCGTCGGCGGACACGTCGACATCGACGGCCTGTGGTCCGGTCGTCATCTGTGACAGCGTGACGATGAAGATGGGTTGAGTGCTCAGGTCGGCGTACCCCCGCCTGATCTGCCAGAGATTCCGTTCCGGTGAGGGGGTGGCGAATACTTCGATCCGTACAGGCACCACCGTCGATGCGTCCAGCCACATGAGGACCCGATCGGTCGGGTGGAGCTCCCGCCATGCTCCGTGGTCCGTGATGGCTCCGATCAGGTTGGCTCCGGCCACGGTGGTCTCGACCTGGATCGTCGCCCGGCCATCGAGGATCGGAGATCCCATCACCTCCAGGCCGCTCCACCAGGTGAGGCTGGCAGCCGGACCCACGATCTCGAGAGGGACCCGGAGTCCAGGATCGAACGGCCGGAGATCACGTATCGACGAGACAGATGGCGGCTCTTGACATGCGGGGAGGGCCTCGATCGGACATGGTGACGACGCTTCCACGGTCAGGTCGCCGTTGGAGAACTCCACGCGCACGTCGTTGGGAATCCAGTCACCTGCGGGGTATGCAGTGGTGTCGGTGAGGCGGATCGCCATTTGTTCGGGAGCGGCGTAGGTGAGAGATCCGGCGTAGACCCGTTCCTTCACGTCCGGGTGCCAGCCGCGCTCGACGACCAGTAGCTGGGCGGCCACCCCGAGTACCGACGGACTGGAGGCGTGATAGCGGTCGCTGAGTTCCTGGGCTTGGATCGCTTCGAGGCGGCCGATCCCGGCAGTGACTGCTCCGATCAGCATGCCGACCACAACGACTGCTGCCACCCGCGCCCAGTCGAGTCGGGGCCTGCGTATCGCTGCCATCACACCACCGCTCACATCCGGTGCGCGGCTGATGTCACCCGCGGCCATCAGGACATCGAGACGGACGATTTCGCGGCGGAATGCTGCGCACACGTCGCATGTCGCCAGGTGGCCGGTTGCGTCCGAAGTGAGAGGGCGCCGGGTGTCGTGGGCGACCGACAACTCGAACTGGACTCGCTCGCACTCGGTCCGATCAGACATCGTCGGTCTCCCCGTCGAGTATCAGCATCAGTTGCTTCCGCGCCCGAAACACCCGGCTCTTGATCGTCCCCGGAGGAGAGCCCAGCGCGGCGGCTGCCTCGTCATAGGTGAAGCCGGCGATGGACACCAGCACCAGAGACTCAAGCAGCGCCGGCTCCAGTTGGGAAAGTGCGTCGTGGAACTCCAAGGAGAGGTGAGGGTCCGGGCTGTTAGCAGGCGCAGCGATCTCGCGGTCTCCGACCAGTTCCAGCGGCTTCCTGCGCCGGGAGCGGCCAGCGTCGAACGCGGCATTACGGGCGATGGTGAGCAACCAGGGGACAAACCGTTCGGGGTCGCGAAGGGTCCCCAACTTGCGGTGTACCCGCAGTAAGACCTCCTGAGTGACATCCTCGGCGAGGGCTCGATCCCCGAGGAGATGGACGACGTAACGCCACACCGTGCCCTGCATCGCTCGGACGATTCGCTCGAACGCGACGGTATCGCCGCGAGCTGCCGCTTCGACATCTGCGGCATCGGGCCGGTCCACTCAACTGCTCCTTGCACCGATACTCACCATCTTCGTCGCTGGCCACCGACCAGACTGGGAGCGGCCGCCCTCCAGCCGACGGTCGCTTTCACCGATGAAGACGACCGGTAGCGCCCGATGGTTCGCACCTCACCTCCGGCATGAACGATTCGTAGCTGTCGCACGTCCTCTTCTGTATGCAGGTCGCAACGCTGATCCACAACCCCGGCGAAAGCACGACCACCGCCATCGCGGAACTCACCGACGACCTCGGCGACCTGGCGATACTGATCACCGACCAGGTGGAGGGCTCGCGGAGTCTGGAGACCGAGATCCGGCGCTGCGGGGAAGCGGTCCCACCGTGGGTCCGCGCTGAGGTCTCTGACGGTGTTGCCCGCCTTCTGGTCCGCTACTCGACCGTCCTCGATGAAATCGACCGATGGCTCCGTCGAGCTTCGGATCGACCCGATCTCGAACTGTTGGCCGAGCTACGCCAAGCGCGTCGAAGACTCACCGACGAGATAAGGACACTGCAGGCCATCGCGGCGGGTGTCGCCGTGGCAGCGGACTGGCACTCACCGTCCATCAACCACAGCGTCCATTCCACCGCCGGACGCTTTGCAGGCCAAGTGACCCCCCGCCATGACGACTACAAACGCGACCGCCATCCCGACGAGTGGGCCTGGGAGCAGCAGTGGCTACAGGAGATGGTCGACAATCCCCACCGTCTTCCCCTGCGCGCTCTGATGGCGGCCTCGGGCATGGCGGCGTTCACCACCATCCTCACCCACGTGATGAGGCGCGCCCCGGAGGGAGTGTTCGTGGTGGGCGAATCCACCTACCACGAAAGTCGCCAATTGCTCCACGCGTCCGGACGAAGCGTGATCGAGATCCCGGAAGGGGATCTCGCGGCGTGGCAGAGGGCCTTGGCTCTCGCTCCGGCGGCGGTGTTCGTCGACTCGCTGTGCAATGCAGCAGGGATGGCGGTCACCGATGTGGCCGCGTTGACACGGCTGCTGGCCGACTCCGATGCATATCTGGTGGTGGACAACACCGGGCTGTCGGTCGGCATGCAGCCGTGGGCTCTGCGACCCCCACCGGGGTCCCGCATGATCGTGTTCGAGAGCCTCACGAAGTTCGCCCAGCTCGGACTGGACCGGGCCGCGGGAGGAGTGATCGTGACGCGCGCTGACGAGGCGGAGCACCTCGACGAACTGCGCGAGCACCTCGGAACGAACATCGCCGACGTCGTCGCCCATCAGCATCCGGTTCCCAGGCGGAGTCTCTTGCAGCGGAGGCTGGAACGGGTCGGCCGCAACGCCCGAGTCGTCGCCGAACAGCTCTGTCGAGACAGCGCCGGACTGAGCGGCGCGGTACGGATCTCTCACCCCAGCCTGGGTTCGCATCCGGGCCATCGGGTCCTCTCCGACTCCGGCTTTTTCGGCGGCTGCATAGCCATCGAGACGACCGACCGGGACCCGATCGCATTCTCCCGAGAGTTCATCGAGATGGCCATGCATCTGGCGGTGGCGAGGAGCATCCCGATCTGTGAAGGGACCAGCTTCGGGCTCGACACAACCCGGCTCTATCTCACGTCATCCACCACCAGCCACGGAACACCGTTTCTTCGCATCGCGGCCGGTACCGAGGATCGGCTCGGCGTCGACGCGGTGGCTGCGGCTCTGGGAGAAGCGTTGGTGGTGACCGCATGATCCCTTCGCCGCTCATCGATCTGCTCGGAGACACCGAGATCATCTCCATGAACGCGGCAGCAGCCCATGTCGTCGTCGCCGACGTCACCCAGTACTCGTCTCGGGTCACACCCGGTTCCCTGTTCTGTTGCCGTCGCGGGACACAAACCGACGGGCATCGCTATGCGCTTGCGGCGGTCCGCGGTGGAGCGTCCGCTCTGCTGGTCGAGCGACCGTTACGGCTTCCTGTGGCACAGGTGGTCGTCGCCGACATGGCGAAAGCGATACCCAGGGTCGCGGCCACCGCCTGGGGGCACCCGGCACGGCATCTGCGTCTCGTCGGCGTGACCGGCACCAACGGCAAGACGACCACCACCTATCTGCTTCGAGCCATCTTCGAATCCCACGGGTGGCCGGCCGAGGTGATCGGTACCCTCTCAGGGCCGCTCACCACCCCTGAGCCGATTGAACTCCAGCGCCGCCTCGCCGGAATGGTCGCGACCGGCACCGAAGCCGTAGCGATGGAGGTCTCGTCCCACGCGCTCGTGCAAGGCCGAGTCGACGCCACCGACTTCGCCGTAGGAGTCTTCACCAACCTCGACCGGGACCATCTCGACTACCACGGCGACATGGATGCGTACTTCGAAGCCAAGGCCACCCTCTTCGCGCCGGATCGGGTGACCGTCGGTGTGGTCAATGCCGACGACCCGTGGGGGAGGCGGCTCCTCGAGACCTCCCGCGCTCCGGTCGTGCCATACAGCACCGCCGACATCCACCCGATCATCGACCCCTCAGGCAGCACCTTTCGTTGGCGAGGACAAGAGATTCGGATCGGACTCCCCGGACGGTTCAACACGTACAACGCGCTCGCGGCCGCGACCGCCGCCGAGGCCCTCGGTGTACCTACCGCCGAGATCGCCAAAGCGTTGGCGACTGCGGACCCTCCCCCAGGGCGCATGGAGATCATCGACGCCGGCCAACCGTTCCGAGTCATCGTCGACTGCGCCCACACCCCATCAGCTCTCCAACAGGCATTGGACACCGCATCGGAAGCGACGACCGGCCGGCTTATCGTCGTGTTCGGGTGTGGCGGAGATCGAGACCGAACGAAACGTCCCCAGATGGGCGCCATCGTCGCCCACAACGCCGACGTGGGGATCCTCACAAGCGACAATCCCCGCACCGAATCGGCGGCCCTCATATTCGCCGATGTCCTCGCCGGGCCAGGCGGATCGTCGCTGGTCGTTGAAGAAGACCGACGGCGGGCGATCGCTCTGGCAGTGGCGATCGCAGCTCCGGGCGATACCGTCCTCATCGCCGGCAAGGGCGATCAGACGATCCAGCAGGTAGGACCGACCTCACTCCCTTTCGACGATCGGGTCGTGGCACGCGAGGAAATCGCAGCCATTCTCGAGGAGGGAGGAGCCACTGGCTGCCCGGCCACCGTTGCATCGAGCGTGCGCCCCTACGGTTGATGGCGTGACGAGGCGACCCGTTCTCATCCTGGCAGCCGGGCCATGGTTGGCACTTTCGGCCACGCAGGTCGTGCTCGCGAATGGCCACCTGACACACGGCAAGGAGCCGTCGCACGAGGTCGCGCCTCGGCCCGGGACCGTCCCACCCTCGTCAAGGCGTCGCGTCCTGATCTCGCGGACACGGCCCTCCACGCTCTACTGGCACTGTTCGGTGAGGAGGGGATCTACTCGGATCTCCAAAGCAAAGCGGCGGCTCTCGTTTGCGGGCTCGCTTCGAATGATGCTTTAGCCGACGGCAACACACGGACCCCGACCGCGCGCCGAGACAAGGCACAATTGCCACAATCGCTCCGGACGAGGTTGTCCCGGGATCCGTGGAACTTGTGGTGGGGGTCCTCCACCGGGAGCCGGCTTGATGGCAGGCTCCCGGAGACCACCAAGTCTCAAGGGAGGACCCCCACATGTCAGGTTCGCACACGTCCACATCCGTTCGCCACAACGATGGCGACGACCGGCGGCTGCAGTTGGTCTCCACGGCCTATCGAGGGCTGCCAGTCGGGCTCGCCAGCGCGATCGACGGGCATCTGGCCACCTTCGCCGAGCACGTGCGTGAGGGG
>Ga0326597_10009851_pt1 | contig 12768 bp, 9 predicted proteins | sample RVTome_12_FD_203789 | JGI IMG/M metagenome (GOLD analysis project Ga0326597, IMG submission 203789) | Soil microbial communities from uranium-contaminated site in the Upper Colorado River Basin, Wyoming, United States - RVT100D185 | ecosystem: Environmental > Terrestrial > Soil > Contaminated >... | reverse complement strand
TGCCGTCACGAAGATCGATGCGGCTCCGGAACCGCGCCGCTTCGTTGATAACCGATGCGTTGCCGTATTCCGCGGGCGTGACGACCAGTTGGTCGTCCAAGAAACGGACAGGGACAATATCCGTCTCTTCATCCAGCGCGTCGATAGCAGGCTCCATTTCCACAAGAGCCGGGAAGTCAAAGCTTGACCCCGAATTGCCCTCGGGCATGGACTGCCAATCGACAAACTGAGCCCATACCTCGTTGCCGTACGCGTGCAAGACGTACTCGCGGAGGTAGCGTCGTACGACAGCCGCTGGGAGATTGTTCGTCCCAGTAACAGGCACTGTCTTCTACTCCTTTGTGCTCACTACAGTTGGAGGCTCGCGATCTCGTCGTACTCCTCAGCGGACGGGTTCTCCTCGAACCGGGCGATTTTCTTTTGAGCCTCCGCTAATGCCGCCTCGGAGTTCACCGAGCCGATGAAGCGACCGTCTTTGTACAGGCCGAGTTTCTCGGCTAGTTCACGAGCCCCTTCTTTGCGGATGGTGTCTCTTTCGGCGGGAGAGACGCGGTTCTTCTTCGCCTCGCCGGCAATGAGCTTGAACCCATGCACGGCCAGGTTGGCCGTTGGAATGTGGCGGACCTGTTTTTCAATTTCGGCGAAGTCGAGCCCGATGTCCTGACTGAAGCCGGCCATGAATTCGAGCCATGATTGGCGGGCTGCATCGTTCACAGTCGTGGCCTGGGACCCCTGAATCACAGAGGCCATGGCGTTGATCTGTTCCTGCTGTTGGCGGACGATCTCCACGAGCGGGTTAGCGTCCCCGTCCGCGAGCTTGTCGGCCAGTTGCTTTGCCGGGAAATCGGCTTTCGGCGGCGCAGCGTTGGTTTGCACAAGGCGAGACTCGAGCGAGCGAACCTGGCCTTGCAGCGTTCGGTTGCTGGCGTCCCCGGCCCGTATCAGGCTTTCAAGTCCTTCAAGCCGAGACAAGAGGGCCTGGGCTACGGGATCATCAGCCTTCTGCGTTCCGTTGGTATCGCCAGCGGTCTGGCCAACAGCGGGCTTGTTGCCTTCGGGAGCAGCGTTCTGGCGTCCCTGGGGCAGATCCATCTGCGCCAGCTCAGCCTGAATCTCCTCCGGGAGTTCAATTCCACTTGGCACTGTCATCTAAATGTGGTCCTTTCGTTATGGGGCGGCGGTTTCCGCGGCCCTGACTTTTTCTTGAAATGCAGCGGTCAATTCGCGCTCAAGGTAAGCGCGAGCGAGTTTCATCGCCTGATCTCGTAACTTGACAATCTGCTTCCCCCTTATGCCGTCCGGTAGTTTTGCGAGCGCTTCCGCGTTCGGACCGATAACGGCGTTCAATGCCTCGGTGGCAAGGACCTGATAACGCTCCCGCGTGTCGTCGGAGACTTGGAAGGTGAGGTCCAATGACTTCACGACTCCCTCGTTGTCCGACTCCATCACGGTCCGCACTTCAGGCCTGACCTGGCCCATGACCCAGTTCGCAGCTTCGACTTGCCGGCTTTTGTCGATTTGGCCGGTAAACTTGGACTTGGGCTTGGCCAGGTCAGGCCTGAGTGTGAGCAATGATTTCTGCATGGCGGGCGGCAGCTCCTCGAAGACCACGCCAAAGACGGCTTTGGCAGCGGTGTCTCTCCCGCGATACACGGGGTCCTCGGATGTGGCGCTTAGCCCTACGCCTTCAGCGAGCCTGGCCCCTAAGGGCAGGTCCGGATCGGTGAAGGACTCCTGAGCCCAGAACGGCAGCACCCGCTTACCTGCGGCTCCGACGATGGTCTCGGGATCTCCCCGGTAGTTCTCGCCGAAGGTGACATCGATCCCGAACGAGAACGCGGCTGAGGTCTTGCCTCTCAGGAACCGGGTGATCGGGTTCTTTTCAGGGTCGAGGTTCTTGAAGTCGCCTGGGTTCTCAATGGCAGTCTTGCCGATCCGGCCGATCGTTCGCACGATGCTGGTCACGTTGCCGCCAAGCCCGATATTGGCGTCCCCTACACGGACTTTATTCCAGTTCCTATCAGCCGGATTGACCCTAGCCAGGGCTTCCTCGTGTTCCATGCCACTGAGACGGTTCAGCCCGTACACCGCCGCCGTTCCGGCTGCCATCCAGGACCCGAGCGCTTTGCGTGCTTCGTTCCCGCGCATGCCGCCTCTGCCAAGGTCGGCCAGCAGCGCGACACCCGCCCGCTGGTAGTTCGAGGCAAATAAAATCAACGACTCTTTCGTTGCCTGGCTGGGAGAGATCCCGGTTCGCCCGCGCGCCATGCCGCCGATCATGTGATTGATCGACTGAGCGAGATCCTGGAGGTCCTCGCCGTTACGGATCGCCGTCGGCTCGAGCGCTTTCCACAGATTGAGCGCAACCGTGTCATGGAACGCGGCAAAGGCGAGGTTGCCCTTCTTGTAGAGGCCTCCCAGGACCGGGATGTTTTCGAAGACGCCTTTGGCCTTGCCGATCGCTTCCGGCAGCGCTTCACCCGTGGTGAGCCCTCTAGCCCCCATACCGAGCGAGACGCCATGGGAGCTAGCGCGAGAGACATCAGGCGCGGCGGTCTCCATCATGCGGGCGTAACCTTTCGGAGTGGCCACTGCTTGCAGCATCCGGCCCACGCCCTTCGTCCAGGCGAGCGGATGGCTGAACATGATCGTCTGGCCCTGAATGAAGGCAGCGCCCAGGTCGATGGCGGTCTGTGCCGTCTGTAGCTCGCTGTTCCAGCGGGCCAGGGCATTCGAACCTTCCTGCGACTTGTTTAAGGCCGAGCGGAACTCACGGAAGTCGTTGTGGTTAAAGGGCACGTCTCCCTTTTCTAAAGTCCGCTTATAGAGCCTCAGTTGGCCGTCGGCTCGCTTGTCCGCGATGCCGCGATAGACGCTCTTGGCATGAGCCGCCAGCGCTTCGACCGGATCGGTTTCGTAGCGATAGCCCGCCTCGATCCCTTCGCTCGCGGTCTTGAAGGCCCGCTCTTTCTGGAAGCCGCGCTCGGCCCCAATACTCGACCGTGGCCGCTGGCCAACGGGACCTTCTGGAGTCTGCCGGATGATGCGCGGAAAGCCGTAGTTATCGATCTCCTCAAAGGCCAGGCCATAGCGTTTCGCTAGGTCCCCCACGTTATCCACGAACGCGCGGTAATCGCTGATGTACTTCTGGGCCTCTGGCGTGAGCCTGTAGTCGGTCGGGTGCTCGAACACGTCCTGAATAGCTGGGCGAGCTTTGCCGCCTGCTTTGTCGGTGACCCCGAGCACGCGCCCTTCCGGTGTCACCTGGAATGGGTGCCTTCCCAGAGTGGACGATTGCAGCCGCACGATGTTGGCCGCTTGCTGCCCCAGGTCCATATCGGCCTGATAGATGGCGCTGATCTTGTCGAACGGCTCGTCTGCGAACGCCGCCGGGTGCACGAACTCCAGCGTCTTTTTCAGCGGCGTTGGCACCTTTTGGACGAGCTTGCGGAACATGTCAGGCTTGAACATGTGATCGGCTAGCTTCTGCAGGGACAACGGTTCGGGCAGCGATCCGCTGCGGGGAGCGCCCCCGCCGATGAGGAACAGCGGCGACTCGGGCAACGCATCGCCGCCAACATGCGCTATGCCGCTGGGCCTGACCTGAATCGGGACCTCATCCAGTCCCAGGCGCTCAGCCGCCCGCAAGCGGTGATAGCCATCAGTCAGCACCAGATCGCCGCCACCGGTCCTGACCGCTTCCAGAGGCTCCTTGATGCCATGGTGCAGGATGTCGCTGGCCAGCTCGGCCACGTTCGCCTCGTTCGTTTCGATGCCTGGAACTACCGAGGTCTTGATCTGGTTGATCGGCACGTTGACGACGGTTTCCAGCGGGGCTGTCCGCACGAGCTGCGCCGCTTTGCCGGTCGGCCTGAGCACTGCGCGCGCGGCTGGCCCAATCGCTTTAGCCAGCCCGATCACTTCCAGTGGCCCGACGAACCCGCCGAGATTGGCGATGTCGATCAGGGTCCCGGCGAACTCGGCCTCACCCGGCGCCGGTTCATTGCCAGCGCGTGAGTAAGCGCGCTCGACGAGGTCCTGGCCACTGAACTGGTCCGGGTCCATAAACCCGGCTCCGGCTCCCGTCACTGCAGCGCCCAGGTCTCCAGGGTTCTGCGTCAAGCCTTCTATCGCGCCCGAGAATGCCCCGGCAGGCCGATTCAGCAGGTCATAGAGCAGCGTGTCCTGCATCGGATCGACCTGCGGCATCTGGCCACCAAACGCCCGAAACGCGCCGCCGATAGGGGTAGAGGCGAGCCCCAAGCCCAGGGTGTTGCCTAAGCGCTGCATAAAGTCAGGCGATGGCGGAGCGGGCTGCACGCCGAACGTCTCGCCCATCGGCGTTGCCTCGGGATCAAGCGTTGGCAAGGGCGGCGTGCCCCAGCCGAACGGATTGCCAAAAGGAAGGGGCATCTACATGTACCCCCGTGGGTTGATCCCAGTGCCATAGACCCCAGGGGTCAACGCTCCGACCCCATACTTGGTGAGCCGGTTGCGCTGCGCCTCCCAGTCGGCCCAGTTCACGCCCTGAAACTCGACCGTCTCTTTGATGGCGTTGCGCTCGAACGGGCTGGCGTTGGCCCAGAATTGCACCCCAGGCGTACGCAGCGTTCCCTGCGGCAGCGTGAACGGCTTGATCGGGTTGCCCGCCATAAGGTCAGCGATGATGGGCGGCGGCGGTGGCGCTGTCGTTGGGTCCTCTGTTGTTGGCGGTGGCGCGGCGCCGGGGTCCTCAGCGGGCGGAGCAGTAGGAGCCGTCGGAGGCTGCCCATAATCAGGGGGATAGAAGTCTGGCGGCGCCGGGACGTTGCCACCAGCGCTCACCGCGATGTACGGCGCCAGCTCCGGGTTCTGCATCCATGCCGTGCTGCCGTCCCATGAGGAGTAATACGCTCCTTGGGGTAGCTGGCCTTGTGGCAGAAGCCCCTGATTCCAAGCCTGTTGCACCGTCATACCAGGAGGCAGACCGACATGGCCAATCCACTTGATGCCGTGTTTCTTTTCCAGCTCTTGGCGCTGCTGGTACGTCATCTGGCCCAGGTTCAGCAGCGCTTGCGCGCCTGCTGGAAGCTGTTGTGGCGGCGCGGTTCCGGTGTCTCCTGGCGTATTAGGAAGCGGTGGACCTGTCGGCAAAGGCTGGACGCCGCCCTCACCCGGAGCAGGCACCGGATAGGTCCCTGGAAGTGGTGGCGATGTGCCGGATGACGGCGGCGGGACACCGACGGTTAAAGGCCTATCTGGATGAAGCGCATTCCACCTTGCAACTTCAGCCGGATCATTGAAGTTCACCGGCGTTATTACCTGCTCATAGCCCATTCCAGGCTGAGCATTGCCCCTGGACGCATCAGGCCAGTTGTAGCCTTGGCTTCCGTCTCTAGGCATACCGGGAGTGGCTTCGTCCGTCGGATCAACGTCGTTCACTCCCACGGGCATCCCAGTCCCACCAGGAGACGGCGTTAATCCGGCGTCAACCGACACGATGTACGGCTGCAGCCCTTGTGGGATCGCCTGGCCGTCGTAGGGCAGCATGTAGACCGATTGCTCGGGCATCTGGCCCTGCGGCAGTAAGCCTTTGGCCCACGCGTCAGCGACGGTCATACCGGACGGCAAACCGACGTGCTCGCCCGCCCAGGTAATCCCATACAGGCGCTCAAGAGCAAGTCTTTGCTCCTTGGGCATCTGGCCGAGATTCAGCACCACTCTTGGCATAACTAAAACCCGTACGGGTCAGCCGGGTAGGCTGGCGCTTTGACATAGCCCGAGAGCGCGGGCGTCTTGTAGATGTCCGGCGAGGACGCCTGGTAGATCGAGCTTGTCGGTGACGCTCCAGCCCCCAGCAGTCCGAGCTCCTGCATCTCGGCCACGGTCATCCCTGGAAGCCCGCCCGAGTGCCCGAGCCACGTCAGGCCGTGTTGCCCCTCAAGAGCCAAGCGCTGATCTTTGGGCATGGCGCCCAGATTCAGAACTGCCTGATTGGCGCCCGACGCTTGCGTGAACTTGCCTTGAATGAGCGCCAGGCCCTTCTGTGCGTTGGGATCCTGCGGGCCGATCTTGGCCCATTCCTGCAAGATTTGAGACGCGGGAGTCTCCGGCCCCCAACCGGTGCCGCCTAGGATGTGCTCTTTCACTTCCGGGAACTTCGCCAGGTACGCAGCTGCGACAGCCTCGCTCGCCGGTGTTCCAGCTCCAGCGCCCGTGCCTCCACCGCCGGGGAACACCTCACCGCCCTGACCAATCGTCGGAGTAGGCGGCGTGAGCGGGCTGGTATATCCCGCTGGGATATCGACCGCTGGCTCGACCACGCGTCTGATGCCCTGGTAGATATCGGGCCCAGGCACCAGCCCTGGAATTCCCCCGCGCAAGAGCGACAGATAGGTGAGTGGCTGCCCCGATTTGGCGGCGTCCAGGGCGGCGTTCTGCACGGTAAGGGCAAACTGCTTCGTAAGGAGCTGCTGGCTGAACGCTTCTTTGGCGCGCTCCAGCATGTCCTGCTGCTTGAACTGCTCGCGCTCATGTTCGAGCCGGTCGGCAAGCAGTTGCTTTTGCGTCTCGTCTCGAGCTGATGCCATGCGCTCCTGGAACTCGCGCTCCATCTGAGCCTGAGCGGCGGCGCGCGCAGCGGCGGCGGCCTGCGACTGCGACTGCATATCCGCCAGCTTTTGCTGGTAGCCGATGAATTGCTGGAACGGATCGGCCGGCGGCGGACCTGAGCCCGTCGACGTGTTGTAGGCGTTCTCGGCTTCGCTCTGGGAGGCGTACCAGGAAGATTGCCCATCAACGACAACGTCGAACCCGCCGCCTTCGGATGGCGCTACATAGGAGTCGTTATCGAAAGCCATAGCTACGTCTGGCTCCAAGCTGGAAGGTTCACGTCGATCAGCTTCGGTCCGCCTGTGCCGCCACCACCGGAGAGCTCCTGGTATTTGGTGCCGTAGTGCGCCTCATAGCCTGCCGCTGGCCGTTGCGCGACTTTGCCCACAAAGACGGCAAGCTGAGGACCAACAAGCCCGGCCTGCTTCCCTTGACGGTAGGCAGCCATGATCTCCTGCTGCCCAATGCCCAGGTTGTAGACAGGGTCCTTGAGCTTGTCGATTGGGTGGCCAGCGCCCCTGCCTTTCAGGTGGTTCTGCAGCAGACCGAAACTCATGCCGGCATCGCCCACGTTATCCGGAATGAAGCCGGACTCGGCCGCAACGATAGCCTCCAAGACGAGCGGATCGTCCATGCCCCATTGCTGCGCGGTCTTGCGCACGAGCTGGCGCATGTCTCCGGCGGGCTGATTGGCGTTGAAGGACTGTGGTTGCACTGAGACGCCCCCTACTGCCCCATTCCCGTACTGAGGGGGGACAAGAAAGGGTTTGTGGGCTGTGCCGAACCTCCCGATGCTCCGGAGATCGTTGTCGGAGCTGGCTGCGTCAGCCCTTTGATGAGGGAGGCTGGAATCCCCAAGCGGCTCGCCTCGGCTCCTAGGAGCGCGTTGGTCACGCCGGAGGCTTGCACCTTCTGCTGCACATAGGCCTGCGCCTGCTGCGCCGATGGAAAGCGCGCTACGGGCATGCCGCTCAGTTGGACCTCGAACCCCTTGGCCGTCTGCATGATCTTGTAGGGGTTCGAGGTGTCCTGCTCGGGCAGGTTGTAACCGGGGATGTTCTCGTAACCGGTCACCTGTCCGCCTGGCCCGTACTTAGGCGCGAAGGTCGCCCCTCGGCCGCCGCCAACATCGGCGCTCTGAATGGGACCAACGGTGTCCCTGGCAGCCGGTATCTGATTGATCTCTTTGGTTGGCCTGCCGTCCTCAGTCTCATAGACCGACTGGCTCCCGTCCGGGTTCTGCTCGACATAGACGCCTTTCTTCGGGGGCGCTTTCGGGATGGTGAGCACGTCCTTGCTGATCCGCCCGTCTTGGACGTCGACTACCTTGGTGCTGCCGTCAGGCAGTTCGATGGTTTCCTGCGTCGTTTCGGCAGCGATGGTGCGGATCACTTGTTTGGCGGTAGTCGCTTCTTTCAGCGCTTCTTCGCGCGACTTGCCAGCGCCTTGGAGCGCCTGGAACCGGTCCATGTCGATCGTGATCTGCGACTCGGTGACGGAGCCGTCCGGGTTTTCCTCCTGAACAACGCTGGTGTAGGTGTTCTTTGCCTTATCGACAAAGACCACTTTGGGCGGCTCGCCTATGCCGCCGGGCGTCAGGACCGCGATCTGATTCGTGCCTGGAACGGGATAGGTCTGGAACGGCGCCTGCCCCGGCTCACCGGTCTGTCCGCCGCCCGCGAGCATGTCAGCCGTGATCGTCGGTGTGCTCGCGGGCTTTGCGCCCTGTACCTCCGCGATTTTGCCGCCGATAGCCTCGGCTCCCTTGCCCAGCACAGCGCCGATCTGGACAACCGTGTTCAGCAGCCCGCCCAGCGGGTCGTCTCCGCCAGCTTTCTGCGCGCCAATCTGAGCCCGTCCCTTGGCTGGTACGCCAATCTCGGGGCCTGATCGCCCACCGACGGCTGCAGTAGGCATGATCGGCTCGGGAATGGAAGGCGTGAACAGCTTGAGCTGGTTGATCGCCTCGGAATCTCCGGAAGCCGCGCGCTGGGCTAGGCCCTGAATCGAGCGCAGCAGCATTTCCTTCGTGGCGTCGTCCGTCGTTTCGCCCATCGCCTCCATGTTGGCGATGAACTCGGCGAGGATCTCTTCGGGGCTCATTAGCTCGCAACCTCGTACATACGCCTATCAAGTTTCCGGCCGGCAACGATGCGGACGTGACAGGTACAGCCACAAGCCAAATGCTGGCCTTGGCTGTCGATGATCCGCACGCACATCGATTCGTCCTCAGCCCATGACTGGCACGGCCGGCAATGGTCAGCGGCGTGTTTCGATTCGCGCTTGCCCTGGTAAGGCACCGTGCTCTTGAGACTGGCCTTGAAGCTGATCACTAGACTTCTTCCTCATTCGCTTGCGGCAGTAGCCGCTCGATCTCCTGGCAGAGCGGGCACGCCATCGGCTCGCCGTCCATGTGGCCCCGCTCTGCGGCTAAGCGCTGCAATTCGGCCATCGCGGCCTCGTCTCCCAGGGCTGCCATACGCGCCAAAGCAGCGAGCTCGCGGGGCGAGATCTGCTTGTTGAGGGTGCCGACTTCCTTCAGCAGCATCTCGACCATCTCGCGCTTGATAGCAACGCAGTCGTTGATAACGCCCGCCACGACGCTTTCCCGGGTAGCCATTACCCGGCCACCTGTGGCAGCACGCGCGGCTGATTGACGACCTGCTGGCCCGCTTCAACGGAGCCCGGCTGGGGCGGCAGTTGCGTGCCCGACGCCGCCTGATAGAGCCGCGCAATGCGGTCCATCCCGGCTCCTGGACCTGGCGGGGCGCCTTCGGGATTCGCGCCTTTAGGTTGCGGCGGCGGCATCCCGGCCTTGGCCGTGAAGTCCTGCAGCACCGAATTCAGGAACTGCTCAGAGTTCAGAATCGAATCGCGCAGCTTGAGCCGGAAGGCTTCGGAATAGTTCTCCATGCCGAAGAACTCCTCGTAGATGATTTGTTCCGGCACGCTGCCCTGCAGGCTCGCGCCCTCAGCGATCTTGACCCGGCGCTGCTCCTCGTCCTCCGACAGCAGATCGACGGTGATCGAAAAGTCGCCATCGTGGAACATCTCGGCCTTCAATTTGGTGCCGCGCCATTCGAGATCAGGGGTGCCGGCCGATTCCAGGAACTCAGCAAGCAAGCCGACTTTGTAGAGCATCCTGGCCACGCCAGCCTGCAACAGCCGCATCGGCGGATAGAATTTGCGCCTACCACGGCCGGTGAGAATTTGCAGCCCGGTAGCGGTGCCGACGCCCGGCTGCCGCTGGCCGCTGAGCACGCTGCTGAAGGTGGCGGCCTCGATATATTGCTCCAGCAATGCCATGTGCTGCGTCACGCTTCGGGGCAGCGGGACCTGCTCGAACGGCTGCAGTTGCTCGGGCACGTCGCGCGTGATGGAATTCGGCGTAGTCTCGATCTTGAAACCAAGGGCTAGTTCGACACCCGGCGGCAGCCGGTAGCGGTTCCAGGTCGCTTGAGAGGCGGCCGAGTCCATGATGGTGAACATCTGCGCCTCAGCCCTGAGCACCGAGCGCACGCCGCGGTTCAGCAGCCCGACGGCCATCTCCTCCGGCTTGGCGCCCATCGTGCGGCGCCCCCAGCCGGAGAGCACGCAATCCATCGGCAGATACGGGTAGCCGGACGGCTTCGGCTCGACCAGGAAGTCGCTATCGCCCTTCTTCCAGAGCGCCGTCATCCCCGACATGCCTTTTTCTTTTGGCACGCAATACCAGCGCACGATCTCCACTTCACGCGTTAGGCTCTGGTCTTTGCGTTGCGCGTCGAACTGTTCATCATCGGCGATCTGCTCGAGCTCGGCATAGGTCATCTTGAGGTGAATGAACGCCTCGCGCGGCATGGGGCCCGGCTCGATATAGACCGTCAGCGGGTCAAAGGTATCCAGCCAGCACACGCCCTGCTCTTTGTTGTAGAAGGGACCGGCCAGGATCGCTGAGCCCCTGGTCATCTGCAGCTTGGCGGCCTCGTGCAGCCAAGGGGACTGCAGATACTCCTCCGACTCCTTCAGGCAGTTCTGGAGCGCCGCTTCCATAGCGTCGGCGTCACGCTGCTCGTTTTCCTTCTGCCCCGGCTTGCGCTTGCGCACCTTTGGGCTATCGGTGATGAGCTCCACCACGGCGGTCTCGATCTTGGTCGCGGCTGTCGGCGGGATGATCCCTGGCGTATCGGGCGGCCGGACGATCTCGTAGTCGCAGTCGACGTAGGCTTGCGCCTCGAGCGCTTCCAGCCGCCATTCCTGGTAGTAGTCGTGCAGGTTAGTGAAGCGCTGCCGGAGCTTTTCGTGGTCCGTATCGAGCGCGGCGTAAGCCAGCTTTAATGGCATTAGGCGACCCTCAGTACACCAGCTCGGCTGTCCTGCGGGATGATGCTGCCGATGTAGGGCGCGGCCTGCCGGCTGTTCTTGCTCTTGGGGTTGATTAGCCGCGAGAGCACAAAGCCGCCGGCGTCGTACCAGTGGTCATCCGTCTTTTCCACATCGTCTTTACCTTGCGTGTAGCGCATCTTGGGCAGCGAGCGGATCAGCTCTTTGCACTTCGTGGAGACGTAGACCAGCGGCGCGCCGCGTTCGCCCGTAATCAGATGGCGGCGGTTCGGGTCGATATGCAGCCCTGTTTTCCAAGCGGACAGCCGTTCTTCACGGCTTTCCCTGGCCGGGGTAACGTAGATCCCCGCTGCCCGGTACTCGTCAATCAGGTTGAAGTGCGCGCTCACAGCCGTGCCAACGTCGCCGCCGAGCCGAGTCTTGACCTGAGCGAAGCGCGGGTCGCACTGGGCCCAAGCGCAGTTCATCCCATCGGAATACTCCGCGATCGCCATAGCGTTGCTGCGCGGGGTTTCGCCAATAGTGGTGAACTCATCGACAAAGACGATCTCGCGTTCGGGCGCTCGGGCGGCGAACTCGCACACGTTGGGGTTGTTCAGCCCATAGTCGATCCCGCGGTAGACCGGCCACTGATCGGCGTACCAATCAGGAAGCAGGTTCTCATCGATGATGTGAATCTGGTGGTTCCATTCGGTGATCGCCTGGCCAATGAAAGCGTCCCAGGAGCCCTGGATATAGCGTTTGAAGTCCTCGTCCGACAGGGCGCTGCGGTTGCGCTCGATGTACTGCGGATCGAGGTGGGGATTGTCCTCGGGCAAAGCCTGGACAAAGCAGTAGTCGCCCTTCACATAGACCCGGTCGCCGACTTCTTGGGCGTCCCGAATAAAGGTCTCTTCCAGCCAGCCTGGAGCCGGATTGCAGGTCAGCAGGATCCGATAATGCGGGGTAGAGCCATCGGGCAGCACCTGAGAGAGCCGGCCGACCATTTGCGCGAGTATGTTCTCCCCCAAGGGTCCTGGTATCGGGACTTCCTCAGCCTGGTCGATAGCAATAAAGCCAACTCCGGCGCCGGCGTGGTACTCCTTGAGGCCGATGGCGGTCACGCGGCTACCGTTATAGAGCTGAATCTGCGCTGGCGGGTTCTTTTTCTCATCGGCTATCAGCTCGTCCGGAATGAGCTGATGGAGCGTGTCCCAAACCTGGGTCGGCTCGGTGATCTTGGCGTAGTCATAGCGGGCTACGAATCCCTCGATGCCGGGATAGTCGATCATCAAGCGGAAGATCTCGCCGCCCATCCACCACGTCTTGCCGCCGCGCCAGCCGCCTCCCATGAGGGTCCAGAGCTGCGGCATGGAATGGGCTATGAGCTGTCGTGGGGACGGCGTGTAGTTGACCGCGACATCGACGCTGCGCGCTCGTCTAGCCATTGGCTTCGACCAACTCCCCCTCGACCGCTTCTTCCGCCTGTGCAATGCGCGCCGCTATCTGCGGCGGCCGCGGAATGCTGGATATCCCCCCGATGATGTTGATCTTCACGTTCATCGGCCCCCGGACCTGCGCATCGTCCCGGTAGACATCCGGTCTCCGGGCCTTCAAGTGGAACATCGTCAAAAGATCGCTCTTGCCCGCGAGTACCCGCTGCAGGCTCACGTCCTCCAATGACTCTGTGAATTCCTTTTCGGCTCGGGCAAACCGCTTCTTGAAGATCTCGTCGTGCTCCATCCAATACTCGACCGTCTTGCGCGAGACCATCGCTCCCTTACGAGCGCCTAAGATCGTTCCCCGGCGCGCATAGCTGGCTAAGAACTGCTGCTGCCGATACCGGATCGTGCGATTGTCCGCAACGTACCCGCC
>Ga0326597_10009850_pt1 | contig 12770 bp, 7 predicted proteins | sample RVTome_12_FD_203789 | JGI IMG/M metagenome (GOLD analysis project Ga0326597, IMG submission 203789) | Soil microbial communities from uranium-contaminated site in the Upper Colorado River Basin, Wyoming, United States - RVT100D185 | ecosystem: Environmental > Terrestrial > Soil > Contaminated >... | reverse complement strand
CTCGAACTTGTGCGTCTCGCTTGCGAAGGCGAGCAGGTCGCCGATCCCGAAGTAGCTCACCCCGGCGGCGAACACGTCGCGGAAGGCGAGCGCGCAGAGGGTCGTGTAGCCGCTCGCACTGCCCCCACGCACGGCCATCCGCGCGCCGTCCACCTCCCCCCGCTCGGCTAGCCAGCGCGCGCCGGCGACGCAGTCGTCGACGTCGACGACGCCCCACTGCCCCTCCAGCCGCCGGCGATACCCGCGCCCGTGGCCGGTCGACCCGCCGTAGTCGACGTCGAGCACGGCGAACCCGCGGCTCGTCAGCAGCTGGATCATGATGTTGAGGCCGCCGAACGCCTGGGAGGTGGGACCGCCGTGGCTCGTCACGATGAGCGGCGGCCGCTCGCCGGGAGGTGCCTCGAAGGCCGGGTTGACCGGCCGGTAGAACAGGCCGAACGCGGTCTGCCCGCCGGTCGTCGGGAACTCGATCGGCTCGGGGACGGCGACCGTCGCCGGGTCGATGGCCGCCGGGCTGGAGCGGCGGATCTCCTGCCACGCTCCGGTCCGCAGGTCGAGCCGAATGACGGCGTAGAACGAGCGCGGCCCCGCGGCGACGAAGACGGCGGCATCACCCGCGACATCGATCCCGGTGAGCTCGGTGAACGGCAGCTCGATCTGCTCGATGCCGCCGTCCGGCGCGACCCGATACAGCCGGTCGGCTCCGCGGCTCCGCCCGATGGCGAGGGTCGACCCGTCCCGCGCGACCGCGTAGCTCCGCATCCCGAACAGCCAGTCCGGGTCGGCGAACTCCGCCTCGAGCCTGGCCACCGGCCGGACCGAGCTCGCCTCCAGGCGCTGGATGTTCATCCAGCCGTCGGGCTCGGCGACGAAGTGCAGCACTCCCGACGGCGACCAGTGCGGCTGGGAGATCCAGTCCCAGGCGGAGCCTGCCACGCGGCGCGGCTCGCCGAGGTCGCCGCCCGCGTCGATCGCGGCGACGAACAGCTCCGTCCCGTCCCACGGCATGTTCGGGTGACTCCAGGCCAGGAACGCAAGCCAGTCGCCGTCGGGCGAGATGCGGGGCGCGGAGTAGAAGTCGCGGCCGGCGGCGAGGACCCGGATGTCGGCCGAGCCGTCGAGCGGGATCGCGACCAGCGTGTTGGTCGCCTCGCCGGGCCCGCTGTGATCCTCCCGCACCGCGAGCAGGTGGCCGCGCGCGGCGTCGAGCTGGAGGTCGGCGAAGCGGAACGGCCCGTCGGGGGTGAGCGACTCGCTCGAAAGATCGGCCGCAACGCGATGAAGTCGCCCGGTCACGAAATCGGACACGACGACGAGGTCGCCGTGGACGAGCGCGGGGGCGCCGCCATACTCGTGGACGCGGTCGCGCACGTTCATCCCCGGCGGGCTGACGTCGCGCAGCCCGTCCTCGTCCGACCAGCGGACGAGGACGGATCGGCCGCCCTCTTCGGCCCGGCTCTCGAGCCAGACCAGGGTCCGCCCGTCGGCGTCGAAGCGCGGCTCGGACAGCCCCACCCGGCCCTCGACGAGCCGCGAGATCGGCAGGCTCGAGCGCCAGGCGCCGTACGGCGCAAATTGGGGCCCTCGTTCAGCCATGAGCCGGCAACCTCAGCGAAGTCCAACCACTCGCGCTCCGAGGTCCGAGGCGGAGCTCCGCGACGCCATCCGCCCGAGGATTCAGGTGCCGTGCTGCCAGGACGCCATCCGCCCGAGGATTCAGGTGCCGTGCTGCCAGGACGCCACGTACTCGGCCTGCTCCGGCGTCATCGCATCGAGCGTGATCCCCATCGCGGCGAGCTTGAGGCGCGCGACCTCGGCGTCGATCGCCTCGGGCACGACGTAGACGCGGTCCTCGAGATCGGCGTGGTGGCCGACGACGTACTCGGCGGACAGCGCCTGGTTGGCGAACGACATGTCCATCACCGCGGCCGGGTGGCCCTCGGCGGCGCCGAGGTTGACGAGCCGTCCCTCGGCGATGAGGTGGACGCGCTTGCCGCCGAGGTCGAACTCCTGGACGTTGTCGCGGACCTCGCGGACGTGGCCCTCGGCCATCTCGCGCAGGGCGGGCAGGTCGAGCTCGGCATCGAAGTGGCCGGAGTTGGCCATCACCGCCCCGTCGTGCATGGCCGCAAAGTGCTCCCGGCGGAAGACGTTGACGTTGCCGGTTGCGGTGATGAACAGATCGCCCCACGGTGCCGCCTGGGCGACGGTCATGACCTGGAAGCCGTCCATGAGCGCCTCGAGGGCGCGGACCGGATCGACCTCGACGACGGCGACGTGGGCACCCATGCCGTGCATCCGCGAGGCGATCCCCTTGCCCACCCAGCCGTAGCCGGCGACGACGACGTTCCGGCCGGCGATGAGCAGGTTCGTCGCGCGCAGGATCCCGTCGAGCGTCGACTGGCCGGTCCCGTAGCGGTTGTCGAACAGGTGCTTGGTCTGGGCCTCGTTGACCGCCACGACCGGGAAGCGCAGTGCGCCGTCGGCCGCCATCGCCTTGAGACGGATGACGCCGGTCGTCGTCTCCTCCGTCCCGGCCAGGACCTCGTCGACCTGGCCCGGCCGCTCGGCATGGAGGAGCGAGACGAGATCGCAGCCGTCGTCCATCGTCAGCTGCGGGTGGGTGTCGGCGACGGCGTTGAGGTGTGCGTAATAGGTGGCGCGGTCCTCGCCGCGCCGCGCGAACACGCCGATCCCATACTCGGCGACGAGGGCGGCCGCGACGTCGTCCTTGGTCGACAGCGGGTTGGAGGCCGCGAGGACGACCTCCGCACCGCCGGCCCGCAGCGTGCGCATGAGGTTGGCGGTCTCGGTCGTCACGTGGAGGCACGCGCCGATCCGGATCCCGTCGAGCGGCCGGTCGCGCTCGAAGCGCTCGCGGATGAGGCGGAGGACCGGCATCTCGCGTTCCGCCCACTCGATCCGTCGGACACCCTCGGCGGCGAGCGCGAGGTCCGACACGTCGTGCGGCGGAAGGGTGCGCGTTGACATCGTCAGGAGATCTCCCTGCGGGCGGCGAGCAGGCGGCGCAGCGGGGCGGCGAGCCCCGACAACGGCGAGCCGAGCCGGTGGATGAGGCGCTCCTCGAAGCGGACGTACTCGGCGTACCCGAGCCGCCGGTACGCCTGGAGCGCCGGTGGGTTGTCCGAGCGGACGTTGAGCACGACCTGGTCGCAGGTCCGGAGCAGCTCGGCCGTGACCGCGCCGGTGACCGCGGTCGCGTAGCCGCGGCCGCGCTGGTCGACGTGTGTGAACACGTTGCCCACGACGGCGAGGCGGGCGGTCGGGCTGACGACATGCGTCCCGGCCGCTGCGACGAGCTTGCCGCCGGCGCGGATGCCGTAGTAGACGCCCTCGGCGATCGCCGACGACGACAGCCACGACGCGAAGCCGAGCTGGTAGAGCCGGTTGAGCTCGCCGATCTCGACCGGCAGCAACCGGCGGACGTCCGACGGATACGGACGGAACCGCGCCCGATCGACCCACATCCGGACCATCGGCGGACCCGGGTCGACGCGGTAAACGGCCTCGACGGCCGGCAGCGCCTCGACGCGCGCGGCCACGTACGCCGCGCGGGGACGGATGACGTCGCGCAGGACGGTTTCGATCCCGTCGTTGCGACCCATGACGAAGAGCGGCTGGGGGGTCAGACCCGAGTACTCCATCGCGACGGCGATCGGCTCGTCGTCTGCCATCGCGACGCCCCAGCGGGTGCGCGCGAACTCGCGCTCCTCGAGGTCGCAGATCGCGTAGGAGGCGAACAGGCGGTCTCGCTCGAGGAACGTGCGCAGGAGCGCCCGATCGGTCGTCGTCCGGGCGACGACGGCGCGGTCGCGACGGCCCAGCGCGACGGTTGCCATCACGCCCGGCGCTTGCGGCGACGTCCGGCCGCCGCGGCGAGGGCGGGGCCGAACGGCGGACGGAGGGCGCCCTCGTCGGTGACGATCGCCGTGATGAGCTCGGCCGGCGTGACGTCGAAAGCCGGGTTCCGGGCCCCGGTCTCGAGCGGGGCGATCCGCTCGCCGCCGAGGACGAGGACCTCGTCGGCCGGCCGCTCCTCGATCGGGATGGCGGCGCCGTCCGGCGTGTCGAGGTCGACCGAGCTGAACGGTGCGCAGACGTAGAACGGCACCCCGTGGCGGGCTGCCAGCACGGCCAGCGGGTACGTCCCCACCTTGTTCGCCGTGTCGCCGTTGGCGGCCACCCGGTCGGCGCCCACGAGGATTGCGTCGACCTCGCCGGTGGCGATGAGGTGCCCGGCGGCGGCGTCGGCGATGAGGACGTGGCGGACGCCGGCCTGGGCGAGCTCCCAGGCCGTCAGCCGGGCGCCCTGGAGGTACGGCCTCGTCTCGTCCACCCAGACGTGGATGGCGCGGCCGGCGTGGTGGGCGGCCTGGACGATCCCGAGCGCGGTGCCGTACTGGCCGCAGGCGAGCGGCCCCGTGTTGCAGTGGGTGAGCACGCGGACCGGGCGGTCGGCCGGCTCCGGCAGCTCGGCCAGGCCGAATTCGGCCAGGCGGCCGTGATCGGTCGTCGCCTCCATCACGATCGCGTCCGCCTCGGCGCGCATCGCGTCCGCGATCGCATCACCGTCCTCGCTCAGCTCGCCGATCGCATCGAACCGGGCGACGAGGCGGTCGACCGCCCAGCGCAGGTTGACGGCGGTGGGACGAGCTGCCACGAGCGCGTTCGCGGCGCCGCGGATCGTCGACCGCCGCGCGTACGGCCGGCTCTTCCGGGCTAGGCCCGCGGTGAGCGCGAGGCCGATCGCCGCGACCTGGCCGATCGCCGGGGCACCGCGGACGACCATGTGCCGGATCGCCCAGGCCGCCTCGGCGCCGGAGCGGACCGGATGCTCGACCAGCTCGTGGGGGAGGCGGCGCTGGTCGACGAGCAGTAGCGTCCGGCCATCGTCGGCGAAGCGGAACGGGGTCCGGAAGCCGCTCGGCGCGTCTGCCGTAGAGGGCGGCGGTGCCGCCAACGTACGCGCGAGCGTGGCGGCTCCGCGCTCCGGGTCGAGGATCGCGTTCGCCGCCTCGGCCGACTGGCGCTGGAGGACCTGCGCGGCTCCGACGACGGTCGCTGCCGCGTGGAACACCTCGCCCGCGAACTGGCGGAAGAAGCGGCGCCGGGCGAGGTCCGCGTCGGGCGGCGTCGGTTCGGGCGCGCCCGCCGACGGCGGCTCGGTGGAGCCCGTGGCGGGTCCGGGTGCGTCGGCCGCGGTGGGCCCGGTAGGATCGGCCAACGTCGCCTCGCCGTCCCGTCAGTAGCGGATGACGCTCGCCACGCGTCGGCCTTCGAGTCGGTCGCGCCCCTTGAGGAAGTCGAGCTCGACGAGGAACCCGAGCCCGACGACCTCGCCCCTCAGTCGCTCGACGAGCTCGATCGTGCCCTTGACCGTGCCGCCGGTCGCGAGCAGATCGTCGATGATCAGCACCCGCTGCCCGGGCTCGATCGCGTCGCGGTGGATCTCGAGCGTGTTGGAGCCGTACTCGAGGGCGTACTCGACGGTGATCGTCTCGGCCGGCAGCTTGCCCAGCTTGCGCACGGGGACGAGTCCGGCGTTCAGCTGGTACGCCATCGGCGCGCTGAAGATGAACCCGCGCGACTCCATCCCGACGACGAGATCGATCCTGTCGTCGCGGTACGGCTCGAGCATGAGGTCGATCGCCTCGCGGTACGCGGCCGGATCCTTCAGCATCGTCGTGATGTCGTAGAAGAGGATGCCCGGCTTCGGGAAGTCCGGAATCTCGCGAATCTTCGCGCGAAGCTCCTCGGCGGACATCGGTGCGGGAGTCCTCCTGGCGGTGGGCACGGCCGCGCGGGTGCTCGGGGCGGGTCCCCTCGGCGCGGGCACGGTGCAGTCTACCGCAGCGGTGGGTGCGTTCCGTGGCGCGGGCGAGGATGGCGGGCGCGGGCGCGGGCGCGGGCGCGGTCCGGGCGCGGTCGTGTTGCGCGGGCGCGGGCGCGGGCGGAGGTCGTGGTGCGCGGGCGGAGGTCGTGGTGCGCGGGCGCGGGCGCGGGCGGAGGTCGTGGTGCGCGGGCGCGCACGGGGACGCGCAGCAGGCGACGCGCGGCGGTGCGGTACGTCGCGCCGATCCGCCTTCGGCCGGTGCGCGCCGCGCATCGGGGGCCGGCACCGGGCATCCGCCCGGCCGGCCGTCGGGCCGTGACGAGACCGGCCGCTTCGGCGTGCGCAGGGAACACCAGATCGGTCGAATGAGCGGGTTCCAAGCCCGATGCCACGCTCGGAGTCGACCTCGAAGCGCCCGATTCGCCGGGTTTGTTGTCTCAGGCGCACGCGGAGCCCGAACACGCGGAGCCCGAACGCGCGGAGCCGGATCACGCGGAGCCCGATTGCGCGGAGCCGGACCCGACCGCCTGACGCTCGGCGACGGCATCGGCGCCGACACAATCCTCCAACCGCCACCGTCTTAGTCAACAGCGGCGACGACAGCGTGGCTGCCCCGGCGCCGCCGATGGTAATCCGCGCGGGGGCTCACACGATGACAAGGCTCGGTCCGGTGCTCGCGAGCGTGCTGCTCGTGAGCGGGCTCCTCAGCGCCTGTGGCGCCTCGGCCGGCCCAGGCGAAACGCCGGCCTCCATCGAACCGTCGGCCCCATCCGCGAGCCCGGCACCGCCCGGATCGCCCGCCGGCGCCTGCACGGCAACCTCCCTCCGGGCATCGGGCGACCCGTGGGACGGCGCCGCCGGCAGCCGGTTCGCCGAGGCCGACATCGCGAACGAGGGTGCGACGTGCGTCCTGCCCGTGGAGCCGGTGGTCGCCATCGTCGACCTGGACGGCGTCGTGATCGCGCAGAGCGCGCCGTCGGCCGCCGACGGTGGGCCGACCCTGTCGGCGGGCGGGAGGATCGGGTTCACCGTGCAGCTCACGAACTGGTGCGAGCAGTCGGCGGCCCTGCCGCTGAAGGTCGACCTGCTGCTCGCCGGCGGCACGATCACCGTCGACGGCCTGGCCGGCGGAACGGACGTGCTTCCACCGTGCAATGCCCCCGGCCAACCGCCGACGATCAGCGCGACCGGGTGGGCGCAGTAGTAGCGCTACCGGCCGGGCCCGGCCGAACCGCCGCCTCCACGTCGGCGAGCCGCCCGGGCAAACGGCCACTCAGCGCGACACCGCCGGCGTGGGCGACCGCGCCGACGGCGAACGCCGCCGCCAGCCCCCACCAGGCCTCGAGGCCGAGCGCGATGGCACCGGCGATGAGCGCTCCGCCGACGCCCGCCCCGAGCGCCGTCCCGAGCACGTCGGACAGCTGGAGCGCCGAGGTCGCCGAACCCTCCTGCCCGGCCGGCGCCTCGCGCAGCGTGACGAGCGACAGCGTCGAGTACGCGAAGCCCATCCCCAGGCCGGCCAACGCCCAGGCCACGATGCCGACGGCGACCGGCACCGCCGGCGACAGCACCGCGGCGAAGCCGGCGATCCCGACGATGACGGTCGTGAAGCCCAGCCGGACGAACCGCCGGGCCCCGACCGTGGCGATGCCGCGCGCCTGCACCCATGCCCCGCCGGACCAGGCGAGAGTCGCGGCCGTGAGGGCGATCCCGGACACCGTCGCGCTCGTCCCGCGCCAGTCCTGGAGGGCGAACGGCACGTACGCGTCGGCCACGAAGAAGCCGTACGTCAGGATCCCGCGCAGCAGCACCGCTGCGGGCAGCCCGGCCGACGCGCGGAGCGTGCCGGGCGGCGTCAGCCGCCTGAAGGCCTGGATCGTGATCAGCAGCCCGACGAGGACGAGCGGGATGCCGGGCACGATCGACACGCTGGTCAGCCCGGCCGTCGCGAGACCCGCGCCGCCGACGATGAGGAACGCGTTCCGGACACGGTGCGGGAAGACGATCTCCTCGTGCGGGCTCCCGTCGAGCCGCGTCGCCTCCGGGATGCGACCAAGCGACGAGAAGGTAAGGCCGCCGCTCAGGGCGATGAGCGGAAGGAGCCCCAGGAAGACGATCCGCCAGCCCGCCAGCTCGCCGACGACGCCGGCGATCGCCGGCCCCAGGAGCCCGGGCAGGACCCACGCGGTCGACAGGACGGCGAACATCTGGGCACGCAGCTGCTCGGGCAGCGTGCGGCCGATGGCGACGTACGCGATCGGCGAGATGGCGCCGGCGCCGAGGCCCTGGACGAACCGCGCCGCGACGAGGATCGCCATCGACGGCGCGGCGCCGCCTGCGACGAGGCCGACCGCGAACAGCCCGAGCCCCAGCCCGAACGGCAGGACGAGCCCGCGCCGGTCGGCCATCCCGCCGAGCAGGACGGTGCCGAGGAGCGTGCCGAGGAAGAAGGCCGAGAAGACCCAGCCGTAGAGGTGAAGGTCGCCGAGCTCGCGAGTGACGATCGGCATGATCGTGGCGATGGCGAGGGTCTCGAAGGCGACGAGGGTGACGGTCAGGACGAGCCCGATCGTCAGGCCGCGGCGGGCGGGCGACCAGAGGCCGGCGGTCTCGTCGCCTCGATCGCCGGGATCGCCGATGTCGGCGGCCGCGACCCGCGCCGCAGGTGCGGCGGTCTGGGCGGTCGCCCTCGATTCGGGCGTCGCCGGTCCGTGGGTCATGCGCAAAAGCATGCGCCGATCTCTCCGCCGGCGCGCCGGACGGGCGTCCGATCGCGGCTACGTCATCCGTCGTCTGCGGTCTCGTCCTTGCCGGCCGGAATCCTGCCAAATGGTCAGCTCGCGACCGTTAGGCGCGGAATCGGGGGCCCGATGGAGGGTCGGGGCCGGACCCCACGCCCGGATCGAACGTGGGCAGGACGTTCCGCGACACCGCGGGGCTCGCGAATCGCGCCTAACGGTCCACCGGGGAAGCATCTGGCCGCCTGGTCGCGGCAGCCGGCTACTCCCCGGCGCCCCCGACTTCCCCGGCCGAGAGTCGCTCCACGATCGCCTGGGTGAGCTGCCAGGCGCGGGCCGCCTCTCGCGGGATCCGGATCCGAACCTGGTTCGAGGCGAATGTCAGGTCGCCCGGCCGCACGCCCGGCAGTCCGGCACCCGGCGCTCCGGCGCCGGCGAGCAGCCGCATCGCCGTCGCGCGCGAGAGGCCGGCGCCGAAGCGGACGACGAGCCAGCCCTCCTCGCGCGAGATCGACGACACGCCGGCGGTTTCGGCCGCCAGCCGCAGCTCGACGACCTCGACCAGCCGGGCGACCGGCGGCGGCAGGGGACCGAACCGGTCGCTGAGCTCCTGGCGGAAGGCGGCGAGGTCGCCGGCCGACCGGACGCGCGCGAGCCGCCGGTAGAGCTCGAGCTTCTGTGCGTCGTCGGGGACGTAGTCGGACGGAAGGTGGGCCTCGACCGGCAGGTCGACGACGGCCTGCGGCGCCTCCACGATCGGCTCGCGACCCTCGAGCGTCGCCTTCTTGTCCTCGACCGCCTCGGCGAGGAGGCGCGAGTAGAGGTCGAAGCCGACGGCCGCCATGTGGCCGGACTGCTCGGCGCCGAGGATGTTGCCGGCGCCGCGGATCTCGAGGTCGGACAGCGCGATCTGGAACCCGGCGCCCAGCTCCGACGCGTTGAAGATCGCCTGGAGGCGCCTGCGGGCCTCGTCGGACAGGCGCTCCCGGCGGCGGTACAGGAGGTAGGCGTACGCGCGCCGGGAGGACCGCCCGACCCGCCCCCGGAGCTGGTAGAGCTGGGCGAGCCCGAGCGTGTCGGCCCGGTCGATGATGATCGTGTTGGCGTTCGGGATGTCGAGCCCGGATTCGATGATCGTCGTGCAGACGAGGACATCCGCGGCACCGCCGGCGAACTCGATCATGACCTTCTCGAGCGCGCCCTCCGGCATCTGCCCGTGGCCGACGACGATCCGCGCGCCGGGCAGGAGCTTTCTGAGCTGCTCCGCCTGGGCCTCGATCGTCTCGACCCGGTTGTGGACGAAGAACACCTGGCCGCCCCGGTCGAGCTCGCGCAGGATCGCGTCGCGCACGAGTCCGGCGGACGCCTCGGCGACCCGCGTCTGGATCGGCAGCCGGTCCTCCGGCGGCGTCTCGATGACGCTCAGATCCCGGACGCCGGCGAGGGCGAGGTTGAGCGTCCGCGGGATCGGCGTCGCGGACAGGGTCAGGACGTCGACCTCGCGGCGGAGCTGCTTGAGGCGCTCCTTGGCGGCGACGCCGAAGCGCTGCTCCTCGTCGACGACGACCAGCCCGAGGTCTCGGAACCGGACGTCCTTCGACAGCAGCCGGTGCGTCCCGATGACGAGGTCGACCGAGCCGTCGGCGAGGCCGGCCACCGTCGTCGCCTGCTCGCGCGGCGGGACGAACCGCGACAGGAGCCGGACATCGATCGGGAACGCCCCGAAGCGCTGGCCGAACGTCGCGTGATGCTGGGCGGCGAGGACCGTCGTCGGGACGAGGACCGCCACCTGGCGGTCGTCCTGGATGGCCTTGAACGCGGCCCGCAGGGCGACCTCGGTCTTGCCGTAGCCGACATCGCCGACGACGAGCCGGTCCATCGGCCGGACGGCCTGCATGTCGAGCTTGACCTCGGCCGTCGCGCGGAGCTGGTCGACCGTCTCCTCGTACGGGAACGACGCCTCCAGCTCCCCCTGCCACGGGCCGTCCGGCGCGAACGCATGGCCGCGGGCGGCGGCACGCGCGGCGTACAGGGCGAGCAGCTCCTCGGCGAGGTCGGTGACGGCGCGCCGGACGCGCTGCTTCGTGCGCAGCCACTCGCTGCCGCCGAGCCGCGACAGCTGCGGGTGCTCGCCTCCGCTGTAGCGACTGATCCGGCTGATCTGCTCGACCGGCACGAAGATCTTGTCGCCGGCCGCGAACGACAGCTCGAGGTAGTCGCGCTCCTGGCCGGCGCCGCCGCGGCGGAGCATCTGCTCGTAGCGGGCGATCCCGTGGTCGATGTGGACGACGAGGTCGCCCGGCGTCAGCCGCTCGAGGATGTCGCGCGGCACGACCCGCCGCATCGCCTTCGGACGGCGGACGCGGACGGAGCCGAACAGCTCGCGGTCGGTGACGAAGACGAGGCCGTCCGGGCCTCCCGCGAAGCCGCCGTTCAGGCTCCGCTCGACGAGCGCGGTCGCGCCGGACGGCGGCGCCTCCGCGATCCGCCCCACGACCGCAACATCGTGGCCGTGCTCGGCGAGGATCTCGGCCAGTCGCGGAGCCTGGTCCGAGGCGAGGACGATCCGGGCTCCCCCGGCGGCCCAGCCCTCGATCACCTCGGCCAGGCGGGCGGCACGGCCGGGGGGGAACGCCGGCTCGCGCCAGCCGAACAGGTCGCCGGAGCTCAGGCCGCCTCCCGCAATCGCCGTCGCGCGCGAGATCTCCGACTCCCAGGTCAGCTCGAGCGTCCGCGCAGCGAGGAGGCGTGCCTTCCAGTCCCGGGGCGGGAGGTAGGCCGGGGGCCAGTCGCGCGACAGCTCGCCCTGCTCGGTCAGCTCCGCCCGACGCTCGTCCGCCTGGGCCCACAGGAAGCGGGCAGCCTCGGCGAGGTCGGCGGGCTCGTCGAGCACGAGAAGCGTCGTCGGGGCGAGGTGGTCGAGGCCGGTCGCCGGGGCGAGGATCGGCGCCCAGACTTCGGCGGCGTCACCGGCGTCGAGGGCCCGCACCGGCGCGGCCCCTGGGCCCGCGGCCCCTGCGCCCACGGCCCCCGGCGCGTCGCGCCCCTCGCGGGACAGGCGCTCGAAGTCGGCCGCGAGACGCTCGGTCAGTCGGCCCTTCGGCCGGCGGAGGCCGTCGCGCGGCACGAGGAACTCGCTCGCCGGCAGGAGCGCAGCCGCCTCGACCGGTCCGACCGTTCGCTGGTCGGTCGGGTCGAACGCGCGGAGGGAATCGATCTCGTCGCCGAAGAACTCGATCCGGACCGGGAGTGCCGCGGACGGCGGAAAGACGTCGACGATGCCGCCTCGGCGCGCGAACTCGCCGCGGCCGGCGACCTCGAGGGCCGGCACGTAGCCCAGGCCGAGGAGCTCCCGGAGGAGGCCGTCGAGGGAGCGACGCGCGCCGACGCGAAGCTCGAGCGGGACGTCGGGCAGGTCCTCCGGCGCGATCGTGTGCTGGAGGAGAGCCTGGACGCTGGCGACGAGGATGCATGCGCGGCCGCTCCGCCAGGCGGACAGCGCCGCGACCCGGGCCGCTGTCTCGTCGGCGACGAGCTCGCTCCGCTCGTAGGCCAGCGCGGTCCGTGGCTCGAGCGTCGCGACCGCGCCGGGATCGCCGAGCCACGCGCCGAGCTCCTCCGCCACCCGATCGCCGATCTCCGCGTCTCGGGCGATCCAGCACACGCGCTCGCCCGCACCGAGCGCGAGGGCAGCGGCGAGGTACGTCTTCGCGCCGTGCGGTACCGACGCGATGCCGGCGTGCTTCCCTCGCCCGCCCGCCGGCGGCGCCTCACCCGGCACACCGATCCGCTCGCGAAGCGCGGCGAACGACCCGCTCGCGGCGAGCAACGGCGGCAGGACCGACAGGTCCGGCAGCCGGCGGCCCGGCCGCGTAGTCGGGCGCGGCGGGGCGGGTGCCGCCGGCCGGCCAGCGGGGCGCGGTCGTCGCGCGTCCTCGACCTCCGCCTCGACCTCCGCGACGTCGAACTCCCGCGTGTCGGCGCCGGCCTCCGCCGCCCGCCGCTCTGCGTACTCCGCGACGATCCGCTCGGCGACCCGCCGCTCGCGCCCGCGCTTGCCCCGCAGCGGCGGCCCGCTCATTCGCGCGGCTCGCTCATTCGCCCGGCTCGGCGGGCCTGACCTTCCGCCAGCCCGTCCTCGTGCGTCGGACGCCGTTGGGCCCCGGGGGTCCGTCGAT
>Ga0326597_10009849_pt1 | contig 12770 bp, 9 predicted proteins | sample RVTome_12_FD_203789 | JGI IMG/M metagenome (GOLD analysis project Ga0326597, IMG submission 203789) | Soil microbial communities from uranium-contaminated site in the Upper Colorado River Basin, Wyoming, United States - RVT100D185 | ecosystem: Environmental > Terrestrial > Soil > Contaminated >... | reverse complement strand
ATCCCGCTGGTTGCGTTTCCCTGGGGATCGGAATCGACGAGGAGGACCGAGCGACCCTCGAGCGCGAGGCCGGTCGCCAGGTTGATGACGGTGGTCGTCTTTCCGACGCCACCCTTCTGGTTTGCCACGGCGATGACGCGACCCATCCTGAACCGCCGCCCTTCAGCTATCGGCCATCTCGTTGAGACTCAAGCGTGTGGAGGTCTGCGCGGAGCGCGCGTTCACGTTATGCGGAGCACCGAATCCTGTCAACGCGAAAAAGACGATTCGCGTAGTGGTACAAAAGGCTGTCATCGTGCGGGTTACAGAACCACTCGACAATGGCCGCCGCGAGCAGCGCCCGCGACGCGCCCGGCCGGCCGGGCGATCGAAGTCGCAACATCCAATGCTGTATGGAATTATGTCCTGTGTATCCCGGACGTTTCACGTGAAACCCGCCCGCCGCGGAACGGGGGCGGCTGTGCCCTCATGGACAGCCGAGACGGCCGCGCGAGTAGAGCGCGGATTCCGAAAAAGTCGCTTGACCGCCCGCCTACGCAGGGCCTTAATAGAGGGCTGTTCTCGCCGTGGACTTAGCACGGCGGCTGTCGGAGTCGGCGGTCTCCCGGCGTGCGCGCCGGTGCCGCAATGAGATGGAGAGTTTTCAGATGATTGCGGCTACGCAGCTGAGAGTCGGAACGGTCATCAAGTGGAACGATGACCTCTGGCGTGTCATGAGCGTTCAGCACATCACGCCGGGCAACTGGCGGGGGATGGTGCAGACGAAGCTTCGCAACCTGCGTTCGGGGAGCCAGACCGAGTACCGGTTCCGGTCGGAAGACAAGGTGGAGAAGGCGCGCCTCGATTCCCACGAGATGGAGTACCTCTACTCGGCCGCCGGCGAACACCACTTCATGAACACCGAAAACTACGAGCAGATGACGCTCAGCGACGACGTGCTCGGAGACTCTGTTCTCTACCTCAAGCCGAACTCACGCATCCAGATCGATCTCTACGAGGGGCAACCGGTCGGCATCGAGCTTCCCACAACGGTGGACCTCAAGGTGACCCGCACGGAGCCGCGGCTGAAGCGCGCGGCGGTCACGAACATCCTCAAGTCGGCCACGCTGGAGACCGGGCTGGAGGTTCAGGTCCCGGACTTCATCGAGGAGGGCGAGGTCGTCCGCGTGGACACGAGCGAGGGAAAGTACATCGAGCGCGTGAACGTGAAGTAGCGTTCACCGCGCGCGATCGAACGGGGACCGACGTACCCAAGCAGAAGGGCCCTTCGCGAGCGAAGGGCCCAAGCTGTCTCTGATCGTTCTTCGGCTTCTGCTCAGCGCTTCGACTGGAGAACGTGCGCCTTGCCTGCCTCGATCGCGGCGTCGTTCTTCTGGAGCAGATCCTTCCGCGACACCATCGTCTGGAGAGCCTCGCGCGCCTCGTCGTCTCCAGGGAAGCCGAGGTGCCCCATCAGCGCGCCGAGCATCACCATGTTTCCAACCTTCGTAGAGCCGATGCCGTCGGCGATCTCCGTCGCGGGGACGCCGATCGACGTGACGTCCTTCCGCGCCGGCGGATTCTCGATGAGCGAGCTGTCGTAGATGATGGTCCCTCCCGGGGCGACCGTCTCCTCGAACTTCGCGATCGACGGGCGGTTCATCGCCACCAGCACGTCACACTCGCTCACGAGCGGCGAGCCGATCAGCTCGTTGCTCACGACGACGTGGCAGTTCGCCGTACCGCCGCGCATCTCGGGACCGTAGGAAGGGAGCCACGTCACCTGGCGACCGGCGATCATTTCGGCGGCGGCGACGACTTCACCGAGTAGGAGGATGCCCTGGCCGCCGAATCCCGCGAACTTGAACCTCACCGGTCCCATGACGCTCTTTCGCTCGCCGCCGTTCCGAGCTCCCGGGCCCTCATCGGGCGATAGCTCAAGGGTCTTGAGCGTCTCCTCGGAGGTCGGAACCCAGATCTTCCTCGGGTGCGCCACGCGTTCGTTCGTCACGTCCCGATAGACGCCCAGCGGAAACGTCTTTAACATGTTGTCTTCGATCCACTTGAGCGAGACGGCCGGGTCCAGCTTCCATCCGGTCGGGCACTGCGAGAGCACCTCGACGAACGTGAACCCCTTTCCCGCGATCTGGCACTCGAGTGCCTTCCTCACGGCCCGGCGAGCCCGCATGAGCTGCTTCCCGTCGGTCATCGTGACGCGCTCGATGTACGCCGGAGCCTCGAGCGTGGAGAGGAGCTCGCACATCCTCATCGGATTTCCTTCGTTCAGCACCGTGCGCCCGCGAGGGGTTGTCGTCGTCCGCATCCCTTCGAGTGTGGTCGGCGCCATCTGGCCGCCGGTCATCCCGTAGATCGCGTTGTTCACGAAGAAGACGGAGATGTCCTCGCCCCGGTTGGCGGCGTGCAGGATCTCGTTCCCGCCGATCGCGGCCAGGTCGCCGTCCCCCTGGTACGAGATGACGATCGAGCCGGGCCGCACGCGCTTCACGCCCGTGGCGCACGCAGGAGCGCGCCCGTGAGCAACCTGGACGTTCCCGACATCGAAGTAGTAATACGCGAAGACGGAGCATCCGACCGGGGAGACGAAGATCGTGCGCTCGCGAATGCCCAGATCGTCGACGGCTTCGGCGATCAGCTTGTGAAGAACGCCGTGCCCGCATCCGGGGCAATAATGGGTCGAGAACGGATGCGCGCCCGGCTTTCTGTCGAACCTAGGGTAGAAGCTGCGCGGCTTCTCGAGCACCTTCATGTTGCGCCTCCGTGACCCAGTCCATCACCTGCGCGAGAACCTCTTCGCTGCTCGTCACCATTCCCCCCACGCGCGAGTAGAACCTGACAGGCTTCTGCCGGCCGACGGCGAGCTTGACGTCATCCACCATCTGGCCGGTGCTCAACTCCACGACGAGGAAACCCCTCACGCGTGCCGCCAGCTTGTCGAGAACGTCGGACGGGAAAGGCCACAGCGTGATCGGCCGGAACATCCCGACCTTGTGCCCATCGGCGCGCGCCCGCTCGACGACCGTTCGAAGGATCCGCGAGACGACGCCGTAGCCGACGAGGACGTACTCGGCATCCTCGAGCCGGTAGCCTTCCCAGCGCGTCTCGTTCTCCGCGATCTTCGCGTACTTCGCCTCGAGATGGCGCACGTGGCGCTCGAGCGCCTCGGGCTCGAGGTGGATCGAGGTGACGAAGTTCTTGATCGATTCGAGATCTCCTCGGACCGCCCAGGACTTCTCCTCCGTGGGAAACCGCGGGTGCGGAAACGCCACCGGCTCCATCATCTGACCGATGAAGCCGTCGGCGAGCACGCAGACCGGAGTGCGGTACTTGTCCGCGAGATCGAACGCCTCGAAGGTGTGATCGCACATCTCCTGCGCCGAGTTCGGCGCCAGCACGATGATCCGGTAACACCCGTGACCGCCGCCCTTCACCATCTGGTTGTAATCCGACTGCTCGGGCGCGATGTTCCCCAGCCCCGGTCCGCCGCGCATGATGTCCACCAGGACGATTGGCAGCTCCGCTCCGGCGGCGTACGAGATCCCTTCCTGCTTCAAGCTGATGCCCGGGCTCGAAGAGGCCGTCATGCAGCGCACGCCGGCCGCCGCCGCGCCGTAGCACATGTTGATCGATGCGATCTCGCTCTCGGCCTGGATAAACGTTCCGCCGACGAGCGGCAGATAGTCCGCGGCCGCGTGCACGATCTCGCTGGCGGGCGTGATCGGGTAGCCGAAGTAGGCGCGGCAGCCGGCGAGCACGGCCGCCTTGACCGCCGCTTCGTTACCCTTGATGAGTTCTCGCTGAGTCCGAAGTCCGTCCGGCGCCATCGGATCACCCTTTCTTCACGACGCGGAGCGTCCCAGGCTCCGGACACGCGTAGAAGCAGAGACCGCATCCCGTGCATCCGGTACCCGAGTAGGCCGCGGGGTGGTAACCCTGCGAGTTGATTTGTGAAGACATCGAAAGCACCTTCGGCGGGCAGAACACGACGCACAGAGAGCAACCCTTGCACAGCTCGGAAACGATTTCGACGTAGGCGGCCGCGCGATCCACGTCGGCCGTCATGCCCGCGCCTCGATCATCTGTCACCACCCGAACCTCCTCCCAGAGGCCACGTATCCCCACCCGGCGAGGCCCCCGCGTCCACATCAAACAAGAACCGGGCCACAAGGTATTTTATTGGATTCGTCTGGCGAGGTGAAGAGACGTTCTATAATCAGGTCGCTCGCAACCGATTACCCCCGGCGGCCGGAGCATTCGCACGCGCGCCGGCGTGCCACTTTGGATGACACGATGGCAACGGCGCTGACGGCTCGGGCCGCGGGGACACATTGTCAGCCTTGCGGTCGCGGCCTGCCCTTTCGTTCCACGCGGGCCGGAAAACCGAGGCGCCAACATATTTGAAGGATGATATGCGTAGCAAGTTCATATTACTGACTCTTTATGCGTCTGCGATGGGGTATCTGGAAGCAGCCGTTGTCGTTTACCTGAGGCATATCTACTACCCCAGCGGCTTTACGTTTCCGATCGTCGCACCGATCGGCTCGCTCGCTCGGATCGAACTCGCCCGCGAGGCCGCGACGATTCTCATGATCCTCGCCGTCTCATGGCTCTCCGGGAAGCGGGCGTGGGATCGATTCGCCGCGTTCATGTATGTCTTCGGCCTGTGGGACATCGCTTACTACCTGGGCCTTCGAATCACGCTGGGCTGGCCGGAGTCGCTCGCCACGTGGGACCTTCTCTTTCTCATTCCCGCGCCCTGGATCGCGCCGATCTGGGCCCCGGCTCTCATCGCGGTCCTCCTCATGGCGAGCGCGATGGGAATCTGGCATCTCGCGCAACGAGGAGCCGAGCCGCGGATCGGCTTCCGCGGTTGGTCGGTCCTCATCGGCGCCGGGCTTCTCGTCATCTGGAGCTTCCTCCTCGATGCGGATTCCGCGAGGACCGGGCGCATGCCTCGGGCGTTCGCGTGGCCCCTGTACTCGGCCGGCGTCGTCGCGGCGCTCACGGTCGCCGCGAGGACGTACGCCGTCGCCGCTCGATCCACGGAGGATGAGTGACGGAGCGGATCGACTCTCGCGAAAGGCAGCTCGTCCGGCGACGTCTCCGCTCGTGGTACTCGAGACGGCGCCGCGATCTGGCCTGGCGGCGGACGAAGGATCCATACGCCGTTCTCGTGTCCGAAGTGATGCTCCAGCAGACGACCGTCCGCGTCGTCGAGCCGTACTTCCTCCGGTTCATGGAGCGTTATCCGGACGTGCGGTCGCTTGCCCGCTCCAGCGAGGAAGACGTGCTCTCGATCTGGTCCGGGCTCGGGTACTACCGGCGGGCGCGGAATCTCCGGCACGCCGCCCGCATGATCGAAGACGACCACGGCGGCTCCTTTCCCACGGACGAGCGTTCTGTGCGGCAGCTTCCGGGGGTCGGCCGCTACACGGCGGGCGCCGTCCTCTCGATCGCATTCGATGCGCCGCTTCCCGTCCTCGACGGCAACGTGGCGCGGGTCCTCTCGCGCCTCTTCGCGGTGCCCGGCGATCCACGATCGGCCGGGACGTCGAGGCGGCTCTGGGAGCTGGCGGCGGGCCTCGTCCCGCAACGCGGGGCCGGCGACCATAATCAGTCCTTGATGGAACTCGGCGCGCTCGTCTGCCTTCCGGCGAACCCGCGCTGCGATGAGTGCCCCGTGGAGAGCGCCTGTCGTGCGCGCCGGGAAGGGAGCGTGGGCCGCTATCCCGGATCGAGCCCCCGGCCGGCAGGCGTGAAAGTGCTGCTCGCGTCGGCACTCGCCGTCCGGGGTGGCCGCGTTCTCCTCGAAATGCGCCGGGGCGTGCGGCTCCTCGACCGGATGTGGGAGCTGCCGACGGCCACCGTCGGGGTCGCACCCGCGGCGGGGCTCGCATCGGCGCTCGCGGAACGCGGCCTCCGGGGAATCCGCATCGGCGCGCCGGTCGCCGAGGTGCGGCACTCGATCACTCATCGCCGCCTCACCGTCACGATCTTCGAGGCGGCGGCGCCCCGAGTTCCCTCGCGACGTGAATCGCCTTTTGGCTGGTGCGATCCCAACGCGGAGATCGCTCTGACCGGTCTCGCGCGGAAGTCGCTTCGAGCGACAGGCCTTCTCGAGGGTTGACCCATGCCGATCCACCCGTCTGCCGCCGTCGTGCTCCTTCGCAACCCGCCCAACCCGGACGTTTACTGGGTCCGGCGATCCGACCGCCAGCCGTATCTCGGAGGATTCCACGCGTTCCCGGGAGGCCGGGTCGGGCGCGGGGACGACCGTGCGCCGGTGCACGGCGCCGAGGGCGAAGACGCGCGGAACATCGCCGCGGCGGTGCGGGAGTGCTTCGAGGAGTCGGGCGTTCTTCTCGCGCGCGGCGCCGAGAAGATGTCGCCGCAGGACCGTGAGGCGGCGCGCCGTCGGCTCCTTGCGGGCGAGGTCTCTTTCCCGGATCTCTGCGCGCAGGCGGGCCTTCACATCGACGCGGCCGATCTCGCCCCCTGCGGCGTCTGGCTCACGCCGGAGTTCAGCGCGATCCGCTTCCAGGCTTGGTATTTCCTGTCGTGGCTGCCCGAGGGACAGCAAGCCTCCATCCTCCCGGGCGAGCTGAACGACGGCGGCTGGGTTCGCCCGCGCGAGGCGCTCGTCGCGTGGAGGAACGGGAGGGTCTTCCTGGCCCCGCCGGTGCTCCGCACGCTCGAGGCCCTCGCCTCGGCGGCGAGCGAGGGGATCGGCGCGCAGGCCGCTCTCGACCGGCTGCACACCGGAGGCATCGCCTCGCCGGGACCGATCGAGATGACGCGCGGAATCCGTCTCGTCCCGATGCGGACGCCGACTCTCCCACCGGCGACCCACACGAACTGTTATGTCGCGGGCGAGGATCGCCTGGCGATCTTCGATCCCGGGAGCGCCGAGCCGGACGAGCTGGCGCATCTCGACAGGACGCTCGAACCGCTCCTCGGGGAGGGGTGTCGCGTCGAGGGGATCTACCTCACGCACCACCACCCAGACCATTGGGGCGGGGCGGCCGTACTTCGGGACCGCTTCGGCGTCCCCGTCTTCGCCCATCCCCGGCGTCCGCGCGAGGTGCCTGCGGACGCCCCGATCGAGCAGGGGCAGACGATCGATCTCGGAAGCCGGCGACTCCGCGCGGTGTTCACGCCCGGACACGCGAGCGACCATCTGGCGTTCCTCGATGAGAAGTCGGGCGTCTTGCTGGCAGGCGACCTCGTCGCGGGAACGGGAACCGTGATCGTCGATCCGCCGGACGGGGACATGTCCGAGTACTTCGCATCCCTGGACCGCCTGCTCCTGCTCCCGGTCACCGCGCTCTTTCCCGGACACGGCCCTCCGATGGGCGGCGGCCGCACCCGTCTCAAGGACTACAAGGAGCATCGTCTCGAACGGGAGTCGAGAGTCCTCAAGGCGCTCGACGCCGGCGCGTCCACTGTCGAGGCGCTCCTTCCACGCGTCTACGATGATGTGCCGGCCGAGCTCCATCTGTACGCCGCCCGATCCCTCCTGGCGCATCTCCTGAAGCTCGAGCGGGAGGGAAGGGCCAGGAGGGAAGGGAGCGACCGCTGGGCGCTCGCGCCGAAGTGACCGGGGCCAGCCGACTGACACCGTATCTTCCGGTGAGAGCGGCGCTCTGCTAGACTCGGGAATACCTTATTTGATCCACTCGAATCGACTCCTCGGTCGAGACCGCCAATCCCGGGAGGTGTCCCGTGCTGCCGCCCTGCACCCACTCCGCCGCTCCGGCCCGACGCCGCACGGCGCCGCTGGCCGTGCCCGTTCTCGCGGCCGCTCTCTCCTTCGGCGTGGCCGCCGCGTTGACGGCCACAGGATCGGCTCCCACCTCGTTCAACGTGGGCAAGCTCAGTGAGTACCCGTCGCACCACGCGCAAGGCATCTGGGGATTCGCACGACCCTCCGAGGGCAGAGAATTCGTCCTACTCTGCCGCGGCGCCGACCTCGCGGTGATCGAGGTCACCGATCCGAGCCGCCCGATCGAACTCGCCGCGGTCCCGTCCGTCGCGCCGGCCGGAAAGGCTGCGCACGACACCGCTTCGGCCTCGCTTCAGGATGTGCGTGTCTACGGCGGGTACGCCTTCGCGATCAACCAGTACGGCCCCGTGCAGATCATCGACATCGATCCGCCCGAGCAGGCGTACACGGCCGCGACGTTCACGACGCCGAGCATCATCGGCGCGCACACGATCGAGATCGATGGCCACTACGCGTACCTGAGCCTGTTCGGGATCGGACCGAAGAACCTGCACATCTTGGATATCGCGAATCCTCTCGCACCGGTCGATGTGGGCCAGTGGCGACATCCCGACCAGGACCTTCCCTCGAACGCTCAGGCGCACGACTGCTACGTCTACGGAAACCGGCTGTACTCCTTCTACCTCGAGGGAGGCGTCGGCATCCTCGACATCACGGATCGTTCGGCCCCCCAGACGCTCGGGATCATCAATTATCCCGGATCCTTCACGCACAGCGGCTGGACGACGAACGACGGCCAGTACCTCCTTACGTGCGACGAGCTGTACGACGGGCACCTGAGGGTGTTCGACGTCTCGAATCCGGCGAACGCGCCGCAGGTCGGCGAGTACCGGTCGCAGTGGGATTCGGGCATCCACAACGTCTATGTGCGAGGGCGCTACGCCTTCATCGCCTATTACTCGGAAGGGTTCCGCGTCGTTGATCTGATCGACCCGACGAGGCCGGCGGAGGTCGCGTTCTACGACACCTACAAGGATGGCGGATCGATCTTCAACGGCGCGTACGCCGCGTACCCCTACGCCCCGTCCGGCCGCGTGTACGTGAGCGACATGAACAGAGGATTGTTCACGTTCGAATTCGCCGAGACGCCTGCCGGATGGCTGAACGGGATCGTGCGCGACCGCGACACGGGCGCGGCGCTCGCCGGCGTGGATGTCACGTTCGAGGAGGCCGGAAAGGTCATCACGACCGGCGCGACCGGGCAGTTCGCGATCGGGACCGCGGCGGGCTCGCACACGCTCACCTTCTCGCGCTACGGATACCTCGACGGATACGCGGTCGTGGACATCGATGCGGGCGTCGGATCGAACAACATCGCGTACGAGCTGGCGCCGGTGGCGAGCGCCGGAACGATCGACGGGCGCACCGTGTCAGGAGACCGGGGTGTCTCGGGCGCCAGAATCCAGGTGATCTCGGCCCCGAACGTGACGGCCGTCTCCAGCCAGTCGGGCAGCTTCCTTCTCTATCCGTTGCCGGGCGGCACGCAGGAGATCGTCGCGAGCAAGTTCGGGTTCCTGCCCGAACGGCGCACGCTCCAGGTCGTGGCACAGGGGACCGTCTCGCCGATCCTCCTCATGCGCCCCGGGATCATGGACGACGCGGAGTTCGATCAGGGCTGGCAGCTCGGCGCGCCCGGAGACGATGCCACGGACGGTCAGTGGGAGCGCGCGATCCCGTACGGAACGTGGTACTTCGGCGCGCCGGCGCAGCCGGACGGCGATCAAACGCCCGCGGGAGGGCGTTACGCGTTCGTGACCGGCGCTTCCGCGCCGGGCGCCGGGCCGCAGGAGAACAACCTCAACTCGGGACGCACCACGCTCCTGAGCCCCGAGTTCAGCCTTGCCGGCAGCGTGATGCCGGTCCTCCGGTACCATCGCTGGTTCTTCTCGAACCTCGGCGCGAACCAGGTCGAAGACTGGCTGCGGGCGGAGATCTCGAACAACGGCGGGCAGTCGTGGACGACCCTCGAGGAAGTCACGGGCGTCGCGAACGAATGGGTGCCCCGCGAGTTCACCGTCGCGGAGCACCTCGCGCCGACGAACCGCATGAGCTTACGATTCATCGCGACCGACGGCGGGATCTCGTCGCTCGTGGAAGCGGCCATCGACGACATCACGATCGACGACCGTTCGTTGACGATGGTGCCTGCGAGCCCACACACCGCGCCTGGGCTTGCGATCCTCGGCGCGTCGCCGAACCCGTTCGAAGAAGGGACCGGCGTCCGGTTCACGATCGGCGTGGACGGCCCGGTGTCGGGCCGGGTGTTCGATGCCACCGGCCGGCTCGTCCGCGAGCTTCCAGCCGGCGTGCTCCGCGCGGGCGAGAACGTCCTCCGGTGGGATGGCGCCGATGCGCATGGCCGTGCCGCAGCGTCGGGGATGTACTGGATCGAGGTCTCCGGCGCCGGCCAGGTGAAACGCGCAAAGGTGCTTCGGCTGCAGTAGACGACGCGCGCGGCGCCGGTCGACCGGCGCGGGCCTTGCCGTTTCCGCCGCGCGGCGTCATGCTCGCTCCGCACGATCCTCACATCGGACCGGAGGTCGCATGGCGGAACTCGTCCCGGCACCATTCTCCGCGCTCGTCCGCAGGGCGTTCGCGGAGTACCGGCGCGAGGGGAAGATCTTCGATCTGCCCGCGCGCAAGTTCTTCACCGGCTCGCGCCCACTCGACACCTCCGTCCTCTTCCATGGCGAACGGGCATCATCCCCGCTCGGGCCTGCCGCGGGACCGCAGACGCAGATGGCGCAGAACATCGTGCTGTCGTGGCTCGCGGGAGCGCGGATCCTCGAGCTGAAGACGGTGCAGATCAACGACCGGCTCGAGATTCTGAGGCCCTGCATCGATGCGCGCACCGTCGGGTACAACATCGAGTGGTCGCAGGAGCTCCGGCTCGAGCAGTCGCTCCGCGAGTACGCCGCCGCGTGGGCGCTCATCGCGATGCTCCGCGCGGAGGGCATTCCGAGCGAGCGCGCCGCCGGCGAGAGGGGCGACACGATCTTCGATCTCTCGGTCGGCTACGACCTGGCGGGCATCTCGTCGGACCGCGTGAGGGCGTTCCTCTCGGGAGCCGCGGACATCGGTCCGATCCTCGAAGAGCTTCGCGGCGAGATCCCGCCGGAGCTGGCCCATTTGCGCCGCGTGGACGTGCCGCGGCGCCTGTCCAGCGGCATCACCCTCTCCACGTTTCATGGATGCCCTGCGGGCGAGATCGAGGCGATCTGCCGCTTCCTGCTCGACGAGCTGGGGTTCCACGTCGTCGTGAAGCTGAATCCGACGCTCCTCGGCCTCGATCGTGTCCGCGAGATCCTCGACGGGACGCTCGGCTACGGAGACGTCGTGCTGTCGCCGGAAGCGTTCGACAAGGATCTGCAGTGGGATCAAGCGGCCGCCATGATCCCGCGCCTCCAGGCGGCCGCGCGGCGGAAGGGGCTCGGTTTCGGCGTCAAGCTCACGAACACGCTCGTCGTCGAGAACCGCGACCGCTACTTCAAGGATCCCGTCATGTACCTCTCGGGAGCCCCGCTCCACGTCATCACGATGCAGCTCGCGAGGAAGATGCGTGAGACGTTCGGCGACGCCTTGCCGATTTCGTTCTCGGCCGGCGTGGACCGCACGAACTTCCCGGACGTCGCGGCGCTCGGATTCGTGCCGGTGACGACGTGCACCGATCTCCTCAAGCCGGGAGGGTACGGGCGGCTCGCCGCGTACATGACGCATCTCGAAGACAGGATGGAAGCGGCCGGCGCGCGAACGCTCGACGAGTTCATCCTGCGCCGCGAAGGGCGCGCGGCGGAGGCGGTGCGCTCCGCGCTCGGCGTCTGTTGCGCGCCGCGCGCCGCCGAGCCGGTCGCAGCCGTCGCGGAACGCGGCGGCGACCTCCGAGCCGCGCTCGCCGCCTGGGCGGGCGACGCGCGCGAAGGCGACACGCTCTACCGGTCGTGCGTCGCCCGTGCGGCGCTCATGAACACGAAGCCGGCCGCCGAGCGCGTCGCGGCCGACCCGCGTTACGGCCGCGGGAGCAACTCCACCGGGCCCCGGAAGATCGGCTCGAAGCTCGCCCTCTTCGATTGCATCAACTGCGACAAGTGCATTCCCGTCTGCCCGAACGACGCGATGTTCTCCTACGAGACGCGGCCCGCGGAGATCGCGTACCGAGACCTCGTCGTCTCGGGCGGCGCCGTGCGCGAAGGGGCCGCGGGCGTCTTCCGCGCGCGTGAAGCCCACCAGCTCGCCGTCTATTCCGATTTCTGCAACGAGTGCGGCAACTGCGATGTCTTCTGCCCGGAAGACGGCGGCCCGTATCTCGCGAAGCCGCGATTCTTCGGGAGCATGGAGCAATGGGAGAAGTGGCGCGCGCTCGATGGATTCGTCGTCGAGTCCCGCGAAGGAGTGCTCGCGGTCCGCGCGAGGCTCGCGGGCACGGAGTACGCGCTGGAGTTCGATTCCGCGCGCGGAAGCGCGCGCGTGACGGACGGCGGAATCGAGGCCGTGATCGATCTCGCGACGCACGCGGTCCTCGAAGCGCGGGCTCTGCCCTCGGCGGGCGAGGGACACACGCTCGCACTCGGAGGCTATCATGCCGCGCGGGCCGCGGCGCTCGCCGCGGCGGAGGCGGGGCGCGCCAATCCCTTGACAGCGAGCACGTTGGCGATCACCTGAGCCGCCGGCCCGCGGCGAGTCGAGATAAAGAACGAAACGAAATCTGACTTGACCTCCCCCGGGTCGCTGCCGATACTTTCGCAAGGGTCAGCCGTCCGGCAGCACGAATTCGATTCGAACGCCGCAAGGACTTTGCCCTGCGGCGTTTTTGTTATGCCGGACCATTCATGAACGACCGTCGCGAGGTGGCGGAGATGCCGTGAATCCAAGGCGCGCGAGGTCCGGCGACGCAGGCGGTGCCGTTGTACACCGTCGAGGAGCCGGGCCGAAGCGCAACGCAGGGTTCACGGGCAGATCCGACACCGCAGCAGGTCGCTTCATGAATTGTCCG
>Ga0326597_10009848_pt1 | contig 12771 bp, 16 predicted proteins | sample RVTome_12_FD_203789 | JGI IMG/M metagenome (GOLD analysis project Ga0326597, IMG submission 203789) | Soil microbial communities from uranium-contaminated site in the Upper Colorado River Basin, Wyoming, United States - RVT100D185 | ecosystem: Environmental > Terrestrial > Soil > Contaminated >... | reverse complement strand
GCCCGCGAGGAGCGCCGCGAAGCCGTCGGGCACGCCCGGGACGGTACGCGATGACTGTCGCTTACGCCACCGCCGACCAGCTCGCCGAGTTCCTCGGCGACGACGTGTCGATCTCCGAACCCGAGCGGCTGCTGAAGCGCGCATCGGAGGTACTCGACGCCAAGATCCGTGCGCCCTTCGCCGTCGACGACGACACCAGCCTCCCCGAAGACGCCGACCTCGCCCAGGCTCTCGCCGACGCGTGCTGCGCCCAGGTCGAATTCTGGGCCGAAGTCGGCGAAGACCACGACGTCTCCGGGCTCGCGAACCGCCAGGTGTCGATCGGGCACCTGTCGGTCCAGGCGCTCCCCCCCGAGCTCGCACCCCGCGCCCTGCGGTTCCTCGCCCAAGCCGGGCTCACCGCCGTCGACCCCGCCACCCCGACGGTGTTCGCATGAACGTCCCGACGTCGCTGCTCCGGTCGCGCATCACGATCCGCTCCAAGTCCGGCGAAGGCCCCACCGGCCCCGTGTGGGACACCACCGAGGGCGTCCCGGCGCGTGTCGAGGGCAAGCGCCGCCAGATCCGCCGACCCGACGGCACCGACATCGTCTGTTCGGCGACGGTCACCGTCCGCCCCGACGTGGCGGTCGCCCTCGGTGACGAGGTGGTCCACGACGGCCGCACCTACGAGGTGCAGGACGTCAACCTGATCGAGGGCCTCACCCGCACCGCCGGCAAGGAAGTGCTGGTCGCATGAGCGGCGCCAGATGGGTCAACGACAACCGCCGCCAGGCGCTCGACGACATCCACCGGGCCGGCGTGAGCGCCCTCGGCGACGCAGCCGAAGGGCTCCTCGAGCACGCCAACCGGACGGTGCCGATCGAAGAGGCCACCCTGGCAGGTTCGGGGACGGTGTCGGTCGACGCGGCGAACGCCCGGGCGGCCGTGTCCTACGACACCCCCTACGCCCGCCGTCAGCACGAGGAGCTCAGCTGGCGCCACGACAGCGGCCGGCGGGCCAAGTGGCTGGAGCTGACCTGGCAGGAGCGGGCCTCGGCCACCTTCGCGTTCATCGCCGGGCGGATCCGGGGGGCGTTGTGATCCACGCCGCGCTCGCCAAGCACCTCACCGGCCTGGGGATCGTCGACTACCACGACGACGGCACCGTGGGCGGCGACTGCTTCTTGGACCACATGCCACCCGAGCCTGACGCTGCAGTGTCGATCACCCTCTACGGGGGGATCGCTCAGCCGTCGTCGTTGCCCTACGACCTGCCGACCGTCCAGATCCGCACGAGGGGAGCGAAGCACGACCCTGTGGCGCCTCTGGTGCGCATCGATGCGATCTACGCGGCGTTGGCGTGCCTCGATGGGGTGACCTTGGACGAGGGCGGCGCTGACGAGGTGCACCTGGTCGGGTGCACCGCAGCCCTGTCTGCCTCTTCGACGCTCGGCGTCGACGACAACGACCGCCATGAGCGCGTCCAGAACTTCGATCTCCACGTCCACAGCCCGACCACCAACCGCCCTGCCATCAGCGCGTAAGGAGCACCGATGACCGTCACCGAATCCCTCGCCCGGGACTGCACCTGGGACATCAACACCGGCTCGATCTCGGTGCCCGACTGGACGCCGATCCTGGGCTGGTCCGACTGGGACTTCTCACCGTCATCGGGCGACGCCGACACCCGCACCGCCGAGGACGACGGGTGGGACTCGTCGCTCAAGGCGATGCGGGGGGCGTCCTACACGCTCACCGGCCTCCGCCAGGAGGACCCCGACAACGGCGACCGCGACGAGGGCCAGGAAGCCGTCGAGGTGCTCTCCCGGGCGATCTCGACGGCGTCGGTCGGCCAGTTCCGGCTCACGTTCCCGTCGGGCACGACGCTCATCTTCCTGGCGACCGTCGAGGCGAAGCCCGCGGGTGGCGGCAAGGACTCGCCGAACGCGTGGAACGCCACGCTGAAGCAGACCGGCGCGCCGACCTGGTCCGACGCCACCACGGTCCCCGAGGCTCCCGACACGGTGGCGGGCACCGAGGACGACACCTTCTCGGTGATCACCTGGTCGGACAACGCCGGGTCGCCGGACCGCTATGAGATCCGGGTGCTCGTGTCGGGTGCGGTGGTCACCACCCACGCCTCGACCGCCCCGGAGATCTTCCACTTCCCGGGTCTCACCAACGGCACCGCCTACACCGCCCAGGTGCGGGCTCGCAACGCCGGCGGGTGGGGTCCGTGGTCGACCGCTTCGTCTGCGTTCACGCCGGCCGTCTGATGGCCACCCGGTTCATCGACTTCGACGCCGTCGTCGCCGAACGTGACGCGGCCCGCACCCCGGTGCGGGTCCGGTACGCCGGCAAGGAATGGGACCTCTACCCGTCGATGCCCGCAATCATCACGATGCGCATCGTCCGGTGGACGGCAGAGGGTCGTTCCGGCGACACCATCACCCGCGGCGAGCTGCTCGAGCTGGCGGCCGACCTGGTGCCCCCCGACGTGCTCGACGGCTGGCACGAGGAGGGGATCGACAACGAGGACCTCGGCGACCTGCTGCGACGCGTGTTCCAGGCGTACACCACCGAGGACGGTGGCGGCCTGGGGGAAGCCCAGGCCCCCGAGGGGGCGGATCCGTCACCGACATCTTCGACAACTGGGCCCTCCTCGAGGCTGACTTCGCTCGCGAGTACCACCTGAAGTTTCCCGACGACCTGGAAGGAATGACATGGCGGCGGTTCCGCAACCTTGTGGTCGGCCTGTCGCCTCGGTCCCGGTGGGCTTCGGCGATGGCTTCGGCGCGCACGGAGCCGACGACCTCCGAGATGCCCGCGGATGCGGCGGAGCGTCTGTTGCGGGCGAAGTTGGGCGGGTGACCCGGTGAGCCTTCAGGTCGGCGAGCTCGCCGCGATCCTGAGCCTGGACGACACGCCGCTCAAGTCGGGGTCTGACGCTGCGCTGGCGCGCTTCGCCGCCGATGTGGACCGCTCCGCGACCGAGGCGGGCGACGAGGCGGGCCGCAAGCTGGCCGATGGCATCGAGGACGGGGTCAGCCAGACCGACATTCCCGCCGACGATCTGCTGCCTGACTCTGGTTCGCTGGACCTGGCGGGCCTCGCTGCGGGCACGGCGCTCGGCGCGGCGCTCTTCGCTGGGATCTCCGAGACGCTCAGCCAGGAGGCGGGATCCGACCGCCTGGCCGCCCAGTTGGGCATGACGCCAGCCGAGTCCGAGGAGGCGGGCCGCATCGCCGGGTCGCTGTACGCGGGCGCCTACGGCGAGTCCATGGGCCAGGTCAACGACTCGGTCGGGGCGGTCCTGTCGACGCTCGGGCGTCTCGGCCTGGAGGGCGAGGCGAACGTGGAGCGGGTGTCGGCCAAGGCGCTCGACCTGGCAGCCACCTTCGACCTCGACGTGGCCCGGTCGGTGTCCTCCGCGGGGATCCTGATGACGACGGGCCTGGCCCGCGACGCCGACCACGCCTTCGACCTGATCACCCGAGGGATGCAGGAGATGCCCGCTCATCTGCGTGAGGAGCTGTTGGAGGCGTCCGACGAGTACTCGTCGTTCTTCGCTTCGCTCGGGATCTCGGGTGAGGAGGCGTTCGGCATGCTGGTCGACGCGTCGGCTGACGGCATGTACGGCATCGACAAGACCGGCGACGCGCTCAAGGAGCTGACGATCCGGGCGACGGACATGTCGACCGCCTCGGTGGGCGCGTACGAGAAGGCGGGGCTCGGCGCCGAGGAGATGTCGGCGCGGTTCCTGGCTGGCGGTGACACGGCCCGCGGTGCGCTCGACGACCTGGTGGAGGGCCTGCTCGGGATCGAGGACCCCGTCGAGCGGGCCAACACTGCGGTGGCGCTGTTCGGTACTCCGATCGAGGACCTGAACGTCTCGGCGATTCCCGAGTTCCTGGGTGGTCTGGCGTCGATGGAGTCTAGCTTGGGTGACGTCGAGGGCGCGGCTGCGGCGATGGGCGACACCCTGAACGACAACGCTGCGACCCGTCTGGAGGGGTTCAAGCGGGGGGCGATGACGGGCTTCGTCAACTTCCTCGGCGGCACCCTGGTGCCCGCGGTCGACTCGGTGGGTACGGTTGTCCTGCCGGTGGTCGACGCGTTCATGGCTTTGCCTCAGCCGATCCAGTTGGCGATCGCGGCGGGTGCGGGCTTGAAGATGACGTGGGGGCCGCTGGTCAGCACGGCGGCTTCGCTCAGTTCTCGCCTGAAGGACGTGTCGTCGTCGACGGTGATGACCGCTTCGGCGGCGACCGCGGCCTACGCGGCGTGGATGCTCTACACCGCGGGCATGGAGGACGCGAAGGCGTCGGCGGATGCGTTCAGTAGAGGCACCGAGGCCGAGCACTTCCGGGCGATCGCTGAAGGTGGGGCCACGGCTGAGGAGGCGTACGCGTCGGTGTCGCGCAAGGTCAATGACCTGGGCGAGGCACTGAACGGCACCACGAACAAGTTCGAGCAGGTCTCGTACCAGACCGCCATCGATGAGCTGATGGAGACCCGCGACGCCATCGGTGGTGTGGTCACCCAGAGCGAGGCGCTGGCCGAGGAGTACGGGGTGTCGGCGGCCGCGGCTGAGGTGTGGCTGGGTCAGCAGGCGGCACTCGGGAAGGTCTTCGCCGACGACGAGTCGGCCCTTGCCGCCTACGGCGACGTGGTCGAGGAGAACAACGGCCTCACCCACGAGGCCGCCGCGGCCACCCAGGACGCCACCGAGGCGCTCCAGGAGCACCAGGACATGTTGCGGGCGATCGCCGATCCGCTGTTCGCCATGAACCAGGCGATCATCAGCAACTCCGAAGCCCAGTTCGACCTCGAGAAGCTGGAGAAGAACGGGGCCGCCACGGCAGCCGAGTTGGCCGAGGCCCGGATCCGGGTGGCGGAGACGGCCTTCGACGCGGAGGCCGCGGCGACTGAGCTGGCCGCGGCCGTCGACGCTGGGACGGTGTCGACGGGCGGGGCCCGCGACATGTTGGACCGGTGGGTGTCGTCGGGGCTCATCTCCGCGGAGACGGCCAAGCAGATCGAGGACCGCTTCGAGGACCTGATCGTGGACGCCGACCGGCTCGACTCCCGAAACACGAAGGTCAAGGTCACCTCCGAAGGGGTGGACGAGGCCAAGCGGAAGCTGCACGAGCTGCGGTCGATCATGGACGCGTTGGGCGGGACCCTCAACCCGTTCAGCGGCGGCGGGTTGGCCGCCCCCACCAAGCCCGGGGTGATGGTCGGCGGTGGCGGCGCCGGGCTCGTGTCATCGACCGCGACGCCGAAGGGGGGCGAGATGGGCGTCTTCATGGACGGCCGTCCCGTCGGTCGCATCACCGGCGAGCACCAGCGACGCGACGCGATCGGGGCGTTCCGAGGATGACCACGAACCTTCAGATCGGACGGTGCGGCCTCGACGTCGACATGCGGTCGCCGCGCACCATCACCGACGACGGCACCCGCATCACGATCGCCGGCGACCTCCACAACACCGGCGACACCGCCGCGGAAACCAAGGCCAACACCCGCCTGCTGCGCGACCAGCTCCTCGGCTACGTCAACAACCCCGACGAGGAATCGGTCCCGGTTGTGGCCACCATCGACACGCACTTCCGGGGCGACTTCCGGGTGCTCGACGCGTCGGTGACCACCAACCCCGACGCGGAGGCGATCGACCACCTGCCGTTCTCGGTCACCTTGGAGCGTTGCGCCGCCGGCGGGTCCGTCGTCGCCCAGACCAGGTTCTCGGGGCCGTTGCGCACCACCGACCACGGCATCGTCGCCGGCGACGCCCGCGGGTTCCATGGGGTGCCCGAGTCGGTGCGCGGCTACTTCACCGGCGGCGTCAACATCGGGTTCCCCGATCCCATCGGCACCTCCGACGGCGTCGACGTGCTCGTCTTCGGCGAAGACCCCGCCGCCCTCTACAAGTCGGGGACGGTGCGGTGGTCGGTGCCCGAAGAGAACTGGTACGACGGTGCGGCCCGGATCACCGACAGCGTCGACGGGGTGCCCATCGTCGGCCGCCGGGCGTCACGCTTCGACGCCGACCACCCGATCTGTCGGGTGTCCAACGGCATCATCACCCTCACCGCCTACGGCGACCCCGACCTCGTCGGCAACCCCGGCGGGTGGCCCACCGACGCCACCCTCGGGTTCGAGTTCTGGGACGGGACCGCATGGGACGACACCCGCGGCGGCGTCGAAGTCCTCGTCGACACCGGGTCGCCCGCCGTGCTCGCCGGCAACCCGTGGCAGTGGACCGTCACCCGCAACGGCCCCGAAGGTGTCGCCGTGCGCATCCACTTCTCCTCCACCACCACCCCCACCCTCTCGCCCACCCTCGACATCATGCTCCGCCGCGGCGCCCACTACGCCGAGTGCTACCTGGCGTCACCGTTCCCGTTCGACTTCGGCGCCCAACAGACCGTCAGCGAAGGCGAAGCGTCCCTCACCGGCGGCGTCGCCTCCGACACCGGCACCGCCGACCGGCTCATCATCGCCACCCCCCGCAACTTCACCGCATCAGGCGGAGCCACCGCCGGGTTCCTCCTCGACGACACCGCCGACGACTTTCCCTTCGCCGTCGGCATCGAAGGCCCCGGCGCCACCTACGACCCCCAGACGATCGTCGACCGATACCACCAGGCCACCACCGAAACCCAACGGATCGTCGCAGCATGACCGTCACCGAATCCCACGAGACGGTCGGCACCTGGGGCGGGACCCTCATCGCCGACACCCCCGACGACATCCTCGACGCCATCGAACCCTTCGGGCACATCATCATCACCCCCACCGACATGGCGCCCGGCGCGGCCGACGGCACCAACATCTTGGGCCAGGCGCTCTACACCGGCGTCGTCTCCCCCCGATCCGAGCACCGCACCAGCATCGGCGGCTACGGGCTCGCCTGGCACCTCGGCCCCGGCGGCGACCTCGCCGGCGGCACCATCACCACGAGCTCGCTCGACGCCGAAGACCTCGTCGGCACCTTCGTGCTCACCGGCGGGGACTGCAACGGCATCACCGCCGGGCAGATCACCGCGTCGGCGACCGCCCGCACCATCAACATCAAGGTCGGCGTCAGCCGCCTCACGATCCTGCGCACGATCTGCGACACCTTCGGCCTCGAGTGGAGGGTGAACCCCGACGGCACCCTCGACGTCGACACCCGCGCCAACCTGTACGCGGCGGCGCCCACGGCGATGGTCACCCCCCGGTGGGGCGGAGCGGACCATCACGTCGTCGGGTTCCGCGCCGACATCGACCTGGCCGACGACGTCGACGACTACCGCAACATCTGGGTGGTGCAGCCCGAGACGGGCGCCAACCAGACCTCCTCGGTGACGAACCCCTACTACGGGCTCACCGGCGCCGCCCTGGTGCGCGAGGGGTTCACCGACGCGTCTTCGACCGCGCCGGGCACCACCCAAGCGGCGGCGATCGCCGCCCAGCAGCGCGGCCGGTTCGACCAGGTCCGCGAGGAGATGTCCGTGGACCTGGCCGACGCCGAGACCCCCCGCGCCGACATCGCCCCAGGCGACCGGCTGTGGGTGTGGGAACCCCGTCTCGGCATCGTCGGCACCGACCAGGTCCACTACCGCGGCCACCTGCTCGACCCCGCCGTGGTGCGGGTGGTGGAGGTCGTGTGGCCGATCGAGCCGCACATGGGGAAGTTCTACCGGTGCCCGGACGCGTCGGGGACCCTCATCCGCCTCACCGACTACTGGCGGTCCGAGCGGTCGGTGACGTCGCTCGGCGTCGGCGCCTTCCGGCGCACCTTCGCGGCCGCGGCGTGGGTCCAGTCATGACCGTCACCCTGACCTTGGAGATGTGGCCATGACCCGGGTCCTGATCGACGCGCTGTCCCCGGGTGCCGCCATCCCGTTGGCGAAGGTGACGATCGTCGCCACCGACGGTGCGGGCGCCCAGCGTGCCGTGTGGATCGGCACCGGCGACGACCGCTCGCCACTGGCGGGCCGGTGGGAGGGTCGCCTGGCCGGCGACGGGGTGCTCTACGACGCCGATGGCGTGCCGGGCGTCGACCTGCCCGTCAACGAGGACGGCCTCCCGGCGAACAACTACTTCACGGTGACGATCCGCCCGCCCGATCCTCTCGACGACCCGTTGGTGGTGCGCATCGAGGTCCCCGATTCGGAGACGTCGGTGACGTTGTACTCGTGCATCGTGGAGACCCTCGAGGATTTCGGGATGCTCGAGCGGGTGGACGGGTCTGGGGCGGCCGATGCTGCGCCGCTCGTCTACGACGACGCGTCTTCGACGTGGGTGCCGGGGGCTGCGTCGCTGTCCGAGCTCACCCGTGACGCGATCGCCGCGGCGGTGACCGAGGGCGCGAACATCGAGATCACCACAGATGACGGTGCCGACACGATCACGATCGCCGTGACGGGGCTCACTTCCGCTGAGCTGTCCGACTTCGCCGAAGCGGTCCGAGACCGGGTCGGCACCACACTCGACGGGTTCGGCCTGTCGGTCACCGCCGACGACTCCGGCGACACGATCATCGTCGCCCCCGTCCAAGGCGGCCAGCACACCGAACCGTCCCGGGCGTGGGCGCGGGCGTTGGCGACCGTCGCCACCCGCCAAGCGAACGTCCTGGTGATCTCCGACTCGATCGGTGTTCTCTCCGCAGGGTTCTCGTCTGTGTGGGCAGGACTCCGTTCCCTCTACGGGCCCGCGGCGTCGTCTCAGGCGGCGATGTGGTGGCCGGTCACCGGCGGGATCTTCGACTGGCCCACCCAAGAAGGCGTCGCGACGGAGGTCGGTCTCGACGGCGGCACCACCCTCGGTGACGGCGAGGAAGCGAACACGGTCGGCTCCGAGCAGACCTGCGACTCCATCGACCTCATCCTCCGGGCGGTCGGCGGTGCGCACACGGCGGACATCTACGTCGACGACGTCCTCGACGAATCGTTGGTGCTCGTCGCCGACGAGCTGACCCTGTGGAACTCGGGAGTGCTCGCGCTCGGCGAGCACTCCGTCGGGGTGATCGCCGACGGCGGAGACATCGAAGTGGCGGGGGCCCTGTTCCACCGTGGCGGCATCTCCGCCGGCATCGCGTTCTGGGGCGGCGGCATCTCCGGCGAATCGTCCGCCGAGTGGGTGACCTCCGGCGGCTACACCGACATGTGCGACCTGCTGGTCGCCGAGTCCCGCGACCCCGACCTTGTCCTGATCTACACGGACACCGGCGACGGCGACACCGCCGCCGAGATGGTCGACGCGATCACGACGATGGTCGCGGCGATCCGGGCGTCGTGCACCGACTACGACCCGACGATCGTGCATGTCATCCCGCCGGTCCACGCCAACAACGGGGCCACCTGGGAGACCACCTATGTGCCGGCGTTCAAGCAGATGCACCGCGACCTCGGCCTGGTGGCTGTCGATCTGGTCGCCGCGATCGGCGACATCCGTACCGGCGGCAACGCCGAAGCGCTCTCGTCGGACCAGGTGCATTTCAACGGGACCGGCAACGCGGTGATGACCCAGGTTCTGTTGGACCCGTTGGCGTCGCGGTCGGTGACCGACCGGCCGGTCGACCCGACATCGTTCGACACGCTCACAGACACAACCCCGTTGGGTCTGTTCGGCGAGGTCGACTCCGAACTGACCGCCCTCGCCGCGGAGGTCGGCGCGGTCGGGGCGATGTCCAACGACGTGATCCCGCGAGTCGAGTCGGGCGCGTTGGTTGGCGGCACGACGTCGATCCAGTGGGACACGTCGTCAGGGTCGCCGCGGCTGCTGATCCCGATCCTGACCGCCGCCGACACCCCCCTCGCGAACAGCTACTTCTACTTCCAGACCAACCTGATCTTCGGTCCGGCGATCGGCGCCGTCGTGTCCGGCGCCGACCAGGGCCTGTGGCCGTTGCGTGTCGGGGTACCGACCGCCGCGGGGAACGCGGTCCCGATGGGCGCGGTGACCACCAACTCGGGAACGACCCGCACCCTGGCGTTGGGCGACATGTGGTGCCAAATCCGCATGACGAACGCGTCCGCGTCGACGGTGACGCTCCCCACCAACGCGGCGGTAGCGATCCCGGCGGGGGCGCGGATCTGGATCGGGTGCGAAGGCGCAGGCGGCCTCACCGTTGTGGGCGACACCGGCGTGACTGTCAACGGCACCTCGGGCGGGTCGGTGACCGCCGCTCAGTGGGAGCTCGTGTTCGCGGTGAAGGTCGCGTCGAACATCTGGCGGGTGGTGGTGGGGACCCCATGAGTCACTACCTGATCGACCACCCGCCCGCGTCACGGCAGTTCGGCGACCGTCACGAGGCCGAGACGGGGTGCGTGGTCGTGCACACCCCCGAGTCGTTCGTCGACGTGCACCCGCCCGACGACGGCGCAGAGAACGTCGCCTCGTTCATCTCCACCCGCACCGATCCGGGGTCGTACCACGAGGTCGTCGACTCCGACTCCTACGTGCCACTGATCCCCGACCACCTGCGCGCCTTCCACGTCGCCGCCACGGGCGTCAACCAGTGGACGTGGGGGATCTCGATCTGCACCTCCGCCGCCGACTGGGGCCTGTATCCGGCATGGGACTCGGCGGCGTTGTTGTTGACCGGCGACCGGATCGCCGCCTACCTGGCCCGCTGGGCGACCCGCAACGGGGACGTGAGCCGGGCGTGGGAGGGCGTCGGGTGGATCACCGCCGCGGAAGCCCACGCCGGGAAGGCGGGGCTCATCCACCACGGCCAGTTCCAGGCCGACCGGACCGACGCATGGGAGATCCACCCGTTGCGCGCCATCCTCGACGGTGTGCTGGCCACGAACGTCGCCGCGTCGCTCGCCCGCCTGCTGTCCCCACCCACTGAACCTCGGGAGGTTCCTGTGCTGATCGTCGTCCGCAACAACAAGAGGTACCTGATGTTTCCTGACGGGTTGCTCATCGATCTCGATGGTGCCGGGCCGCCGGGGGTGGAGACGTGGGAGCCGGGCGGCGCGCAGTGGAAGCGGTTGGTGTCGGTGAACCGATCCGCCCGACTGCACCGCGGGAACCTCGACGTCGACGCAATCCCAGCGAAGTGATGGAACCGCAGTTCCTCTCCACGCTCATCGGCTTCGCGTTGCTGGTCATCACCGCGGTGGGTGGCGCGGCGGCGTTCCGGGTCGGGATGCAGAAAGCGATGAGCGCGAACCTCGAGTTTTTCCGGGTGGCGAACGAGACGATGCGCGACGACATCACCGCCCAGCAGGCAGAGCTGCTCGCGTTGTCGGTCAAGCTCGAAGCGTGCGACGTGGAGCGCAACTCGCTATCAGCCCGGGTGACCGAACAGGACCGGTTGCTCCACGAGATGCGGGGCCGCCAAGAGGTGATGACCTCGGAGTGGATGGGGAAGCTGCTGGCCGCGGTCGGCGCGAACGGCCATCCCGAACGGATCACCGATGGATGACGAGATGATCTCACTTCGCGACTACGTCGACCAGCGCTTCGACGACCAGTCGCGGGCGGTCGATGCTGCGTTGGTGTCGGCTGAGAAGGCGGTCGACAAGGCCGAGCTCGAGAACCGTCGGTGGCGTGAAGCGGCGAACGAGTGGCGTGGCGCGATGACCGACCGTGAGCGCGACTTCCTGTCCCGCAAAGAGTTCTACGCGATCATCTCGACGGCGGTGGTGGTGTTGGCGTTCGCGTTCGGCGTGTTCCGAGCGGGCGTCCAATGAGCGTCGGAAGCCCTGGCGCTCTCCTCCTCGACGTGTGGGGCGACCAAGTAGCCCTCGCTCTCGGCGGGCCGACCGACCGCTGCTACCTCGTCGGGTCCGGCACCGAGCGCAAGAACCCCCGCGATGTCGACGTGGTGCTGATCCTCGACGACGACCGCTTCGAAGCCGAGTTCGGGATCGCCCGCCCGCCGTTCTCGTCGAACCGCCGGTGGGCTGCGATGTGCACGGCGTTCTCGTTGTGGGGCCAGCTCGTCACGGGGATGCCGATCGACTTCAAGATCCAGCCGCAGACGTGGGCGAACGAGAAGCACGGAGGCAAGCCCCGCCACGCGCTCGGCCTGTACCCCGACGGAGTGCAGGCGCCATGACCACCATCCACCGAAAGGCCCAACCGATGACCGACACCCCCCTCACCCGCGCAGCCCGCACCATCGGCCAAGGCGTCGTCACCGCGCTCCTCCTCGCCGGAGTCCCGATCCTCCTCGACGTCATGTCCTCCACCGATCGGCTGTCCGATGTCGACTGGGGCGACGCCGCCGACCGCGCCGGGTACGCCATGATCGTCGCTCTGTTGATGGCCGGGTTGGCGTGGGCGATGAAACGCCGCGAGGCCTGAAAGGAGGGACCACCCATACTGACAATGCTTTCGCAGGACACACAAGACCTACTGCTGATCCTGGTGACGTGCGGGGTTGGTGTGCTCGTGCTGCTCGCCATCCTCGGCCGACGCTGACAGCCGCGAGGTGGCTTGCGCCCACGCGGTGATCGTCTCCCAGTCCCACGCGGGCCGACCGCCGACCGTCCACCGCGGCTGAGGGATCACTCCCCGTTGGCGCCACTGGTCGACGGTGGTGCGCTCGACGCCGAGCCGGTCGGCAATCTCCACGATCCCGACCGGCTCACCAACCTGGTCGGTCATTCGCTGACGTAGACGGCGCGACCGTCGACGGTGATGATCCCGGCGTAGTTGCCGCGCTCGATCTCGGCGTCGGATGCTTCGGCCTGCTCGGGGGTGGCGGCGCCGAGGACCTCGTTGGTCTCGGCGTCGATGAGGTCTCGGTGGGTGGTGGTCTGTGTCGTTGTCATGTGTATAGCTAAT
>Ga0326597_10009846_pt1 | contig 12773 bp, 10 predicted proteins | sample RVTome_12_FD_203789 | JGI IMG/M metagenome (GOLD analysis project Ga0326597, IMG submission 203789) | Soil microbial communities from uranium-contaminated site in the Upper Colorado River Basin, Wyoming, United States - RVT100D185 | ecosystem: Environmental > Terrestrial > Soil > Contaminated >... | reverse complement strand
CGGATCGACCAGAGCCCGAGCAGGACGAGGATTATGCCGGTCCATGCCGGAATCCTGCGCGACAGTCCGGCAAGGCGGTCGAACGCGCGGCGGGCCGGTTCGAAAAAGACCGCGGCGACGAGGGGCGCGGAAAGCGCAAGGCCGAAGAGCGCGAGCGCGGTGAAGCCGGCGGCGTACGTCGCGCCTGCCGCGCCGCCCGCGGCCGCGGCGGCGAGCAATGCCACGATAAGCGGTGCCGAGCATGCCGGCAGGTTGAGCCCGAAGAGCAAGCCGAGCGCGAGCGAGCCGCGCACGGGCTTGAGCCGGGACAGCCACTGTCCGAGCGAGACGGCCATCCACCGGCCGCGGCCGGCGATGAGCAGCAGCCCGATCGCGAGGTAGAGCGTGCCGAGCAGCACCCATCCGCTGCGCTGCACGCCGTCGAAGGCCGCGCCGAGCGCGACCGCCGCAAGGCCCAGTGTCCCGGTGAAGAGCGCGCGCGCCGCCGTGAACAACGCGACCTGCGCGATTTTTGCCCGCGCGTCGCGGCCCTCGAGATACTTGATGAAGATCAGCGTCGAGCCGATCGAGCACGGTTCGACGAAACCGATCAGGCCGAGTGCGATCGGCAGGGCAAGAACGGTGAGCGCGTCGAGTTCAGCCATGGGCGGGGCCGGTGAGGTTAACGCCGGCCGCCGGGCCATGTGAGAAACGGCATGTTGATCACCACACCCGGCCGTTCAATCATAATCTCGTTATTCGCCGCAGCGAGCCTCACCTCATCGGCGTGCTTGAACTCGCGCGCACCGCGCTCATCCTTCCAGGTGACGAGGTGCAGCTCGCGCAGCGGCGTGTACCCCTTGGCCCCGGGCGGGTTGTCGAACACGTCAGGCTGGTATTTGAACGGGCCTTCGCCGGGCACGCCGTTTTTGAACACATAGACGGCGGCGGTCATTTCTTTGGGCACCTTCGCGAGTTCCGGCACGACGATCACCGGAGAGCCTTTCATTCGCGAGAGTAGTCTCGCGACTTCGGGGTCCGAGGCCTCGGTGTGGATGAACAGCATGCGCTTGCCGTCGATATACGCATCCACTGGCGGCACCACCGTTCCGGTGTAGAAGCGCGCCGCGATCACGAAGCCGGCGACGAGCACGCCGACGAGCACGGTGATGGCGAAATTCGCCTGGTTGCGGGTCATGGTCCTGTCTCCTCTTTTCACGTCGCCTCGTAGCCGCGCGCGCGCACCGCGCGGCGGATGCTTTCCGGCCCGATCGCGGCGGGATGATACGTAACGGTCACGAGCTTCCGGTTCGGGTCGCCGCCGACGTGCTCGACACCTTCGAGCGGCGCCAGCGCCTTGCGGATCGTATCGAGGCACTGTGCGCAGTGCATGTTGGCGACGTGCAGGCTGAGCTCGTCGCCCTGGCGGACGCGGCTCCGGGTGAGCAACCGGCCGGCAAACGAGTTCGCCAGCACCGCGGTAACGCTTGCCGCCATCGCGATCATCGCCCATACGGGATGCACCAGGCCAGTCGCCGCGAGTGGCACGCCGATCCCGTTGAACGAGAACGCAACCACCAGGTTCTGGACCGTTTTCGCGTACGAGGCGCGGCCGATCTCAATCGCCTCGGCGACTGCCGCAAGCCGCTCGCCGACCAAAACGACGTCCGCGGACTCGATCGCGATGTCGGTGCCGGCCCCGATCGCGATACCGACGTCGGCCTGCATCAGCGCCGGGGCATCGTTGATGCCGTCGCCCACCATCGCGACGCGCACGCCGCCCTGCTGCAGCGCGCGCACCGCTTCGGCCTTCTCGTGCGGCAGCACCTCGGCGCGGTAGTCGGCGATGCCGAGCCGCCGCGCGATTGCCCCGGCGGTGCGGCGGTTGTCGCCGGTCAGCATGACGGGCTCGATCCCGGATTCGCGCAGCAGCGCGAGCGCGTCTTCCGCGTCCGGCTTGAGACGATCGGCGATGGCGATCGCCGCGGCGAACCGGCCGTCCACGGCGAGGGCAATTACCGTCTGCGCTTCGCCCTGCATGCGCGCGATCTCATCGCGCGCTGGCGCGAGATCCGCGCCGAGTTGCTCGATGTAGGCGGGGCTGCCAGCGGCGATGCGCCGCCCGTTGAGCCGGGCTTCGACGCCGCGCCCCGGGCTCGCCTGGAAATCGTCCGCCCACGGCACTTCGATGCCGGCTTGCGCCGCTGCGGCGCCGACCGCGCGCGCGAGCGGATGCTCCGAACCCTGCTCGGCTGCGGCCGCAAGCGCGAGCGCCTCGTTTTCCGTCCAGCCGGGCAGCGCGAGAATTTTCACCACGGCCGGCTTGCCTTCCGTGAGCGTGCCGGTCTTGTCGAACACGACATACTTCACGTCCTTCAGCACCTGGAACGCTTCGCCCGCGCGCATCAGTATGCCGTGCTCAGCCGCCATGCCGCCGCCGCGGATCATGGCAAGCGGGGTGGCCATGCCCAGCGCGCACGGATAGCCCATCACCAACACGGCAAGCGCGGCGAACACCGCGCGCGTCCAGTCGGCCTCGCCCGTGAGCGTCCACGCGCCGAGCGTCCAGCCAATGAACGCCGCGGCGGCAAAGGCAAGCACCACCGGCACGTAGATCTGGAGCACGCGGTCCACCAGCACGAGCACGCCGGGCTTGAGCGCTCGCGCTTCCTCGACTTCGTGCGCAACGCGCGAGAGGAAACTGTCCTCGCCTACGCGCGTCGCACGCACGAGCAGCGTGCCGAGCTGGTTGATCGAGCCACCAATCACGTCGTCGTTTTGCGCTTTGGGGACCGGCAGCGGTTCGCCGGTGACCAGGCTCTCATCCACGTCGGATCGCCCTTCGGCGACCGTGCCGTCCACCGGGATGGATTCGCCGGCGCGCACGCGAACGAGATCGCCGGGCTGCACCGCTTCGAGCGGCACCTGCGCTTCTTTGCCGTCGCGCACCACGCGCGCGGTCGGCGGCGCGAGCGCGAGCAGTTTTCTCACCGCCTGCGAGGCGCGCGCACGCACCAGCGCCGAGACCCATCCGGATCGCGCACGCGGGTTAGCGCGCGTCTCAAAAAGACGCGTGCAGCGAGCACGCCTCAGCCCGCGCACCGCGCTACGCGATGTCGGGTGATATGTGAGGGGGATAAGGGCGTTGGCCGGCACTCGTGGGCCGGCGCGGGCGGAGCCGGCCCGGCCGCCCCGGGCGCCCCGCACCCCAGGTGCTCGATGATGCGCCGGATCACGCCCGGATCCTCGATCAGTGCAATCACCCGCATCGGTCCTTTGCATCTGGGGCACGCCGCTTCCCCAACGCTTCAGCGCCGTGGCCCCCGGAATCGTCTTTGGCGTCGGCCTACGGTCGCAGGCGATTGAGAGCCAACGTATCCATGGACAGCGCGACGCTCAAGTGCACCAGCACACCGCCCAAGATCGAGCGCGTGCGTCGCGCCACCTCACCGAGAACGATGCCCGCGATTATCGCGGCAAACGCCTCGATCGGAGGTTTGTGAAAATGAATCATGCAATACGGTACGAGCGCTACCCACACCGCGTAGCGCCCGATATACCGTTCCAATCCGAGAACCAAAAATCCACGGAAGAAGAACTCCAGGGCGACGAACTGAACGCCATAGGCCGCTGCCCAGACCAGCACTGCACCATCGGGCGCAAGCGGCGCACCGCGGTAAAACGGATAGATATTGAGAAAATCGGTTAGCGTCGAGACATAAAACACAATCGGCGACATGATTAGCAGCATCGCGCCGTAAAGCGCGAGGTGCTGCCTTTTTACCGCAAGCGTCAGTCCATAGTCCCGCAACCGATGTTTGAAAATCAGCTTGACGATAAGAATCGGTATGGGCAGGTAAAAAAGAATCGAGAAACACGCCCACCATAAATGCGGGTAAAGCCCGAAGTAGGGCCGATTAAGATTCGGAAACGTGCTCGCGGCGAACCCGGGATTTCCAAAGTATTCCAGTGCCGTCAAGGCGACGGCGGTGTAGACCAGCGTGATCGCGAGAAACAGGTGATGGCGTGGTGTGACGACGACGCCTTCCAGCCGTGAAATCGCGTCCTTCTGCTGACGTAACGAGGGATCTTCTTCCGTTTTTCGGCTCATGAGCGATCGCGATACCTTCATCGGACCCACATCGGAATCTCATGCGATACCGGCGGCAAAAGGTTGGATGCGAGTGCGCGAGGCAGACCTAACTGTGACAAATCGATTGCAACGATGCGAACGATGTTCTTCAAAACGCGAATCAACCGACAGGAAAATCGATCCCGCGCACTTCTGCCGTTCCCGCCGGCCACAGCCATTGCGCGCCGACCGAGATCGTGCGGCGCTCGCGCAAAGTCTACGCCCGAGACGGCGCGCCAAGCAACGCCGATTGCCGCAAGCGGCTCGAGATCCGGCTTGGGGATGCGCGAGTGGCGGACGCGAGGCCCGCAGCGAGCCTCGACGGCGCGGCGTGCGCACCGGAAGGAAATCCGTGTATCCAAGAGCCGAATCGATGCGGGCCTGCCATCACGACGGTTTGGCGCGACCGGAGTAAACGTAACTCATCGGCCGGGGGCCTTTCGCGTACTCGGTCTCGATATCGGTGATCGTGAACCCCGCCGTGCGGATCAGTTCATCCATCTTCCGGTTGAGGTTGCAGCCGCCGGTGAAGCGGCCCCACAGGGGGTTCAAGCGATTCTGCCAGCGCCGGACCGCGTCGTCCGGAGCGAGCCCGTGCTCGGCGAAGAGCAGCGAGCCGTGCGGCCGCAACACGCGCCGCATTTCCGCCAGCGCCCGCGCCGGGTCGGGTATCGAGCACAGGGTCCAGGTCATCACCACTGTGTCCACGGACGCGTCATCGAGCGGGATCTCTTCCGCCGAATGCGACAGGAACTCGACCGGCATGCCGGCGGCGCGCGCCTTCTTCCTTGCCATTTTCAGCAGGTCCTCGGACGGGTCGAGCGCGTAGACATGCTCGACGCCGGTGCTGTACAGGGGCAGGTTGAGCCCGGAGCCCACGCCGATTTCCAGCACCACGCCCCTCGCCTGCGGCACGACCTGCGAGCGGTAGCGCCTCGTTTCCCTGGTGCGCATCCCGAAGTCGATCAGCCGCGGGAGGATCCAGTTGTCGTAGAAGCTCATGTCGAATGCATCAGCCGACGGGAAAATTACGCGTGGCGGCCCTAGAGAGCATACCGTACGGTGAGGTAAATGTTGCTGTTATCCTGCATCGATCCAAACATGCCGTTACGTTCGCCCGAGAAAATATTCGCCCCCACCTCGGCCCAGAGATTGTCGCTGACGGCATAGCGCAGTGAAGGAAGGATATAGCGGTCCTGTTCGCTGACACCGAGGAAGGCGAAGATATTGAATGTGACCGTTTGGTGGGCAAAAAATTGGGTGAAACGGACCGTCGCCACTTTGCGCAATCGGTCTTTCGCGGGAAAACCGGCGGGCAGGGTTTCGCGGTAGGCTGCATAGTCGCGCATCCACTCGCCGTAGAACTGCACGCCGAGCGTGCCGTCTTCCCACAGTTGTCGCGAGTATCCCACGAGTCCCCTCAACTGGCTGTTTTCGATGGCAGGGTCGCGGCCGCCTCGATCCTGCGGCGAGTCGTAATACCCCGCCTCGAGACTGAGCACGCCCTGGCCGATGGGCCCGGTGAGGCTGGCGCCGGCGGTGTTCAGGCGCGGGTAGGCGCCGATGAGCTCGCTGCCTGTCACACGCCAGGCCGGGCTCCGGTAATGGGTGCGCGAGACGTAGCCGGCGAGCTCCCAGTTGTCGAGGTAGCCGGAGACCCGGCCCGAAAGTTCCAGCTCGCCCGGGTCATTGGCGGGCTCCAGCGTTCGGCGCGGCAATCCCGCCGGCAGCGGATCGGCGAAGACGAACCGGCGGCTCGTCGGCGTATTGTCGGGCCGGAAGCCGGCAATGACCAGTTCGAGGTTGGTCGCGCCGGGAAAAGCGTTGAGCTTGAGCGCGTCGGTTCCCCGTTTCAGGTACTGCAGCGGCTGCCCCGTGAACAGCGCCACCCAGTCGCGCGGAAACGTGTCGTTGATGAAGAGCAGGTCGCCGACGCCCCAGGTAATCACCTGTCTTCCCACGCGGGCGCCCGCCTTCTCGGCTGTGAGATCTCCGAATAGCTCCCGCGTCACCAGGCGCGTATCGTCAACAGCGGCGTCGCGTACCAGGTCGAAACGTGCCGTGAAAGCCGCGTTCCCGGGCGAATTCCTGCCCTCGGCCTTGAGCTGGCCCCGCAATTCGGCTGAGGGAAAATCGCATGCGGTCCCCGAAGGGCAGGAAACCCCGCCGATTCGCCCCGCCACATGGGACTGCGCGAAGCCGTCCAATGAAATGGACTGCGCGGTCACCGCGATGGGCGAGGCCAGCGTGAGTGAAGCGACAGCGATGCTCACCGCAACGCGCACTGGATTCCCGTCCCGGCGAAAAGCTTCCGGCACCTTGCGCTATTCCGCTACCGCACCCACTGCGCCGGCGCGTCGCGCAAATAGCGTTCGGTGAAGATCTTTTGTCTCAGCCCGACGTCGTACTCCACCGCCTGGTAGGTGACCTCGGTACGGTGACCGCTCTGCGGATTCTTCATGCTGCGCGCCACGACGGTCCATTGTGTGCCCGTTTGCTCCACCTTGTCCGCAGTGAAGGTCCGCAGCGGCTGGTTGCGCGGGTCGAAGAATTCTTCCTTGAGGGGCAGCCACCGTTCCGCATCGATCCAGGACAGGCGCCGCGAATAGTCGATCACCGTCTTGGGCTTGCTTTCGACGACGTAGGTCGGCCGTCCGCCCAGTTCCTCCTTGCGCACCAGGGCATGCGTTTCGTCGACCAGGTCGCGCCCGGAGACATCCTCGTAGGTGAAGTCCGAGCCGACGAATGAAGAGCGTTTGTCGTCCGCCGCGATGCGTTTCACCAGCCTCAGCGCCGGCACGTAGATCCAGCGGTCGCTGTCCTTGCCCGGATATTTCCACACCAGGAACGAGGTGCCCTTCACGTCGGCCGGGCCGTGGAAATAGATGTAGTAGCGCTGGTCACCGGATTTACCGAGGTTGATCCTCAGCATCGTCAGCTCCCGTTCCCGCACATTGCCCTGTGCGTTGATGAGCTTCATGCGTACTTTTGCCCGCATGTCGTTGCCGGCGTAGTAGAACATCTCGAGCGAGCGCTTGACGATCTCCTCGCCTGAGGGATCGGCGGCACGCGCCGGGGCCGACAGCACAGCGAGCGCCGCCAGCAGCGAAAGGGTGATTTGCCGCAAGACTTTCATTGGGTTGCTCCTGCGTTGAACAGCCAGCCCCTCGTCAGCACGATCAGGGCCGGCAGGTAGACGATGGTGAGTAACGCCGAAATGAGCATCATGCTGACGATGAAGGCGCCCACGGTGATGTAGGGCGTAAGCGGCGCAAACAGCATGACGGAGAACGCCGCGGCGAACAGCACCGCGTTGCGCATGATTCCCTTGCCCGGACGCGCCGCCGTCCACAGCAGCGCCTCCTTGAGTGCGAGCAGGTCGCGGCCGGCATCGACACCCGTTTCCGCCAGCCGCTGTTTCAGCCGGCTGATGAAATGGATGGAAAAATCCACCGCCATGCCTAGGGAAAGGGTGGACAGCACCGAAATCGGCATGTCGAAGTCCTTGCCGGCGAATCCAACGACCCCGTAGATGAGCAGGATGGTGAAAAGCAGCGGCACGAAGCCGATGAGCGCCCATTTGGCCGAGCGGAAGTCGAACGCGAGGATGCCGAATACCGCCACCAGGGCGAGGAGAAATCCCTTCACCATGTCCCACAGCACCTCGTTGTTCCACACCAGGTTGAAATAGGCGATGCCCGCGGGCTTCAGTTCCAGCTTGGCGGGATTCGCCCGCTGGTATTCCTGCGCAGCACGGATCACGCTCTTCATCGCCGCGGCGTCCCAGGTCTTGAGCTGCACCCAGATGTTGGCCCTCTGGAACGGGTAGTCGACCACGTTGTCGAGGTCCGCGGGCTTTGCCGACATGCTGAACAGAAACAGGTATTGGGCGACGGTGTCGGCGGAATCCGGCACGGTGTCGAACTTCGGATCATCGTCGTGCAGGACGCGGTTGATGCGCTTGACGTAGTCGACCACGGACGTGGTCTTGCCGACGACGGGAAGCTTTTCCAGGTGCCGCTGCAGGCCTTCGATGTAACGCTGCGCCTCCGGCTGCTTGATCGCATCGGGCCGGTCGGCGGTGACCACCACGTAGCCGAGGGAGGTGCCGCCCAACGCTTGGTTGATCTTCGCGTCGGCGATCCGAATCTCGCTGCCAGGCTTGAACCATGCCACCATGTTGTTGTTGATCGCGATACGGCTCACGCCGAGGATTGCGATCGCGATGAGCGCCACGCCGGCCGCGGCGGTCACCGCCGGACGTTCCGTGCCCCAGGCGGCGAGCCGCCTCAGCGCGAGCGCCGTGCGGCTCGCCGCAGGGTCCTCCAGACCGGCTGCGCGGCCGATCTTTTCCTCGCGCTGCAACGCCAGAACGGCCGGGATCAGGCTGAAGCTGAACAGGCGCAATGCGATGGTACCGAAGACGATCAGCCCGCCGAAGACCTTGACCGGCACGATGTGCATGAAGATGAGCACACCGAAGCCGGCGGCGGTGGCGAGCGCGGTGTAGCGCACCGGGCGTCCCACGGCCGCCATCGTTTCGAGGATCGCCGCCCGTTTGTCCTTGCGCTCCCGGTAGCGGAAGTAGAACTCGTTGAAGATGTGAATGCTGTCGGTCGCGATCGCCATGAGAAACACCGGCGCCATCGAGCTCATGATGTGGACCGGGAAGCCGAGGCCGATCCCGAGCCCCATGGTCCATACGATCGCGACCATGGCTACCATCATCATGGTCACGGCGAGCACCAGGTTGCGGAACATGGCATAGATGGCGAGGAACATGATCATTCCGGCGATGGGCGAGAAGATGCCCATCAGCTTGAACATCTCGGCGCCGAACGTGTCCCGCGCCACGGGATCCCCGGCCACGTAATATCGCTCCTCGCCCCGGTGCTCGGCCAGTATCTCGCGGATCCGGTCGGCGACCTCCTTGCCGTTGGCGCCTTTTTCCAGCGGAATGTAGATCGCCGTGGTCTTCTCGTCGCGGGAGATGATGCGGTCGATGAAGAGCGGGTTCTCCATCAGCATCTTCCGCAGCATCCGCATCTCGGCTTCGGTCGCGGGGATGTTCGTCACCAGCGGTGCGACCCGCAGCCCGTCGGCCGCTGCCGTGACATTATCGATGGTGGTGAAGCTGGATACGTCGCGCCCGGCTACGCCCCTGATTTTCAGAATCTCGGCGGTGACATCGCGCACTTTCTCCAGGGTGCCTTTGTTCAGCACGCTCTTCGGGTGCGCGATCCCGACGACGACCGTGTCCTCGTACAAGGCGAAAGTCCGATCCACGCTGTCGTTCCACACGCGCACGTCGGAAGTCGGCGGCAGCATGTTCTTGGGATCGGTGTCGAGGCGGATTTTCGGCAGTTGGGCGGCAAACACCAGCGTAACCAGCAGCACCAAGCCGAAGACGACCTTCGGGCGGGCGATGGAAAATTCGACCAGCGCGTTCTTATTCATCGGTGCGTGACGTCGAAGACAGGGATTGCGACGGTGTCAAAACTGACGCCAGAGCCAGTATTTCTCGAAAGCGATCTTGCCTAGGTGCCGTAGCCGGCTCGGCTGCCTGAGCGCGATCTGCGGGGCCGGCTCGGCGTAGAAATTGCCGCTCCCGAATCCGGCTCTGCCGTCGCCGGTCTCGACGAAGCATTCCCCGTCGCCGGCAAACTGCCGCGGTTCTCCTCTGCCCGTGATCGTGCGCGCGATATTGTGCGCCGCCACCTGCGCTTCATTGTTCGCGAGCACGCCCGCCTTCGGCAGCGGCTTGCCGATCGAGGTCAGCATGATGCCCGCCACGTCACCGATCGCGTAGACGCCGGGGAACCGGGTTTCGAGCGTGCCCCGGTCGACGGGAATCCAGCCGCTTTCGCCGCACAGGCCGGCTTCCCGCACGACCGCGGGCGCAACATGCGGGGGGATGTACGCGAGCAGGTCGAACCCGGCGCTGCTTCCGTCGGCAAAATCCAGGCGCCGGCTCCCCGGGTCGACGCTCGTTATTGTGTGGAGGGGATGGTAGCCGATGCCTTTCGCTTCGACCATCTGCCGCAGCGCCGCGGATACCTCGGGTCCCGCCACGGGCATCGGCCCGGGCTCAGCGGTGTAGAGATCGATCCGGACGCGCTGCCGGATGCCGCGCCTGCGGCACGCGTACTCGATCAGCATCGCGGCTTCGTTGGGCGCGGCCGGGCATTTGAAGGGCATCGAGGAGACCAGCACGACGATGCGTCCTTTCGTGAACTGCGCAAGCGCAGAGCGGAACGACTCGGCACCCGCGAGCGCGTAGAAATTGTGCCCCGCCTCGGCGAGCCCCGGAACGCGTTGCGGCACGAGCTCCGCGCCAAGCGCGATCACCATATGATCGCCAACCACGTCCGCGCCGTTGACGCGAATCGATCGCGCGGCCGGATCAATGCGCTCTATCGTTCCCCTCACGAGCTCGATGCCGCGCCGGCCGAGAGCGGCGAGCGAGCGGGTGATCGCGGCCGCGCTGCGGTCCCCGATCATGAGCCAGAGAAACGATGGCGAGAAGACGTGGTTCGCTTCCTTTTCCACCAGCACCACGCGGTGCTCGGGGGCAAGCAGCCGCCGCAGCCGGGCAGCGGCGACGATGCCGCCCACGCCGCCGCCCAGGATCAGGATCGTCTTGCCGGTTGCCATGGCGGTCTCAGAACACCAGGACTTTGCCGGCCCACTGCGTCCAGGCGGTGAGCTCCGCGAGCGTGCTCTTCTGCGTGCCTTCGGCCAGCTCGGTCTCGGCGATGCCGCGCGCTTCCATGCAGGTCCCGCACACGCCGACCTTGGCGCCGGCGCGTGCCACGCGATGGAGCATGAGCTCGACGTTGTAGAAGCCCTCGGGCACTTTCTGCCCCGATTTCGCGCACGCTGCCGCGTCGCCGAGCAGGAACATCCGCACTTCCTCGCCTTCGGCTCTGGCGAGCGAGCCGGCGAGCCGCAGCCCGTTGTAGCTGCGCTCAGTGCCGTAGGGCGGGTCGTTGAGGATGAAAAGGGTCTTGCTCATGATGACGCCTCTGTCGGTTGTCGAAGGTGCGGATCTGATGTCTGTTGTTGCGCAGGGAAGCCCGACTGGCGGTCGGCTGCCTTGCTATTGTTTGACAGCGCTAGCCCGCGATCGTGGTTCGGGGTGAGGCCGGCTGCTGCGTCGCGTAACGGGCCATTGAACGGGAGCGCCAGCATTCCGGTGAGCGTGGCGCACTGTGCAGGGTCGCGGAATTCGGGAATGCCGATCACCATTCCCTCATGTCCCGCGGCGGGAGCCGCGCGGTAGGTGCCGAGAAGCCGGTCCCACCAGCTCAGATTGAAGCCGAAGTTGCTGTCGGTCTCGCGCCGTTCGACCGAGTGGTGTACCCGGTGCATGTCTGGCGTGACGATCAACCACCGCAGCCAGCGGTCGATGGCGACGGGGATGCGCGCGTTGCTGTGATTGAACATCGCGGCCGCGTTCAGCAGCACCTCGAACACCACCACCGCCAGCACGGGCGCGCCCAGTACGATGATTGCCGCGAACTTGATGAGCATCGAGAGCGCGATCTCGATCGGATGGAAGCGCGCGCTGGTGGTCACGTCGAAATCGAGGTCGGCGTGATGCATGCGGTGCAGACGCCACAGCGCCGGCACCGCATGGAACACGACGTGCTGCAGGTAGATGATGAAATCCAGCGCCACCACCGACGCCAGGACCGCGAGCCAGTAAGGTGCGGACACGTAATTGAAGACTCCCCAGCCCTGAGCCGCCGCAAAGGCGGCGATCCCCACGGCCGCGACCGGAAACAGAAGCCGCATCAGGACGCTGTTCAGAATCACGATGCCGAGATTGGCGGGCCAGCGCCGCGCCTTCGACACGGCGAGAGTGCGCCGCGGCGCGAGGATTTCCCACAGCGCCATGACGGCAAAGACCGAGAAAAACGCACCGAGCCGGATTGCCGGCTCGTGTGCGGCAACGAACTCGGCGGCGCTCATTGCCGTATCCCCGCGCGGCGCGCCCTGGCTGCGGCGCCCGATGTAATTCTAGTATTCAACATAATACTTGAATACTAGCGAGGCCGGCGTTCCCTGTCAATCCGCGCCGCGCACCCGCAAGCGGCGGGTGGCGCTAAGGCCGGGCCACCTCACCGGCGGCGACCACGAATGCGCCCCAAGGCAGCGCGCCCGGCAGGAGCGCTTCCGCTGCGCGTGCCAGGCGGCCAGCGCGGTCGTCAAACACGGCGGTGCGGATTCGCAGGCGGGCGATGGGCAGTCCCGCGAATTGCGCCCGAATCTCCGCCGGCGTGTACCAGCGCGCGCCGCGATACGCGCCGCTTCCGCCATCCCGGCCTTTGTCCCGATACAGGCGGCTCCGCCGGTTGAGCAGGCCGACCGCGCAACCCCGGCGCGCGACGCGAAGGCGAGCCACTCGAGGCTCGGGTCGAGGCCGACCACTGACATGCCGATTTGAGCGAAGCGATGCGTGAAATAGCCCGTCCCGCAGCCCACATCGAGAACGGAATCGCCCCGTTGCAAGGCGAGCAGGCGCCGCACCAGCCGGAACTCCAACTCGCCGATCCATCGGCCGCGGTCCGCGTCGTACCACCGGTGGTATTCGGATGGATCCATGACCTAACGCCATGTCGTGTGTTCCGGCACCCGGCAAGACCGGGCGTTCATCGTC